>Ga0302303_10001191_pt1 | contig 17544 bp, 10 predicted proteins | sample III_Palsa_E2_1_FD_194542 | JGI IMG/M metagenome (GOLD analysis project Ga0302303, IMG submission 194542) | Peat permafrost microbial communities from Stordalen Mire near Abisko, Sweden - III_Palsa_E2_1 | ecosystem: Environmental > Terrestrial > Soil > Palsa > Peat permafrost | place: Sweden...
TGGGGTCACGACGCGCATGGCTTCCTGCAGGAGGCGTTGGGCGGTTGGCAGGGGACCATGATCAACACGATGACCAGCGGCATGCCGTTCAACATCACCTACTCCAGCTCTTCATCGAACGGGCAGACGGGTATGCTGTTCACCACGGATCTGGCGACGCTGCGCCCGGAGCACATCAACGGCACGCCGTGGGTCAATCCGAAGTCGGCCTTCACCAAGACGAACAACAAGGCCTCGCTACAGAATTACCTTCCCTACAACAGCTACGCCTTGCCGTCGTTCGCGGCCTACGGCAACACCTCGGCCTACGGCAACGTTTCGCGCAACAAGTTCCGTGGCTTCCTTTACTTCGACACCGACCTCGGTCTGCATAAGCAGTTCGATATCACGGCGGAGCGGGTGAAGCTGGACTTCCGTGCGGAAATGTTCAACGCTCTGAACGTGACCAACTGGCAGGCTCCCGATGGCGCTTATACTGACGGCAACGGCAGCTTCGGTGCAATCAGCAGCTTCTTCCCGCAGCGGCAGACGCAGTTTGCCGCCAAGGTCATCTTCTAGCATTCCGTTCCGAATACGATGAAACAGAATACAGCGGCGCTGGTTTATAACCCGCGCCGCTGATTTCTTCCAACCGACGCATGAGGATCAAAATGATGTTCACCAGGGCTACGCGGGCCGCAGTGTGGATAGGGATAACGATCGCAGCTTCTAGAGTCTTAGCCCAGCAAGCAACGCAGGCCGAGCAGGACAAGATCGTTCACGTCAATCAAATCCAGGTGATCGGATCGCACAATAGCTATCACGCGGGCTTTGCTCCGAGCGAACACAAGTTTATGGAGATGAAGAATCCCAGGGTTCTCCGCGCACTGGACTACAAGCACGCTCCGCTGGGCGACCAGCTTACCGGAGGCGTGCGGCAACTTGAGATCGATATCTATAACGACCCGCAGGGCGGACGCTTTGCGCATCCCGCGATCGTGAAGATGGTAGCCGAGGCAGGGCTTCCTCCCGATCCCGACTTTGATCCCAACCACGAAATGGACAAGCCGGGCTTCAAGGTGATGCACGTGCAGGATCTCGATGAGCGTGTGACCTGCCATACCTTCGTGAGCTGTCTCACCGCGATCCGCGACTGGTCAAAAGGGCATCCACGAGCGCTGCCGATCTTTATCCTCGTGGAGACGAAGGAAGGCAAGCCGAAAGAGCTACCGAATGCTCCGGACGCAGATGTTTTTACCTCGAAGATCTTCGACGCGGTCGACGCGGAGATTCGCACGGTCTTCAAGCCCGGCGAGATGATCGTGCCGGATGAGGTCCGTGGAAAGTACCCGACCTTGAATGACGCCATCCGTCACGACGGATGGCCTACGCTGAACAAGGCGCGCGGCAAAGTCATTTTCCTGCTCGACCAGAAGCACGCCGGCCCGGTCTACGCGGAAGGTCATCCTTCGCTGAAGGGACGCCTCATCTTTACGAACGCTACCCCTGGCGAGCCTGATGCAGCCTTCGTCGAAGAGAACGACGGCACGGCTCAGGAGATAGACGACTTGGTCAAGCAGGGTTACCTTGTTCGCACTCGTACCGACGAGGGAACGGAGCAGGCTCGCACCAACGATAGAACTCGACTCAAGAATGCTCTTGCGAGCGGCGCGCAGATGATCAGTACCGACTATCCGCTCTCCGAACCCTCTCAATGGAGCGATTTCGTTGTTGGTCTTCCTGGTGGCGAGGTCGCCCGTTGCAATCCGGTGAGCAAACCTGCCGGTTGTGTCGACAGACTCCTGGAAACAAACGGCGGTCTGAAGTAGCCGAAGTTGCCTGCAAAGATAGAGTGGACGTGAGAATTCTGGGTGCTGCGCCGTTGGTGATCGGTGCTCCCTTCGACGGCATTGTGACGAAGCGCTACGCAAACACTAGATAGATGATTCAAGCGGGTATCTCATCGCAATCTCAGGCCATGTCGGTTGTTCGGCTGGCTCAATATGACGTGCTTCGTCTCACACTTCCTGTCCCTGTTACCGATGCGGCGGAAGTCAAGGACGGTCAGTCTGTCGATCTGAACGTGTCCAATCCTCCGCGGTTGATTCACGGTAAAATTTCACGGATCATATCGTGGTAAGCGTACTGGATTAGATCTGGGATCAGTTCGAGCAGGCTACAAGTAAAGCCATCAAACGGGTCGCGATGCACTTGGCGGGTGACTCGAAGAGGGATGCGGAAAACGGCCGAGTATCTAGGCCGTCATAAGGATAACTCAATGAAAATCATGTGATTGCACTTCCAATGCGTTGCCAGATAATGCCATCAGGCGTGTGGCTTTCACATGAATCACGCCGTCCTGATTCTGAAGTGGCCCTTCGACTAAGAGAAATTTGCTACGCGTGACCACCAAGCGATCTCGATCATAGAGATCAGGCGTTACGATCACATTGGCGATGCCCGTCTCGTCCTCCATTGAAATGAAGATGAATCCCTTTGCGGTGCCTGGCCGTTGGCGAGCAATAACGCAGCCTGCAATCCTGACAAACTCTCCGTCTCTGCAATGCCGCAACTCCTCGGCGGAACGGATGCCTTGGCGACGCAGTTCTGGGCGACGGTGATACATCGGATGCCTGTCGGTCGTCAGGCCTGTTCCCGCATAGTCTGCGACCAGACGCTCTTCAACATTCATTTGCTTGAGTGGCAGCGCGTCGGAGTGTTCCTGTAACCATTCACTTCGTTGTCTAAGCAAAGGCCCTTCCATCTTGCCGGCGCGTTCAGCTTGCCACAGCGCATCTCGGCGATGCGTTATGCCGTCCACCTTATTCAAAGCCCCAATCCGGGCCAACAACGTGAGTTCTTTCCTGTCGAGCTGTGGAACTCGAAGGGCAAGATCCTCCGTTGAGCAAAACGGCCCATCCCGTAGGCGCGACGCTACAAGCGCTTCGGCAGATTGTCTTCGCAGGCGCTTGGCGTACCGCATGCCCATGCGCAAGGACAGCGACCCATCGTGTTCGTGTTCCACGGTGCAGGACCAGCTCGAAGTCTGAACGTCAATCGGTTTTATGCGGAGGCCGTGCCGTTGTGCATCCTTAACCAGCACGGCAGAGGAGTAAAACCCCATCGGCTGGTTATTCAGGATGGCGCAAGTAAACGCAGCTAGGTACTTCACTTTGAAGTAGGCCGACGCATAGGCAATGAGAGCGAAGCTGGCCGCGTGCGACTCTGGAAAGCCATACAGCGCGAAGGAGCTGATGTTCTGGACGATATTGTCCTGTGTCGCGGTATCGATGCCGTTGGCATTCATGCCCGCACGAAGCTTGCCCTCCAGCGTTTTCATCCTTTCCCATGAGCGGCGCATTCCCACTGCGCGCCGCAACTCCTCTGCCTCAGCACCAGTGAAGTTGGCAACAGTCATCGCCATACGAAGCAACTGTTCTTGAAAGAGTGGAACGCCCAACGTGCGCTTTAGCACCGGCTCCAGGGAGGGATGCGGATAGCTGATCTCTTCTCTCTTCTGGCGCCGTCGCATATACGGATGCATCATCTTGCCCACAATCGGACCCGGCCTGATGATGGCAACCTGCACGACAAGGTCGTAGAACTTTTCGGGATTGTTGCGTGGCAGAGATGCCATCTGTGCGCGGCTCTCCACCTGGAACATGCCTACCGTGTCGGCTTTTTGCAGCGTTCGATAGACTTCTTCGTCCTCGGGCAATTGCGCCAGATCGATCTTCTCGCCGTAATGCTCGGGGATCAGGTCAAGGCAATCCTTGATAACGGCCATCATGCCGAGACCCAACAGGTCTACCTTGATGATGCCCAGATCGGCGCAGTCCTCTTTGTCCCACTGGACGACGGTACGGCCTGGCATCGACGCTCGTTCCAACGGAACAACGTGATTGAGTTGTCCCTGACAAATGACCATGCCGCCCGAGTGTTGCCCGAGATGACGCGGCAGGCCTTGGATGCGCATGCAGAGTTCAAGGTATTTGGCGATACGCGGATGATGAATATCGAGGCCGGCATTGTGGAATGAATGAGCCATCGTGTCGGTCTTCCCACGCCATTCCCAATTGCTGACCAGGCTCGACAGCCGTCCCAGCGATTCCTCATCGAAGCCGAGGGCTTTGCCGACCTCGCGGGCAGCCGATTTGCCGCGATAGGTGATGACGTTCGCAGTCATGGCAGCGCCAAGCTCGCCATAGCGTTGATACACATACTGAATGGCTTGTTCGCGCTGGCCTTCGGACGGAAGATCGAGATCGATGTCCGGCCACTCGCCTCTACTTTCGCTTAAGAATCGCTCGAACAGCAGCTCCATGCCGACCGGATCAATCGCAGTGATTTCGAGCGCATAACAAACAGCGGAGTTGGCGGCGCTTCCCCGGCCCTGAATCAGGATGTCGTTGCTCTTGCAGAACTGGACAATGTCCCAGACGATGAGAAAATATCCCGCGAAGCCAAGCTTTGCGATGAGTGCGAGCTCGCGCTCTACCTGTCTCTTAGCCCGTTCCAAAAGGCCGCGATCGTTCTTGGGTCCATAGCGTCGCGCGATCCCTTCCTCGACACGCTTCTTTAGGAAGCTGTCCATCGTGTCGCTATCGGGAACTGAATATGGAGGAAATTGATAGCCAAGATCGTTCAATTCAAATTTGAGCCGAGCCGAGAGTTCTTCGGTGTTCCCGATTGCACTGTGAATATCGCGGAAGAGCATGTTCATCTCTTGCGTTGGACGCACATGGCGCTGACTATTCAACGCAAGCAAACGGCCCGCGCTGTCTAAATTCGTATGGTGGCGCACTGCCGTGAAGAGATCCAGAACTTCCCGGTCATATGCGGTGGCATAGCGGACACCGTTGGTCGCAATCAATGGCAGCTTTAAGGAGTGTGCAATCCGAATCGCAGCTTGATTTCGCCACTCTTCCTCACGCTCCTGATGACGTTGCAATTCCACATACACGTTCTTCGGACCGAAGACGCGAACCAACTGCTCCACGGTCTTGCGGCCAGCCTCCTCACCACCATTCACTAATGCTGCGGCTAAAGGACCTTCGTCGCCACCCGTCAAACAGACCAGACCGGATGCGTATTGTTGAAGATCGTCATAGATGGCTGCGCCCTCTTTCTTCGTTTTCTCGCGCATCTTGAATTGGGTAATAAGCTGGCAAAGGTTCTGATAACCCTCACGCGATTCGCAAAGGAGGGGCAAGCGTGCCGGCTCGTCGATGTGCTGTTGCGGAAGCCATGTGGGTGGTGTGACCCGTGAGCCAAAGCTCGAAACAGCTATTTCTGCTCCGATGTGTGCCCGGATGCCATTTCGCTTCGCGCTCGTATGGAAACGCGCTGAGCCGTAAACACCGTTGCGATCGAGCAGTGCCATCGCCGGCATCTCCAGCTTCACGGCTCGTTCGATCATTTCCTCGGGCTGCGAAGCGCCTTCGAGAAAACTGAATGCGCTCGCTGCGTGTAGCTCTACATATCGCTCAGTCATAGAGCGCCGCCATCCGCCAGGAGTTCCTCATCAAGTCACGCACAAGGCAGCAACACAGCGCGGCTCCATCATTTCCGCGGGCTACGACGTCCCATTGCTCAAGCCCCCAGAGAGTCGAGTTCCACCAATCACCGCCCGTTAGCCAGGGACCGTAGGCATGTTCTACTACGTATCGCTTTTGGCGAAAGAAGAACGCATCCGGTTTCTGCCCCTTCAAAATAACGGTAGTAGCTTCAGCCGGACGAAGTTGCCGCATCGCAGTTGGGGTCTGATCAAGAATCGCCTCCACAATTGGGCCAGATGGCACGCTGAATGGCTCAATACGAAATCCATCGGGCCGGTTCGAATCCTGAAGGACAGCGCGGCCTACGCAATCGTCGCCGACGATCGCCCGGATACGCGCCAAGGTGACATCCAGCCGCATCGACTCGGGCAACTGCGGCGAGAACAACCCAAGTTGGGTCTTGCTCGTTTTGCCTGATTCTGCAATCAACATCAACGAAAGAATGGCTGCCTGGGGAGGGTGGGCTTCGAGGTCAAGGTGAATAAGCCTGATCCAGATTTGTTTATCGTTCGTCGGCAACGCGGGCCGCACGGTGCGTGTATGCAAAGCTCCGCCTTCGAGCGAAAACGTAACGGTGACAGAAGCAAGCGCCAGTACATGATTGGTCGCACGAAGGATAAGCTGTTCCAGCATGACGCTCATCGCAAAGAGCAGCGAGTCGAGTTGCTCGACGGGCGAGTCGAGTTCCATGCGTTCTTCAAGAGCAAATACGGTCTCCACTGGAACAAAGAGATGCGGCAGTACGCCTTGGGCCAACTGGCGAAGGCGTTTTCCTTCTTGTCCCATACGAGCGATTAATTCCTTTTCTGGCAGTTCCGACAGCGTTCCCAGAGTGCAAATGCCCCAAAGAGAAAATGTCTCTGCGTGCTCTTCGGAAAGATTGAGCACTGCGAGAGACAGAGGCTCCAAAGCGACACTTTCATTGTCCACAGGAACGACCGTGATCGCGGTTCGGAGTGACATGTCTCTAGCAAGACAGATTGCAGTGTGAAAGTTGCTGCTTACCGCAATACGGGCTCTGATGCCAAGCGCATGCACCTGTGTCAGCAGCTTTTGGGCAAGGATGTTTGGCGGTCCCAGCAACGTCTCGGTACCCGCGATATCAATCACACAGAGGAACGACCTGTCCTGTTTCACGTCCTCTATTCGTGGAGAAAACATTCCTGCACATTCGAGCAGTACAGCCTTCGTCGCGGCCTCCTCCTTCAGAGAACGCGTTAATAGGACGGCGGAGGGAAAAGCATCTATTTCCACTCGTGTCATACCGACGACTATGCCCAAAGTACGGGCCTTCGAGTTCAATGAACATACGTATTGCAACGGTGGTTCGCCTTCCATCACAACGCAGGGCTGATTGTGTATCTTTTGTCGGAGGCGCAACATCGCCTGAGCCGGAAACTCTCGCACATACAGGCAGGCATAAAGCTCGGCAGACCTCGTCATCGGCGTCCTGCCCAGGAAGTTCGACTCTGCCAGCGGGCGGCACTTTCGCGTTGCGGCGGCTTCCTCAGCGGAACGACATTCGATGTGGATGTAGAGAAGCGCTTGCGCACGCCCTCGACACTATGCTCGATTCCAGTAAATATCGTTGTTTCATCGTTGAGCGCATTGCCCGGTGCTAAGCGGAGTACAAGGCCTGCGCTGCTCTTCGCGCATGGGTACTGACTCAGTAAAAGAATACTGGCCTGCGAGTGCTCTGCGACAGCTTGGTATCGGAACCATGTTGCCAGCGGCACACGCGAAGCATACTCAGGCGCAATGCTCCCTATATCGAGAACAATCGCGCTGAAACCACCGCCTTGCAGAAGCAGGTCTGTCACCCGGAGTGCCTGGTCAAGCCTGGACCACGGTGTAGCAGGAGAGGCTTGTCTCCTGTCTTTCTGCGGAAGGAGGGTCTGTTGCGGTTCCAAGACAGCTCGTTCCTGCCGCACTCTTCGTTGCGGCTCCGCGCACCGCGGAGCGATGGACTCGGGTCGTAACAAGCCCGTCACAGCATCGGATAAACCATTCGCCTCACCGCGCGGATGTGGGCCAAAGCCCCCACCGTGCAGTCCCTTCTTGATCTGAGGGGGAACGAGGTACCTATCGGGAAGAGTAAAGCGGGTCTGCGCGCAATGCTGCACATCGTTGGCAGGGACTCCACAGCGTACCCAGAGAAGACGGGATAGATCGACTCCTGCCGCTCCCGCCGATTCTGGATGAAAAGAATTGGAGACATCGATCCACGCGCATACTTTGGCAGCCTGAGTGAGGCGGGCCAGAAAAGAAAGTGTAAGAGATGAACGCCCAGAGCACTCCGGCCCGACCAACTCTGTAATGGCTCCATCCGGAAAGCCGCCTTCGATAAATTCATCGACAGCCTGAATGCCGGTGGGTGTGACCGGGCGAATCACTCTCGGCACAGGAGTTAGTGCCGAGGGAATTCGGTCTGCGAGAGCAGCTTCGATTTGGAACCGAATTACGGAGGCTGTAGGCATGCGATATATTCGCCTTATATTCGCCTATTGCCGTATGAAGGCGCAACCGAGTTTTGCCTCATTAAGAGTGCAAGTGATCGCTAAATTTATGAATATAAAAGGATTAGAAAGTTGCACCAGCGTTCAAAAATCTCCCGCCTTCTGCGACTCAATGGGCACATGATCGATAAAGATCCTCACTTGTAGAAACGATGTCCGTGCAAATCGATGGTTTTTGCAAGTCAAACTCGTTAGCTTCTTAGATTTCAAGCCGTCATAAATGCCTACCGTTGTTCGTGCATCGGGTGCCAGGAAAGCTAGAGGTAAGATTTTGCTGATGTAGCGCTCGCCATGGCCAGTCTGCTTCGCCAAGTCGGTCTGATTCAGCGCATCGCCACGTAAGATTCGGTCGAGCCAATCTCGATCATTCACGATGTCTCGAGTCAGCGAAGGAATCTGTCAAGTCGAGCCCTGGCCCTCAGGGAAACGGTAAAGCGCATCTCAGCACTCACTCGCTTCAGGGACGTGTTGCACTTTAGCTCTAGTGGCGCCTCTGAACTATCGACTCCGAGAGTCCAACCGCTCTTCTGAGACCCCTGTTGCAGAGCTCGATTAAAATACTTTGCTGATCGACCGTTACGTTTTTGACGAGCTTCAATAACCTGTCGCTTGCACTTGGGAATGCATTACTCGCCGCTAACGCATGCACGATCGATTCCATTTCCCTGGGATCCGTCACCGGACCCAACAAGAGTGCCCTCAGCCACTAAGGAGAACTCGTTAGTTCGGCTACCTGACTCATCACAATTGCTTCGATCTCCCTCGCTACCGCCAACTTCGATCTGCCACAGCAGGTTCACCACTTGCTCAGGTGGGTGCTTCCTCCTTCGTGCCATCGTCCGCTCCTTGAAATCCAGTTTCTATCAAAGCAACTGGTTCAAAAAACGCTGGGCACTCCAAGTGCAGATGGATGGCTTTATCTTGGTCCAAAGCGGAAGAAAATTCCGGTGCTCACCCGCAATGTGCTCTGATTGTCGTTCACAGCATTGGGAAGTTTTGAATACACATAATCTGCCTCTACGTTCCACCCAATCAGCTTTGTTATCGGCATACTTACACCGCCGCCACCTAGGACGGCGAGGGCGGTCGCCTGCTGCACGTATGCGTAGTTGGAAATCTCCATCGAACGGCCAACGAGACCTTCCACATACGGTGTGACATGGTGCAGGTGACGGTACGAGTATCGCGGACCAAACACATAATTGAACAGCGTGATGTTCTGCGAAGTCCCGTCGACAGCGCCGGCGTGACCTCCGGAAAGATCGGCAACCGCGCTGATGCCATGCGGCGCATTGAAGACTAATGTTCCTCCTCCGCCGCTCATCGAAAAGCATCCGCAGGCACCTGGAGGCGCATTGGCGTGGAAGAAATCGTAGTTTGCGCCGATCTCCAGAGCCGGCGTTTCGCCATGTGCCGTACCAAACGCCTGCGCTTGTGCAACCTGCACACCAACGACGACGAACATCACCCACACTCCAGCCAGAACAATTTTATTAAACATTTTCTCTCCTACTGAACGGTTAGAGTGACGGTTGTGGAGTGCTGCACAGCGCCGCTCGTTCCAGTGATGGTCAGCGTCGAAGTGTGCGCCATAGGTCCGAAGAATCCGCCGCCACATCCAGTCAACGGAAGCAACATTTCCAAACCAACCGCAAATAGCAACAGCACACGCAAGCCAGCAGGCATTCGTCCCAGCTTCCTTCGAATGCGTCTCATAGCCAACAGCGGCAGCAACAGCAGCCCGGCAAACCATGTCGTGTGTGTGTTGACGTTGCCGCGAGCCAGCAACGATGGAGTCTGTACCGAAAGCACCGTCGTCGCGCCCGTGCTTCCTGGCGTAACAGTTCCGGGATTGAACGACGCTGTCGCGCCAGCCGGCAAACCGGTCACACTCATCACCACCGGGTTGGTAAAGCTTCCGCTCAGCGCTGCTACATCGATCGTGAATTGCGCCACGCTTCCATTAGGAACGCTTCCCGAGGGCGCCGTCGCAGTCACTCCGAAGTCCGTCGGAACGACACCGGCTCCAGTCAGCGTCGCCACCTGTGGTGAGCCAGCGGCATTATCCGCTACGCTCACAGTCGCCGAGTAACTCGTCGCAGTCGCCGGCGTGAACGTCACAAGGATCGTGCACGTAGAACTGGCTGCCAACGATGTTCCGCAAGTTCCACCGCTCTGAGTGAAGAACGTTGGATTAGCGCCGCCAATTGTGATGCCCGTAATCGTGAGCGTTGCGTTGCCGGTATTGCTCAGCGTCAGCGTCTGCGCCGCGCTGGTCGTGTTGATGGTTTGATTGCCAAACGCAACCGGCGTCGTGATCGAAGCCACCGGCGCCGCTGTTGAAATACCTGTTCCTGTAAGACTCGCGGTTACATTGACGCTGTCGGTTGTGTCATTCACATTCAGCGTTGCATTCAATGTTGCAATCGACGCAGGCTGGAACGTCACGCTAAATGTGCAGGCTCCTTTGGGTTGCACAACGCTGCCGCAGGTAGTCGTGTATGTGTAATCGGTCGAGTCGCTGACGCCCGTGCTACTGATGTTGTATGGCGACGTTCCCGTATTCGTCAGCGTCACGGTCTGCGCCGTCGACTTGGTTCCTTGCACAATGCTTCCGAAGGGAACCGGGTTCGGCAGCAGGGTAACGGTAGGCGTCACATAGGTTCCAGTCCCCGTCAACGATGCCGTATGTGGCGTTCCTGTCGCATTGTCTGCAACGCTCAGGGTCGCCGAATATGTTGTAGTCGCCGTTGGCGAGAATGAGACATAGATGGTGCAGCTCGTACTCTGCGCCAGCGTTGTTCCGCACGTCGTGCTCGGGTCCTTCGCGAAGTTCGTCGGATTAGCTCCGCCGATCGTTATGCTGCTGATGTTCAGCGCTGCGTTGCCCGTGTTGCTCAACGTCAGCGACTTCAGCCCGCTCACCGTTCCTTCGCCCTGGTTGCCGAACGCCACCGAAGGCGTAAGCGCGACCACCGGTGCGGCAGCAATACCAGTCCCTGTAAGAGGCACGGTCTGCGGCGAAGCACCCGCATTATCACTGAAGCTGAGCGCTGCGGTATAACCGGTCGCCGTTGCCGGAGTGAACGTCACACCCAGCGTGCAACTGCCGGACATTACAAGCATAGTGCCACAGTTATTATTGACGATCGTGAAGTCGGCCGCACCTGTTCCGGTAATGCTGATACTCGCGATATTGAGCGTCGCAGTGCCAGGATTCGAGAGCGTCACCGTGGTCGCTGCCGTGGGTACACTCACCGTCTCGTTACCGAACGCAATACTCGTTGGATTTAGTGTCACTGACGGCGAACTTGGCGAAGTTCCGGTTCCAGCAAGATCAATCACCTGAGTCGCGCCAGCGGCGTTCCCATTATTGTCTGTGAAGGTCAACGTCGCGGTATCGCTACCTGATTGCGTAGGGGAGAAGCTAAACGGAAGGATGCAAGTCGCATTGGGCGCAATCGTTCCAGCCGTAAACGATGTGCTACTGATCGATGGGCAAGCCGTGCTGCCGGTGGTTGTCAGGGTGAAGTTTGTCGACGAGGACAAGCTCGGGTTTGTCCCCGAACTCGGTATTGATATCGTCAGCGGCGTGCTGCCGATGTTCGTAACTGTCACCGTTTGCGGGCTGTCGGTGCTCGTCGATCCAACAGCAGTAGATGCAAACGTCAAACTCGGTGCAACGGTCGAGATAGGTATTTTGATGACACGGTTATTCCCGGTGTCCGCGATGTACACCGTATGCGAGCCGTCAACCCACACAGCCGTCGGCCCTGAAAGTGTCATGCCGGTTGTCGACACCACGCTCTCTACATAGGCACCGCTGACAAGCGACTCCTTGAGCACGCGGTTGTTGCCGGTGTCTGCGATGAACACATTGCCTTGCCCATCAACAAAAACTCCCTGCGGCGCACTCAACCCTGCACTTGCAACCACGGTCTGTACATAGACCCCGCTTACCGGCGGATTCCCCGGTGCGCCTAAATTCGTCGTCGGCACATAAGCCTGCTGGGTCTCCAGCAGTACACGGTTGTTCCCCGTATCGGCGATATAAAGATTTCCGGAGACGTCCATCGCGATGCCCGAGGGACTGGACAATCCAGTGATGGCCGACAGCACCGTCTGCCCATAGGAGTAGCTGCCACTCAAATTGCTTCCAACCAGAGTGTCTTGCACGATCCGGTTGTTGCCGGTATCCGCGATGTAGACATTCAATCCCAAACCATCGACCGCAACTCCCTTTGGATTACTCAGCCCCGTTCCGATCGCCAGGTTATTGCTCGGTATATAACTTCCAATATTCAGTTGGCCTTCGAGAATGCGATTGTTTCCGGTGTCCGCGACGTAGAAGTCGCCTGCATTATCCAATGCCATCCCGGTGGGTCCCGATAGAGCGTAGAAGTACGCCGTCGAAAGAACCGAACTCCCCGTATAGGTCCCTCCAGAAAGCGTCTCTTCAAAAACATTGTTGCCCGTCGTCCCTGAATTCGAAAGGAAGACATCACCGGCGGCATCCACAGCTAAACCAGCGGGGCCGGTCACATTCGTCGTCGCTACAGTGACAGGGGTTCCATATCCAAACGCGACCAGCGGCCCGGCGCCTGTTCCGTTCAGATAGCCGTTCGCAAACACCACACCGTTCGAATAGCCAATCGTATCGATAAGCTGCACAACTCCGGTCCGCACACCCGTAGCCTGCGGCGTAAAGTTCACCGCCACGGTGCAGCTATCATTGATGGCATATACGTGGGCCGTCCCATTCGTGTCGCAAGTGCCGGTTCCCGCATCCGTGAAGTCCAGCGACCCTGTGCTTCCTTGCGTCCGCACAACGACCCCAACACCGGTACTACCAGCCTGGTCGAATGTGAACGTAAGAGTTGCCATTCCGCTGCTTCCCAGGTTCACCGAACCGGCGCTTGCCAATGGCGTTGTTAGCTTCAACAAGTTGCCGAAAATCCCACCAGTGACAAACATGTCGCCCAAATTATCGATGGCTAACCCGCTCCCGCCTTGCGCGTCCAGACCTATCAGACTCGGGATGTAGGTGCCATTGAACAGGTTGTACTTGGAGCCCGGCGCATAAAAATTTCCGGCACTGTCCAGTGTTACGGTCGGGGGAAAGCCGCCGTTGAAGGCAGGGAAGGTGGTGGACTTGGTATACGTTCCGCCGGAATAGAGGAACTCCGACAGGTTGTAACGAGCATCACAAAGATAGAGGTTCCCCGCACTATCGATCGCTATGCCTGTTGGATCGGCAATTCCTGTAGGGTTGCCATACCCTACAGGAATAATGACGCTCTGTGTATAGGTCGTTCCGTTGAGCGTCTCCTTTAGCACCTGCCAGTTGTTGTAATCCGTGATGTACACGTTGTCGTGCGTATCAACCGCAATGCCCGCCGGCTCGATAACGCCGTTAGGTCCTCCATTCTGCGGAGCGAGAAGAGTGCTTTCCGTATAACCCGTCCCATTCGGCGACTCTTCAATAACACGGTCATTCGTGCTGTCGGACACGAAGACATTCCCCTTGCTGTCGACCGCAACACTATAAAAGCCGAAGGTGTACGTTTTTACGCTCGTAGGGATGATGCTTTGGACGTAGGTTCCATCCGGCTGAAGTGTTTCTTTGAACAACGTGTTTTGCTCATTCACGCCCGTGCAATTGTCGCCAGAGTCTATGACGTAAAGATTGCCGCTACTATCGACGGCCACATCCTGAACACAGTTCAGGTTGCTGCCTATCGAAGTTTGCATACCATAAACGGCCTTCTGAGCCGGCGCAGCTCCACAGCACGCCATCGCCAAAACGATCCCTGCAACGATCTGGCTCCCGAAGGACACGCGGACAAGATGTGAACGAAACAATTTAAGAGTCACTTTGATTCTCCTGAAGAAATCTCTTTGAAGCCGTCCATGAAACCTGAAGCTCGTTGCACAGACTCAAAACAAACAAAAACCTTCCCCGCTCCGGGTTCGACGAAGTTCACCTTCTTCTCCTCGATCCACCGGTAGACCATCCGAACCCCACAACCGATCGCGTTTGCTCCACGTTCGGGCGTGATCATCACCACGTCATGCCCACATCCTGGACAGAACGCCATGAACTCCTCATCCGTCTGGCTGCGCACCGCCACGAACTCGCGTTCGACCGTAACTTCATAGCGGCGCAATACTTCGGGGCGCTCAATTTCGCCCTCAGGTGCCCCATCTGCTGATAAAGTGCGTGGTATGCGTCGCATTGAGTAGTTCCGACCTCCGGGCCAATGCCAGAAATAGTCCGCGGCGCTTTTACAAGTCTTTTTTCGCCGTGGATTGTTATTAATTCGTCTTTACGGGAAGGGTTCAGAACCCATGTCGGGCCACAATCAGGACATATACCGCTTCGGTAAGTTCCGGCTAAGCCCTTCACACCACGCGCTTTATCTCGAAGAAACGGAAATTTTGCTCGCTCCAAAATCCTTCGAGGTTCTCCTCTACCTCGCGCGCAATCCTGGTCGCCTCGTCACCAAAGAGGAGCTTCTCAAAGCCGTCTGGCAGGACGCTTTCATTGAGGAAGCCAACCTCGCCCAGCAGATTTTCCGCCTCCGCAAGGCATTCGAGACCGAACCCGAAGCCGCAAACCTCATCCGCACTATCCCCGGTCGCGGATACCAGTTCACTGCCGACGTCAGCCACGAGCTACATCCAACTTTCGGCTCCTCCGCACCTACCGGCTACGCCATTGGTGGTTGGCGAGAGCGTACCCGCGTCGTCATCGAAGAGTTAGCCGTCGATCAACGTCCCTCCCACCAACCCGCACTTTCCACCCCGCAAACGAACTCCCGCAATCGAGCCATCGCGGTCACCGCAACCGTCATCGCTCTTGCATCACTATCCGGTTGGGGCTGGCGTCATCACGCCGCCTCAAAACAATCCAGCCAGGTCGTGATCGCAGACTTTCTGAACACCACCGGTGACCCCAACTTCGACCACACGCTAAACCGCGCGCTTGAAATTGACCTCAGCCAATCGCCCTATATGGACGTCCTCAGCGAACGCGAAGCCGTCAGCACACTCGGCCTCATGGGACAGAGACCCGACAGCCCACTCACTGACGACCTCGCTCGCCAGATATGTATCCGTACCAACCGTCAGGCGCTGCTCACCGGCAGCATCTCAGGCCTAGGCCACGACTACGTACTCACCCTCGAAGCCACAGACTGCAACTCCGGCAAGCAACTCACCGCTGCCAAGACCGAAGCCGGCAGCAAGGAAAAAGTTCTCGCCGCACTTGACTCACTCGCCGACCGTGTTCGCTCCAAACTCGGCGAAGCCTCTGCTTCCGTCGAAAAGTATCAAGTCCCAGTCGAAGAGGCCACCACTCCTTCGCTGGATGCACTCAAGGCCTACTCAACTGCAGCCTCGCTTGTAGCTCGAGGCGCAGAAGAACGAGAGTCGATTGCCTTCTACCAAAAAGCGATCGAGCTCGACCCGAACTTTGCCATGGCCTACGGCGGCTTGGGAACCATGTACTTCAATCTGTCAGAGTACAAACTCTCGCATCAGTACTACATCAAGGCTTTCGCGCTCAGTAACCACGTCAGCGAAAAAGAAAAACTCATCATCCGGGCCCACTACTTTATGGATGGAGAGAATGACATTGAAAGCGGCATTAACACCTACCAGATGTGGACAGTCACCTATCCGCGCGACTGGATACCGTTTCTGAATCTCAGCACGCAATACATTTTGCTAGGCCAATATGCTTCCGCGGTCGAAGCGGGAAAGCATGCTTTGGAGCTACAGCCGAATCGCGCGATCACCTATAGTGTTTATGCGCGCGCCCTGTCCCGAATGGCTCGGTTCACCGAAGCCAAAGCTATTGGCCAACAAGCCATTCAGAACAATAAGGACAATGCAGGTCTGCATGGAACGCTCTTCGGCATCGCCATCGCCGAAAACGATCAGAAGGCCATTGTGGATGAAACAGCCTGGGCCGCAAAAAGCAGCGACGAATGGTACCGCTGGTATTTCCTTTATTGCCAGGCCGAAGTCGCTTCAGCGGCCGGTAAATTCAAACTCGCGGAACAACTATTCAAGGAGTCAACCGAAACCGCAAGGAAGCAAAAGAGCGTGGAAAGCGCGGACGGCGTTCTTCTGGATGAAGCGCACATGGAGCTCGACTTCGGTCAACCTGCCATGGCCAAAGCCACTCTTGATCGCATCGCCAATCAGGATAGCGACGAACCAGATCTGTCTATCATGCGAGTGCAGCTCGGCGATATCACCGCTGCGAATCGCTACCTCGCAACCCATGCGAAAGAAAATCCGGCGTCGGACTTCGCTCTTATGAAACTCCCTCGCGTTCGTGCCGCACTGGCTCTGGCAAAAGGCAAGCCGCTCGAAGCGATCACCGCACTCGATCCCATCCGCCCCTATGAGCTTGCCACTTACGATCCACTCTCAGAGCGGGCAGCCATCTATCTCGCAACCAAAAATGGCGGAGCAGCCGAGCAGCAGTACAAAACGATCCTCGCTAATCCGGGAATCAATCCTTTGATCAATCTTTATAACCTCGCCCATCTTGGTCTTGCGCGCGCTTACGCACTGCAGCACAAAACAGCGCAAAGTCGTCAGGAGTACGAAACTGTCTTCGCTCTTTGGAAAGATGCCGACCCCGATCTTCCGCTACTCAAGCAAGCTCGGCAGGAATACGCGCAACTCAAATCCAAACCCCTATAAGACCCGGCGAATGATAATCTTGCACCTCTACCTCGGGCCAAATTTTTAATTGAAGGCGATGTCTGGAAACTATGTCTGGCCTAACCCATGAAATCTATCGCTTCGGCCGATTTTGGATAAGTCCGTCACGTCACGCGCTCTATCGCGACGAGGACGAAATTCCTCTTGCACCCAAGTCTTTTGAAGTCCTGCTCTACCTCGTACGCAATTCCGGTCGCCTCGTCACCAAAGAGGAGCTCCTGAAAGCAGTCTGGTCGGACTCCTTCATCGAAGAAGCGAACCTCGCCCAGCAGATCTTCCGCCTCCGCAAAGCTTTTGAGGCCGAACCCGACGCCGCCAACTGCATCCGAACCATCCCTGGCCGCGGCTACCAGTTCACCGCCGACGTTCACAGCGGAACACTCGCAACAACTAACCCGGCCACAACCAACTCTCTATATTCCGTCGAGCAATATCGCGAACGCACTCGCTTCGTCGTCGAAGAACTAGCCGTAGCCAGCAAACCTGCTCCCGTTATATCTTCCTGGCTAACAACCAAAACCCTAGCAATCAGCGTCGCCATCATCGCGTTAGCCGCCGTCACCACCTATGGCATCCAGCGCTGGCAACATCGCCTCATCCCAGGCGACCACCACGAAATCGTCCTCGCCGACTTCGAAAACACCACCGGTGAGCCTGACTTCGACAAGGTCCTGAACAACGTCCTCTCGGTCGACCTCCGCCAGACCCCATTCCTCCTGGTCGCTTCCGACACCAAAATCCTCCGTACGCTC
>Ga0302303_10001192_pt1 | contig 17539 bp, 19 predicted proteins | sample III_Palsa_E2_1_FD_194542 | JGI IMG/M metagenome (GOLD analysis project Ga0302303, IMG submission 194542) | Peat permafrost microbial communities from Stordalen Mire near Abisko, Sweden - III_Palsa_E2_1 | ecosystem: Environmental > Terrestrial > Soil > Palsa > Peat permafrost | place: Sweden...
TAGTTTTCTCAACAAACTATTTAACCCTGTATTTCTAAACACTTTTGAAGTGCCCGCTTTGCTTAAATAAATGGATTTATAATAATTAAAGCTTTTCGGAATAAATCCGGTTTCAATTATCTTAAATTCCTCTTTATTATTTACAACTTCAATTTGCATTGTGCTAACAATTGAATTATTAACCTCTGCTATAAAAATTTTACCGCTTTGTTTAGTAACCGCATTTAAATCAACAATGTTAAATTCTTTAGCAGTCTTATATTGTTCAATACGAAATTTAGATATTGCTTCCTCATCATGGGTATTTGCAAAACGAATTGTTAGGACAGGTTTAGACATATAATTATAACATGGATTTAAAACTATGAATATATATACATAGATAAAAATCAATGAGCTATTTACTGAAATTTAATAAATAAAAGGTGCTGACAGTATTTTGTCAGCGGCAGGGTGTTCCACCTGTTCCATGCGTTCCACTTGTTCCATTGAACACTCGTAATGAATTGATTATCAGTATCAATAACTGGACAATCCGTATTGCTTCACCGTATACGTTTTCTTATCAGGCCCTGCGCCGGTTATGGTTATTGATTTCCAGTTGGGTGGTAGTGTGCTTTTGATTTGGGTGAGGCCGTTAGGCGTTATCTCTAATCCACCAAAACCCATGAGCAGACTTTGAATGATACCACCGGCGCCGGTTGCAAAGTACGGGTCATCCCCACCCTTTGTTTCGGCTATTACCCTGAATGGCGGGGCCAGGTTGGGTATATACGCATCCTGGAACCAGTGGTAGGCCTTAGCGCCATCACCCAAACGAGCATACAGCAGTGCGAATATACCCTGTGTCATGGCTGGCGTACCCTCGTTAGGGATGCGGGTTTCATAGTATTCCAAATCCTTTTTAACCTGGGCGGGGTCGGTTATTAAATGCAGCGGGTAAGCCAGCAGGTTTACATCGGCTTGCTTAATGCCTTTGCCTTCGTAGGTAGAATACTCCTTAGTTACGCCATCCGGGAACCTGGGGATAATGATATTTTGTGCAACTACCGCCCAATCAGGGTCGGCTTTAAGGCCTAAAACCTTTGCTGCCATGGTGGCGTATTGCAGGTTCACCTTTGCCGCGCCGTTGGTAAAGGCATCGTTATCAATACCTTCGGCCCACTCATCGGCAGCTACTATATTCTTGATTTCGTAGTTGCCGGGACCTGTACGCTCAACACGGCTTGCCCAAAAATCGGCGGTTGCCTGCAGTATGGGCCAGCCTTTTTCCAGCAGCCATTGTTTGTCCTGTGTTACGCAATAGTAATTCCAGGCGGCAATGCCTACATCGGCAGTAATATGGTGCTCAAATGGGCCGCTAAGCGAGCCTATTGGCGTTTCCTCGCCTCCACTATCCGAACTCTCCCAGGGAAACATAGCGCCTTTGTAGCCATGCTCAAAAGCGTTCTGCTTGGCAATGGCTAAACGCTGGTAACGGTATTCCACCAGCGATTTGGCAATCTCGGGATGCAAAACCAGCAAACCCGGGAACATCCACACATCCGAATCCCAAAATATATGCCCGTTATAGCCTAAGCCCGATAAACCCATAGGCGATGGTGCATAAGCAGTTCCAGCCCTGGAAAACGAGTATAAATGGTACAGCATGCTGTGTACATCCTGCTGCGCCTGCGGGTCGCCATCAATTTGGATATCGCTTTTCCATAAATCGCTCCAGGCTTGCTCATGGGCGGCTATGAGGCCATCACGGCCCTGTAGTTGTGCAAACAAGGTTAGGCGCTCGGCTTCATTCAAAGGATCAGGCGAGTGCGCTGATGTAATGGATGAACCAACTACGCCGTATTTATACGTTTGCCCTGCTACCAACTGCTTGCTGAAACGCATGGAGTGCGAATTGGCATCCAGCATTTCGTGCATGAGGCGGGGCTGCTCTTTGTCGCTATCATTAAACATAAATGCGTTTGATGCGCATAGTACCAGCTTGCCTGTTTCGCTTTTGGCGGTAGAGGTAAGCAGACTGATGGTGCCATGCGGGCCATCCACCTCGTTATAATAGTTTTGCACGTCGTGCAGGTCGTCGGGCGCCTGCATTACGCTGGCGGCGGTAATATTTACATCCTTCTTGGCGGTAATGGTAACATTCATCAATACTGAAAAGGGCAATTGCCTTAAAGCATAGTAAGTATAGCTAACGGAAGCATAGTCGCCATAATCAAAAGAGGTGGTAAAAGCGGCGTGCTGCATATCCAGCTGCTGCTTAAAGTTCTTTACTTTAGATTGATCCCAGTCTTCGCCATCAAACACCAGGTACATGTTAAGCAGGTTAAAGCTTTTTACAAAGTTACTTACGCGGCCGCGTCCGTAAATATCATAAGCGCCTGCAAGCACCACGTCTTTCACCTCGAATGGCTGTGGCGATGATACAACACCAAGCATGCCGTTGGCTACGGTGATGCCGTAGTAGTTTGCGGGGTCTATATTATCGGCTTTTATAACCCAGGGGTCCTGCGCTTTTGCCAGTGTGCAGCATAACAAACCAATACCAAATACCAGGGCTTTAACTTTGTTCATAATTTAATAGCTGTTAAAAATCAATCGATTGTCAAATGTAATAAATCAGCTTAAACTACAGCTATTTTGCGCAGGGGTATATCAACAATTTTACTTACTTTACCTTGCTTGTTATGGCCACGCAAAACCTACATTTTACCAAAACACGTATAGCGCCTACTCCCAGCGGTTATTTGCACGTGGGCAATGTGCTTTCATTTGCCATAACTGCCGCGCTGGCCAGTCAAAGCGGCGCAAAAATATTATTGCGCATTGACGACCTTGACCGCCAGCGCGCCAACCCGCTTTTTGTACAGGATATTTTCGATACCCTAAACTTTATGGAAATACCCTGGGATGAAGGGCCGCGCAATGCGACAGAGTTTGAGCGGGAATGGTCGCAGTTGCAGCGTATAAATTATTATGAAAAGGCGTTACAGCAATTAAAGGACGGTGGCAAATTGTTTGCTTGTACCTGTTCGCGCGCGCAAATAAACGGTGAAAACTATCCCGGTACCTGCCGTGATAAAGAGATACCTTTTGATACCAAAGATTGCTGCTGGCGTTTACGTACGAATAATGACGAGGAACTCAGCATAAAAACCTTATCGGGTGATATTAAAACTACGCTGCCTGCCCAAATGCACGATTTTATTGTTCGTAAAAAAGATGGTTATCCGGCATATCAATTAGCATCATTGATAGATGATGTGCATTTTGGGGTTGATTTCATTGTCCGGGGGGAAGATTTATGGCCGTCTACCGTCGCACAAAATTACCTATCGCGCTTAATTGGCAGCAATAGTTTCGCACAAACTACATTTTATCATCACACACTGCTGATGGCTGAGGGCGATAAAAAATTGTCCAAATCTTCAGGGGATACCTCTATCCAAAACTTACGCCTCAGCGGTAAAATGCCGCCTGAAGTTTATAATACCATAGTCCAACTTTGCGGTATAAAGCAACCTGTTAATAACTGGCAAACACTTGGAGATATAGCCTTATATAGTAATCCATAGACCGGATTTAGATACAGCGGGGAGGTATAAATAAATAATTTCAATTGTAAACAGTATATTATTTCTTAAAATAATAAAATCCGGAATAGTCAGAAAATGTCACAAAGAAATCATTGTCAATCATAATGGCGAGTACATTATTAATAATGTACTGATCATTCGGCTTATTTTTCAAGATGCCATTATTATCCTGCAAATATTTATCCATTATAAATTGTAAGCCATTCTTTTCATACTCAGTTCTTATACGCCCATTCGGTTTAAATATCAAATAGTCGTCGAAGTCCAATTTAGCTGTATCAAGTTTCAGATGATAACTCAAAACCGCTGTTAAAAAAGATTGATAACTGTCGTATGAATATTTATACATAAGAGAATGTTTATAATATTCTAATAACTCGTTATTTCGAAGTAATAAATATTTATCATGACCTATTTGCGACACCACGTAGCAATTTTTATATTTTGAATCTATTGAAAGATTGTGAATATATTGACCCATAGTTTTTTGAGTACTAATGGCCATAATTATTAAGAATAGAGCTACTATTAATTTCATTTATAAATTTAATATTTTTTCGGATCAATCTTTACACACATGCTGGCGCAAGTATGTCGAGCAGGCAAACGTGCAAAGTCGCAAGTAGCTTTGTACGCTTGCCTGCCTTCTAGCCTATAATCACTAACCTCCAACCTCTAACTACTGATTAACCGTAATTTTATTGTTACCCGGTTAATATATCAGCCAAACAGCGTTTCAAGGGGCTTTTTTTTATAAATAATTAATATATTGTACCCTGTTACCTGATTAAAAAACCCTGATTAAGTATGACCCAAAAACCCGAACGATTTCTTGCGCTGGATGTATTCCGGGGTATGACCATTGTTTTCATGATTATTGTAAACGACCCCGGCAGTGCCGCTTCATTTGCACCCTTAGACCATGCCCACTGGTTTGGCTTTACACCTACCGATCTTGTTTTCCCGTCGTTTTTATTTGCCATGGGCAACGCGATGAGCTTTTCGTTGAAAAAATTTGCCGACATAAGCAACGCAGCTTACTTTTGGAAGATATTTAAACGCGGCGCGCTGATATTTTTGTGTGGGTACCTGCTGTATTGGTTCCCGTTTTTCCAGCACACCGCCAGCGGATGGTCATTATCGCCAATAAGTGATACCCGTATTATGGGTGTTTTACAGCGCATTGGCTTATGCTATATTTTTGCAGGTTTAATGATACGCTTTTTCTCTAAAACAGGTGTTATTGTAACCAGCATACTGCTATTATTTGGCTATTGGTTCGCATTGCTGATTTTCGGCGATCATGACAACCCTTTTGGCATGCTAACCAATGCAGGCACTTATGTTGATAAAGCCATTTTAGGCGATTCGCACATGTACCATGGCGAGGGCGTAGCTTTTGACCCCGAAGGTATATTGAGCACCTTGCCGGCAATAGTAAACGTTATTGTAGGGTATTACGCAGGCGTATTTATACAGAAAAAAGGCAAGGTTTACGAAACTTTAAGCAAGCTATTGTTATTGGGTGCCTTGTTTATCTTCCTGGCATTATGCTGGAATATGGCCTTCCCTATTGCCAAAAAACTGTGGAGCAGCCCATTTGTATTGGTAACTACGGGTATTGATCTGATACTGATTTCGGCGCTGATATATGTAATGGATATATATGTTGGCCGGAAATGGGGCTGGACCAGCTTCTTCCTTACCGTTGGTAAAAACCCGCTGGCCGTATACCTGCTTTCCGAATTACTGGGTACGCTAAATGATATGGCATCAACCAAAAACTTTAACGTTTTAGGCTCGGTAGATAAAGCTACACAGTGGATTGCGCCGGGGGCATTAGGCTCGCTGTTTTTTGCCATTGTTTATATGCTCATTTGCTGGTGCTTTGGAAAGTTCCTGGAAGTTAAGAAGATATATATCAGATTATAAAGCATTTTACTGACCTCATAACCTTATACATTATTAGCCCGGCCATCACCGGGCTTTTTTGCTATTAGCAAGTATCAAATTTCATTTGTAATATTAGCTTTTAAAATATCTACCGAAAAAACATCTTATTAAAATGACCAAAAAGTTATTCATCAAATCGCTTTTTTTTAGCCTGATTTTGCTATTCCTATCATTTAACATCTACGCCAAACCCATAATATATATTAACCAGGTTGCGTTTGATAGCAATGAGCCCAAAACAGCGGTACTGCAAACCGATGCACCTTTAAAAACTGCTGTCCTATTTAATATTGTGGATGCGGCAACCTCGCACGTAGTGTATACCTGGCATATCGGCAAAGCGCAATTAATAAATGATTGGGCACCGGGCAAAATATTTTATCAAATTAATTTCTCGTCACTCAAAAAAACAGGCGATTTTAAATTACAGGTTATTTTAAATGGGGCTACTTATAGTTCCGGTAATTTTAGTATTGGCAATCATATCCTAGCCAAATTAACCATACCCGCCATTATCCATTACTACAACAAACAAAGGGCAAATACCCCGCAGGAACTTGCTGCCGATAGCCATATCATCCTTTACGGCAGTGATAGCACCGTAAACCTGCAGGGCGGATGGTGTGATGCCTCTGGCGATGTGAGCAAGTATTTTTCGCATTTGGCGTATGCCAATTTTATGTCGCCACAGCAAATACCGCTGGTTACGTGGTCGATGTTGAATACCAGCGAGGCCATACCTGCCTTGCTTACTCAATATGGTGTGAAAGATTCACTGCAAAACGAGGCCTTATATGGCGCCGATTATATTATGCGCTCCCTATCCAAGCAGGGCTATTTTTATATGACGGTATTCAGCTACTTCAGCAAAAACCCTAACGACCGGCGCGTGGTGGGTTTGCATGCCAACAGCGTTACTACAAATGAGTACCAATGTGCGTTCCGCGAGGGCGGCGGCATGGCCATAGCGGCGCTGGCAAGGGCATCCAGGTGGCATAAGCATGGCGAATATACTTCGGAGCAATATCTTGCAGGCGCCGAGCGTGCTTTCGCGCATTTGCTGGTCAATAACCTTAAATATGATGATGACGGCAAGGAAAATATTATTGATGATTATTGCGCGCTGATGGCCGCAACCGAGCTTTGGATTGCTACAAATAAGCCGCTTTACCAAACCGAAGCACGGAAACGCGCTGAACATTTAACCAAACGCCTTAGTCCCGAGGGTTATTTTATAGCTGATGATGGCAACCGCCCATTTTGGCACGCATCAGACGCGGGTTTGCCCGTTATTGCTTTGTGTAGATATTTAGATAAAGAAAAAGACCCGCCCTATCGCGCAAGCGCGCTAAGTACCATTAAAAAGGCACTGAATTATAACCTACACGTAACCAACGAGACAAGCAATCCTTTCGGCTACGCCAGGCAAACATTTAAATACAAAGGCGAAATAAAAGACGGCTTTTTTATACCGCATGATAACGAAACCGGCTGGTGGTGGCAGGGCGAGGATGCACGACTGGCATCATTGGCTACAGCGGCTTTGGTGGGTGGCAAACTGGCCTATCCCGAAGGCGGCAAGGTTAGGGATTCATTAAATGCTTATGCCTCGCAGCAATTATCGTGGATATTGGGCTGCAACCCATACTCCATGTGTTTTATGTATGGTTTTGGAAGTAAAAATGTGCCTTACATGCACTCCAGCTTTGGGCATGGCTCGCAGCGCGGGGGTGTATCAAACGGCATTACCGGCCACGAAGGCAATGGCGATGGCAGTGGGATAGATTTTAAAACCAGCGATAACGGCAACGAGTGGCGATGGACGGAGCAGTGGCTGCCGCATGCCGCTTATTTTTTACAGGCGGTTACGGCTTTAGCTCAGCATTAATATCAAACCAAAATATATGATGAACTTAAAATTGAATAAATACGCCTTAGTTCTTTTGCTGGCAATTTACATCAGCATAGCGCAAATTCAGCCTAAATTTAGGGTGATAGCCTTTTATACCGCCAAAAACGATATGGCGCACATTAGTTTTGTGCACGAGGCCAATAAATGGTTCCCGGAAATGGCGGCTAAGTATAATTTCAGCTATGATTCAACATCCAACTGGAACAACCTTAACGCTGCCTTTTTAGCCAAATACCAGGTGGTTATTTTTTTAGATACCCGTCCTCCAAGCAACGAACAACGTTTAGCTTTTGAAACCTATATGAAAAACGGCGGCGGTTGGATGGGCTTTCATTATGCGGCCTTTGCCCTAACCCCATCGGACGACCCGCAAGACTGGGATTGGTACCATAACGAGTTTTTGGGCTCGGGGCAATATGTGAGCAATACATGGCGACCAGTATCAGCTATTCTAAGGGTTGAAGACAAGCATCATCCTGCAACAAAAGGTTTGCCGGAAACCTTTAAATCGCAGCCCTGCGAATGGTACAGGTGGCAGTTTGATTTGCGCAAAAACCCGGATATTGATATTTTATGTTCGATTGATTCCACAAGTTTCCCACTCGGCACCGGCCCAAAACTAAGCGAAATATGGCACAGTGGTTACTACCCTATTGTTTGGAGCAACAGGAAATACAATATGGTATATTTTAATATGGGGCATAACGATATGGATTATGAGCACAGGTACGATAAAAATACCGTAGAAACGCTATCGCACACCTTCGACGGCGAATTGCAGGATAAGCTGATAATGAATACGCTATTGTGGCTTGGCGGTAACAAGCATAAGAATTTATACCCGCAAAAATAATGGGGATAAAGACAAGGTAATTAAAAACACCTGCCCCTATAATTAATTACAGGGACAGGTGTTTTGTTTGTTATTTGCCCGGAGGATGATCGGGGCCTGATGGAGGCGTACTACCCGAACCGGGTACAGAATCCTTTTTAGCAGAATCTGCCTTAACTGTATCAGCCTTCATTTTGGCAGAATCCTTTTTAAGGGAATCGGCCTTTGCAGAATCTGCTTTGGCAGAATCAGCAGCCGAACCTTTACCTGTACCGTTACAGGAGGCCATTAACACGCAAACTGCTAATGCCAGGGAACATAGTTTAATGCTTTTTTTCATTTGTTAATTGAATAAGGGTTGTTTAAGTAAATATATAAAAAACATTTTGACAAATTATCCCCTTGTTGCACAGGTTTTTAAGGATATATACTTACCTAAAATATTAATTACTTACCCGGCGGATGATCGGGCCCCTGGGGTGATTGAACCGGGCTGCCTGCAACCGGTACAGAATCCTTTTTAGCTGAATCTGTATCAGCTTTTACTTTTGAAGCATCGGCTTTTGTGGTATCCAATTTAGTTGTATCACCTTTTACGGTATCGCTTGCCGAACTTTTACCTGTGCCGTTACAGGAGGCCATTAATACGCAGGCCGCAAGCCCCAATGAACATAGTTTAATGCTTTTTTTCATAGGTTAGTTTGATAGTATTTATTTATGTGAATATATAAATTCTATTCCGCGTTAATTGGCTTTTCTGTGCTAACCGGCTTTTTTTCATGCATTATCCATTTTTCGGCACTGGTAAGGCGATGTTTTAACCAAAGTGTTAAATGGTGGTGCGCCGGTACCATTACTCCCGCAAGGCAAACAAATACCAAAAACTCAATTATCGGTGTATCATTGGTAATAGCATTTACAATGGGATGTATCAGCAGCGTAAAAAACTCGAACAAAAACAATATCGACAGCACACTCATAAACTCGATAATGCGGTTATGTATTTTTATTTTGCTTAATAAAAGTGAGACTAAAAAGAATACAGGGATAAATAATGCTATGGCTGATAACTGCAAGGTGTTTTTCCGTTCTTCAGCTTGCTGTGTTTTCAGTTCGGCAATTTCGCGTTCACGCGCTTCTTCGGCAAACTTTAAATTTTGCACCTGCTTTACCTTTTCCTCGCTAAATAAACTATCCTTTGCTGCAGTTGCTGTTTTAAGGTAGGTATAGGCCAGTGTGGCATCCTTTGTCGAATAAAAATCAGACAATATCGTGCTTGATTCCAACACGCCCTTAATATACAGCGCCGCTTTTGCCGAACCCAGCGCTTTTGAAGCATAATAAACGCATGAATCTATTGGTGATGCCTCTTTATAATAATCGGCAATCCGGAGGTATGTATCGGTTAGCGTAGTGAGTCTGCCAGTAGATAGTGATTTTTGGGCACTCATGCGGTAATAGGTTATCGCCAGCGTTTTATTGCCATATTTTTCCTGTATCAAGCCCAGGTTTTGTAATATGTTGCCCATGTTATCATCGTTATGGATAGCCATGGCCAGTTCATAAGCGTTTTGTTCAAAAAAAAGTGCCGAGTCCAGCTTATTGAGTTTATAGTAATAGTACCCGATGTTGAGCAGCACAACGTTTTCCGTAAGATCAAAATCGCGTGTTTTATTTTTTCCGGCAATTGCCTCAAGTACAGTATTTGCCTTTAGTGTATTGTCAATTGCCGAGCGGTATTCGTCCTGGTCCTGGTACAGGAAACCGATATTGATTAAGGCCTGCCCTATGTTAAACTGGTCGTTTAATTGCTGTGCGGTTTTCAGCTGGTTTAAGTAGGCGTTCATGGCGCCGGGGTAATCGCCCATTTGTTCCTGCGCCTCGCCGGTTTCTTTGTAGCACCGCGCTTCGCCCCGTAAAAAATTGATTTTTTTTGCCAGTTTTAAGCCTTGCTGTGCCAGCATATAGCTTGTATCGGGCTTGTAGTTAGAGTAAGCATGCGCCAACTTAGCCAGCAATAAAATTTTGGTATTATTGGTTTTAGCGGTATCAAGTTGGTGCTTTAAGCTTACGATACTTTGCTGCGCGAAAATAAAGCTGGCAAAATTTAAAAAGAGCAGGGTAAGCAAGGCCTTTTTCATATGCGGGGGTAGCGGCAGCATTAAATACTACGCTAATATAGTGATTAATAGCTTTATAGCTTATTGCTATAAAATTAAAATTGGTAAAATGGAACTTGCAGGCAGCGATTATTAATTATGCTGATCCTCCAGCACTTTATTTTCAATCCTTCTATCAGGGATAAACCATATAGCTGCTACCACCGCGTACAAAATGAAACTTATGCACGGATTAAACCAGGCAATGGCAATAGCTACTGCATAAATGGCAGGCGATATTTTTCCTTTCCAATCCTTGCCTATCGCTTTGGCCAGCAGCGAACCTTTGCCTTCGTGCTTTAACAGGGTAACCATAAGCAGGTAATAGGCAAAAGCGTTCATGATAAGTACAATGCCGTAAAATATGGTTGGCCATTTGCTGAAGTTATTTTCGCCCATCCAACCGCTCACAAAAGGCACCAGCGAAAGCCAGAACAACAAATGCATATTAGCCCAAAGTACCGCCCCGTTTACTGATTTGACCACCTGCATGGTGTGGTGATGGTTGTTCCAGTATATGCCTACATATATAAAGCTGAGCACATAACTGATAAAAACAGGGAGCAGTGGTTGTACCGATGCCAGCGTAGCCGTATGCGGCACATGCAGCTCCAATACCATAATGGTGATGATGATAGCGATTACACCATCGCTAAACGCTTCTAAACGCCCTTTATCCATGTAGCTAAAATAATAAAAGAACCGGGAATAATAGATTATGACACTGGCATTGTTTTATCCCCGAACAAAACATTTAAAATTGAGTTAAATATCTATAAAAACAATATTATTATGGCTACTACACTCTCTTATCAAAAAACATTCACCATAGGCGGCGACCTTACCGTTAACCGCGTGGGTTACGGCGCTATGCGTATAACAGGCAAAGGCATTTGGGGCCCGCCCGCGGATAAAGACGAAGCAATACGCGTATTAAAACGCGCGGTTGAACTTGGCGTAAACTTTATTGATACTGCCGATAGCTACGGCCCGCACGTTTCGGAAAACCTGATTGCCGAAGCTTTACACCCTTATGCCGATGGCCTGGTTATTGCCACTAAAGGCGGTTTAACCCGCACCGGCCCCGACCAATGGCCAGTAAACGCCGACCCTGAATATTTAAAGGGCGCGCTGGAAGGCAGCTTAAAAAGACTGAAACTGGATCAGATTGACCTTTACCAGTTGCACCGCATAGACCCAAAAGTGCCTGCCGAAAAAACCTTTGAGTTTTTGAAGAAAGCACAACAGGATGGCAAAATAAAACACATAGGCCTATCGGAAGTTAGTGTGGATGAGATTAAAAAAGCACAGCAGTTTTTTGAAGTGGTATCGGTACAAAACATGTACAGCGTTGATAACCGCAAATGGGAACCGGTATTAGATTATACTAAGGAAAATAATATCGCCTTTATCCCCTGGTTCCCGCTAAACGCGGCCAATGTGGCCAGCCAGGAAAAACTGAAAGAGGTTGCCGATAAGCACAATGCAACCGTATATCAAACCGCTTTAAGCTGGCTGTTGCATCATGCCGATAATATTTTGCTGATACCTGGCACATCCAGCGTTAAACACCTGGAAGAAAACCTGAAAACCGCCGATGTTGAGCTTACCGATGAGGATATGCAGCATTTGGATGGCATAGCGGGGAAATAATATCTTCTGTAGAGACGCAATACTTTGCGTCTCCGGGATCATAAAAAGAGACGCAAAGTATTGCGTCTCTACAGTTTGAAAAAGGTTTAATTCATGTTGATAAAAAATTATCGGATGAATTAAACCTTTTTGTTTTTAATTAATCATACCCATGTTTTGGACTAAACTAAATTAAACGTGAGATATGAAAACATTAAAACTTTCTTTTGTACTTTTCCTGTTAGCAGGCATAATGGGTTGTACAAAAAACAATTCGCAGCCGCTAAGTAATAGCAGCGACCCGGCAGACCAGGCGGCTATTTTGGTTGCAGGTTCGGTATCAGCAAGTTCAAATGGTACAGTTAACGTGGCCGATGGCCTGGTGATAGACGCCCAGGCAAAAGTTGCCCTTGATACCCTTTGCGGTGCCACCTGGACCGACAGCGCATCAACCACAAGCCCTGTTGGCGCGCAAACTACTTACAGCTATAAATCTGTATATGTTTATACTATCAATTGCGGTACATCTAATAACTTTAGCGGGTCGGCTACCAGCACATTAACTTACAGCGGTAGTTTCAATGGGCCAAACCTGTCTTCAACCAACTCCGGCACTTCTGATTTTACCGTTACGGGCTTAGGTAAAGGCTCAACCTCGTACACTTTAAACGGCGAATACAAACGCAGCGGGTCGTTCCAATCGAAAACTGATAATACTTATTACGGCACCAACGATATTGATATAGTGGTTACCAACCTGGTACTTACTAAACCGGGCCGCAAAGTTCAAAGCGGATCGGCAACGGTTACTGTGAGCGCTAATACCGCTAAAAAAGGTAATTTTAACTATACCGGCACTATAGTATTTAACAACGATAACACCGCTACCTTAACTATTAACGGTAATATTTATATTATTGACAATACTACCGGTATTGTAAACAGGCGCAATTAATACTCTTGTCATTTCGAGTGATAGCGAGAAATCTATCAAACATGCATAGCGGAATGTGCAATTCGAAAAGATTTCTCGCTTTCGCTCGAAATGACATTTTTAAATAGCTTTTATCCTACAGTAGCCACTTTAAACGGCTTAATATCCACCGATTCCCATATTTTTTGGGTAACATACGGGTCGCCTTGTTTCCAGGCTTCCAGCTCTTCATCGTTCTCAAACTGCATTATCATTACCGAGCCCATCATTTTGCCATCCTCATTAAGCATTGCGCCGCCAATTATGTAATTGCCGCTTTCTTTAAATGCTTTTAAGTTGTCAAGATGGTGCGGACGTACGGCCATGCGGCGTTCTAAGGCGCCTTCGTCGGTATAATCATATCCGGTTATAAGATATTGGTTCATGTTTGTGTGTGTTTAATTAGCTCAACAAGTTAAATGTTATTCTGTTTATTCCGGCACAAAAAAAGCCGCCTTTAAAAAAAGCAGCTTGTAATACATTTATGGAGATTATTAATAAGTTTCCAGCAACTCTTCAAGGTTATTAAGGTCCATGGTAAAGCCACCTTCAAAGCCCATTTCAATTATTTTTTGCATGGCGGCATCGGTATCAAATGATAATTCGACATATACTTTGGTTATTTGGCCAAGGCCTTCAAATTTTACATCCCAATACATTTTGGGGAAGTTCTGGTCAATAGTCCCATCTTCATCACTAAACGCGCAAGCTGTGGAAAAACTACTTTGCGGCACAACTGTTTTTATATCTACCCTGCTCCACATTTTTGTACCATCGGGCCCCTGCATGGCATAAAGCCATAGGCCGCCGGCAGTAAAATCAAGGGTTTTGGTTTCTGCCTTCCAGGGTTTGGGCGCCCACCATTTATCTAATAAATCTTTATCTGTCCACGCTTTCCATACTTTTTCCAGCGGGGCATTAAACTGCCGGGTAACATTCAGCTTCCTGTTAGCTAAATCTTTGGTGATTACTGTGTTGTTCATAATTTTTAGTTTTAAAGGTCTTTTAATACGTCATCTAATTGGGTAAAGCGGTCGTCCCACATCTTGCGGAAATTTTCGAGCCAAACATCTATTTCTTTCATTTTTTGTGGATTAAAGTGATAATAAATTTCCCTACCGGTTTGCTGCTGTTTTATTACTTCGCATTCGGTAAGTATTTTAATATGTTTTGATACCGCCTGCCGGCTGCTGTTAAAATGCTCGGCTAAGGCGTTAGGCGTCATCGCCTGTAAGGCTAATAACATTAATATTGCCCTGCGTGTAGGGTCGGCAACGGCCTGGAATATATCTCTTCTCATATTATTTGCAACTGAAAGGTTGCAAATATAACCGCAACCTTTCAGTTGCGCAAATAAATTTGAAAATATTTTTCATCAGGAATATATCACTCTATATAATAACTGTAAACAAAACATTAAATAATGTAAATATTTGCAATATTTGCCGATGTAACCTAAGATGAATTAATGAGAGATAAACTGCAACATCAATTTAATCAGCTATTTAATCAGCCTGCACAAAACGCGTACTTTTCGCCGGGGCGGGTAAATTTAATAGGTGAGCATATTGATTATAACGGCGGCCTGGTAATGCCCTGTGCCATAACCCTTGGCACTTACTTGTTAACAGCGCCTAATAACGAGGGTATTTTCCGTTTCAGGAGCCTTAATTTTGATGAGCAGGTAAATATTCCCTTACAAAGCAGCTATACCAAAATAGATAAGCACTGGTATAATTATCCGCTGGGCGTAATCAATCATTTTTTGAAGGATGAACGCCCTTTACAGGGTTTGGATTTGATGTTTTATGGCGATATACCTATCGGTTCGGGTTTATCATCCTCTGCTTCTATCGAGGTGGTTACGGCATTTGCTTTAAATAGTTTGTTTCATTCGGCCTATACAAAGCTTGATTTGGTTAAGATAGCCAAATCGGTAGAGAACAATTTCATCGGCTTAAACTCCGGTATTATGGACCAGTTTGCTGTCGCCTTCGGCGAAAAAAACAAGGCTTTGATGTTGAATTGTGATACCCTGGATTACGAGGCGGTCGATAGTAATTTAGGCGAATATGTACTGGCTATTATCAACACCAATAAACCCCGTAAGCTGGCCGAATCGAAATATAACGAACGTGTGCGGGAATGTGAAGCAGCGTTAAAAGCCTTGCAGCAGGAACTTGATATTAATAACCTTTGCGATATCGACGCGGCTACCTTTAAAAAATATCAGCATTTAATAACCGATGAAGTGGTTAACAAACGCGCCGAACACGTAGTTAAAGAAAACGACCGTGTTAAACTGGCGGCAAATGCTTTGGCAAGCAATAACCTGGCTGAATTTGGCCGGTTAATGTATGCCTCACACCAATCACTACGCGATTTGTATGAAGTAAGCGGTATCGAGCTGGATACCGTAGTCGAATACAGCAAAACCAACCCCGATGTGGCAGGAGCGCGCATGACCGGCGCCGGCTTTGGCGGTTGTGCCATAGCCCTGGTTAAAGGCAGCGCTTTTGATAATTTTAGTGAAGGCGTTACTCAATATTATACTGATAAAATTGGCTACGCGCCATCGGTTTATAAATCACTAATTGGTGATGGTGTGGGTGTTTTAAATTGGTTATAGTTTACATTTGCAGCTTATAATGAAAATGACAGAGCAGCGAAATGACAAATGACCCAACAATCATAAGGAAATTAAAACTGGATGAACTAAACCGCGCATCCGTAGCCGAATTTAAGGCCCAGGATAAGCTGCCGGTGGTGGTGGTGCTGGATAATGTGCGCAGTATGCACAACATCGGTTCAATATTCCGCACTTCGGATGGGTTTGCGGTTGAACAGGTTTGCCTTTGCGGCATTACTGCGCAACCCCCGCACCGCGAAATTGAAAAAACCGCGCTGGGCGCAACGCAATCAGTTAGCTGGGTTTATTACGAAGACCCTGTACAGGCTATTGACCATTTACGCAGCAAAGGCTATCGCATTATAGCTATTGAACAAGCTGAAAACAGCATTATGCTCAATACCTTTAGTCCCACTCCCAATGAAAAATACGCCCTCATTTTTGGTAATGAGGTAAACGGCGTAAGCGACGAGGTAATGCAAAAAATTGATGCCTGTATCGAAATTCCGCAGTTTGGCACCAAGCATTCGTTTAACATTGTAGTATCAGCGGGTATTGTTTTGTGGGATTTTTTCTCGAAGATGGTGGTGTAGTTGATGGTTCATAGTTCATAGCACTAATCCCCTCCTGCTATTGATTTACGAAGTTTTAAAAACTTCGTAAATCTGTTAAAATTCGTTTACTGGTTGAGAATGGTTATTTGGAAAGTTTGACCTTTTTAACAAACTTACGAAGTCTTTGAGACTTCGTAAGTTAAGTACATGAGGATATCCTACCTGTTAAATCTTCAATATTTCAATCAAAAAATTTCATACAAAAATAATTTCAAAACACTTGCGTAACCGAATGGTTACTTATATATTTGCGTAACCAAACGGTTACCAAATAGAAAAATATGCGCAGAGATGTTTTCCAGGCAATTGCCGACCCTACCCGTCGTGAGATTATTAACCTCATTGCCCATCAATCATTAAACCTTAATACCATTGCCGATAATTTCACTGTTAGTCGCCCCGCTATATCCAAACACATAAAAATTTTAACGGAATGCGGCCTGGTTACCATTACCCAGCAGGGCCGTGAGCATTATTGTGAGGCTAATTTCAGGCAGTTTAAAGAGGTATCCGACTGGATTGAGCAGTACCGTGTATTCTGGAGCCAAAAGCTGGATGCTTTAGGCGATTTTTTGGAAAAGGAAGACAAATCAAAATAAATCAAAAAACTAAATGAACTATTATGAAAAATGAACCATTTGTAATTGAACGAACCTATAACGCGCCCATAAACAAAGTATGGGAAGCCATTACTAACCATGAAAAAATGAAAGAATGGTATTTTAAACTGGAAGATTTTAAACCTGAAGTTGGCTTTGAGTTTGAATTTATGGGCGGAAGCAAAGAGAAAAGCTATAAACATTTATGCAAAGTAACCGAGGCTATACCGCGCAAAAAACTAACGCACAGCTGGAAATATGACGGTTATCCCGGCGAATCGTTTGTAACCTGGGAGTTGTTTGACGAAGACGGTAAAACAAGGTTAAAATTAACCCACACCGGCCTCGAAACCTTCCCGCAAAACAACCCCGATTTTGCCAAAGAAAGCTTCTCAAAAGGTTGGACTTATATTACCGGCACATCGCTAACAAATTATTTGGAAAAGGCGTAATGCTGTTAAAATAATACCGTTGCCGCATTATATTGACTTACGAAGTTTTAAAAACTTCGTAAGTCTGTTAGTTTAATGTGTTAATTTTTAAAGACTTGTGCCTATTTTAACAAACTTACGAAGTCTTAAAGACTTCGTAAGTTAATTGCAGGCGGCAGATGAATGCATTAAAAAGCCGTGTGGCAACG
>Ga0302303_10001194_pt1 | contig 17523 bp, 16 predicted proteins | sample III_Palsa_E2_1_FD_194542 | JGI IMG/M metagenome (GOLD analysis project Ga0302303, IMG submission 194542) | Peat permafrost microbial communities from Stordalen Mire near Abisko, Sweden - III_Palsa_E2_1 | ecosystem: Environmental > Terrestrial > Soil > Palsa > Peat permafrost | place: Sweden...
CCAAATAAAATTTTCACATCATAAGTAATAATAATTACTTTCGTAAGGTATGCGCCTGCTTGGGTAAAAACAAAATGGCTTAATACTTATTTAATACATAAAAATATTATATGTCGGTACCAGTTGTTGATGATGCGGAGATTTTAAGCAAGTTTCAGGATGAAAAAACCAGGAACGAGGCTTTTAATATGCTGCTAAAAAAATACCAGCAGAAGATATACTGGCACATCCGCCGCATGGTGATTGACCATGATGATGCTGATGATATTGCGCAGGATGTATTTGTTAAGGTTTGGAAAAATCTACCAAGCTTTCGTGCCGATGCGCAATTATACACCTGGATGTACCGCATTGCCACCAATGAATGCATTACCTTTTTAAATAAAAAGAAGGCTAAAAACAATGTTTCGCTGGATGATGTGGACTCCTCGCTGGGTGACACGCTGGCTGCATCAAGCTATTTTGATGGTGATAAAGCACAGCGCAAATTGCAGGAAGCATTACTTACCCTACCCGATAAACAGCGTTTGGTGTTTAATATGAAGTACTACGAGGATATGAAATACGAAGAAATATCTGATGTAGTGGGTACAAGTGTAGGGGCACTAAAGGCATCTTTTCACCTTGCGGTGAAGAAGATTGAGGCATTTTTATTATCTAAAGATTAATTTTAAAAAGCGATTAAACCATTTCACCTAAATTTCATCAAACAAGAGATATGAAAAGCGAAAGTGAAAATAGAGAATGGCTGGATGAATTCATGTCGCTTAAACAGGTAAGCCCCTTAAACCCGTTTACAGTGCCACCAGGCTATTTTGATGAATCGGCAAAACAGATCATTTCGGCTATTAAGCTGGAAGAGCTGGAATCCGGTTATGACTTCACTATACCCCAAAATTACTTTACCCAATTAAGCAATAACATACAAAGCCGCGTCAATTTAGAGGAATTAAAAACCGGGAATGGCTTTACCATTCCGCAGGATTATTTTGATGAACTAAGTATCAGCATACAAAGCCGTATTAATTTAGAGGAGCTAAAAGCTGAGAATGAATTTAGCGTGCCTCAAAATTACTTTGACGAGTTAAGCAGTAACATCCAAAGCCGCATTAATCTGGAGGAGTTGAAAGCTGAAAATGAATTCAGCGTACCTCAAAATTATTTCGACGAGCTAAGCAGCAACATCCAAAGCCGGATCAACATCGGGGCTTATGTAAATAACGAGGCGGATGGCCATGCTATTCCGCAGGATTACTTTAACAACCTGGAAGAGCAGATAACTGCCCGCATTTTTGTTGAGGAAACGCTTAATCAGGATGAAAGCTTTGCCGTGCCTGCTGGTTATTTTGATAAGCTTAACCAAGCCGTTTTAAATAAAACCGTTAACCAGGATGTGGTTAAGCGTAAAAAAACAGGAATTGTTAGGCGCATGTACGAAACCAATACCTTTAAATATGCTGCCGCAGCTTGTTTTATGGTAATGGTGGGTACGGGATTGATCATAAGCAATTTGGCAACGCCTACCGAGCATGCTAACACATTTTTGCACAAGCAATTGTCTACCGTTTCAACAAGCGATATACAAAGCTATTTGCAGGATGATGTTGATGCCAATGATACGCAGCATACTGTAATTGATGAAAATACACCTGTAAATACCAAAAGCTTAAGCGATGCTTTGCAGGATAATGATGATACTACTAATTAATAATGAACAAGCTAACCAGGCATATATTTCTTTTGTTACTCATACTATGCGTTGGTAAAGCGTTCGGCCAGGTTGAAACGTATCGTGTAGTACCGGGGCGGAGGCCTTATTATTACAGGCAAAATAATCCTAATTATTACAGGCCGCAAAATGTTCAAAACCCCGAGCGCAGGGTTGAGAGCGTGAAAATTAATTTTTTACGCGTGCGCCTGAATTTACCGCCGTACCAGGCCCAAAAGTTTTTCCCTTTATACCAGGAATATCAGCAGGAGCTTTTTAATGTACGCAAGCTAAAAAGGCAAAATAACCTAAGTGCTGCCAATGGTCAGGAACAGGTGAATAAAGAGTTGTTTTACGAAAACGAGATCGTACAGATCAAAATAAAGTTTAATAACGCCTTTCTTAAAGTGCTTCCACCCAATAAGGTAAGCGAGCTGTATAAAAGCGAACGCGAGTTTAATGACGAGCTGGTAAGGCAATTATCCGAACGCAATAATCAGCCGGGCGTTCCGCTTACGCCGGGATATTAGTTAGACGCGTACTCTGTTTATTTCAATTTTTTCAGGACCATTGTAGAGACGCAATATTTTGCTGTACTTTTGCACCATGCCCACATTACGCCAGCTTTTTTTAGCTAACAACGCCCAAACTACCGATTTCCCGCTCCTGCTTGAATTTGAACGCGCGGAGGGTGTCTATATGTATGATAAGGACGGAAAGCCATTTATCGACCTTATTTCGGGCATTGGTGTAAGTAACCTGGGGCACAGCAATCCAAAAGTTATCGAAGCCATCAAAACCCAGGTTGATAAATACATGCACCTGATGGTTTACGGCGAGTACGTGCAAACCCCGCAGGTTAAATTTGCCGAAAAGCTGATTTCCATATTCCCTGATAATCTTCAATCTGTATACTTCACCAACTCAGGTACCGAGGCTGTAGAGGGCGCTTTAAAACTGGCTAAACGTTATACCGGCAGGCAACAGATTATCGCTTGCCATAACTCTTACCACGGTAGCACGCACGGCGCTTTAAGCGTTATGGGTAACGAGGACTATAAGCAGGCTTACCGCCCGTTGTTGCCGGGCATTAATTTTATTCGATTCAATAACCCGGCTGATCTCAATCTGATCACTCATGAAACTGCCTGTGTAATTATAGAAACCGTGCAGGGCGAAGCCGGTATCCGTGTTCCGGATGTAGCTTATATGCAAGCCCTGCGTGCTAAGTGCACCGATACCGGGACTTTGTTAATCTTAGATGAGATCCAGGCGGCATTTGGCCGTACAGGTAAATTGTTTGGCTTCGAACATTTCGGCATTGTGCCTGATATTTTGCTTTTGGCTAAGGCGTTAGGTGGCGGCATGCCGGTTGGCGCTTTCGCGGCATCGCACCACATCATGTCGGCACTAAAGGAAAATCCGATTTTGGGGCACATCACCACGTTTGGCGGTCACCCGGTTTGCTGCGCGGCAGGTTTGGCTGCGCTGGAAGTTTTACTGGATGATAAGCTATGCGATCAGGTAGCAGCAAAAGAAGTGTTGATCCGCGAATTGCTGGTTCACCCAACCATCAAACAAATTAGAGGCAAAGGATTAATGCTGGCTGCTGAACTGGAAAGCTTCGACCTGAATAAAAAAATAATAGACCGTTGTATTGAAAACGGCGTAATAGTCGACTGGTTTTTGCATTGCAGCAATGCCATGCGGATTGCACCACCGCTCATCATCACACATGATGAGATCAGGAAAGCTTGCGAAGTGATACTGGAGGCTGTAAATTACTACAGTTAAAAATCCAGCGGACCAAGCCTGCGCATATTCTTCAAGATCAGGTATTGACGGTGCGCCACGTACCCACTCGGGTTAGTAGGCGACCATTTTAGCGGATCGGGGAAAATGGAAGCAATCGCGGCGGCTTCGTGCTTGTCTAAATCCTTAGCATCTTTATGGTAATAGGTTTGCGCGGCGGCTTCAACTCCATAAACGCCATCACCCATTTCAATCTCGTTCAGGTAAACTTCCATAATGCGCTTTTTGCTCCAGAACAACTCCTCTAACACCGTAAAATAGGCTTCAAAGCCTTTGCGGATATAAGACCTGCCCGGCCACAGGAAAACGTTTTTAGCGGTTTGTTGCGATATGGTACTGCCGCCAATTAGTTTATGGCTATGCGAATTTTTGTCGATCGCGCGTTCCATAGCTTTAAAATCGAAACCGAAATGGTCAAGGAAACGCTGGTCTTCGGCGGCCACGGCGGCACGCTTCATCGGGTCGGAAATATCATCAAAATCCACCCATTTTTTGTCTATTTTCCAATCTTTTCCGTCAGATTTACGCTCAAAACCGCGCTCAATCATCAATAATGTGACCGGTGGGTTCACAAATCGGTACAAAATCACCCAAAAAATGGTGATTCCGAAGTAAAAAATGACCAAAAGTTTAAGAAAACGAAGTATAAGTTTTACCATTCCGCGGGCAAAAATAAGAGTATTCGGGCAGAGGTCTGTTTATTTTAAATTTTATTTTTAGTTGGATAATCAAGCTTTATACTTCCAATTCCTCGGCTTGCCTTCGGTTAACCACTCCATCGTTGTTTGCAAACGCTTTTGGCGGGTTGGCGCTGTTTTAGCCTCGATGATCCACTCCAAATACTCTTTTCTGTGCGAGTAACTGAATTTATCAAAAGCCGCTTTGGCTATCGGATTTTCATTCAGCAAGGCTTCAAAATAATCCGGCACAACCAATTCCTTTTTTTCAGCAGGAATTTTTTTAATGATTTGAGGCTTGATTCCTGATTCATTTTTCTCAATTACCTGTAAAACAAACAGTTTAATCACCTCATCCGATGGCAGATCAACAATCGAATTGATACGCCCAAAGCTGCCTGCCCCCTCCTCGCCTATCTTTAAAAACCCATTCGGGTCTTCCAATTGCGATGCTTTCCAAAACCCGAAAGCGCAATGCTCTTTAAAAGCTGCCATTTGGCAAACTTGGCCTTTGTACAAAAAGAAAGGCATGCCCCATTTAATGGTTTCAACAATTAACGGCGAAGCGGCATGCACTACCTCACGAATATGAATTAAGATAGGCTTCGCAAATGCCGCCGACTTTTCGATATAAGCATCTACACGTGGGTCGTATTGTTCCATAAATTAAAGTTATGGATTTTCGAGAAAAAGCAAAAGCAATTTAACTTGTCATTGCGAGGAACGAAGCAATCTCGTAGCTATGCATTGGACGAGATTGCTTCGTTCCTCGCAATGACATGAAGTAGAATTGAGATTGGCTTGAATTAATTCACCTTAAATACAAACACAACCGTGCCTTGTTGGGTATCCGGTGCGGTATCAAGCGCGTTTATTTTGGAGTTGCGAACGGCATCTTCGCATTTTTGGATCAGGTCATAGTCGGTCATGGTGGTACCGCGGCCTGCCTGGGCGTAAATCACATTGCCGTTTTTATCTACGTGGATATCGATCACGATTTTGCCTGTCCTGCGCTTTTCGTCGGTTACAGATGGGCGCGTAACAAAGCTGCGCTGAATGAGGTTAAGGTTGCCCCCATTGCCCGATCCTGTGCCGTTATAGTTATTGGTTAACGTGCTGCCTGTTGGCTTGCCCTGGTTACCCGGTGTATTGGTAGTACCATCACCAGCACCGGTACCGTTATTGGTTTTGCCTTTGTACAACGCGTTTTGATTAACCACTGGCTTAGCGACTGACTTTGTGGCTTGCGTTGCAACAGCGGTGCTTGTTTTCTTGCTGTTGGTAGTTACCGCAGGTGCATCCTCGTTGTTTTGGGTAACAATTTTTTTATCGCTGTTATCAACCTGTGTCTTTTCTTCAGTTGGTGGTGCCGGGGTAACTTTATCCGGCGGGGTGTGGTTTGCTTTTTCAGCTACCGAAGGCTGCTCGGCACTCATATAATCAGTACCCATACCCTGGTCGGTAGTACCGTAGTTAACCAGGATACCGCCTGTACCTTCATCCTGCTTGGGTGGCGTTTGGAATTCAATAAAATAACACATAGCAATCAGTGCAGCCATAATAACGGCTGTAGCTGCAAATGCTTTGGGATAGTTATTTTCTTCTTTGTACTCCATGCTTTTTGAGATGCAAGAATCAAGAGTCAGGAATCAAGATAAAGTTGACTTTCTGTCTTGACTCTTGATTCTTAAATCTTGATTCTACTTCGGTTCTGTTGCCAGTACCAGTTTGATGTTTAATTTTTGGGCGGCATCCATTACCACCACCAAATCCTGTATGGCTACCGTTTTATCGGCATACAAAACGATGGTTAGTTCGGTTGCCAGTGATTTGTAAGCGGCTATCGCGTTTTGCAGATCTTCTACCTTAACCTCTTTTTTATCGACGTAGTATTTCAGGTCTTTTGTTACCGATACGTTAACCGTTTTTTTGGTTACCGATAAACTGGTTGATGATTTGGGCAACGACAGCTTAATAACGTTTGGATTGGTTATAGTAGACGCGATCAGGAAAAACAACAGCAAAAAGAACATAATATCGTTCATTGCTGAGGTTTGTACTTCGGCGGCTATCCTATTTTTCCTGTTCCTTAAATTCATTTGCTCGGCTCCTCTAACAGGTCAATAAATTCGATGGCATCGGTTTCCAATTTCAGGATCACCTTATCAACCATCATATTTAAAATGTGGTAAAATATGTAGGCAACCATCCCCACAAATAAACCCGCGGCAGCAGTCACCATTTTTACATATAAACCGCCTGATATAACCCCGATGCTCAGGTTACCTGATTGCGCGATGTCATAAAATATTTTGATTACCCCATAGATAGTACCCAGGAAACCAAACATTGGGGCTATACCGGCTATAATACCTAATATGCCGATGTTCTTTTCCAGCTTGGCAACTTCCAGTTTGCCTATGTTTTCGATAGCGCCTTCAATATCCTTAATCGGGCGACCGATCCTCAACAAGCCCTTTTGCAGCATACGGCCTAACGGCGAATTGCTGTTTTTGCAGATGGCGATGGCCGATTCCAGGTTGCCTGTAAGGATGCTTGAACGTATTTGGATTAATAAATTAGCTTCGCTTTTTGAGGCTTTGCGGATGGTGAAATAACGTTCAAAGAAGATCACCAGTCCTAAAACGGCCAAAATACCAATAGGTATCATAATCACACCACCTTTAACCAAAAGGTCGCCAAAGCGAAGGGTATCGCCCGGGGTGGCTGCAGGAGCGCCAGTTTGTGATAGATGGTTTACGGTGTCAGCTATTTTATGCGCGGTATCTGTTATCTGTAGTAATAAACTCATTTTTTAGGGTTGATTTGTAATGGCCAAATGCCTTTTTTAACTTTTCCTGATTCTGCTAATTTATTAATTGCTGCCATTGCTTCAGCATGTGTGGCATAGGTGCCTAATGATACTTTAAAGCTATGCTTACCCGAAGTTGGATTAACAATGTGAGCATCAATCTGCATGGATTTATAATTTTCAACTGCTTTATCAGCCGCCTCTAAAGTTGGGGCTGATGTTCCTATTACTTCAAAACGCACTTTTGTGCTATCAATTGTTGAGGCGGGTGTAATTTCAATAGGTTTTGCTACTTCCGTGTCAACTTCTTTTGCGGTGGTATCCGGTTTTACGGATGATATTGCCGGTTTTAAAGTTGATGTTACCGCTTTTACAGTATCGTGCCTCAACGGTGTTTTTAACTCAAGCGGCGCAGGTTTTGTGCTGTGAAGGTGATCAAAAACACCCGGCTTAAATTTGTACAGGGCAAACAAACCTAATATCACAAATACCGCAATGGCCGTAAAGGTTATCCAAATCCAGTTATTGTTGCGTTCAACTTCTTCAGGTTCGCCGGCATAGCCCCTGCCATGAAAAACAAACGCTTCTTCGTTATCGTCGTTCTCCGGGCTGCTGTAGGTTGGTTGCGGAATAAATATTTCCGGTTGCTCTTCAGCTGGCCCCTCCGGTTGTGTAACAGGCTGCGGCTTAGGTGCAGATGGCACGTAGCTTGATGTTGGCTGCTCTTTTTCTAATTGTTCGTAAAAAGAGGTACCACCTAATTTTTTAATAGCGATGGGCTCGTACCCGTAGTATGAAGGGTCGACCGGTAAAACATTGGCTGGCTTAAAATTAAGCTTGGTATCCTCAAAATGCAAAGTACCCAAATCAGCAAGCGGCACTTCTTTTTGCATCGCTTCCAGCCTTAAGCTATCAATGTATTTCGCGGTGAAGTACTTGGATGATGCCAGCGAGATCTTCTTTTTTTCGGCGATATATTGCAGCAATATATCATCCTCATGATACATGGGGTCAAAAGATATTTTGTTGGTCGGCGGGTAAAACTTAGCCTGGTTATTATCATAATAACCATCTACTTTTACTTGCGCAAAATAGCCAAGGCCGGGTACATTTACCTCGCCATGCTGCATTAACAGCTCGCTTAAATAATAGGCTACATCCATCCCGCTAAAAGTAAGCTTAATTATAAAAACTACAAAGCTTAAAAAGCAAATCCAACTCCGCCAAATACATTAAATCCATAATCCGGATAATATAGCCAGGTTTCGTTTGTACGATCAAGGATATTATTGGCTTTTACAAATACGCTTATCCTGTCGGTAGCTTTATAAGTAACGCCGCCGCTCAGGTCAAAAAAGGCGCCGATGGTAGTTGGTGTAACTTTCGAATCCGGGGTAAGCGCATCAGCATATGGCAAATCATAGGCCGTACCACGGAACAACATCGAACCAGTGATGTCAACCTTATTATTGATGTGCAGCGTTGTGCCTGCGGTTAATTTAAATTTAGGCAGGTTCCAGGCCTGGGCTTGTTGCGCCATCTGGTAATCCTTAAATTCTACACGGCCAAATACATCTACATCATCGGATGCCTTGTAATCAAGCTCACCGGTAAGACCGTTAATGCGCGAATCGCCGTTATCATATACTACTGCAAACTTGTTGCCCGCAGGGCCAAAATTACTAACCAACAGCGGCATATATTTTACGCTATTGCGGAAGATAAACGCTTTAAAGCTTAAGCCGGGTGCTAGTGTACCTTTTAATCCGGCACTTATGTCCAGTTTATCAACCGAGTTTTTTATAGCGATATCCTGACCGATGAATGGGTTGATGCTAGAGAAATCAAGCAAGGTAGATTTGTTTACATCGCCTTTGGCCTCTACAAACAAACGCACATATTTAGGGATCACCTGCAACTCCAGTTTGGCTGCCGGGAAGATGTAAAAATTGCTTGAGAAACCGAACTGGTCAACAATGTTTACCCCCGCATCTATCTTATATGCATCGCCCTGAAACTTGATGTATGGGTTGATACGCAACAGGCTGTTATTGTAATTGTACAAGCTATCTTTTTGGGTAGTAAGATCAAGCGATGCGGCTACTCCGGCATAAAACTGCTTCACCGTTTCATTTACAAAGCCAGATAGTACCACATTGCTTTCACGTGCATCAAAAGCATCGCTATAAGTATAACCTTTCAGCTTTAAAGCATAGGTAAAGTCGTTTGGTACATCGGCATAATTTTTTGCCAAATCCCCTTCGGCACTTAAAACGCTGAAGTGCTGTTTAGCCGGATCAACAGCAGCTGATTCTGTTAAAGGATCAAAGCCATAAAAATAATTGCTGTTGTATTTATAGTCGATACGACCGTTTAAAGAGTTGGTCGCGCCCACACTTTTACCGAAGATGCCTACCTGGTTGGTGCTTTCATCCTGCTTGTAAAGGCTCCCCTGCTCGGCAAGGTGTTTTACGTAGCCACCGGCCTGCAAACCTTCATCCGGACCAGTAGCGAAATAACCTTCGCCATAAGTGGTTTTCAGGTTACCTAAACCAGCTTCCAGGTAGTTGTTTTTAGGGATCGAATCGCGCTGGGCAGGCATTTTCATGGCATCTAACTGCCTGATGTCGCTATTCTGCTCTAACCTGATATCTAAAGGCACATAGGATAACGGCGCTTTGTATGGCGTAGCATCTTCCAAATCGGGATTACGACGGATCTTTACCGCATCGGCCAGCACCGGTTTGTAATCGGTAGTCACCACAATTTCTTCCGAAAGGCTATTTTTATTCGCAGTGTCAACCGGGGCGGTATTTTTCGCAGCAGCATCGCCTAACGACTTAGCTTCTGATTTTTGTGCTACTGCTGTTGTTTTAGCCACCTTTTTTGCAGGGGTTTTAGCACCGGATTTAACAGGTACTTTTTTAACAACAACTTTAGCCGCAGCCTTTTTCTTCTTTTTCTGCGTGGTTTGCGCACCCGCCGGCATAATAAATAGTATCGATAATAAAGTAAGCAGCGTATATATATAGCGTAGTTTCATTGCTTGTCTCGTGTTTGTGGTCATCATCCTGTTAATTACCATTGCCTGCAGGTTTAGTGGTTGTAGTATCCGGTTTAACATGCTGTGTGGTATCAGGCGCGGCAACAGGCGGCGCTTCGTAAGTTTTGCCGCTTAGCCTTGCCAGTTTTTCCTTAGCTGTAGGCAATATATCGTCGTTACCTTTGTAGTTTTCAATTATACTTTGCAGGGTTGCTTTTGCCTGGAAGGTATCTTTTAAGCCGATATAATCATCAGCCAATAAAATGTAGGTTTTAGCTATCCAATAATCGTAGTTAGGATAATCCTTAGCCAAATCGAAACAGGTTTTTTGTGATGTTTTGTAACGATGTTTCAGATAATCGATATCAGCAAGGTTATATTTTGCCTCGGCAGCGGCTTCGGTTTTGGTATTGGTAACTGTATAATCAAACTCATTAACAGCACGGGTGGTGTCGCCTTTTTCCAGGTAAGCTTTACCTGCGTAAAGGCCGGTTTTAAACTTATCTTCCTGCGATGATTTATCGTTTGCCCTAACCTGTTTCACATAGTTCAACGCGTCATCAGGCATATCCATTTGGGTATAGCACAATAGCAAGTTATTGATGGCAAAGGTGTAATCTTCTTTATATTCTGAGTTGATTTCCAGCTTTTTCAGGAACACTACCGCATCATTATATTTTTGCTGCGCGATGTACAGCTTAGCCATGCTGATGAGCGACTTTTCGGTGTATGTGCTTGTCCAGTCGTTTAATATAACATTATAATCGTTAACGGCATCTGCAGGTTTGCCTAAAGCAACCAAACTTTCGGCCCTGATAAACCTTGCCTGTTTGTTATAAATAGGCTTGGCTGGGAACTTATCGAAATAAGCATTAACCGCATTAACCGTACCTTCCCAATCGCCACGCAGGTACAAGTTATTAGCTGCGGTGTACATAATATTTTCCTGCTCAGCAGTAGAATAGTTGGCTATCGGCGTGGTTGCCGCATAGTTAATAAACGTTTGCGCATCGCCTTTATCGGTATAGATCTTTTCAATTTGTTTTAGCGATTGCTTGGCTTCTTCGGTAGATGAATAGTCCGAAACCACTTTTTTGAATGATTCAACAGCCAGATCATCATTACCGGCGTTATAATCAATTAAGCCGATGGTAGCCAGCGCGCGCGGTACATAACTGCTGTGCGGATACTTGGCTATCATGGCCTCCAGATCCGTTTTAGCCGTTGGACCATCGCCTTTCAGGAAATAGGCATAAGCAATCTCAAACGAAGCATCATCCGCGTAATCCGAATTCGGGAAACGGTTCAGCACTTCGGTTAGTGTTGCAATCTTGGTATCCTGCGAACCTTGCAAGCCCTGAATTATCCCCCTTTGGAATAAGGCGTAATCCTCGCTCGAGTTATGTTTGGCGATAATCTTGTCGTAATATTCCAACGCATTACTATAACTTTTCAGTACGAAATAGCTATCAGCAAGGCGGGTTTCGGCATCATTTTTAGTCGCGGTATCTTTTTCGCTGCCTTCTAAAAACTTTTCGAAGTAGGTAACCGCGGTTCTGTATTTCTCGCCATCAAAAGCGGCGTATGCTAAAGCATAGTTAGCATAGTTGTGTACATCGGTTTCTTTAGCCTCTGGCATATCCAAAAACTGCTGAAACGTTTCTACCGACTCATCATATTTGCGCACCTCGTACATCGCTTCTGCCATCCAGTAGGTGGTTAAAGCAGTAATTTTAGAATCTTCCGGGAATTTTAATGAGCGGATGAAAATGCCTATTGCGTTCTCAAAAGCTCTTTCGTTGTAAAACTGTAAACCACGGTAGTAAGTCACTTTTTGGTAAGCGATACGGGCACTTTCCGATTTATTTTGGATCGGTTCCAGTATATCAACCGCTTCGGCATAGTTATGGGAGTTCAGCAATTCCTCGCCTAATAAAATCTTAACTTCCTCGGTACGTGTTGAGCGCGGGTAGTTTTTAAGATACTTGCGGGTAGCATTCAGCGCCTCTAAATTAAAATCAAGCTCGTAGGATAATTTGGCATATTGGTATAATGCGTCTTCCTGTAATTTATAATCAAAATTCAGTTTTGACGCCCCTAAAAACGCATTACGCGCGCTTTGCTTGTTACCCATTTTAAGGAAAACATCGCCCAAAGTATAATCACCGCTTTGCGCGTAAACATCATCATGGTCAACCAGTTTTTCTAATTCTGTAGCAGCTTTGGCGTTATTGCCAACCTTATAATAAGTATAACCGATTTGGTAGCTATCCTGCGTGCTTTGTGTTTTGCCCTGGTCTTCATCCTGAAAACGGCTGTAATAATTGGCCGCGTTATCATAATCAGCCTTGGCGAAGTAAGATGCACCTACAATACGCAGCATTTCGGTTTCGTGCTGCTGATGCGTACTTTGTAGGATTGGGATAGCGTATGCCAATACATCATTGTAGCGTTTATCTAAAAAGTAAACCGCAGTAATGTAGTACGGGTAGCTATTTTCGTATTTCTTAGAGTTTTTTAACCGTTCAAAATTCACCAATGCTAACTGGTAATCCTTGTTTAAATAGGCGATGTAAGCATAGTAATAAGTAGCATCCTCTGTATATTTTGAGTGGCGGTTTTTCACATCGGAAAACAGCAACTGGGCATTTTTGTAATCGTTGATTGAGAAATACGAATATCCCTTCATGAATTTGTATTCGGTATTCTCGCTGCCGCTTAACTCGCCTGCTTCAACCTTATCAAACCAGCGCAAAGCTTCTTCATATTTATCTTTTACGAAGTATGATTTACCTATCTGGAAATAAGCAAGCTTAGCCAGCGGGTTTTCCGGGTGCTCTTTAATAAAGCGCAAAAACATGCTCTCAGCATCATCATTACCTAATTGCAGTGCGCAATAGGCTTCGTAGTATTGGGAGTTTTCTTTTAATAGCGATAATTCTGATTCAAACTGTTTTTGGGTGCTCACTTTAACGGCAGCATCTTCAACCTGCCTAAATTGCTCGGCCGCCGAAGCGTATTTACCGGCGTTTAGCAGATCGGTAGCGGTACGGTAGGTTTTGTTTACCCAATAAGCGGGCGACTGCTGGGCGTTGGACGATAACACAAATAGAACAGGAAATACAAAAGCGAGGTATCTGAGTTTTAACATAAGGCGCGACTTACAGGTTGCTAAAATAGCGATATCGTAAAAATGAAATCCACATTAGTAATTCACAAATGTGGATAAACAACACTTTAACGAAGCTAAATTACAGGTTGGTATTAATGTGGAAAAATAATATTTGAAAAAAATCAGATTCGAGACTTAAAAATCAAGATTGACATAGTGCCAGGACACGAATTTTAAGGCATAAAAAAAGAACCAAAATGCCATATTTTGATTCTTGTATATTGATCCCTGATTCTAATTAAGCTGCCAACTGTCGTTCGATAGAATCGAGTAACACATTCATATCGAAAGGTTTAGCAATAAAATCATCAGGGGCACCATTTTGTTTCATACTATCACCCACATTATGGCTTGCCGAAACCAGTATTACAGGAATATCATGCGTTTTTGCTGTTTCTTTTACGTTTTTGCAGAGTACACGTCCGTCCATATCGCCCAGCATAATATCTAATAATATTAAATCGGGATGGTGTTTTTCTATCTGATGAAAAAGATCATGCCCGTTGGATAGGGTATCAACCTCATATCCCGAGTCTTCCAAAATATATCTTAAAACATCCAATATATCCTGGTTGTCGTCAACTGCAAGTATCCTCTTCATCTGTATAATGTTATCGCTAAAATCTTTATCCGCCGCTTTCATATTATTTAATATGCAATTCCTGTACCAAAAGGGATAAGTAGTTTATTTTTAACGGTTAATATGCCTAAATAGAGCATTTGAGCCAATCAGAGGCTATAATAATATATTTTATTATAAAAGAATGATATTATACATGCGTAGCATCCAATGCAATCGGGCTGATTATTCGGAATCAGACGAACTTTTGTCCAGAAATATATAACGTGACTTTTTACAGGTGGCGCAAAAGAAATTGCGTACCGGTTTAAAAACCGAAAAAGCCCTCATAAAAACATTGCGGTGCACTTGATAGTGAAACGGCGCGCCGCATTTAGGGCAGTTATAATATTTTGCGGAGGTAAGGTATCGGTCCAAGATATAATTCCATTAATGCAACATAATTACGCAATTGTATCAATTATGGTTTACAATAAACAACTATTCATCTATTATTGTTACAATCAATTAATATTAAATTAACGGGAAAAACCGGCAGTATTTTTAATTAATACCGCGCCTTTATTTGCAATCACTACTTATAGAGGGAGATAGCTATTATCTATCAACAAGGTTATTAACCTTATCAACCAATTCATTAAGATCGAAAGGTTTGTTGATGATAGCATCGCAGCCATAGGCTAAAAGTTCACTATCCCGGTTAATGTAAGCTGAGAAAATAATTACGGGGATGGCGTTAAATTGAGGATGTGCTTTTATCTGGCGGCAAATTTCGCCACCGTTAGCGCCGGATACGCGATAATCCAATAAAACGAGATCAGGATTAAAGTCTTTTACCATTGGTAAAACGTCAATCCCACGGGTAATACTCTTAACCTCAAATTGCTCATAAGCTAACGTTTCATGAACAATGTCAAGAATATCCTGGTTATCATCCAGCACTAAAATACGTTTCAACATAGATATTTAAAATGAGCGAACAGCAGTGTAGTTTCTTATTAATTATGATTTTATCCTATAAATAAAAAGGTATCTGGCTGAACTATTTCGCTAAACAAATATAGTATTAAAATAATAATATAAAAGCGTTATTGAATATTGTTTTAACAACCTATTAATCAATAATTTATAATTAAAACCTATATTAAAATGCTTCGCCAAGATTAATTAGTACCGCGCCGTAGTTTTTGCTGAAGCCATAATCCAGCGCGATATTGGTATTTGATTTTTTGTTGAATTTTATCCTGAGCCCCGCCCCGCCTGCCGGGTGCCAGTAAACAAAACGGTTAGTATTGTTTTGGCTGGTAGAGTTAATATTGCTAAATACAACAAAGCCAAACAAACCATCATCAGTAATATCTCTGCGATACTCTGCTTCAAAATAATACAGGCGCTGCCCGCGGTAACGGCTCTGTTCAATTCCCCTGCCCGATCGTTGATAGGGGTCCATACCTATGCTCGGTAAATCAAGATATGGCGTGCCGGGTGTAAGCGATGTCCAGTAATAAGTCCAAAAAGCCAGGATACTTTTTGGGCCGGTAGTACTAAGTGATACATATTTACGCATATCTAAGTACAACGACTGCCAATTATTATTACTCCCTAACGGTACCGAACTATAACGGTAAATTAAACTGGCGTAAAAACCAGGCAAAGGGTTAAACATATTATTATCCCTGCGGGTATCATATAATATATTTAGCGTTGGCCCGGATGAAAATGTATTTTGATCGGCAATGGTGCCATATTTATAACCCGTATATTTTTGAAAAGCATCATCGTTAACCGGGTTTATATCCAAATCGATGTAAGAATCAAAATCATAACCTATACCTACATAAAAATCATCATTAACACGTTTAAGTATGCTTTGATAAAAACGTGCATATTTATAGTTGAGCAAAAACCCATCACTTTCGGGTGTATTGCCATTAAGCCCCCAGGTGGTTATCGGGTAAACCAAAAGCCGGGTGTCGCCCTGTATGTTCCAGTCATCATTTTTTAGCCAAAGATTGGAGTGTATAGGCAAGCCATACCTGCCGGTTAAATTAAAATACGGCGTAAAACTTATAGTTGAAATACTGGTGTTTGATTTATCGCCCAAATAAAATGCACCTGTTGTTGAAGTGATAAGCGCCTTACCCGGGCCTTGCACAACAGAACTCCCGACAGGTAGGAACGAAAAATAGAACCGTTTCTTTTCATCACCCAATGGCGGGCGGGGTTTATCTTTTACTATTGAACGAAAAATATCGATCAGATCTCTTTGCGGAATGGTATCATCTGTAAAACGGGAAGTATCTATACTACGATAGATATTTTGTGCAAACAAAAGGTGGGGTACAGTCAATAAAAAAAATACCAGTACCTTTTTTACCATTATTTACATAACAGGCTTTTACATTTTCTGTTTGGCTTTAAGATAATACAAATACCGGTAACAAAGCAACTATTGAAGCAAAAAAGCACCTTTTCGACAAAGAAAAGATGCTTTTTTATAAAATTGTTACCAAGTTGGATTAACGCTGATCGGCTTTTACTAAACGGCCGCTACCTGTAAAATATAAATCCTGGGTAACGTTATCGCCATTACTTTCATAAGAAGTATTACCGCTATGGTTATCCAAACTCACCATATACATATTGTGCCTTGGTGTTGTTACCATAGCTAAGTTATCAATATGCCAGCTGGCGAATTTGCTATTTTTGAGGTACATCTGCGCTTGCATAGGAAAAGTGCTCAGGTGTTTAACATTCCTTTCCGATTTAACCCACATCCCGTCTGATGTATAGAATGCTTTATAATGCCTTCCATTCATTTCAAACATGGCAATGCTGGTATCGCCTTTCATTTTCCACTCTTTTACTTTTGCTGTAGGGTATTTAGCATTAAATGCGTTAGTTACCGGCATAGGTTGAGTTGTTTGTGCCATTGCACTGCAAGTGATCAGCCCGATGGTTGAGCACAAAATAATTGTTTTTGCTATTAGCGTTTTCATGGTGTATGTTGTTTTATTACAGATAAATACATACACTAAACATGCCAATTGAAACTATTTATACATTATTAAATTGTTAATAACGAAAATAATTTAAGCATTACTTAACAAACAGGTTAATAATTAGCACACCCGCCAAACCAATAAAGGCAACCAGCGATTCCATAACCGACCACGAGCGGAAAGTATCTTTAACAGATAGATTGAAATACTCCTTAAACATCCAAAAACCAGAATCGTTCACATGCGAGAAAGCCAGGCTGCCCGCTCCTATTGATAACACCATTAAATTAGGATTTACATGGCCCTGCAACACCAGCGATGATACAATACCCGCAGCTGTTAAACCCGCAATGGTTGCCGAACCAATACACACACGAATAATAGCCGCAATTAACCAACCCAATATCAATGGCGACAAGGTATAGGTTTGCAGCATATCGGCAATTTGGGTGGTTACGCCGCTATCAGTAAGTACCTGTTTAAAAGCGCCTGAACCGCCTATGATTAATAAAATGAGCGCGATATCTTTTAAGGCATCGCCATAAATATCACCCAACTCTTTCATATTTTTTTGCTGGTTGATGCCCAGCGTAAAAGTTGCTACCAATAACGAAATGATCATTACAATAGCCGGATCGCCAATAAAAGATACAATTTGCTGGAATGTGCCTTTGCTATGAACGATGAAAGGAAGCAAGGCGGTAAGCATTAGTAATA
>Ga0302303_10001195_pt1 | contig 17516 bp, 16 predicted proteins | sample III_Palsa_E2_1_FD_194542 | JGI IMG/M metagenome (GOLD analysis project Ga0302303, IMG submission 194542) | Peat permafrost microbial communities from Stordalen Mire near Abisko, Sweden - III_Palsa_E2_1 | ecosystem: Environmental > Terrestrial > Soil > Palsa > Peat permafrost | place: Sweden...
TTATTATTCGCGTTAAAGGGCGATAGGCGCACCAGCCTGTGCACTCCGCGTTCGCACTGCAGCAGTCCGTAGGCGTTCTTCCCCTCGATGCGCACCGTGGTGCTTTTAATCCCCGCAACTTCGCCGGGGACTTCATCGTAGATCTCGGCCTTGAAGCCATGACGGTCCGACCAGCGCAAATACATGCGCAGGAGCATGGCCGCCCAGTCGTTGGCCTCGTCGCCTCCGGCTCCGGCGTTTACTTCAAGGATGGCGGGGGCAGCATCGTGAGGCCCAGAGAGGAGCGTCTCAATTTCTACGTGGTCGATATCCTTCTCAATGGCTTTCAGATCCGCGACAACATCGGCCTCGTAATTCTCGCTGTCTGCCTCGGAGCGCACAAGCTCGATCATCGTCTGGACATCTTCAAGCTTCTTACGCACGAGATTCCACGGCGTTATGCTATCCTTTAGCGTATTTAAAAGCTGCATTTGTTCCTGAGCATAGCCAGGATCGTCCCAGAAGCCGGCTTCCGCGGCTTGCGCTTCCAGATCGGCAATCTGCATGGTCTTGCTCTCAACATGAAGAGGCTTCTTCAGACCTTGCAGGCGCTGATCCAACTGGTCCGCTACTTTGACTACATCGTCGAACACTTAGCTTCGTACTCCTTCGCTCAAACCACAAGGGGTGACGAAAGGGAGTATACCCGGCTCGTGTTCCCCGCCGCCAAGCAGAGTTGGACAAGAGGGGCAGTTCCAGGTTCGTGCCGGGGTGGTCCATCTGTTAAAAAAGCCACAACCATGAAAGCACTAACACTTACAATCATAACCCTCTTGCTAGGAACCCAACAAGTGAACGCAATTACCGCGGGAAACAAATGGATGTCCAGACTAGATGGCACTCTATCGCTGGCCCAGTTATCCATCCCAGGCACCCATGATTCCGGCGCACTCTTCGAACCAATACCGAGAACCGCCAAGTGCCAGAATCGCTCCATTGCCGAACAGTTAAACACAGGAATACGTTTCCTGGATATCAGGTGCCGCCACGTTAATAACACCTTCGTAATTCAACACGGAATGGTCAACCAGAATCAGACCTTCGAAGACGTATTAAACACGGTCATCACGTTTCTGCACAACAACCCCAGCGAGTGCGTCATCATGAGCGTCAAGGAAGAATACACAGCATCGGGAGACACCCGCTCGTTCGAAGATACCTTCGACTCTTACGTCGCGAAAAAACCAGGCATCTGGTACCTGGCTTCAACCATACCGAGATTGGAGCAGGTGAGACTATTCTCGATCGTGAGATCATTATGACGAACGTCGATCCGGAGGTGCTCCTGCACCCGGTCCGCATCAAGATCCTCACCGCTCTTGCGGAGCGCGAGGCAACTCCGCAAGAGATCGCAGCAGGGCTTGGAGACGTGCCGAAAGCCTCGCTATACCGTCACATCAACATCCTGCGGGCCGTTGGAGCCATTCGAGAAGTACGCGAGTACCGGGTGCGGGGCACATTCGAGAAAGTCTACGCACTGGTGACAGATTCCGGACCGCTCGCAGGTCTTGGGCCCGCACCCGCCGGCCAAATCGCGGAGCGCCTGCGCCGGATGATCCAACCGGATGCTGAAACGGTGCATTTGCGTGGCTCGAACTGGCGTCAGACAGCGGTGCTCACCAAAAACGAAGTGGTCCAGCTGCAGGCGCTCATTGCAGATTGGCTGCAAAAGCGAGACGGCAATGGCGGACACGCCGTGGAGATCACGATGGGAATTTCCGCGAAGCGGGAGTACGAAGCATGATTGCGGCTGAAAATCTGGCAAAAACATTTACCAAGTTCGGGCAACGCCCCGTCATCGCACTGAACGGCGCCACTTTCGAATGCCGTTCCGGCGAAACGCTCGGTATTATAGGACCCAACGGCGCGGGAAAAACAACGCTGCTCCGCATCCTCGCAACACTCCTCCCGGCCTCGTCGGGCCGGGCAACAGTCGCAGGGCATGATGTGAACTCGGAACCAGACGCCGTCCGCGAAAACATAGGGTTTGTCTCCCCCAGCCACGGTCAAGAACCGGAGAACAACGCCTCGCGGACATCTTCATGGCCATCCGCCAGGCCGCTTCCACGAAGGGATCATAGGCAAGCCAATATGAATGCATCCCCCACCCCTGCTGCTGTAAAACCGCATTACCATAGCCGCCTCGGCATTATTGTGGCCAAGGAACTTGGGGACATGGTACTGGCTCAGCGGCCATTCCCAACCAACCTCTTGATCGCGCTTCTCTTTGTCCCGGTAACTCTGGCGCTCTCACAGCTGGCTTCAATCGGGCATGGGCACGTATCGTTTCCGATGCAAGCCATCTTCGCCAACAGCGATCTGCGTGATTTCTTTCCCAATATATTATGGTTATCCTCGATGTTCTTGATAACGACAATGAGCGCAGTACAGATGGAAATCATGCGCACCCTGGAACCCTTGCTCGCAACCTGCACACGGCGTTCGGAAATCATAACCGGCAAGCTTCTGGCATTCGGCATACTCATGTTTTGCTTTTCACTCATTCAGGTGGCCATGCTGATAATCGCTGCATACACTCCAGCCGTATATGCCTGGTATCCTTTCTTAAGCTACTTTCACCCTTCAGCAGCCTTCTTCGCAGAACTCATTCTGGTTCTCACATTCGGAGGATGCGCTGCTTGTGCGTTTTTTCTATATGTGCGCATCCGCCCAATAAGTGATGCCCGCAGCGCAGCCGGCAATAACATATGCACATTCGGCATATTTGTTGTTATCGAACTTGCCAGCGCCCATTATCCTGCACTCTGGCCTTTGCTCGGGTTTACACCGTTGCTGAATATAAATAAAGCACTCTCCCAGATATTCTCGCAGCTTCCCATGGACCCGCGCGTCCTGAATCCTCCGCCGTCTTTCGGCGCCGTTTGGGATCACCAGTATTTTTGGCTCGTTGTCGTCATCGGAAGCGCCGTGACCACCTTGTTTTTTGCGGCTCTCATCCTCCGCAACTTGCAAGTTGGCGAGCGGCATTCCAACAATGCAAAATGAACGTCCCCGACTCCTACTGATTGTTGCGTTGCCCAAGCAGCCTGTAGTCCCGACACCCCTTTAAGTTGGCTTCGCACCTTGACAAGAAGCCAACTCATACAGTACAATAGATCATGCGTTCGGCAATTCGTGCGGCACTAAAATTGCAAAAACACCCCAAATAAAATGTCCGGTTAAACCATCCCTACAGAGTAAATATTTTTCAAAAAACCGGACATTTTTGACATCCTGACAGAACTACAAGGCCCAGGCATTGCATTAATCTTATCATTCCTATTGTGGGTTGGGCGTCCCGACATTGGTCAAAAAACTCAAGCAAGTCCTAAAAAGATCAATACGACTATAGACGAAGCCAACTTAAGCATGTGGGCAGGGACGCCCAACCTACGATAAGAAGGAGGGTAAAGAGGATAGAATCCCACCTTTAATCTTCGTCACAATAATTGTTGCCCAGTTCATCAATTATTCATTTCTGGAAAGTACTCTAATTACAGAGATAATAATTGAAGTGTAAATCAGTTTAGTGGACTAAACAGGGGAGGATCGGAGCAAGCTTCCGTCTAACCTACTGTGCGGCCATCCTTAATACGATGGTCTTCTGGAATGTAAAGCGACTTCGACGTAAACAGCATGGCTATCCAAATCAACAACGAACAGAATGGCTCCTGGAGCTCATTGGCGGAAACCGAAGGCTTCGAGTGGGTCGATCTGGAAACAGTTAAACCCTCGGAAGAGGCTTTGCGGCTCACCCCCGGTGAGTTTGCTCTCAAGAATCAGCTTCTTCCGCTGAGCGTGGAAAACGACACTCTTACGGTTGCTATTGGCACTCCCGAATCGCTGAGCGCCGTTGATGAGCTGGGCGTGCTGCTACAGATGCCAACCCGCGCGGTCATCGCGTCACGCGGGCTCGTCAAGGAAAAGATAGAAGAGATCTTCCTGGAGCGCATCCTCGCCGGCCTACCCGGTCAGGGCGACGATGCTCTGAGCGCCGGAGACTTTGACGATACCACCGACCTTGCGGACCTGCAGAAGATGGCGGGCGAAACCGCTGTCGTCCAAATGGTCAATCTCATCTTCGCCCAGGCCGTCCGCGATGCAGCGAGTGACATCCACATCGAGCCCTACGAACGGGAGATGAACGTTCGCTTCCGCGTCGATGGCATGCTTCGGGAAGTAATGACCCCGCCCAAGCGCATGCACGCCGCCATCGTTTCGCGTCTCAAGATCCTCGGTGAGATGAACATCGCAGAGCGGCGTCTCCCGCAGGACGGGCGTATCAAGATTGTGATCGCCGGACGAAACGTCGATATCCGCGTCAGCATCATTCCCACAGTCTTTGGAGAGCGCGCCGTTCTGCGTATCCTGGACAAGGGCACGGCGATGCTCGGCCTGGAAGAGCTGGGAATGCGTCCAGACACCCTGGAGAGGTTCCGCAGCCTGATCCACACTCCCTACGGCGTCGTACTGGCGACCGGCCCGACGGGATCTGGAAAGTCAACCAGCCTCTACGCATCCCTTCAGGAAATCTGGTCCCCAACGACCAACATTTTGACCATCGAAGACCCTGTGGAATACCAGGTCGCAGGGATCGGGCAAATCCAGGTGAGGGCAAACATCGGCCTTACCTTTGCCAGCGGTCTGCGCAGCATCGTTCGACAGGACCCGGACGTCGTGATGGTCGGTGAAATCCGAGACTATGAAACGGCCGAAATCTCCATCCATGCCGCGCTCACCGGACACCTTGTTTTTAGCACCCTGCACACCAACGACGCCCCCGGCGCCATCACACGCTTGCTCGACATGGGTGTAGAACCCTATCTTGTTGCCTCTTCCTTGATTGGGACCATTGCACAGCGCCTCGTACGGCGTGTCTGTCCAAACTGCAGCGAACCCCACATGCCGGAAGACAAAATGCTGGAATCGGTGGGAATAACAGGCAGCGACTGGACGGGAAGCACGCCTTTCCGCAAAGGACGCGGCTGCGACAAGTGCCTCCAAACAGGCTACAAAGGCCGTGTAGGCCTCTACGAGCTCTTTGTTGTGGATGAGACGATCCGAAGAATGACTGTGGACCACGCACCTTCTTCTGAGATGAAGGACTACTCCGTCAAAAACCATGGAATGCGCACCCTGCTTGGAGACGGCCGATTGGCCATCCTTGCCGGCAAGACCACCTGCGAAGAGGTCCTTCGTGTCTGCGCCAGGGAGTCTTTCTAAATGGCCCAGCTCACATTTGCCTACACAGCTCTCGACGTCTCCGGCAGTAAGAAATCCGGAGCCATCGATGCGGAAAACAAGGATGCGGCTATTGCCCGTCTGGCCACCGAAGGCCGGTTCGTCCTCGATATCCACGAAGAGAAGCAGTCTGGAAGAGCAGCCTCAACGGAAGGCCCCACGACCTCAAAACGCAAGCCTTCCAAACAGGACCTGGCCCTCTTTACGCGCCGCCTCGCCGACCTCTCTTCTGCAGGACTGCCGCTCGACCGGGTCCTCCAGGTCGTCGCCGAACAGTCCGAAAATGGTCTGATTAGAGACATCACCGAGCAGGCCCTGGTAGACGTGCGCTCCGGTATGCCGGTCAGTCAGGCCCTCTCCAAACATCCAAAGTATTTTAACCAGGTGTTTACCCAAACCTTGCGCGCCGGTGAAGCAAGCGGCCAGTTTGGCGAAGTCGCAAGCCGCATTGCCGACTATCAGGAACTGGAAGTCACGCGCTCTGGAGAGATTATCAGCGCGCTGATCTATCCGGCCGTACTTGCCGCGGTAGCAGTCGGGGTCGTGCTCTTTCTTGTCACTTTCGTCTTACCAAAGCTTTCCGGAGTATTGGGAGATTTAGGGGACGCACTGCCGCTTTCCACCAAGATCCTGCTCGGCAGCTCCGATTTCCTGACGAAACACGGCCTCGTGGTGCTACTGGGTATTGTCGGGGTCATCGTCGCACTGCGTTTCTGGTTTGCTACTCCAGACGGAGCAGAATTCAGGGACCGCCTTATGCTGGATCTGCCCGGCGTCGGCGCCGTTATGACGAAGGCAACCATTTCTCGATTCGCACGTATATTAGGCACCCTCGTTTATGGAGGCGTCCCAATTCTTGAGGCGATCGAGATCGCCGGACTATCGGCAAACAACCGCGTCTTCCTTAAGAGCGCGCTGAAGGTTGAAGAAGAAGTGCGTGCAGGTCGGCCGATAGCCGACGCTATGCGCGATGCCGGGGGCTTTCCTCCGGTACTCACCCACATGGTCGCAGTGGGTGAGGAGACTGGAGATCTGCCCAAGATGCTTGGACGCGTCTCCGACAGTCTTGATTTCGAAGTCGATACAGGAGTACGACGTCTGGTTTCTCTCGTGGAACCAATTATAGTCCTTACCATGGGATCTTTCGTCGGCTTTGTCGTAGTCTCGGTGCTGGTACCAATCTATCAGTCGGAAAATCTGGTCAAATAAAATGAAATTGAGAACCCCAATCCACGGACGGCGAGCTTTTACACTGATGGAGATGCTCGTCGTCGTTCTGATCATCGCGATCCTTGCCTCGCTGATCGTTCCGAACCTTATCAAAAATGCAGATCGAGCCAAAGTTGCAAAGGCCACGGCAGACATTTCTAGTCTGGAAGACGCTCTGCAAAACTACCGACTGGATAATGATAAGTTCCCAACATCCGACGAGGGACTGCAGTCGCTTACGACGCAGCCCAGCGATGCCCGCAACTGGAAAGGCCCCTACCTGACGAAAAACATACCCGCGGATCCCTGGGGCGGCCAATATGTCTACCAATCCCCTGGCCCATCTGGCGAGGACTACCTGATCACATCCTACGGTCCTGATGGACAGCCAGGCGGCGGCGATGATATTACGAGCGATGACTAACAAGGCTCGCGCCTTTACGGTCGTCGAGCTAAACATCGTTGTCCTTATTCTCCTGCTGGCGGCGGCGTTTGTCATTCCCAGTATCCTGGCGATCCAGAAATCGCGTACGATCAAAGACCTGGAAGGCAACGTGGCACGGCTGCCGATTGAAGCGCAAAACGCTTCCATAAAATCGCAGCTGCCCGTAACCCTTCAGTTGCAGGGTACCAGTTTGATGATCCAGGAAACTCCGGCCACCGGCAGTCCAACGACCGTAAAACAGGTAGATCTTGGACAGAATCTCACGATCGCCGCGGCGCAGCTTAACGGCAAAACCGTCGACTCGGGTTCCTGGATATGGCACGCGTATCCGGATGGAACAACCGATGTTGGTGGTCTGCAGTTCTCTGAAGGATCGTTAACGCGCTCTTTGGTCATCTATGCGGACGGGACTTCCAACTGGACAAACACGGAGTTGCCCGACATATCCCTGCAGCAATGGACGGCCGGTCAATTGCTGCAGCGTGTGCAGTAGGGCACGAGACTAGTCAAATGCACGTTTGCACCAGAAAAACTAAAAATCGCGGATTTACCATGATCGAGGTTTTGGTGACATGCGTCCTGGTGACTGTAGCCATTGCAGGAGTTATGGGCGGGGTTCGATCGGTTGAGGCTGCGCAGGCGAAGGCCATTACCGCCGACAGACTGATGCGGCTGGCTTCCGAAAAATTGGAAGACGCCAAGATCCTGGCGGACCCCGGCGACGGCGGCACCAGCGGCGACTTTTCAGACCGCGGATACCCGGACATAACCTGGTCCCTTAATGAAGTGTCGACCAGCATAACAAACCTGGATGAAGTAACCATAACCGTAACGGACGGAAAAGAATCTCAGTCGCTCGACACTATGTTATATATTGTTCCTGCGGCCGGCACCACGACATCAAACGGCACGGGCAATGCAACAACCACTACGGGCACAGGGGGCGCGGCTCCATGAGTACTGTCCAACGGGATAAGCGGTTTAAGCCGTCCCATATCAGATGCCGGACTGGTGTGTCGCTCCTGGAACTCTTTGTCGCAATGGCAATGACCGCGATTCTTGCCACGGCGATCACCATGGCCTTCGCCCAGGAGCTTAAAATTCAGCGGTCCATCGAAACCCGCCGCGCTCAACAAGATAGAACAGACGCCATGGAAAAAGAAATTACACGCATGCTGCGCGGCGCTAAAATATCAGATTCACTCATCGATACCACGTCTTATTTCCAGGGTGTCGACGATGCAGGCACGAGTGCTCCCGCGGGCTGCAACCGTATTACATTTACGACGACAGCGCCCGGAGTAGGGATCGCATCACTGGTCAGCACCGATGACTATCTAACCCAACAAACCAACATTGGTCCCGTGGGCGGAGTAGCTGAAGTCTCCTTCGGGACAGCTCCAGTCGGCAACGCCGGCGGCCAATCCGGTTTGTTCGAGCGCATTCAGCGTCCAAGTGACGGAGACCCGACGCAAGGCGGCAACGAGTCTCTGCTGGACCCGGACATTGCAAGCATTGGATTTCAATTTTGGGACGGCACGGAATGGGAAAGCGCCTGGGATACCACCGTGGGTATTACTACAGCCACACACCGGATTCCCCAGGCCGTGCAGGTGACGTATACATTGTCCGACGACGAATATAACACGCAGCATGTTTTCACGGTCGCACTTCCATCGAGTGATGTGAATCCGCAAAATCCCTACACAACGCCCACGTCGACAGCCGCTACAGGAGCCACTCCATGAGCCACCGACTGGTGCTGCGAATAAAGCGGCGAAGACAGGATAAGGGCTACATCTTTGTGCTGGCGCTCGTGGTTATAGCGGGGCTCCTGGCGCTTTTGGCTATGATGGTTTCAGACCAGCGCTCCGCAAGCGAAGCGACTCTGCACCGCCTGCGCGAATACCGCGCCCAGACAGCGGCCGACGCGGGCGTGCAACGTGCCGTCACACTTCTAGCCGCGGCCAATACCAACATTGTAACCCTCAACGACGACTGGGCGCAGCTTGGGACCGGCGGCGACGAAGAGTTGGATCTCACGGACGGCACGTCTTTCCGAATGGAAATCGTGGATGCCAGCTCCCTGATCAATCTTAACTTGACTCCGGTTACTCAACTGCAATCCCAACTTCAACTGCTGCCCATCGATCAGGCGCACATCGACAGCCTTCTGGACTGGCTGCAGACAGGGGAAAACCCCAGGTCGGACGGCGCCAAAGACGCCTTCTACAACGCTCTGCCGCAGCCGTACAATGCCAAGCTGGGTGCGCTGACCACGGTCAATGAACTGCTTCTTGTCGACAACTGGACGGCGCAGGACCTGTACTTGCCCTCAACCACAATGTCGGCCTCGTCGGGTTCGACGTCACCGGGTTCACTGCCGCTCAGCATATCGGCCGCTCAGCCTCTGCCGACAGACATCGCCGGGAATCCGCTGCCCCTGGCAGCCCTATTTACTGTAGATGCGGGCTCACCCAATACGCAAGCTATCGGTACGGCCCGCATCAACTTCGATACGCGCAATATCAACAGAACAACCCTCGCCCGGCTTGGGATCGGCGGCGCCCTGGCAACCGCCATTGCAACCAGGGGGCCGTTCACTTCCTTTCGAGCTCTTTTTGCGCTGCCCGGAATGAACCGGACTATAATGACGAACCTTTTAAATGTCGCAGGCTTCGCTACTGCCACCAGGGCGACAGGGAAATTAAACTTGAACACAGTCAGTCAGGCAGTGCTGCAGACCGTACCAAATTTACCGCAGGCTACAGCCACTTCGATAATACAGCAGCAAACTGCAGGGTATCAAACCCTGGGAGCGCTTGCTACAGTCCAGGGAATTACGACGGGTCAACTGGCGCAGGTTGCAGACTATTTCACCATTGGAAGTGACACCTGGATCGTGCGCACCTACGGAAAGGACGAAGACACGTACTACGCAGAAGAAGCCGTTGTCGGATTCCGTAACGGAAAGATAAAAGTGATAAGCCAGGAGAAAATCAACGCCTCCGGAGTTCCGGAATGGTGGAACTGGGATACCACAACGACAGGATCTGAAGATGCGGGGACACAGCAATGAGTAAAAAGATTATAGCGCCCCTGCATATAGAATGGAGCCCGAGTTGGGTTCGCGTACTGGATGTCTCCACAGGTGAGACGGCCGAAGCCGCAAGTCTTGCCGAGCTTGGCGCAATAACAGCGCGAAACAGACAGGGCATAGTCGGAGTGAGCCGCAACAGTGTCTTCCTGAAGGCCGTGCGCCTTCCCAGAGCCGGTCGAGAGGATCTTCGAAGGATTCTGGCCATTCAGATCGGCCAGATCTTCCCCCTGCCGGCGGATCAACTCGTCTATGAGTTTATACAGACGCCAGACAACAATTCTGAGGGCAACCTTACCCTTGTAGGCGGAATGCGTGCCGAGGAGTTAAAAAGCATTCTCGCGGACATGCAGCGAGCCGGCCTGGCCGTCACACGGATTGTGCCGATCGCCCTTGCCGCTCCATCGGTTGCCCTGAGTACCGGTGTGAGCGAAGCTCTTGTCCTGGAACACTCTCCGCGTGGATTAACTATCGACGTGGTTCAGGGCGGGATCCTGCGCTTCAGCCGCGTTGCCGCGGCACAGAGCGATCCAACCGTGGAGATTCAGCGCACTCTGTCCGCCGTAAGAGCTGAGAACCTGCCAATTGTCGCCACAGGAAATATCGGAATTGAGGGAGCCACTCCCAGCCTGGGCAACTCGCTCAGCCATCTACACGAAACACCGGCCTTCGCCTTCGAACTGCCGGAAGAACGCGGAAGAGAATCCAAAAAGCGGTACAACAAGCGGCTCAGCACAGCCCTCGCCTTTCTAATGGCTGCTATCCTGGTTGCCGTCGTAACCTGGACGATCCGCCAGGAGCAAATGAACAAGGTCCAGGCAAGCAAGGCAAGCTGGGCAAGGCAGATAAAAAAGCTAAAGGGAACCCTGGACACGGATACAACCGATGCAGTCAACGTGTCCACCGTTCTTGACGAGGTAAACAACGCCTTCAGACCGGCTCAGCCCCTAAGCGATCTTGTTTCGGTCGTCAGCGACAGTCTGCCTCCAGGAGCATGGCTCAGTCAGTTAACGGTTCAGCGCGGAAAGCCCATGCAGATCCGCGGGATCGCGAAGGGCCCGGCGGATGTCTCCGCCCTGGTGACGAAATTGGGCAAAAATCCGCGGTTTAGAGATGTAAAGCTGGTCTTTGCCAACACCAGCGCTGTGGGAACAACGCCAGTCATAGAGTTCAATGTCAACGCAACCTGTGTTGGCAATTTGCCTCTGCCGGCCCCGGATACAAGTGCGGCATCGAGCCAAACAAAGAGCGTTAATACAGTCAACGGGAACAGTACGGGAACGAATCAATGATCGATTTCAAGAACCCAGAGAACGCGGGCCCCAATGGTCTAACGCTTGCGGCTCTGCTCATACTCATCGCAACACTGGTCTATATGTTGGCGTTCAAGCCTCCAAGTGTGGAGGACGTAAGCGTCGGACATAGCTTAACCAAACGGAATACCTACACACAGATCGAAAACGCCAAGCAAAAAGCTCTGGAAGTCCGAAAGACCCTGGCTCCAAAGTTCTGGCAGGGAGGATCCGTAGAAGTAACCGCAGATATCCTGAGCAAGCTTACCAATGAAGTCAATCGCTACGGGCTTACGCTAACATCATTTCGTCCGGACACGGACAAGGACCTGGCAGGCTTCACGGAACTGAAATACACGGTTCAAGTCGCCGGTCCCTACCCTAAGATCCGAAGCCTTCTTACTTCCCTGGACGGAGGGAGCGACAAAGTGGCCCTGGGCTCGGTACAAATCGCAGCGTCGCCAAACACCAATGACTCGGTGCAGGCAACCCTTAGCATATCGGCCTACCTGGTGACAGACCAATCTCTGCTACCCGCAAGCGGAGGCGCCGCACATGCTTAAAATCAGTAAAGAGATGCGACTGACGTTGATTGTCGTCGGAATTATAGCGATTATCGCCTACTTCATGAGCAGTGGCTCCGACGCACCGCCAACACCGCACAAGAACCACAAGAACTTTGGAACAGCATCGTCACAAATTGACGATACCAGCGGAATTATGCCGGAAGATCTTACGGCTCACTTCCCCCGCTATCCTGGAGGAAGCCGCAATCCGTTTATTCCCGCCGTGGTTTCTGGATCGGCGCTTGCGGCAGGGAACAAGACTACTTCAAGCTGGGCTTTAACGGGGATAAATTCCATCGATGGAGTAACCACCGCGCTCGTTGAAAACGGCGCAACAGGAGACAGCGTCTTTTTGAAGGTGGGCGATCACTGGAATGGCCTGCACGTCGTTTCAATTGGATCACAAAGCGCCACTTTTGTGGATCCAAACGGAAAAGTAACGCAGTTGTCCTTCCCGCTGGTCGCTCCAGACACGACCGAAAACGGCAGTCCGAGCGCGCAGGCGCCGCAGCAGAATAGTCCGTTCCCGGTATCGGGCACCGTGCCTACGGGCGGTATTCCGCCATTCCCGGTAACAAATGTCGCTCCACTTAACTCGGCGCCGTAAAATTGACAAGGAAGCAAGAATCTATCATGAAGTTATCTAAAGCACTTTGCACGCTTGCCGCACTCGCTGCGACGTCATCTGCAGCCTACGCCCAGTTCGATAGTACAGACACTATATCGACAGCAGTGCCTACGGCAGCATGGGACAATTTTAAGCTGAACCCAAAAACACGCGTTCAGTTGGACTTCCGCAACGCCACCGTGGACTCAGTCATCCATACACTGAGCCAGGCAAGCGGGATCACAATTATCAAAGACCCCACTCTGACGGGCGGCATCACGCTGCAGAGTCCAAAGCCGCAGTCCCTCGACGACGCCTTCGCGATGTTCAACGCCGTCCTGAACCTGAAGAACTTTCAGATCATTCAGCAGTTTAACTTCCTGTTGATTAAGGCGAAGCCGCAACAGGGCGGATTTCCACGTGGCAACAACACCGGATTTGGCAATACAGGCGACATTGGCGCGCGAAGTAGCCGCGGTGGAACGCAGTCCGTACTCAGGGTCTACCCAGTCGAGTATGCCAGCGCCACCGACCTTGCAAAAACCATCAACGACCTTTATGCAAACTCCGGAAATGAAGCAGCAGCGGCCGTACCAGGCGCACCGGGCGGCCCCGGTGGGTTTGGCGGATTTGGCGGTGGAGGTGGCAGGCGAGGATTTGGGGGCGGCGGCGGCGCGGGCGGCAACGCACAAAGCGTGGTCAAGGCCTCCGCAGACGACTTCAGCAATTCCCTGCTTGTAAATGCACCGCTAAACCTGCAAACTGAAATCGCCGGCATCATTCGCCAGGTGGACCGCCAAACCTCGCAGCCTCAGGTATCGGCCGTCTATAAGCTTAAATTTGCAACATCAGCCAACCTGGTTTCCATCGTACAAAATGTACTCTCCGGGACCACGCCTGTAGGCCGCGGATCGAATGTCCGCACGACAAACGCAGCCGCAGCAAGCAACCAGCAGCCTCGCTTCGGGTTCTTCGGCGGTGGGGGCAACTCTAACAACACCGCGAACGGCACAGTCTCCGCAGACACTCTGTCCAACAGCCTGGTAGTTACAGCAACGAGCCAGACCCAGTTGATTGTCGCCGACGTCATCGCAAAGCTGGACAAACCCGCGCTCTATGAGAGCACGTCGTTCGTTTATTCGCTGCAAAATGCCCGCGCCGATGTTGTCGCCAACCTCCTCAACGAATCGTTCGGCAATAGAACGACAAACGGCCCCGTGGGCGGATCGCTCACCAGCACCGGCACCACCCAGCCAACGGTATCGTCCACCAGGACTTCAACAACGACGGGCTCTTCAAGCTCACCGTCTACCTTGGGCTCAAATACCACTTCTGGCAATAATAATAACAACAATAACCAGAACATCTCCAGATCGGGCTCGACCTCAGCCTCCTCAACTGGCTACGACGAAAACGGACAGGTCGTTAATATCCGCGACCTGACCAACGAAGTGGTCCTGGTGCCGAATATCGATACCAACAGCGTAATCGTCGTAACCAATCCGGAAAACTGGCCGATTATCAAGAATATCCTGCAGCAGTTGGATCAGATTCCCGAACAGGTCATGATCCAGACTCTTGTTGTGGAAGCGACTCTCAACAAGTCGGACCAGTTTGGCGTGGAATGGACCTTTGGCCAGGGATCGGCGTTTGGTCTCAAGAATACCACGGGATCTGGTGGAAGCTTATTTGGTCTGCAGTCCGCCATACCGCAACCGACCCTCGCCACCTCCACCAACCCAGCTTCACCTGGAGGAGAGATTACAAATACAGTGCCGTCAGGATTAACCTATACCCTGTCTGGCCCTGGCTATACCGCGTTTCTACAGGCCCTAAAGACGGATACGAATTTCAATATTCTGAGCACCCCGCGTATCTTTACGACAAACAACGCAACAGCTCAGATCAATATCAGTCAAAGTCTGCCGTATATAACAAGCCTTACGGAAGATCCGACTTCCGGAGAACTTCTAACCAGCTATGCCTTCCTTGACGTAGGTATCGTCCTCACGGTTACGCCCAGAATTACATCCAATGGATACGTAACCATGGACGTGGATCAGACAGCGAACGAATATGTAGGCCCTGATTCACTGGTCCAGAATGCCCCGATAGTAAATCAAAGAGAGGCAACGACAACGGTAAGCGTAAAGGACGGCGAGACGATAGTACTGGGCGGAATAATGCAAAACCAGGTCACGAATACAGTAAATAAGGTGCCTGTATTGGGAGACCTTCCGCTTATCGGCAATCTGTTCCGCTCATCCAACAAATCGACAGCCAAGACGGAATTGCTTGTCTTCCTTACCCCCCACGTTATACGTGATCCGGAGGAGGCAAGAAAGCTGGAACAAGAGACCTATAACGGCATGAGCGCGAGTTCCAAGGCGATTGTTAAGATTCCTACTCCACCTCTTGATTCCGCCAATCCTGCCTCACCGAATACAAATGATCCTCGGCCCTTCGGAGCACCACCGATAGGCGGGGCGACCGTACCGGCGCTTCCAGGACAGCCGCAAGGGGATCAGACACAGGGGGCGCAGACGCAGGGAACACAAACTCAAGGAGTTCAGTCGCCGCTTCCGCAAACTCCAGGTGCGCAGACGACACCAAGTCAGGCCGTGCAGCCTCAAGCCCCAACATCTGTTGCGCAGCCGCTTCCATCGGTAGAAAATAAGCTGCCAATCCCGGGAGCCCCAACGGTAGCACAGCCACAGGTACAACAGCCACAGGTGCCACAGCCTGCTCCGTAGGCGGCAAGCTGTCGTGCGCTTAAAGCTACACCCGAAAAACGATAGGCGCTAGATGGAAGTGCCCTGCCATCTAGCGCCTATCGTACTGTCCATGTAATCTTGGGTTTTGATTCCCAACGCGTTATTTCTCTGCTTCGCTCGATTTATTCTAGGTATTCGATCGTTTTCGTTGTGGAATTCGAAGCGGTAATTATCCACCCAACTGGGTAGGTGTAGGTAATTGACATTGTTATTGTCGTGCCGTATGCAGCACCATTCAAATTCTCAATGTCTATCGTAGTACTGGTTTCCGACGTTATAATCCAACCTGTAGGGGGAGTAGAACCTATTGGCACGTTAGACAAGGTCGCACCGTAGGCGGCGTCGTTCAAATTTTCAATCGTCTTGGTCTCACTGTTGGAGGATATTATTATCCACCCCGTTGGATAGGCGTAACTGATCGACATTGTCACCGTAGTTCCGTAGGGCGCCCCATTAAGGTTTTCGATGTCGATGGTAGTCTCGGTCTCCGAGGTTATGATCCAGCCTGCAGGTGGTACCGAACCAATCGGTACGTTCGTAATTTGAGTCTGGTACGGAGCGCCGATTAGGTTCTCAATCGTCTTCGTCTCACTGTTGGAAGACGTTATTAACCAGCCAGTCGGATACGCATAGCTTATTGACATTGTTACGGTAGCACCGTAGGGAGCACCGTTCAAGTTCTCGATGTCCATCGTGCTGCCGGTCTCGGAGGTGATGATCCAGCCCTCAGGCGGTATCGAGCCAACCGGCACGCTTGAGACTACTGCTTGGTACGGAGCACCAATAAGGTTCTTGATCGTCTTGGTTTCGCTGTTGGAGGACGTTATTAGCCAACCTGTTGGGTAAGCGTAGCTTATAGGCATAGTTACCGAGGTATCGTAAGCGGCTCCGTTCAAGTTCTCAATGTCGATTGTTGTGTCGGTCGCAGATGTTATGATCCAGCCCGCCGGAGGATCTTGACCAATTGGAATGTTTGAGACAGTAGCCCCATATGGAGCACCTATCATGTTTTCGATAGTCTTGGTTTCGCTGTTGGAAGACGTTATAATCCAGCCTGTTGGATAAGCATAACTGATAGACATTGTTACGGCGGTAAGGTAAGGCGCTCCGTTCAAGCTCTCGATATCTTTCGTAACGTCGTTTGCCGATATAATAATCCAACCCGGCGGCACTACTGAAGCGATCGGTATATTATCGATCACCGTGCCATACGACTGAGAATAGCAAGGTCTCATTATCAGAATCACACTCAAGATTAGCGCTACACAGGCAATTCTCTTTAACATCAGTCAACCTTTCATCTATCCGAGATACACAACATAACTACACATAGCATCTTTACGTAAGGCTGCTACAACATTCTTGTGTAATTATCTTAACCACTCGAATATCTTACCCAAAGGCGTGAGTAATAATCAATGACAGTGTAAGGCTTTAGCGATGACTTCCTCTCTTGTAGCCGTCGTTCGACGCCTGATCCTCGGTCATATACTGACCGGAGCCCTTGCCGTAAAAGCGCGATCCCGGTAAGAAATAAGTGTTTGAGCTTGTGCTCACCCAGACGGTTATATTTACGGGGTTGCCGGTATCGCCGCTGTCATCATCTGTGCTCGCCGTAGTGGTACTGTCAGAATCACCGACGGTTCCTTCCGATGAGTTAACCGGAGTCGGATTGCCCGCGTCGGCGACGGCGGGGGTTGCCGCAGTGAACTCTTTATTCTCTTTGAGCTGCGCAACCTCTTCCTTGCTTGCCGCCAATTGACTGGACAAAGACGCAATGCGAGCATCCTTCTGCTTGACTTCGTGCTCCAGCTCATTAACCTGATCGGTGGATGTGTTGATAATGGCGGGTGACGGCGGTGGAGGCGGCGATTGAGATCCCAGCAAGGAACAGCCATTCACAAGCAAACCGCCGCAAATCGCAGCCACAGTCATCGCACCTGCGCGGGCTGAATTAAGAGTGATAGTTCGGTACATAATTGTCTCTGTGTTATTTCTGAGAAACTCAGGCCTTCTGTTGATTTGCACAAACTTTGTCGTGGTCGGGGTTTCCTACAGCTAAATAATATCCGAGGTCAGCCATCGAGTCCACGGGAATGGGAGATTCCTTTCCGCACATGGAACATTCATGGATGACTTGCAGAGACTGCTCTTCTGTATCGGCAAATTGAAAGATCATCCATTTGCCGTTCTCATCCACAGTAATTCGCCCCGGAATGGAAACATCGATAGGCGTAATTTCTTCG
>Ga0302303_10001196_pt1 | contig 17514 bp, 14 predicted proteins | sample III_Palsa_E2_1_FD_194542 | JGI IMG/M metagenome (GOLD analysis project Ga0302303, IMG submission 194542) | Peat permafrost microbial communities from Stordalen Mire near Abisko, Sweden - III_Palsa_E2_1 | ecosystem: Environmental > Terrestrial > Soil > Palsa > Peat permafrost | place: Sweden...
GAGAATTGCATCGGGCAATCGAACTCGATCCAACTGATGCATCGCCACATACGGTATTAGCGATCCTCTTTGAAAAGCGCGGAGACCTCCAAGGTGCGGAACAACAATATCAGCAGGCGGTTAAAGCCGCACCCAAAAGCCTGCAGGCGAGGACAGCGTTGGCGGGACTATACCAACGATCGGGAAATCAAGCCATGGCGGAACAGACGTTACGTCAGGCAGCGGTCGATCTGTCCGATGGCTACGAAGCACCCGGGATTCTTTTTGACTATTACGAGCAAAGTGGTCAGGGAGCTCATGCTGAATCCGTTTTTGCTGAAATGGCCGGAAAAAATCCGAAGAGCGTGCCGCTGCAGGTGCAGCTCGCGAAATCATACCTGGAACAAAATGATGTCGCGAAAGCGCAGTTCATCGTCGATGAATTGAACAAATCTCATTCTCAATCCGCTCCAGTAGAGGCATTGGATGCGCTTCTTCTTGTCCACGAACAGAAGATAGATGAAGCTTTCAGCAAGCTTCAGAAGTCGGTACGCAATTCTCCCGACAACGTTCAACTTCAGATACTGCTTGCCCAAGTGGCCCTGCAAAAAGGGGATATCAGCACTGCGGAAAGCAGCTTCAAAGAGGCGAATCGCCTAGACCCCTCAAATATTCAAGCTGAGTCCGGGCTTGCTCAAATTGCGAGCACGCGAAGTGACGCAAGTCTTCTAGCGCAAGTGGCAAATAGTACGATCGCAGCGCACCCCGATTACGCACCTGCCTACTTGTGGCGGGGCGCAGCGGAAGCTAGCCAGTCACAGCTTGACTTGGCGGAAGCCGACTTTCAAATAGCGCTGAAAAAAGATCCGAACAGCGCGCTGGCTTTAACGCAGCTCGCACAGCTCCGCCTACGTCAACACAAGCCTGCTGAGACTGAGTCTCTGCTGGATCAAGCACTTGCGAAAGATCCAAACTCCGTTCAAGCGTTGAATCTCTATATCGCCTACGAACTCTCGGTGAATCAGGCGGCAAAAGCATTATCAAAAGTTCAACAACTGATCTCACGCTCTCCGCAGAGCGCCTATCTTTACAGCTATCTCGCGGGAATTCAACTGAATCAAAAAGACTATGTTGGCGCCAAGACGAGCTCACAGCAGGCCATGCAGTTGGACCCTTCCAATGAAGATGCCGTGCAATCGCTGTCGCAAGCTGAAGCTGGATTGGGGGAGACCGACAATGCGGTCGCGGTCTGGCAAAAGTGGGTTTCGACGCATCCAGCTGACCCACACGCCACCTTACTTCTCGGAACACTCGAAGATGCCAGTGGCAATATCGAGGAAGCCAGGGAATACTACAAGAAGACGCTCGAGCTCAGTCCGAATCAGCCGATGGCGTCCAACAATCTCGCCTACCTGATGATTGAAAATGGCGGGGACGCTGATGTCGCCCTGTCACTGGCTCAGACTGCCCGCCGGGGACTTCCGGAATCGACGAACACGGCAGATACGCTGGCATGGGCTTATTACCACGCAGGCACGTATGCCTCCGCGAAGGATCTATTGGTGGATGCAGCGAAGGTGGATCCGGGAAATGCGTCTGTCCACTACCACCTAGGGATGACGTTTATCAAACTTAACGAAAAAACAGATGCGAAGGTCCAGCTAGCAAGGGCCGCCAGTCTGGCACCTAATACTCCCACTGCGAAGAAAGCCGGACTTGCGCTTACTCAATTGCAATAATCTCCCGGATGTATCTGCACGGCACACCGAATAACCCACGCACTGAGTCGGGTTTTCGAAAAATCGCCGGTCAATAATATTAAAAATGCAGGGCGCCCAAGTGGTCAGCATTCTCGGCTGCTGAGGATCACTGTTGCTCATTTGCTTGCCATTCTAAGGTGGAATAACTTCCAATGCGACAGCCCACCACAGTTTGCAAAAAAGAGAAATACAACTTCGGAGTTATGTGTACTTTTATATGCATTGTTTTGCACGCTTCGGCCAAAGCCATCTATAAGTCCTTGATTTCACGAAGATAGGTTTGGCGCAAAGAATGCATTTACAAGAATCGCAGAACTTACAGCATTAGCCGTTCCATCAGCTTATACGGCCAAGGCGTATCTGCGCATGAGAGAAAGACCGCTCTCAGCGGGAATATAGGAGAACTATGAACAAGATTATGAAAGCGTTAGTAATTTGCTCCGTCTTTGTAGGATCCGCTTCGTTGGCGTTGGCGGATCCTATTAGCGGGTCCCTATCCGTGTCAGGAGTGAATGACACCTATACAGCAACCGGAATCACCTTCGCACCCGGTGCCGGCATCGTGCTTGAAGCAACTGGTACGATGGCGCCATTTATCGGCAGTATAGCAAGGGTCGAAAACTTCAACTTCAATTCCTCTGCAATTGGCGAAGTAATTTTGTCCGCAGTAAACATTTTTGGCAAGACCGTTAGTTTTACGTTGACGGGAATCCCAACAATTGTTTCTGATACTTCGCAGTTCCTGAACATTATGGGGACCGGAACTTTCACCGAGTCGGGATATACCGCGACGGCAGGAACGTTCAGTCTAACCAGCACCACCACTGGGATTACCAGTTTTACGTTTGACGGCACAGCGGCTGTTACTCCAGAACCTAGCAGTCTGCTTCTGTTGGGAACCGGCCTGGTTGGTGCAGCGACGATGCTGGTGCGCAGGCGCCGTGTCCTAGCTTCGTAGATTGTCCTATCTTCCTGAGCGCGCAAAATCGTCGCGCTCAGGAAGCGTTTGTTCATTTGCTTAACACCTCCCAGTCAAACTGCCGTGCATCGTCGAGGTGAATCAATAAATAAGGGCCCCTATGTCTGCAGCAGCCATCAACTACACTCGAGAATTCGCGCAAGAGAAAAATCGACCGATGAAATTTCTTGAGCAATTGAAGTTGCAGGCTTTCCGGCGGTTTCAAGAAGAGAGTTCGTTATACGATGGCGTACTTGAGGGCCATATAAGCGCTTTGGAAGCGCTGGTTGAGCAATCAAAAGACGGTATTGCGATCATAACGGGTGCAACGTTCATAGGACGTGAATCGAAGATTCAGTATCTGAATGGAGCGTTTACCAAATTAACCGGGTACACGGCGGACGGACTCGTTGGAAGATCAACCGCAATCCTGCAGGATATATTCGGCAATCCGGCCTGCTTTCTGCCTGTAGAGGGCGCATTGGTCGGTGCCATGTCAAGTTCAGTGGAGATGGAGTCGCCCGCAAGAGACGGCGCCAAAATCTGGGTGGAGGTGACCGTCACACCTTTGGAGGACGACGAGCATCGCATCTCCCGTTGGATTTACATGCTGCGCGATATTACGGAGCAACGCCTGGCCAAACGCCTCGATGGCCGGCTCAAGGAAGTACAGGCTGAAAATAGCCGTCTTGTTGTTGAATTAGAAAGGCAGAAGGCAATCGAAGCGGAACTAATGCATAGCGCGTTCCACGATAGCCTTACGGGACTAAGAAATCGGAAATATTTCCTTGATCGCCTCGCGGAGGCACTTGAGCGTACCAAGAAGAGATCCGCTTATCAAGCGGCGGTGATCTATCTGGATCTGGATGGCTTTAAGGCTGTCAATGATACTGTCGGACACCGCGGCGGAGATCTCGTTTTGCTCGAGACGTCGCGTCGATTGGAAAAATGTTGCAGGACCCAGGACATCATCGCGAGGCTTGGCGGCGACGAATTCGCGATCCTGATTGATAACGTAACTGCAGAGACGGGGGCTTCCATCGTCCAGCGCATCCTGGATGGCCTCGCATCTCCGTACGATGTTGGTGATGAGTTTGTTTCGCTCACACCAAGTCTGGGATACAGCGCCGTCAAATCAAGCTATACCGACGTCCAAGACATCGTTCGCGATGCAGATTCGGCGATGTATTTCGCAAAACGCAAGGGTGGTGCCAGATGCGTTTATTCCGACACGGCGTTTGATGCGAGTATTAATCAAGCCAGGCAACAAGAGCAGGAGTTGAAACGTGCAGTCGATTCGGCTGAGTTGCGTGTGTTCTACCAGCCAATCCTCGACATCTCGACCACGCCACCGAAATTGTTAGGTGTGGAGGCACTGGTCCGTTGGCAGCATCCCGATCGCGGATTGCTATTACCTACGCAGTTCATGCCGATAGCAGAACGTAGTGGGCTTGGTGCTTCGCTGGGATCTTCAGTTTTTCGTTCTGCATGCCTCCAAATGAAACGGTGGCAGAGTTGCGTCATGAATCCTGACTTCTTTCTAAGTGTGAACGTCTCCCGCTCGCAAGTGAATCATCCCAACTTTTTTCAGGATATTGTGGACATTTTGGCTGATACCGAAGTCGACGCACGCTGCATCCAACTCGAACTAAAAGAGGAGAGCGTGATTCAGAATGGACAGCCGGCGGTTGAAGCAATCGAGAAACTCAGGGGTTTGGGGGTCAAGATTACACTCGACCAATTCGGCACAGGATGCTCCTCAATGACTCATCTCGAGCAATATCCGATCGATAGCGTCAAGCTCGATGGAACTCTCATTAGGCGTCTAGGTAGAGGTTCAAAGGATGCACAAGTGCCGAAGCTCTTCATTGATTTTGTTCGTGGACTTGGCATAGAACTAATTGCCGGACAAGTTGAGAATGACGCAGAAATTAGTTCTCTGCGCCAGCAAGGATGTTCTCTCGTTCAGGGCAATGCGTTTAGCCCCGCGGTTGAGGAGACGAAGATAACCCGTTTGTTAGATCAAGGAACCCGATCCCTTCGAATCGTAAAGTGACAGCCTTGGGAAAACGACTTGGAAATTAGACCGCCGCGTAGGGTTAGATAATTCCATCCAGAAGAGCGACGTAAGCAGATTGAATACGCCGCATCATTGCCTCCTCCGAGAAGCGGTCTTCGACAATCTGCCGACCAACCTTACCCATGTCGCGAGCCAACTTCGGATCAAGACACAGTATTGTGATAGCGTCTGCGAGTGCCACCACATCGTCCGCAGCGACAATGAATCCGCTCAGTTTATTGACAACAGCCTCAGAATTCCCTCCAACGTCCGTTGCGATAACAGGGAGTGATTCGCTCATCGCCTCGATGATCGCATTTGAGAAGCCTTCGCTTCTCGAAGGAAGCACAAAGATATCGTTTGACTGGAGGTGTACTGCAACCCTTGTGGTCGGACCAGTAAGACGAAACTGTTGAGAGATGTCCAATTCTTCGATGAGCGCTTCGAGTTCTTGAAAGTAGTCGGGCTCGAGTATGCTTCCGGCGATGCTAAAAGATGCGTCGGGACAATGTTTGAGCACCATAGCAGCCGCTCGGATGAACACATCGTGGCCTTTGACTCTTCGGATATTGCCAACCGTGGTGACCCGGGGACTGCCATGAAGTGAAGGATGCGGTGCTTCTCGCGAGCTAATCGCGATGCCGTTGTGGATGGTTTCCACGCGCGCCGGCTCGATTCTGTCAACCTCTATGCAATGCCGGCGTACCTGTTCGGAGACTGCGAAGATATGATCGGGCAGACGCGCGAATAGCCTGTATGCGATTTGGTGCTTGGGCGATCTCAGAATACCCATATCTCGCCGGCTCCAAATAAGTTTCGCACTGCTGAATGTCTTCACAACCATTCCAGCCCAGAGGTCTGAACTTTCGAAGAACGTCTGGACGATCTTTATGTTCTGCTTCTTTAAGAACTTGCGTAAGACGTTGGCAGAACGCAGTGCGTTGAAATCGTACGTGCGCCGAAGCGGCAAGACGTATAGGGGGCAAGCTGGAACTTCCTGAAAAACCGGACTCTCTGGATCCATCAGAAAGGTTAGGATCGATACCCTAAAGCCGTACTGAGGAAGCAGTCGGGCCATGCGGAGAATGATTCTTTCGCCGCCACCGAGAGTCTTCCCAAACTGATCGACGACGAGCAGCACGTGGGGAGTCTCATCGTCAAGATCCGTTGGGAGATCTGCTCGAGATTTCCATATCTGTCGGATCATGTTGGTGTGCTCATGGGGTCAACTTCCGCCAGCATTGGGACGGGAGCGTTCAGTTGTTGTCTGCCAACGAAACCCAGGGAAGCCGGAAACTTTGTACCCTCCGGAGGTCCGGCCGGAGATGAGTTGTGGATTTGCTGGGCTCTAGCGACGGCCGCGGCGAGTACCCAGAGCAACCCATTGATTTCAAGGTAGGTCCATCGGTCGCCGAACAGGTTCGCAATGGCGCAGGACATCACCGCAAGCAAGAAGCCTAGCCCTAGGCCGCGGAAAATCGGATCGGAAGCTTTTCGAAAAAGCTTGTAGCCTGATGAAAACATCTGCAACAGAAGGAGCCCAGCGAATACACCTCCGATTATTCCCGTCTCGACCAACACTTTGACGTACCAGTTGTGTGTGTCTTTGAGGTTGTCAGCATGCTCGCCGAACTGGAATGTAGCGAACCCCGTTCCAACGATTGGATTCCGTAAGAACATATCGCGAGACTGTTGCCACAGATCGACACGCTCCTGCGCGGAGGCTTCGAGCGCTCCGTTGGAGTCTTCTGTCATATTAACGCGCTGCGTCACTGCGGGCGGAACTATAGTTTGCCAAGTCAAGAGGAACACTGCTAAAACGAGAAGGAGTTTGCGGTCCTTAAGAAGCCCCAAAACAAGTACACTCACGAGAATTGCCAAGTACGCGCCTCGAGAAAATGTATACACGGTTGCCAAAATCGTGATCGCGACTAACCCATAGCATGCCAATTTGACAGTCCACTGCTTGACGAACTTCCCAAATCCCCAAAAAAACATTCCAAACTGTGCGAGGAAGGCAGCAAGCTGGTTCACACCGAAAGCGAGCGGTCCTGGGTCCCGCTTGTTTTCGTCGAAGGTTGTCCAGCTTCGAGACAGGCTTGACGCCAAAGCGCTCTTGTCGATAAGAAGAAGGGAAATGGCTATGACAATGACAACATTCCGGATAGTTTTGCGATCCTCAATGACCAGCCCCGCCGCTACAAAAAGCAAGGGAATGAGCATGTAGTCTTTCCAGGTAACAAAGTTGATGTCCGACAGCCAGAGCGGGGCCGGAGCACCGCTTAGCACAGTTCCCAGCCAGAGAGAAATGTACAGATAGAGGCCGAACCAGAACCATGTCAGATACATTCGCGACGGTGGAAGCCGCTTGCCCTTTAGAAGCGCTCCGAGGATCACCGCGAGGATAAGGATCGTTAAGACATTGTTCCCGAGCGGGTAATCAGCGAAATGGTCGCGCATCGTTCTATAAGGCACGAAGGGCAACAAATAATAAAGAGCGGGAAGCGGACGACCACTTAGGGAGACGAGACACATGGCCCAAAAGCCAACGTACGCTAGCAACGGGATGTAATGTCCAACTCCTGTACCCACGGCTTGCTTTCATCCTCGTCGGCTATGCTAGTTCCACACATCCGTACGATGCGTCGCGAAGTTCCGGAGTGCCACCAGAGCCGCAAAATTCAGGATGACGAATGTGTGTGCTATCGAGATCGGGCGCCATTTGCGGCTTGCGGGTCGGATGTATCCAACTAGAGCCAGACCATAGAATATCAGTTGCAGTAAGAACATCCCGGCGTAGGACCTGTTTTGAGCCAGTGCCGAACAGGCAAGCATCAGAAGTAAGAAAATAGGCGCCAAAACTCGCAACAACTTATGGCTGATGAAGCGAAATAGAAGCGGATTGCCGGTTGTCATAAGCCATGGTGCAAGCTTAAGCAGCTGCAGGTTGCCTGTAAGTGTACGGACTTTGCGGGAAAATTCTTTACCCTGCTCAATGAATATTTGATCGTACGCAAGAGCTCTAGGGTTGAAAACGACGCGGTACCCAGCATGAGCGACGTTCATCGGTACGAGAACATCGTCCAGAATAGTGTTCGCTGGTAGGTCAACGTACAACTCCTTTCGCATGGCATAGATTGCACCCGTCACTCCTACCACCGATCCCGTGTCCGATTCGAAGCGACGAACCATTTTCTCAATTTTCCAATAAAGGCCAAGCCCATCCTCAGCGCCACCCGCGAGGCTATCTAGAATTAGCTCACCACTAACCGCTCCGACCTTGGGATCTGAGAAGAAGGAGGCGAGTTCCAATACTGCATCCGGATGGACCGTTTGGCGTGTGTCGAAAAAGACCAGAATTTCGCCCGTTGCTTGAGATTTGCCCATATTGAGCGCTACTGCTTTTCCTACAGGTGACGTTAGGATTACGGGCATCACGAAGTTCTTGTGTTCTTCGAGTAAGAGGGCCGTTCTATCAGTGGATCCGTCGGATATGACGATGACCTGAATCAGATTTTTCGGATAGTTCAGCTCGCGCAGATTCGCCAGTTTTGCGCCGATCCGCTGCTCCTCGTTGCGGGCCGAAATCAGAATCGATACGGTTGGAGTGATCGACTTGCGGTGAATGGGCCGGGGCCGCAGACTTCCGAGAATCGAAAGCATCAGCGCGTATCCCATATAGGTATAAGACACTGTCGACAGGCTCATCCAAAACAGTATCTTCATCGTTCCCAACTGTACTCGAGGAATGGGTATCCTAATAGGATGGCTAGCACCACCAAACGGTTTGCACTCAATGTTGGAATGAACTGGGTGGCGACTGCCGTCAACATGGTTGTTCCGTTCTTTCTGACACCTTTTGTTGTAAGGCATCTTGGAACGGTGCAATACGGGATATGGATTCTTGCCGTGTCCACGGTTTCCTATCTGGCTCTTTTGGATCTTGGGCTGAGAAGCGCCGTGATCCGTTTCGTTTCCAAGGCGGAGGCAGAAGGCAATCATACAGAAGGAGCAAAGCTGATCGGGGCAGCGCTCTGGTTTCGCGTGCTGATTGCGTTAGGAGTTTCATGCCTCAGCATCCTGCTTGCATTTCTGATGCCACATTTCTTCAAGATACCGGCGTCTCTTGTTTATGCCTCGCGCATTACCGTCTTGGCGTGCGCCTTGGGGGTGGCAGTCACGCTTATTTCGGGGGTTTTTGGAGCTGTTCTCGCGGCGATTCATCGTTTTGATCTGCTGAGCTCTATCACCATGGGTCAGACGATCCTGAGAGCGGGAGGAGTTCTTTTGCTGCTCCGAACAGGGCACGGACTCATTTCTCTCGCATACTGGGAACTTATAGTCATTGTTGCTGTCGGAATTCTTACTTGTTTGGTCGCAATGAAGGTCTTCCCAGCATCTCGAACGCCTGTGCGGCGTCCGGAGTCTTCCGTGTTGCGAGCCATCTGGTCCTATAGCTTTACCACCTTCGTCTTCATGATGGCGGTTCAGGTCATCATAAATACCGATTCCTTGGTGGTGGGCGCCTTTCTTTCCGTCGGCATGGTCACGTTTTACTCTATTGGTAGCAGTCTCGTATCGTACGCGTCCCAGGTCTCGAGCGCTGTTTCTACAACCTTCATGCCAATGGCGAGTGGCCTCGATGCCAGCGGACGACATGAGGACCTGCGACGAATGCTTCTAAGAGGGACCCAGGCAATGCTAGGCCTTGTGTTTCCCATTGCATTGGCGCTTATCTTTCGGGGGAAGACTTTCATTTCTATCTGGATGGGCCCTCAATACGGTGTAATCTCCGAAACGGTGCTCCGAATCCTGATGATTAGCCTGTTCTTTTCTATGGCAGATTCAACGGCCGGCGCTATCATGATGGCAATCGATAAGCACAAACCGGTTGCTCGATGGGCTGTGTATGAGGCCGTGCTGAATCTGGGCCTCAGCATCATATTGGTGCGGAAGGTGGGGCTATATGGAGTTGCGTGGGGCACATCGATTTCGATGGTCTTCACCCACCTGGCATTTTGGCCTCGATATGTGAAGAGGATACTAGGTGTGTCTTCCGTTGCATACATGTGGCAAGGTTGGGGCAAGATTTCTTTGGCCGCCATGCCATTTGGCGCGGCCTGCTATTTAGCGGACCGTTGCTGGCACCCTTCCAATTTGCCTATATTTTTCATTCAGATTATCGTGACGCTTCCTATTTACGGCATTGGTGTGGGAGTGATGTTCAGGCATGAAGCAGTGAAACTGTTTTCAAAATGGAGACAGTCGAAATTAGCGATCGCTTAACTCGAAAAACTACCTGCTTGAGTTAACCGGCTGAGGTTTTCGTTTTATCGGCATAATATGAGCCGATCTTGATGAAATGCTTCCCGTATACGAATCCCAGCAGACCCCAGAAGGATAGTTCCCGGGCAAAAGATTCCCCCGATGCCGACCGAGAGAAGAGGTTTCGCGGTATATCGAAAATGCCATCAATTCCCCGCATTACCCGATAACGGGGAATACTGAACAGGTAGCGAACATTTTCTCGCTGCTTTTTGTCGGCTATCCCTTGAGAAACACCGCGCCAGAAGCACCATCTACGGTAGTAGCGGCGTGTAAGACGTGTGGCTGGGATGTAATGGTAGATTTCGAGGTCCGGCACATGAAATCCCCGAAGGCCCGCAGCCAATAGACGGCGATAGAATTCAGCGTCTTCTTCGGATAAAAGTCCCTTGCCGGCTCGCCCCAGGTGGACATCATAAAGGCCCACTCTCTCAAACACACTTCGACGGAAAACAGCATTGCCGCCCTGCAGGTTTCCCGGGAACGATTCACCGAATGGCTGACGGGGTTTGGCCTCGACAATTCCGATGACGCCGTTGTAACCAGGCGGCAACCAATCCGGAAGGTCGACCTCACAATTCGGTAAATAGGGACCTCCGATGAATTGCGTCTCAGGATCCTCGAACTCTCTAGCAACCGTTTTGTACCAATGCTCTTCCACCTCTTCGTCATCATCGATGACACCGACAAGTTCGCCTTTTCCGGCGCCGATGCCCGCGTTGCGGGCGTGTGAAAGACCCTGCAGCGGCTGCTGCACGTACTCGATCCTCAACTTGGCCCCGGTCTGCATTGTAAGAACAACGTCCCGTGTGTCGTCTTTGCTGTTGTTGTCGACGACGATGATCTTCACATCAAGTCCGTTGGGCACAGGTGCGGACAGCAGACTCTGAATTGTCTTGCGAAGAAGACCACTCCGGTTGTAGGTCGGAACAACAACATCGAGTGTCAAGATTCGCGTCCCTCATCGTGTTGGACGTCACTATCTTGCATTATGTTGTTGATATATCCGGCAGATCCTTTTTGAGAGACAATCTTCCCGGGATTCCCAAGCACCACCGAGTAGCTGGGTACGTCAAAGTTTACATAGGCTCCCGGCGCAATCAACGCATCGTTGCCAATCGTAATCTTTCCTACGACGATGGCATGAGCTCCGACCCATACCCGATCGTGCAAGGTAGGCGCTCCCTTTCTGGGGCCGCGACTCGTCGCACCAATGGTGACGCCCTGAGCGATATTGACATTGGATCCGAGCGTTGCGTCTGGACTGACTACCACTCCGCCAAAATGGCCTATATAGATTCCGGGACCGATTTGTGTCCTCGGTGAGATGTCGAATCCATAACGAAATCGGTATATGTGCAACCAGATTCTATGTATCGCATAGAGAAAAAACGTACCAGCCTGGCCCGCAGAATCATAGTGGGCAACTTTACGGAGGTGATAAGTAAAACGGAATCCCGGTTGGTGGATATATGTGCGTAGTAGCGATTTGCGATCGGAAGACCCGGAGTAACGAAATCCGTCAGCCTGAATCAAATCTCGAATCGTGGCATTCACTCGGCTTCCCATATTCTATCCAGACGGCTGAAGCAAAGGCATCCGAAGATCGTCGCTGGCACCAAAGCAGGCAGAAAACGCTACCTTAAGAATATCACCGATGCCGCCCTGCTCCTATGATCTAATCGTTTCAAGCGCAGGCGGGCGGGACCATTTCTACTCATAGCGAAGCATGGACTTTTGCGGACACGGACAGCAGTGGTGTCTTGTACTTTCTCTACCATGAGCTGAGTTCTACTCCGCAAGCATACACATATGTCCTCCATCGGGACGCTTTCCGCCATCAGCTCGACTTATTTCAGCGACCCTCGCAGAGCAAGAGAATTTCCGCTAAATTGACCTTCGACGATGGTCATATCTCCAACTACGAGATTGCGTTGCCCATGCTCGCAGACCGCGGGATGACGGCGGACTTTTTCCTGACTACAAGCTGGATAGGGAAGCAGCATGGTTACATGAATTGGAGCCAGGTACGAGATTTGCATACCGCGGGTCAGCGGATCGGGGCCCATGGATGGAGCCACAAATTGCTGACGCACTGTAGTCCGGATGAGTTGAAGCTTGAGCTCTTCGATGCGCGGAAGTTGCTGGAGGACGAGTTGGGAGCGCCGGTAACCTCGCTATCCTTTCCCGGAGGGCGGTTTAACAAACGGATCTTAGGAGTATGCCTGGATGCCGGGTACACGAGCATGTTCAGTTCAACCCCCCAATTGACGAAGCTTCCGATCGGTCCATTGACGGGTAGGCTCAACGTTCGTGGTGATTGGACTTTTTCCTATATCCAGAAGCTCCTTGATCCGGAAAAGAATGTTTTGCGTAGCCTGGAGCGGCAAGACAAGCTGAAAGGTCTGGCCAAGAAGATACTTGGAGATTCTCTATATGGACGGATCTGGTCTGCCGCCAACCGCGAGTCGTCAAACACGGACACGCCGACGGACACTCGTATATGAAAGTCCTTCATATCATTAGTAGCAGCGGGATGTATGGCGCTGAGCGGGTTATTCTCAATCTCTCTCGGAGACTTAATAGCAGCGGCCATACAGCCATGCTGGGTATTTTTCAGCATTCCAATCAATCGGAAAACCCTCTATTCGATGTTGCGGTAGCAGAAGGTATTGCATCCTATCTGATCCCCTGCAGAGGACAGATCGACTTGTCTTCAGTTCGCGCGCTGCGTTCTCTTGTGCGCAGCACGGGGGCGGATGTTCTCCACGCTCACGGCTACAAAGCAGATATTTATGGCCGCTTTGCCATTCGGCGTCGTGAGATTCCGATTGTTTCCACCTGCCACAACTGGCTCGACACGGACATAGCAACCAGGTTGTATGGATACATTGACCGATTCGTATTGCGTCGCTTTTCCAGTGTAGTTGCGGTTTCCGCCGGTGTGGAAAGACGTCTTATTCGTTCGGGAATTCCACAGAAAAGGGTTTCGATCATCCGCAATGGCGTCGAAGTCGACGCATTTAGGTGCGGGGAAAGCCTGAAGAGTGGCAACGATCCCTTGATTGTGGGTTTTGCGGGACGTTTGTCGGTAGAGAAGGGAGCCGATCTTTTTCTGCGAGCGGCGGCCGCGGTCCACGAAAAACTCCCCGATGTACGTTTTGTAATCGCCGGCGAAGGCCCAGAACGTGAAGGGTTGGAGACACTCATGGATCAACTCAGCCTGCGTGCGTTCGTTTCTATGCTGGGACGATGCGACGATATTGCTGCGTTTTACGCCTCCTTGAATATCCTCACTTCAACCTCGCGTACAGAGGGTATGCCGATGGGCTTGCTGGAAGGGATGGCTAGTTGCCTGCCGATAGTTGCAACGGATGTAGGCGATGTATCGAATCTGGTGCGCGATGGAGAGACGGGTTTCCTCGTGCCGTCCGGTGATTTAGGCCAGATTGAAAACGGAATCATCAAGTTGCTGCGGGATAGCTCTCTACGTGATCGATTCGGCGCGGCAGGCCGTACACTTGTCGCGCGCGAGTTTTCGGCGGAAGCTATGACGAAACAATATCTTGATGTCTATAAGGCGGCGTTGACCGATGCAGAGCCGCCTCTGCGCTCCGGGATAGCAGATTGAGCTTTTGGTCTAACCGCGGAACGACGGCAGAGAACCAATGAAGATTTCGGTAATCATCCCTGTGTTCAACGAAGAGAAGCATATCCAGGCCACACTGAGCGCACTGGCCGTGCAGGATATGAACAAAGAGTCGTTCGAAATCATTGTCGTGGACAATGGCTCTTCCGATTCAACAATGTTGATCGTTGAAGAATTTTCTGCTGTATTGCCACTCCAGGTTTTGAGTCTGCCGCATGGCAATATCTCGAAGGTAAGAAATTGGGGTGCCAAAGTAGCAACCGGGGAGACACTTGCTTTCCTCGATGCCGACTGCGTCCCAAAGACAACATGGCTTCGCGAAGCGATCAACGTTCGCCATGAGCGCGGCATTTGGGGTGCGCACTATGCTGTACCTACCGACGCGACCTGGGTTGGAAGGCTGTGGGGGAAATATCAGGCAACAGAGCAGGCCGGTGCCGTCTTGTTTCTGCCCGCGGGAGATATGTTCATCCTTCGTGAAGATTTTCTGAGGATTGGAGGTTTCAACGAAGGCCTCGATACAAGTGAGGATGTTGAACTATGTCAGCGTGCGTTGAAACAAGGTCTGCAAGTATCTGCATTCCCGAGCCTGGCGGTTGAACACAACGGGACGCCCAGGGCCTTGGCTCAGTTTTATCGGCAGAACCGTTGGCATGGGAAGCATGTGCTCCGAAAATTCGTAGCCAATCTTCCGTCGCTAAAGAACTTGCCGATCGTCGCATTGAGCCTCTACACCCTCTTCATGTTTTGGGCCTGTATTGTCTTGCCGTTTATCGCGGTAGGGACTAGCCGCTGGTGGCTAGCTCTTATAGCTCCGCCGCTGCTCCTATTGCCTTTTGTTGTGATCTCGCTGATAAAAACCCTGCGCTTTGGAAGATTAGTCGAAGCGCCAGCGTTAACGGTTCTGTATACAACCTATTTTCTTTCTCGTGCTGCCGCTCTCACCCTGAGATCCGGCCGAAACCACCGTTGAGAGCCTCCTGAAAGGCAAGTATTTTGAAATCCCGGTACGATAAGCAGGCAGATGGCACATTTTGACATCATCATTCCCGCATACAACGGAGAAAAGTTTCTTCCCTTGGCCTTGGAAAGTGTTATCCGGCAGACATATTCGGATTGGCGCATCATCCTTGTGAACGATGGAAGCAGTGATGAAACACCTGCGATCGGAAAGGCCTTTCAACAGCGCCTTGGCTCGAAGATGTTATTTATCAGCCAGGAGAATCGCGGACTATCTGCTTCGCGAAACATCGCTATGCAGCATGCGACTGCTCCGTTATTGGCGCTTCTTGATGCGGATGATATCTGGTTGCCTAACCGGCTTGAAGCATCACGACGCTGCTTCGAAAATGAACAGGCGGGGATGTCCTATGGATTTGTTTCTTTAATCGATATCGATGGAAACGTGTTGCGCACGCAAGATCCGCAGGATCAGCTTGACGAAGGCCTCATTTCGTCTGCGATCTACACGCGAAGCGTCAATCTCCCCTGTCCAACTATTAGCTTTCGACGGGAATGCATCAACAAGCTCGGTGGCTTTGATGAGGATATGCGGGCTTCGGAGGATCGCGATCTCTGGCTACGGATCGCTCTCAAGTATCAAGTGGCGCGCATTCCAGAGGTGATCGCTTTGTATCGTGTTTCGCCCGGCTCAATGTCAGATGATCTCGACCGAATGCTTCGTGCGCAGTTAAAGTTCGTTGAGAAACACCGCGTCTCCTCCGGAGTTTCACCAGCAGGACATCGCCTTGCCGTCAGCAGCATTTACCGTCAACATGCGGAAACGTTAGGGCAACGCCGGCGCTATTGGATCGCCTTTCTCCATGCTGTTCGCGCCTTCGCAATTTACCGTGGCATTGAAAACCTGCGGGTGGCGATCCGCTCCTTTATCTTGCTACCGCGGCTGCTGATAATGTCACGCCGTCGTCATTGAATCCTGGCTCCTGCTTGCATCGGGCTCGCGGGAGACAGATGGAAATTAAAATTGTCCAAGTCCTGCTCCTTTGAGAATCGCGGCTCACCCATGAATTTGGGGTCCACGCATTTCTCTCCAGCATTGCATTTCATGTTTCGCACGCCGAAGTAGACATTGTTGCTTCGCACGATGTGTCCGATTGGATGGCCGAAGTAAAAGGCGCCTGGGCCGCCTGGCTGACCGCCGCCGTTATAAGTCGCCCGATTGTCATACCCCAGAACGACATTATTGCGAAAGACGAGAGTGGCTGATGGGCAGGCTGTGTCACCGCAATCCACGTCGATCGTAGTAGGGGAATACGACACGATGGAGTTGTCGGTGAAGGTGACGGTCGCTCCATTACTGATATTGAAAGCAATAGCGTCTTCGGCACGACAGAAATCGCCTAAATTCCGGTTGAAGCTCGATGGCTGATCGCTCATAGGTGCGGATAACCGTCTGCAGTTTCCAACGACGGTATTGTTTGAAAACGTCGCGGGACTATCGTGCCCACCCCATTTGAACTGCGCTCCGTTGTTGCCATACGCCGAAGAGTTCGTAATGCTTAGCGAGCAGTCCCCGCTATCGTTATGCAGAAAGTCGAACCCGTCTTGTGTGTTGTATCGAAATATCGAATGGTCGACATGTGCGGTGATGCAGGTGTGAGCCGGAGTTCCAATCCCGTCCCCATATCCTCCCGAGCTTTGCCCGTAACAGGAGATTGCTCCGCTACCCGGGTAGGCCTGATTACAGCCGTTCCATTCGACGGTAACGTGATCCAGGTTGAGAACGGCATGAACCATAGGTGTGCCCTTACCGTCGTCAAAATCCCAGCCCGCCCCCCCGTTATATGCGATGACCACCCGCAGTGCCGTTACCAGGCCTCCGATTGGACCGATAATGCCGCGGGATGTGAACCCGTGTATCCACATATCCTGAAGTAAGACATCATGGGTACTTGTGTTCATGATGATTCCGTTTGAAGCGTAATCATCCAGGGGAAAGTCAGTCTTGCAATTGGATGGATAAGCCGGTGCGCCCATGCGTATGCAGTTGGAGTGACGCGTCAGCTCGATGCATTGAACGTCGACGTATGCCGATCGCAGACTGAGGACAGCGCCTACGCCGAATCCTCCAAACAGCTGTGTCTTGTTCTGAGTAGAGCAGCTGCCATAGTTTTCTCCGAGAATTCTCGTGTGATGGTCAGCTGTCCCCGAAGGCGGATCCGGCGCTCCCGAACTATAGGGATCGCCAGCCAAGCCGAAACCATCTTTCGCATTCGGACCGCTTTGTCCTACCCGCCAGGGCCCACCTCGGATGATGTAGGTGTCCCCACTCTGTCCAATCCAGCCATAGGATGGAAAGGCGGCCTGGGTCGCATTAGTCGTGTAACTCCCGTCCGTCCAGAGGTACCGCACATCGTTAAAAGCGCAGTGCTGGTTTATCCCGTGTCCGGGATCTGCCTTATCTGCGTTGCCGTCGCATCGGCCTCTTGGTTGTTTCGAAGAGTATCGCGTGCCCCCATCCGGGCGGACAAACCATGTTTCGCTCACCATCGGCAAGCAGACGAGGGAGCAAAGGAAAAGCGTGAGCGGCCATCCCATCAATTTCACCGCTAAACCTCTTCTCGGAAGGATCTACGGCTGTAGTCCTCCGATGGTCGGGGAGCTCGGCCGCATCACTCCAGCATAGTCCAAGGTGATGCCGGGTATTGCAACACCCGCGGCGACGGCAGGACTGGACTGTCCAGGAGTCATGTCAGGAGCACCATAGACATGCCAGGCTTCATCCGCAAGCCTTGGGTCCCCGCAGACTCCTGCCAATTCATGA
>Ga0302303_10001205_pt1 | contig 17438 bp, 16 predicted proteins | sample III_Palsa_E2_1_FD_194542 | JGI IMG/M metagenome (GOLD analysis project Ga0302303, IMG submission 194542) | Peat permafrost microbial communities from Stordalen Mire near Abisko, Sweden - III_Palsa_E2_1 | ecosystem: Environmental > Terrestrial > Soil > Palsa > Peat permafrost | place: Sweden...
TCCAGCACGTTATGGACTCCGTCACCTCCAAAGCCCCCACCCACATAGGTGACACTTCCGTATTGGTATAACCTGGACAACAGGCCGATATTATCAATGATCAGGCACTGAAAATCAGCTGGTTTTTCATGGTAGATCAGCACGTATTCCGAATATAACATCTGGCTGGGAAAGCTGGAGCGAATATCATTTAAATGGTCCCGGCTGAGCTCATGGGGAGCAATGATGAAGCGGATAGCAGGGTGGGATCTTATGAAGTGGGCTAATTCCTTTTCGTCTTCATTCCAGGTGCTTCCTGCGACGATCAGTTCTTTACAGCCGGCGGCAAAAGCTGCCGCCGCCGGAATTTTCAGGCCCTGTTCCAGGATTTCCAGCACCCTGTCAAAACGGGTGTCCCCGCTCACGGTTGCCCGGTCCTGCAATCCAAGGCTTTCCAGCAAAGCGTAGGAGTGGCTGTCCTGGACAAAAAGGTGGGAGAAGGCGCCCAGCATATTCCGCCAGAAACCCCCGTACCACCTGAAAAAAGGCTGATCCTTCCTAAAAACGCCTGATACCAGTAAGGTGGGAATCTGCCGCTCTTTTAGATAATAAAGGTAATAGTGCCAGAATTCATATTTAACAAATACGGCCAGGACGGGGGATGTATATTGAATAAATTGCCTGGCGTTCCGGGGCGTGTCCATGGGCAGGTAAAAGATATGGTCCGCTCCTTCGTATTGTTTACAGGCCTCATATCCGGAAGGCGAAAAAAAGGTAAGCAGGATACAAACGCCGGGATGATTTTGCCTTACCCCTTGAATAAGGGGTCTGCCTTGTTCAAATTCACCTAAAGAGGCGCAATGAAACCAGACGACCGGCCTCCGTTCCTCCTGTAATTGCTCCCTAATCTCCGCCAGCAGACCTTTTCGGCCGGACAACCATAACCGGGCCTTGGGAATCCACAGAGCTGCGAGACGCATGGAAAGCAGGTAAAAAAAAATGAAAATGCGATACATGGACGGTAAAACTATTACCATTCCGCGAGCCTACCTACTTTTTACTATTTTTGCCCCGGTTAAAACGTACCCACCCAATAAAAAGATGATTATGCGCGCAATACAAATGGTTGACTTAAAGCAGCAATACGCAAAGATCAAGTCCCAGATCGATGCCGGCATACAGGAAGTGCTGGATACGGCCACCTTTATCAACGGGCCCGCCGTTCAAGCCTTTTCGGATGAATTCGCCAGGTACCTGGGCAGCCGGCACGTCATCCCCTGCGCCAATGGCACGGATGCCCTGCAGATAGCCATGATGGCGCTTGGACTGGAGCCAGGAGATGAAGTCATCACCCCTTCCTTTACCTATATAGCCACTACGGAAGTGGTGGCCTTGCTAAAGCTCAAGCCGGTCTTCGTAGAAGTAGATCCTAAAACGTTTTGCCTGGACCCTGTCGCATTGGAAGCGGCCATCACCCCCCGGACCAAAGCCATCGTGCCGGTTCACCTGTACGGTCAGGCGGCGCCTATGGAACAGATACTGGACATTGCCCGCCGGCATAATATATATGTGATTGAAGACAATGCCCAGGCAATAGGCGCTACGTACACCTTTTCCAATGGGACGACCCGTAAAACAGGCACTATGGGAACAGTGGGTTGTACCTCCTTCTTTCCTTCCAAGAACCTGGGATGTTATGGAGACGGAGGAGCGATTTGCACGGAGGACGATGCCCTGGCTGAAAAAATGCGTATGATTGCCAATCACGGTCAGAGCAAACGCTACTACCATGATGTCGTTGGCTGTAACTCCAGGCTGGACGCTATCCAGGCGGCTATTCTGCGGGTCAAGCTTAAAGAACTCGACGGCTATATTGCTGCCCGAAGGAAAGCGGCTGATTTCTATGATGCAGCCTTTGCCGGGCATCCGGCTATCAGGACGCCTTATCGGGCGGATTACGCCCATCACGTATTTCATCAATATACGTTGCAACTGGAAGGAAAAGACAGGGATGGATTGAATGCCTTTTTAGCGACCCATGAAATTCCTTCCATGATTTATTATCCCGTGCCCGGGCACAGGCAGAAGATGTTTAGCGCGGCGCCAGGATCTGAAGTCAACCTTGCGATCACCGATCAACTGACAAAAAAGGTCATTTCCTTGCCCATGCATACGGAACTGGATGAACAACAGCTATTTCATATCGTAACGAAGGTCTTAGAATTTACTCACCTATAAAATTTAACGTATGCGCATTTCCGTAATAGGAACAGGATATGTCGGACTGGTCACGGGTACATGCTTTGCAGAGACGGGGAATACCGTCACTTGCGTGGATATTGACAAGGGCAAGATCGAAAAGCTTTCCAACGGAAAAATTACGATCTACGAACCGGGCCTGGACCACCTTTTTCTGCGCAACCTTAAAGAAGGAAGGCTTCAGTTCACCACCAGCCTGGCGGAAGGAGTGAAGGGCGCTCAAATTATTTTCCTGGCGCTGCCCACCCCTCCCGGAGAAGACGGTTCAGCCGACTTATCCTATGTCTTAGGTGTGTCGGAAGCATTGGGTAAGATATTGGAAAAATATACGGTCGTCGTGGATAAAAGTACGGTCCCCGTCGGGACGGCGGACAAAGTCCGTGAGATGATTGCCAAACATTGCAAAACGGAGTTTGACGTGGTGTCCAACCCCGAGTTTCTCAGGGAAGGGGTTGCCGTGGATGATTTTATGAAGCCGGACAGGGTGGTGATCGGTACATCTTCCGAGAAGGCTAAAGAAGTGATGCAGCAATTATATGCGCCTTTTGTGCGCCAGGGGAATCCCGTCATTTTCATGGACGAGCGGTCTGCCGAACTCACTAAATATGCTGCTAATTCCTTTTTGGCCGCCAAGATTACGTTTATGAATGAGATCGCGCGCCTGTGCGAATTGCTGGGCGCGGATGTGGATATGATCCGTAAAGGGATAGGAAGTGATGATCGCATCGGGAAAAGATTCCTTTTCCCGGGAATCGGTTACGGGGGAAGTTGTTTTCCCAAAGACGTGCAGGCGCTGGTCCGCTCGGCCCAGGAAGTGGGATACGATTTTAAGATCCTGCAGTCTGTAATGGAAGTGAACACGGAACAGAAAACATACCTGGTTCCCAAAATTAAGAGCTATTTTAATGGAGATATCAAGGGCAAAAAGATTGCCCTGTGGGGACTTGCCTTCAAGCCCAACACGGACGATATACGGGAGGCGCCGGCCTTGTATATCATCGAAGACCTGCTCAGGGAAGGGGCGACCGTTACCGCCTTTGATCCGGAAGCAATGCCGGGAGTAAAGAAGCTCTTGGGAGACCGGATCGGCTTTGCCGCCAATCAATACGAAGTATTGGAAGGAGCCGATGCGCTGGTCATTGCTACCGAGTGGAGCGTTTTCCGGACCCCTGATTTTGACCTGATGGCGGCCCGTCTCCGGGATAAGGTCATCTTTGACGGGCGAAACGTATTTGAAAGGTCTGTTATGGAAGCTCAAGGATATCATTACGAAAGCATCGGCCGGACTCCGGTAAACAAATAATGGATATGGACCAGAAACGTATACTAATTACCGGCGCAGCAGGATTCCTCGGGTCTCATTTATGTGACAAGTTCATCAATGAAGGGTATCATGTCATTGGGATGGATAACCTTATTACAGGAGACCTCTGCAATATTGAACACTTATTCAAATTACCCCAGTTTGAATTTTATCACCACGATGTATCCAAATTCATTCATGTTCCCGGACACCTGGACTATATTCTCCATTTTGCCTCTCCGGCCAGTCCGATCGATTATCTGAAAATCCCCATTCAGACATTGAAGGTAGGTTCGCTTGGTACGCATAACTGTCTGGGGCTTGCCAAATCCAAGAATGCAAGGATTTTGGTTGCATCCACCAGCGAAGTATACGGAGATCCAATGGTGCATCCTCAAACGGAAGAATATTGGGGAAATGTAAATCCGGTGGGGCCAAGAGGGGTGTATGATGAAGCAAAGCGCTTTCAGGAGGCGATTACAATGGCTTATCATACTTATCATCAATTGGAGACCAGGATTATCCGGATTTTCAATACCTATGGTCCCCGTATGCGATTAAACGACGGTCGCGCTTTGCCGGCTTTTATCGGTCAGGCATTAAGAGGGGAGGACCTGACGGTATTTGGAGATGGGTCCCAAACCAGGTCTTTTTGTTATGTCGACGACCTTATAGAAGGCATATTCCGCTTATTGCTCAGCGATTACCATTTGCCTGTGAACGTGGGTAATCCGGATGAGATATCTCTAAAAGACTTTGCAGAGGAAATAATAGCCCTGACAGGGACCACTCAAAAAATCGTTTACAAGCCATTGCCGGTAGACGACCCCAAACAAAGGGAGCCAGATATCTCTAAAGCAAAGGCATTGCTTGGATGGAGCCCCAAAGTAGCTCGAAAAGAGGGTTTGCAGAAGACGTACGCCTATTTTAAGAGCCTGTCTAAAGAAGAATTGTATAAGTTACCTAAGACATTCAATAAATAATGAGCAAGAAAATTTTGATCACCGGGGGAGCCGGATTCATAGGGTCGCATGTGGTACGTTTGCTGGTGAATAAATACCCCTCCTATCAGATATTTAACCTGGACCAGCTGACATACGCGGGTAACCTGGAGAATTTAACGGATGTGGAGACTGCTCCTAATTATATCTTTATCAAAGGAGATATCACCGACGAACCGTTTATTGACGGGCTGTTCAATGAATACGGGTTTGACAGTGTGATCCACCTGGCTGCCGAAAGTCACGTAGACCGTTCTATTAAAAGCCCCATGGATTTTGTAAAGACCAATGTGCTGGGCACGGCCGTATTGCTGAATGCCGTCCGGAAGTATTGGAAGGACCAATCCGAAGGCAAGCTGTTCTACCATGTTTCTACCGATGAGGTGTACGGTTCTTTGACAGATAAAGGGTTCTTCACGGAAGAGACGCCCTATGACCCAAGGTCTCCTTACTCCGCGTCCAAGGCTTCTTCTGACCATTTGGTAAGGGCGTATCACCACACTTTCCATATCCCGGTAGTAGTGAGTAATTGCTCCAATAATTATGGGTCTCACCAATTCCCTGAAAAGCTGATCCCGCTGATGATCAATAATATTGTGCACAGCAAGGCGTTGCCCGTATATGGTAAGGGGGAGAATGTCAGGGATTGGCTGTGGGTGGAAGACCATGCCCGTGCGATTGATGTCATTTTTCACAAGGGCAAGCCAGGAGATACTTATAATATTGGGGGATTTAACGAGTGGAAGAATATCGACATTGTCCACCTGCTCTGCAGTATTATGGATACAAAATTGGGAAGGCCTGCCGGCACTTCCGCCGAATTGATCACCCACGTGACCGACAGGGCCGGTCATGATTTCCGATACGCCATCGATGCGAGCAAATTGAAGAGGGAATTGGGCTGGGAACCGTCGATCACCTTCGAGACAGGATTGGAAAAAACGGTGGATTGGTATCTGGAGAACGGAAAGTGGATCGACCGCATTACATCCGGCGCTTACCAGGAATATTACGAACAACAATACAAGGATTAGGGTTCAAAATCGATATTATATGCCATTTTTTGAGACAGGGATACAAGGCCTGGTAGTGTATGAACCCAGGATTTTTCCTGACGACAGGGGATATTTTTTTGAAAGCTTTAGCCAACGCGCCTTCGAAGCAGAAGGGCTTACCATGAAGTGGGTGCAGGACAACCAGGCACGGTCCTGTTACGGAGTGATCCGGGGTCTGCATTATCAACACGCTCCACACGCGCAGACCAAGCTGATACGCGCCCTGTCGGGGAGTATCCTGGACGTGGTGGTAGATATCCGAAAGGCGTCTCCGACCTACGGAAAGGTCTTTAGCATTGAATTATCTGCCGATAATAAAAGGCAACTCCTCGTTCCCAAGGGTTTTGCCCATGGATATTCCGTCCTCAGCGAAACAGCGGAAATCCTCTATAAATGTGACTCTTTTTATAGCAAGGAAAGTGAAGGAGGTGTCCGCTACGATGATCCGGCATTGGGCATTGACTGGCAGATCCCAGCAGGCAAATCGTTGTTATCTCCAAAGGATATCATCCTACCAGTCTTATCGGAGGCCGTTAATCATTTTGTATGAGCAGGGTACTGGTAACGGGCGCAGGGGGACAATTGGGCAGTGAGCTAAGGGCTTTGGAGAAGGACTATCCATCCATGCAATTTTATTTTTTTGAAAGATCTGCCCTGCCCCTTGATAACCGGCCCTCGCTTGAGGCGGTATTTGAGGAAATAAGGCCGCAGATCTGTATCAATGCGGCGGCTTATACGGCGGTCGATAAAGCAGAATCGGAGCCGGACCAGGCGTTTGCGATCAATGCGACTGCCGTGGGTTGGATGTCGGAACTGTGTGCACAGTATCATTCCTTGCTGGTGCATATCTCGACAGACTATGTATTCGACGGAACCGGACAAGTCCCTTATACGGAATCAGATCAGGTGAATCCTTTGGGCGTCTACGGGCGCTCAAAATTGATGGGGGAATTGTTCGCCGCTGCCGCACATAATCAAGTGGTGATCATCCGCACGTCCTGGGTATATTCTTATTTCGGGAAGAATTTCGTGAAGACGATGCTCAGGCTCTTGAATGAAAAGGAGTCCCTGAACGTCGTCAACGACCAGGTGGGGAGGCCCACCTATGCGGCGGACCTGGCCGGGGCTATTCTGCATATTTGCGAGGCCTATCAGGCGTTGCCACCAGATTCGGTGGATGAGCGCGCCTCGTCTTCCGTGGTCGTAGATGAACGCTTCAACACGATATATCATTACGCAGATGAAGGGGTTATCAGTTGGTATGACCTTACTGTAGCGATCAAGGAAGTCATTAAAGCCCCTTGTACGGTCAGACCCATAACGACTGCTGAATACCCTACACCCGCCAAAAGGCCGTCCTACTCAGTCCTTGACACGACCAAGATAGAAACGGCCTTTGGAGTGTCCATCCCGAAATGGGATGACAGCTTAAAGCGTTGTCTGATTAAATTAATCCCCTAGTTAAATTGATTCCCTAGTTTTTGCGGGCGCTTTGGTCCCGGAATGCCTTGATTTCATTGTGTACTGCTTTTAGCCACTCTTTTTCCTCCTGGACAGTTTCAACGAGGTAGGCCGGAAGATGGTTACTTTCCAAAGCTGTTTGATAGGCTTTTTGAGCAGCATCTTCCCCATATTCACAGGCAGCTAACACACTATGCCTGTCATGTCCCGTGAATACAGCCTTCAGGTCCAGCCATGCGTGGTAGATCGTTCCGGTATTGGTGCTACCGCTGTCGATGGTCCCCCCAAGGACTTGTAGTTCGTTGCCGAGCACCTGTTTGATTTTCCGACTCTGGTCTATATTATTCATAAATAGGGGCTTAAGGTCAGCATCTTCCGGTTTTAACTCTTTTAATGCCTTCTCATACCCTTCGATCCTGTCATTATTGATCCGGACCAGGTCGTTTAAAATTTCCACCGTTTCTTTTGATGTAAGTGTTTCCATGATTAGCGATTTTAGTAAAGGGGTAAGAATACCGTGCCAATTTGAATGCGGGCTTTTTCGTAGCTTTATAGACAACCCCCTGGACATTCATGGAAACCTTCAGTGATCTCATTCAGTCAGATAAGCCGGTACTGGTGGATTTTTATGCCGATTGGTGTGGACCTTGTAAGGCCATGGACCCCGTTATTCAGGAAGTGGCTAAAGAATTAACGGGTAAAGTGCGCATTATAAAAATCAATATTGACAAAAATACGTCGGCGGCTCAGGCCTATAGCGTAATGGCCGTGCCCACCTATATCTTGTTCCGGAAGGGGAATATTCTCTGGCGGCACGCCGGGATGATTGATAAAAGCAGCCTGGTTAAAGTCCTCCACCAACACGCATAAAAAGAGAGATATGGGAACAGTTCTGCCCGTGAGGGCCATCATTACCGGAGTTACAGGCATGGTAGGGGAAGGGGTTTTGCACGAATGCCTGTTGTCTCCGGACGTGGAAGCGGTATTGGTGGTGAACAGGAAACCTTGCGGGATATCGCATCCCAAGTTGAAAGAAATTGTTCATCCCGACTTTTACGATCTTTCCCCTATTCAGCAGGAGCTGAATGGGTATAATGCCTGTTTTTTCTGCCTGGGTGTATCTTCAGTGGGAATGAAAGAAACCGAATATTTTAAAGTGACGTATTCCCTGACATTGGGGTTTGCCCGGGTACTCTGCCAATTGAATGCCGGGATGACCTTTTGTTATGTCTCGGGAGAGGGAACGGACAGCAGCGAAAAGGGGCGGTCCATGTGGGCCAGGGTAAAAGGGAAAACCGAAAATGACCTGATGAAATTACCCTTTAAACAGGTATTTGCATTTCGGCCGGGATATCTGCACCCTACAAAAGGATTAAAAAATATAAACGTTTACTACAAGTACATCACCTGGCTGTATCCCATTGTACGAACGATTCTGCCTGGCGCTGTCAATACCCTTGCTCAACTGGGTAAAGCGATGATCAATGTGGCCAGGTCCGGCTACGATAAGACAATTATACATCCGAAGGACATTCTCATTCTGGCAAGCCAAGGATAAAGTCATTGGCATCATAGCAGGGGTTATTGTGGGATACCTTTTCCCTTCCTTTGCGAATTCGGCAAAACTGATCAGCGACACATTCATTAATATGATCCGCATGGTCATTGCGCCCGTTATTTTCCTGACCATTGTGTCGGGTATCGTAGGCGCGGGGAATATGAAAAAAGTAGGGAGGGTCGGGGGTAAAACGCTGATCTATTTTGAAGTAGTCACGACCCTGGCCCTGGTGATCGGCTTATGTGTGGCAAATGTCGTAAAGCCCGGATCCGGCGTAAACTTTGTACATTCGGCAAGCACCCAGGTGGCGGACATATCGACCCAGGCCAAGGGGTTGAACTGGATTGACTTTTTTTCTCATATCGTTCCTTCCAATATCATAGATGCCTTTGCCAAGGGAGATATTCTTCAGGTATTGTTCTTTAGCATTCTATTTGCCGTAGGATTGCAATGGATGGGGCCTGCAGGCCAGTCTCTGATCACCACTTTTGAGAAAATAAACAAGGTATTCTTTAATATCCTGAAAATTGTCATGCGGGTAAGCCCGATAGGCGCTTTTGGGGGTATGGCCTATACGATCGGTAAATTCGGCTTTGGGACCCTTGCCGTACTGGGGAAATTATTGCTGACCTTTTATCTGACTTCCATCCTCTTTGTCGTGATCGTCCTTGGGCTTATCTGCCGGTATTATGGGTTTAGCCTTTGGAAATTACTCAGGTATATCAAGGAAGAGATCTTAATCGTATTGGGGTCCAGCAGCAGTGAGGCCGCGCTGCCTTCGGTCATGGAGAAACTGGAAGCAGCCGGCTGCGAAAAAGAAGTCGTTGGCCTGGTCATTCCAACCGGGTATAGTTTCAACCTGGATGGGACGACGATTTACCTGAGCATGTGCGTCATTTTCCTGGCCCAGGTGTTCCATGTCGATCTTAGCATTGGACAGCAGCTCACCGTCGTCGGCATCTTACTTATCAGCAGCAAAGGAGCGGCAGGCGTCACCGGAAGTGGCTTCATTGTACTGGCTTCCACGCTGACTGCATTAAAGGTCGTTCCTATAGAAGGGCTTGCTCTGCTCATCGGGGTTGACCGGTTTATGAGCGAAGGAAGGGCCATCATCAATATCATTGGAAACACGGTGGCCACAGTGATCATTGCTAAAAGTGAGAAGGCGATAGATATGGACATGTATAGGGCAGCGGTCGGGAATCCCGCCACAGCACAAGGGAACGGCCGGGTTGATCAGGCCGTTTTTGTCGCAAAATCGCCATGAAATTGTCGCATTTGTATACCCTTTTTATCGCCATTGGGGAATAGTTTTGTAAAAACGAATTATGCCATTTTCGACTTCCGTTTTTAGGCAAATATGCCTCAATACAAAACTGTTTAACAACGTATTGAAAGGCATCGGTGAACCGGAAAGCAGAAGCAGGCTTACTCCGCACCTGAATCATTTGGCATGGATTTCGGGTCACCTGACGTCATTACGTTATGATATGGGGAGGATGTTACTGGGTTTGAAGGCCGAATTTCCATATACGGGCATGTATTGCGACCCGGGCCAGCCTCCCCCGGGTAACAGGCCTTTGGACGAATCGCTTTCTTATCCCCCCCTTGTAGAAATATTGGAGTACTGGAACAGCCTGGCTTTCCCCTTTGCGGCGTCCTTGCCCCAGTTGAGCAAGGAGCAGTTAAGCCGGGAGATGCCATTTAGTGTTCCGGTCGGAGGTAACAGGCTGGTAGACCTCCTGGTCTTTGTCGCCAACCATGAAGCCTACCATATCGGACAGATGAGTATGATACGGAAAGGCCTGGGCCATGGCTCCATGTCTTTTCTGTAATATTTTATGACAGTAGGGGTAATGTAGGGCCTGGAAAATAGCACCGGATTGAATAACGGGCTAGTTTCGGGCCATTGCTATTTATTGCTATCTATTGTGAAAGGAAGTGTCTGAAATAGACATATTGATTTTTAATTAAATAATTCCTTTCACAATGCCCCTTCTTCGCAGGATACGCCGTTTATTGCCCCAAAGCCTTCCCGTCTGTATACTTTTTTTGTGTTCTTTTCCAGGAGGAGCGGCGGCGCAATCCGGGAACCCCACTTATCCCCTTGATCCTCTTACCGCAAATGAGATAGAAAAGGTCGTTCGGGTCTTGAAGAACAGTCATACGATAACGGGGAGGGATATTTTTAATATCATTAATTTAAAAGAGCCACCCAAAAGAGAGGTTTTGGCGTATAAGCCGGGCGATCCTTTCAGGCGGGAGGCCTTTGTTAGTTTTTATGATTATGCCAAGAGCGGTATCACTGAAGCGGTTGTTGATCTGAACGCCGAAAAGGTTCTTTCCGTTAAGAATATTCCTAATGTCATAGGAATGGGCCTGGAAGCGGACTCTGCTATGGCGGAAAACATTGTAAGAAAAGACCCTGAGTGGGCCGCCGCTTTAAAAAGAAGGGGCATTTCCATCGATTCAGTAACACACCGCAGTATTTTCCCCGGGGATCTGGGTATTGCACCGATAGGTCACCGGGAGCAATTGGTCATTGCCAGACGCAAGGGGAATAAGGTTGATATCGAAGGACTCCTGGCCTATACGGATTTTACGACAGGGAAAATCCTTAAAATCGTGGATGAACCTGGCAGGTTCAGTGGTAAGGTGGATTTAAACTATTTTGACGAGGACTCTGCAAAGTCAGTGGGACCAGGGCCCAATCCTATTATAATCACGCAGCCAAAGGGTAGCTCCATTGAGATCAAGGGGCAGGAAATCGTTTGGCAAAACTGGCGCCTTCGCTATGGCATCGATAACAGGGAAGGGCTGATCATCTATAACGTACGGTATGTGGACAATGGAAAGGAGCGCCCGGTGATGTACAAAGGGTCCATGCCGGAAATGGTGGTGCCTTATGGTGCCCCGGACCTGCTACAAGCCTCCTATAATTTCTTTGACGCCGGGGAATATCGCCTGGGGCAAGGCATTGCCCGATCGCTAAGCCCCGGCGATGATGCGCCCGAAAATGCCTTCTATATGCCTGCAACTTTGCATAGGGAAAGTGGAACGCCCTACCAACTGGACCGGGCTGTGGCGATCTTTGAGGAGTATGGTGGTACGTTGTGGCGGCATGGAACGGTATCCAAGCGGGCGACCAACCTGGCCATCAAATATTACACGACCATTGAAAACTATGATTATGGATTTACCTGGCGCTTTAAACAGGACGGGACCATCGACGTGGACATAGAATTAACCGGTATCGTGGAAGTCCAGGGAGTCCACAGGACCAATCAAATGGCCCCACCCGATACAAACGACCTCTCATATAACGGAATGTCCTTCGGCACCCTGATACATCCTCATGTGGAAGCGATCAATCACCAGCACTTTTTCGTATTCAGGTTGGATATGGACATAGACGGTGATCAGCATAATAGCGTCATGGAGATGAACGCCAAATTGGTCCCGGAGGGGAAGTTAAACCCTTACAGTAACGGCTTTGTCATGGAACATACCCACTTTATGACTGAAAAGGAGGCCCAGCGGTCTGTCAATTACGAAAGCGCCCGCTGCTGGCATATTGTCAATAATTCCCAGCACAATGCCCTGGGCCAGCATGTGGGTTATATGCTGATGCCAGGCGGTCAGGCAAAGCCATTCATGCCGGAAGGCACCGTCGTACGAAAGAAAGCCGGTTTCCTGGATCACCAGTTATGGGTAACTCAATACCAGGAGGATGAAGAATATCCTGCCGGTAGGTACCCTGCCAGCAATAAGGTATACGATGGGTTGCGGGAGTGGACCTCAAAGAACAGGGCGATTGACAATAATGACGTGGTCATATGGTATGTGGCGGGGATTACCCATATAGTAAGGCCTGAAGAATGGCCTGTCATGCCCTGTCACCATATGGGGTTCTCTTTAATGCCTTTTGGGTTTTTCTCCGAAAACCCTACGATGGGATCTCCTAATCCGGAATTCCTCCAGGCTCAGTTTCCGGCTATTGTTAAAAAACAGGAAGGCGGGGATACCACTATTGAGCATGAATAATCAAATTTTCAGGGTGCATTTGAACGATAACGGCGTTATTACTTGTTAAAGTAGAGGAGACTTTTCATACGACCTGCGGCAAGGACCCATTCCGATGGCATGGATATTGAGATAATCATTAAAACCACCTTATGCGCCTATCATTAGAAAAGAACACCGAAAGAAAAGAAGTTTCTCAAAGGGGCACTTCACGTAAAAGAACTCGTGGGGAGAACAACTCTTTGATTAGCAATATAAATTCTCAGATAAAGACCGGCATACAACGCATAAAAAAGGGCGCTTCGGTTCAATATTCTTTCCGTATGCAGATGGTGGAGGATTGGGAATGACCTGTTTGTTTCTCAAACGATTGACTTTCATCTTTATAACGGCCATCGTCCTGTTTCAGACTCCATTGGTAAGTTACGGCCAGCAAAGCGGATTACCTTCCAACCTGGAAGTTCCCGGCGGCGCCAAATTGATCCTGCGTGTCTACGCCAAAGGCGTGCAGATATATACCTGTGTCCAGGTCCCCACCGACACTGCACGGTATGCCTGGGTATTTGTAGAGCCCCGGGCCAGTTTATATTCCAAAGATAATTACCGGCAACAGACCGGAAAGCACTATTACAGTACTGATAATTATCCCGTCTGGGAAAGCACTGACGGCTCCAAGGTCGTGGGAGCCAAATTGCAACAAGCGGCTGCACCCGATTCCGCCGACATCCCCTGGATATTGTTAAAGGCCACCTCTACCGAAGGTTTCGGTCCCCTTCGTTCAACCACCTTTATTCAACGGGTCAATACAAAAGGAGGGAAAGCGCCTTCTACTGGCGCTGACAGGATACATAAAGGACAATTCATCCGGGTGGCGTACACTGCGGAATATGTTTTCTATGGGAATGCGCAGTAATAATCCTGCCCACTTTTTTTTATCATGTAGAGGTTGAACTACATGAAATAATTTTTATTCCCCTCTAATATTAGTTAAGAGTACTATCCTTTCCTAAGAAAATCATCGATATTTTCGTCATGATATCTAACATCCGTTATCCTGACTCTATGAAACGATCTTTAATGCTTTTATTCTTTGCCGTATTATCTCGGCAGGTAAACGCACAAGTGGGTATAGGCACAGTCTCTCCCAATTCCATGCTGGATCTTCGGGGATCTTTTGCGCCCATCGTACGATCTTTTTCAAGCGCCACCAGTCTTACAATTAATGATTATACTGCGGTATTCACGGGTACTGCTGCGGCAACTGTTACCTTGCCTAGCGCCGTCACTTGTCCTGGCAGGGTCTATTGTATCAAGAATTTCAGCGTGACTTTGCCGGCTCCGGTATTGACTGTTGGCACGACATCCGGTCAAACGATCGACGGGGCGGCTACGTGGTTGTTGAATCAATCTAATGAATCGGTCACGGTCACCAGTGATGGCGCCAACTGGGAAGTATTCGGCCAGTCCTTGCCGTCTGCTACGGGCAGCTACTGGAGCCTGGGGGGAAACAGCGTCACCGGCACGACGACGCTTGGTACGACTACCGGCTTTGACCTTCCTTTTATTACCAATAACACGGAAAAAATGCGGATCAGCAGCGCAGGGAGTGTGGGGATCGGAACGTCGACCTTTTCAGCCAACCCGGAAGCCCTGCTGGTGTACCAGAACAATAGTACCTCCTTCAACTCCATCGGGGGCAAGGGCAACCTGAATAACTATTTGCAGTTGAATATTCAAAATCTCAATAGTGGTAACGGCGCCAGTTCCGACCTGGTAGCCACCGCCGATAATGGGAATGAGACGAGTAATTATGTTGACCTGGGCATGAATTCCAGCACCTATAGTACGAGTACTATCATGGGGGGACCCGATAATGCTTATTTATACAGCGCTGCCGCCGATTTCGTCATCGGAAACAGTACCGCTGGTAAAAACCTATTGCTCTTTACCGGAGGAACCGCTGCCACGAATGAAAGGATGCGGATCAATCCGGTAGGGAATGTCGGTATCAATAATACGAATCCGGTGGCTACCCTGGACGTAGACGGTACCGTTAAGGTCGGAACGGCCGGCACAATTCTAAATTCTATTATACGCTTCACCAATCAATCCATTACAGATAACACCGGCTTTAATTATAATCAGGCACGTACGGAGACCCTGACGCTAGCGGGCGTCACTCAATACGCCACCGTTATTGTAACACCCCGGAGCGCCTTACCCGTAGGGCTGGGGCTGGCCTATGCCTATGCCTCCGCAAGCAACACGGTTCAGGTGGTACTTCTCAATGGATCCGGGGCCACATTGGCATTGGGAACAATCGCATTTGATATTACCGTCATACAATAAGCCATTTCCGGTTTGAGAAAACTTCTCCATATATGAGATCATATATACTCTTATCCGTTCTCCTTGCCAATTCCGTGGCTGCTCCGGCGCAGAATCTTATCCTGTCGGTGGGAAATACCACTTCGCTTACGATCACGACCGGAACGATCTTTAGCGCGGATAGCCTGGTCCTGATACCGGGTTCCAATTTCACTTTAAGCTCCAACGATATTCAGATGTCTCATGTGCCTGTCAGCGTTGGCCTGAATCCCAGTATTGACAGGGTATATTATCTAAGCAATCCCATTAGTTTCACAGGGACTATTCAGCTCTATTATCAGCCTTCCGAATTGAATGGAATCCCGGAAAGTTCTTTAAAATATACAGACTCCACGGGTGGCACCTGGCTGGCGGAATCTACCAGTTCGGTAAATACCAGTCTGCATTACGTCCAATTCGCTGCACTCAATCAATCTTTTAACGGGTCTACGGCTTCAGGACCTATTACTGTATTACTACTTTCCCTGATGTCCTTTACCGGCAATTGGAACCAGGAATATCCTGCATTGGATTGGGTTGTCAACCAGACCGATCAGACCGAAAGCTTCGATGTAGAAAGTTCCTCCAATGCGACAAGTTGGCAAGTGATCGGCGAAGTGAATGGCCAGGATGGCAACGGCACGGTCTCGTATCCGTTTAATGATAATAATCCGTCCTCCAATAACATGTATTACAGGATTAAGATGATAGACCCTTCGGGAAAATTCGCCTATTCAAATGTATTGGAACTGCAAAAGGCGGGATATAATAAAAATATCAGGCTTACTGTTAACAATAATGCGGTGGCTGTATATTTTTCAGGAGCACAACCTACCGCCGTTCGGTTCATCAACGTATTGGGACAGGTACTCAAGAGCGATATGACAAGCAAGCAGGAATATGATATTAATGGGCTGAACTCCGGCGTTTATTTCTTTCAATATGAACTCAATGGTCAATGGGGTGTCCGGAAGTTCGTGGTAGAATAATCCACGCGCATATTAACCATTGAAACAAAGGGGCTATATGACTAATTCACTATCCACAAAGATCTACATATTTATTTCTGTAGACAAACAAAGCCTCAATGATTACTTTAACCCCCATGACCCCGCTCCTATTTACAAAAGACAATTAAGCCATGCATTTGAACTATATATCATGAATTCCATTGTTTCTGCCAAACGGAATTCGGTGTTAAGCTACAAAGTTTGCAGTAAATCGGAAGAGGATAAGCAATATACCGAACCCCTGATGTATGCTATCCGCAGGCATTTTGCGGAGAAGCAATTGCTTATTGAGTCGGAGTTCGAAAAATTCAAGCGCCGTTCCTATTTGCTTCTTTTTTTCAGCCTCTCTGTGGTCATGCTTTGCCAGGGACTTTTGCCACTACTCCTAAATGGGGCAAATCACATTAACACAGGGATCAGTAACAGTCTTGAGATATTCAGCTGGGTGATATTGTGGAGGCCTATAGATAAACTGATCTTTGAATGGAATCCTTATCTGAAGGAGATTTCTATTATGAACAGATTGTCAGCGGGTGAAGTAATTCTGATCGATAATTCGTAGTTGAATTTTTTAACTCATTAACGGAGATACTATGAAGAGCTTCTATTTTATTTTTTTCATTTTATGCACAGCCTTTTTTATTCTGTTGCATTATTCTCCTAAGTGGTCGCTCGCCGCTGTGGGGGTTACTATGCTCTTCAGTGCATATCATTTTTATCTGGCACGCCTCAAAGGTGCGGAGTCAAGAAGCCGTGCCTTTCAACAGCAAGTGGATGAGCTACACGTGCAGCTCGATTCTTCTATATTAAAGGAGCAAAGGACGCATAAGGAGGCTGAAAAAGCAATAAATATAAAACAGGAATTGCTGGCTTCTATCAATCATGGTATCCGCACGCCTATGAACGGCATGTTAGGAATGACCTATTTATTGATAAATACGCCTCTTAACAACGAGCAGCTTGAATATATCGATACCATTAAATATTGTGGTGAGAGCCTGATGGCTACCGTGAATAGCATCCTGGTAAGTGATCTGCTGAATTTTTCAAAGTTGGAATGGGACGGTGAAGAGCTGGAAAAACGGGATTTTGAATTGCGCAATTGTGTAAAGGAAGTACTGATGATGTTTGCCGACAGGGTAGGAGAAGAGGGCCCTGCTCTGGCCTATTGTATGGACGTAAATGTGCCAGAACAGGTTAATGGAGACAGAAAAATGTTTTGCAAAGTATTGATGAACCTTGTGGAGAACGCTGTCAGACATACTAAAAAGGGCGAGATATTTTTGGGCATACGGAACCTTGCATCCCCCATCGATAGTAAAATTGATCTGGCTTTTGAAATAAGGGATACCGGTAGCGGAATTCCAGAGAATAAAATGAGGCATTTGTTCACAGGCATCATTTCGGAGGAACCACTTGCCA
>Ga0302303_10001217_pt1 | contig 17251 bp, 10 predicted proteins | sample III_Palsa_E2_1_FD_194542 | JGI IMG/M metagenome (GOLD analysis project Ga0302303, IMG submission 194542) | Peat permafrost microbial communities from Stordalen Mire near Abisko, Sweden - III_Palsa_E2_1 | ecosystem: Environmental > Terrestrial > Soil > Palsa > Peat permafrost | place: Sweden...
TGGTCCACAAAATGTTCCCACGCGTAAGCCCATAGTTTCCCGTACCAATCGTCATAGACCGGCAGCCCGGTGCGCGCGTGCAGCAAGGCGGCGGCGGCCAGCGATTCGGCCTGGACCCAGAAATACTTGTCGCCATCGCAGACGCTGCCGTCCAGCCCAAAACCGTAGGCGATGCCGCCGTTCTTCTCATCCCATGCCCGTGCCAGCGCGGTGTCGAACAAATGCATGGCGGTGGGCAGCAGCCAGTTCTCTTCGCGGCCGCGCTCGAGCAGCAGCGGTTCCATGATCATCAGCAGCTTGGCCCATTCGGTCTGGTGACCGGGCTGGTATCCCCATGGGCGGAACAGGTCTTTCGGGTTATCGCGGTGGTAGTCCCAGTCGACGTTCCATTCGCTGTCGTAGTGCTCCCATACGAGTCCGTTCGCCTTCGCAGCCTGACGGCGGGTCATGTGATCGGCCAGCGTGAGCGCGCGCTCCAGATAGCGTGGATCGTCGCTGGCCTGATATGCGGCCAGCATGGCTTCGCACATGTGCATGTTGGCGTTCTGGCCGCGGTAGCTGCTGAAGTGCCAGTCGGCATCAGCTTCGTCACGATACAGACCAGCCTCGACATCCCAGAAGCGTTGTTCGAGCAGTTGCCAGGTTTCATCCATCCAGGCGCCGGCCTCGGTGATGCCGGCCTTCAGTGCGGTGGAGTAAGCCAGCAGCACGAAGGCCACGCCGTAGGCATGGTTGGTGCGATCCTCCGGCAGGCCGTCGCGGATCGTCCACGTGTAGCCGCCGCTTTTCGGATTGCGATGCACGTCACGCAGGTAGCGCAAGCCATGGCGGGCGGCGTCGAGGTACTCATTAGCCAGAGCGGCCTGCTTGCCGAATTCGATCGATGCCATCGCATAGTTGAAGACAAAGCGTGTGCTGCTGACCAGATGGCGATGGTTGCGATCGTAGATCGTGCCGTCGTCCTTGAAATAATGGAAAAAGCCACCTGCCGGATCGATCGCACGCGGATGGTAGAACGCCATCGTGTGGGCGATGTGTTTGCGCAGGAAATCCGCCGAGCGGAAATCTGGCGCGGCGGTTTGTGAGCTGTTGTGCGTGTCGGAACTCATGCGTGCGTCTCCATGAAGTGTTTGGTTTCGGCATCGGTTGGCATCGCGGTAAACGAGCCCTGGCGACCGACGGCGATCGCGCCGCAGGCGGCGGCATAGCGCAGTACGGCATGCAAATACGGCAGCGAGGTCAGCAGCGGCTGCAGGCGTTCGGCTCCGCGACCATCGAGCGCGGCAAGCTGATACAGCAGTCCACCGACGAAGGCATCGCCAGCCGCCGTGGCATCCACCATCGGTACCGAATAGCACGGCAGTTCGCCGTCCATGTCCGGATGAAACCAGCGCATCGGTTGATTGCCGTCGGTGACGATCAGCAAGGTGCTGCGGCCTTTCCACAGTGCTTCGAGCGCGGCCTCCTCACCATCCACGGCGATGTAGGCAAACTCCTCGGCGCTGAGCTTTACCACGTCGGCCAGATGCAAAGCCGTCCACAACGCGGCGTGTGGTTCGCTGCCTTGCGGCCAAAGGGCTGGGCGAAGATTCATGTCGAAACTCACCAGCGCACCGGCCTCGTGTGCCCGGCGCATGCCTTCGTAGGTGGCTTCGGCCAGATCAGGGTCGGTCAGGCTGTTTGAGCAGACATGAAAGATAGCGATATCGCCGAAAGTCTTATTGCCGAAATGATCGGCGCGAAACAGCAGGTCGGCCGAAGGTGGTCGATAGAAGCTGAAACTGCGTTCGCCCTTGGCATCGTGCGTTACAAATGCGAGTGCCGTGTTGGCCACGCTGGTACGTGCAACGTCCTGGGTGCCAACGCCCTCATGCTGCAGACGGTCGAGCAGAAAGTCGCCAAAGCGATCATTGCCCAACATGCCGGCAAAGCGCGCTTCGCCGCCGAGGCGGGCGACGGCTACCGCGACGTTAGCGGGCGCGCCGCCGGCAAACGGCACGAATTGTTGCGCGAATCCGCGCTCATCGTTGCTCTGCGCATGAAAGTCGATCAGCGCCTCACCAAAACAGAGAATGGGTTGCATGGTCTTGAGTTCTTGGAGTTGAAAAAAAAGCAGGTCGAAAAGACGAGGCGAAAAAAAGCGAGGCGCCGCAGCGCCTCGCTCTGACCGATCATTTACTTGACGGTGCGAACCTTGGAGCCGCTGACGCCGTAGAACAGGATGTACAGGTAGCACAGCAGTGGCAGGAAGAATGCGTGCTGCAGACCGATGTGGTCGGCTATGACGCCCTGCAACTGCGGAATCAAAGCTCCACCAACGATCGCCATGATCAACAAACTGGACGCCTTGCCGGTCAGGGACCCGAGGCGCTCGATACCCAGCGAGAATATGGTTGGGAACATGATCGAATTGAATAAACCGACAGCCACGACGCTCCATACCGCTACACTCGAAGTAGTAAGCATGGTGGTTAGTACTAACAAGCCAGCAATGGTTGCGAACAACGATAGCAATTTACGTGGCGACACTTTCACCATCAGACCGGACCCAATTAGTCGGCCCACCATCGCTCCGCCCCAGTAGAGTGCGACATAATTGGTCGCTTGGTTCTCGCTCATGTGACCGATTTCGGGCAGTGAAAGGTAATTAACCAAGAAGCTGCCGATAGAGACCTCGGCGCCGACATAAAAGAAAATACCTAATACGCCAAACAAAACGTGCGGGTGCCGGAGTGCTTCGAGAAGCGTGTGCTTAACCTGCTCAGAGCCTCCCGTAGTCTCAGTTAGTGAGGGAAGTTTGAAGAGCCAGACGCCGACGGCCAGTAGGACCAGTACAACAGCGAGCCCTATGTACGGCGCTTTGACTAGATCAGCCTGTTTGTTTCGATAGTCTTGCAAATTTTGTTTGGTTTGCTGCGGTAATCCATCTCGAATTTGCTGAAGATCCGCGGACTGAGTGTCATCTAGTTTCGATGACGCTAGCTTGTCTATCGCTGGCGCCAATTTTTCGGCAGCAATGGCGTTGAATCGATCTGGCGATTGAGCTTTAAGCACTGCGAGAAGTTTGTCGTTGGGCAATACAGATAGGGTTTCACCCACTTGTGCTGGCGTTAAATGTTCGAGCATCTGGACGAAGCCAGGCGTCGATAATTTATCGAGTGAAGCGCTTGATACATCACCAATAGCAGCTGTTGCGCGATCGGTTGGCGCCTGCGTCAGCGCGATGAGATCTTTATCAGGTGAAGCTTGATTTAGGGTTGCAACCAGTTGTTTTGTCTCAGGTGCGTCGTGGATCCCTTTGGGTAAAATAGTGCTGGCAGCTGCGAGTATCAGAAGACCGCCAAACAACGGTGCCAATGTCGTGCCGAGCGAATTCATAGCTTGTGCCAACGTGAGTCGGCTGGAGCTGGTTTTTTCGGGGCCAAGCAGAGCAACGTAGGGGTTAGCGGCTACCTGCAATACCGTTATTCCAGTCGCAAGAACAAAAAACGCGACTAGAAAGGCTGCATAGGAGTGCATGGTGGCAGCAGGCCAAAAGCACAGTGCGCCAAGAGCGGCGATAGCAAGGCCAATGACAATCCCCTTTTTGTAACCCAAACCAGCCACAACGCGACCGGCTGGCAGCGACATAAGAAAATATGTGCCAAAAAAGATGAACTGCACCAGGATCGCTTGAGCGTAATTAAGCTCGAACACCGCTTTCAGATGCGGGATCAGAATGTCGTTGAGGCAGGTCAGGAAGCCCCACATGAAAAAGATCGTGGTGAGCACGCCAAGTGCCATCGGGTAATCGGTGTAGCGATTGCCCTTGGTTTGGCCTGATGTTGCCGTGGGCGGAAGGTTTGGAGCCATGGGGATGGGGAGTCCTTGGTTGGGCTTGATCAGAGAAAGGGTGGCGGACAACTGCTGGCACGTATAACGAGCTTCACCGGCGCAATGGTTTGGCAATTCGGCGTATGCGGTTCGTGCAGGCGTTGCAGCATGAGTTGCGCGGCCTGCCTGCCGCGCTCGCTTGGCGCGGTGGACAAGGTCGTGAGCGGTGGCATGCCCAGTGCTGCTTCGGCAATGTCGTCAAAACCGGTCAATGCGAAATCCTTGCCTGGGCGCAGTCCACACTGATTGAGGCCAAGCATCAGCCCCAGCGCCACCGCATCGTTGTAGCAAACCGCTGCAGTGGGGGCGGTATCCCCCGCAAACAGTGCCGTTGTTTGATGCGCGGCTTCGAGGCGAGTCGGCGCGCATTCAATTTGCCATTTCGATTCGACCGGCAATCCCGCCGCGTGCATCGCCTGGATGAAACCGACACGGCGCTGCCTGCAGGAGCTGGAGTCGTGATGACCGCCGAAAAAGGCGATGTGACGATGGCCGCGCTCGATCAGATGTTCGGTGGCCAGTCGTGCGCCGTACTGGTTGTCCAGCATCAGGTGATCCCAGGGTGCGGATTCGGGAACGGCGCCGTCCAGCTCGCGGTTGAACAGCAGCAGCGGTGACCTTGGGCCAACGGCGGCCAAGACGTCTTCTGCGTTGCTGTGTTCGGCGGGCGACAGAATGATGCCGGCCGGGCCGTGTTCCAGCAGCGAGCTCAGCACGGTCTGTTCGCGTGCCGCCGATTCGCCGGTGCAGCCCAGTAGCGTAACGTAGCCTGCCTCGCCGAGTGCTTCGTCGACGCCGGCGGCGAATTCGGCGAAGAAGGGATTGGCCAGGTCGTTCAGTACCAGCGCAATGCTGGTCGAGGTGCGCCGGCGCAGGTTGGCCGCGGCGCGGTTGTAGACATAGCCTTGATGCCGCAACTCCTGCTCGACGCGCGCCCGTGTATCCCGGTTGACCAGCGGACTGCCGCGCAATACCAGCGATATCGTTGCCCGCGACAGCGCGCAGCCGGCGGCAATATCGTTCAAGGTAACCTTGCGGTGGATGGGTGGATGGTTGGGCACGGTACTCTGCGAAATAGCGACGATGCAGATGTTGGAACGATCCAAATGTAACTTATCGGCGCCGTTACACACGCCGCGACGCAGCATGCACTGGGCTAGTGGTGAATGCTAGCGTGCTGCACCTGGTTGATGCCATGACTGACAGTTAATCCGAGGTTGAAATGACTTTTTGCTCGCGCCGCATGTCGTATTGGCTGATCAGTTCCATGCTATTCATGGCGGGACCCGTCATCCCTGCGCAGGCCGAAAGTGCGCCTGTCGGCCATGCCGCCGATGTCGATCCACGCATCGGTACCGGTGGCGACGGCCATACCTATCCTGGCGCGACGGTGCCGTTCGGCATGATCCAGCTGAGCCCGGATACGGCGATGCCGGATTTCAAGCACGCCTATAAATGGGCGGCCGGCTATCAGTACAACGACCCAACCATCATGGGCTTCTCGCACACGCATTTTTCCGGCTCGGGTCACTCGGATCTTGGCGATGTGCTGGTGATGCCGATCGCGGGTGACGTGAGGCTGGAGCCGGGTGATGCCACCCAGCCGGGCAGCGGCTACCGCTCGCGTTTTTCGCACGACACTGAAGTTGAGCAGGCGGGTTATTACGCGGTGACACTTGCCGATTATGGTGTGCGCGCGGAGCTTACGGCTGGGCAGCGGATCGGCTGGCATCGCTACACGTTTCCCGAGGGCAAGCCGGCGCATGTGCTGCTGGATCTTCGCCCGAGCATCTACGATTACGCCGGCAAGGTGCTGTGGGCGCATCTGCGCGTGGAACCCGACGGTACGGTCACCGGCTGCCGCACCACGCGCGGCTGGGCGCCCGGGCGCGAGCTGTGTTTCGCGATGCGCTTCTCGCAGCCAATGACGTCGCGCGAGCTGTACAACCGCGAGACCGATAACGTCTATAAGGGCTTCGCCGGACCGGGCAATCAGCCACAAGACAAGGATGCACAGAACGGCCGTGCGCTGGTGGCCTCCTTCGATTTCGGCCAGCTGAAACAGCCGCTGGAAGTGAAGGTGGCTATCTCGACCGTGAGTGAGGTCAACGCGGTCGCCAATCTCGACCAGGATGGCGCTGGCTGGGATTTTGACGCCCGCCGGGCCGCGGCAACAGCGGCCTGGAACAAGGCGCTGGCGGTGATTGACGTGGAAGGCTCCAAGGCCGTAACGACGAGTTTCTACACCGCGCTCTATCACGCCATGCTCGCGCCCACACTGAGCACGGACGTCAATGGCGAGTTCCGTGGCCCCGATCACGCCGTGCATCGCGCGCACGATGCCAATGGTGACTTCAACTTCTATTCCACCTGGTCGATGTGGGATGTCTACCGCGCCGAGGAACCGTTGATGGTGCTGCTGCGGCCGGATCTCAGCACGCTGTTCATCCGTTCGCTGATCGCCGCGCGTGAGGCTAGTCCGTTCGGCATCCTGCCCGTGTGGGCGTATCAGGGGCTGGAAACCTGGTGCATGACCGGCTATCACGCGCTGCCAATTATCGCCGATGCCTACATCAAGGGCGTGCGCGGCTTCGACGCCGAGGCCGCGATGCGCGCGATGGTCGCCAGCGCGACCTATGCACCGTACGGCGATCTGGGTGATTACATGAAACTCGGCTATGTCCCGATCGACAAGGAAGTGGAAGGCGCGTCCAAGACCCAGGAATATGCCTACGACGACTGGTCGCTGGCACAGATGGCCAAGGCGATGGGCAAGACCGACATCGCGGCGACATTCGAGCAGCGCGCCGGTAACTGGCGCCATGTGTGGGATCCGAAAACCAGTTTCATGCGTGCGCGGTTGAGCAATGGCCAGTTCCGTGAGCCGTTCGATCCGAACTTCGCCGGTTACGGCAGCGACTACACCGAAGCCAATGCATGGCAGTACTCCTGGTACGTGCCGCAGGATGTGGCCGGGCTGATCGGCGCCTTCGGCGGCGACGCCAAGTTCACCGCCAAACTCGACCAGGTATTCGACGCCAAGGTCGATCCGGCACAGTTCAAGGACGTGGAGGACATCACTGGGCTGATCGGCTGGTATGCGCATGGCAACGAGCCCAGCCACCATATCGCCTATCTGTACGACTATGCCGGCGCACCGTGGAAGACACAGCAACGGTTGAAGCAGATCATGGACAGCCAGTACGCATCGCGGCCGGACGGCCTGACCGGCAATGACGATCTGGGCCAGATGTCGGCCTGGTACATTTTCACTGCGCTGGGGTTCTACCCGGTGACCCCGGGCAGCGTCGAATACGCGATCGGGCGACCGTTCGTGGCGCATGCATCGATCCACTTGAGCAACGGCCATACCTTCAGCGTAAGCGCCGACCCCCTGGACGACGCGCATCCCTACGTTGGTGCGGTGACGCTCAACGGCAAACCACTGGATCGGGTGTATCTGCATCACGCCGAGATTCTTGCCGGCGGCGAGCTGCACTTCAGCATGCAGGCCGAGCCGAGCAAGACTTGGGGAACGGGCATTGCCGCGCGGCCATCGGCGACCAGTCGCTATGGTCATTGAGTCATTGCCGGGGTGAATGGTGGCGTTCACTCGACGCGTGGGCGAAGCGGCTCGGCGGCCAGCGGAAACATGCCAAAATGTGCTGATGCCCGATTTTGAAGATCGACCGATGACGCGACTCACATGAAAGCCAGGGATATCGTGAACTGGCGTATCGCTGGCCTGCTGGTCGCCATCTTCATCATTGTCGGGCTGCCGTATCTCGTCACGCTCAACAACCTGCATCAGACCCAGGAAGCGACAGCTTGGGTAGCGCATTCCAACGCCGTCAAGTCAGTGACTTACGAGGTCGCCTATCTGGTTCGCGACAGTGAGGCGGCGACTTACCGGATGCTGGTCGGTGACGGCAATCCAACGACACAGATGCGCGCCGATCGCGCCAGTACCGGTGTGACGGGCCTGTTGTCGCAGTTGCGTGAGATGACGCGGGATAACCCCGACCAGCAAATCCTGATTGGTTCGCTGGAGAGTAGTGTCAATGGCCGAGTTACCCTCATGAATCAGGCCATGGTGCGAATACAGCAGGCCAATGCCGCAGGTGCCCGGCAATCGCTGCGCGACGCTGGCGACCTGTTCAAGATCAACCCGCAGATCGCGGCGATCGTGAAAAACGAGGACATGCTGCTGGAATCCCGGCGGGCCGCCGCCAATCACGAGTCGATGAACGGAAAGATCGTGCTTGGGGTTACGGCGCTGGCGCAGCTGTTGCTGCTGGCGATCATTGTGGTGATGTCCGAGCGGCAGATTGGCCGCCGCCTGATGGCGGAAACCCGCGAGAGCAGTGCGGTGATGCGCTCGCAGCAGATTCTGCAGGCGGTGCGTGAGCCCATCGCCCTGTTCGACGACAAGCTGGATGCGTTGCTGGTCAATACGGCCTTCAGTGAGTTGTATCAGATGGACCCGCGAGAGCACTCGCAGCCGTTGATGCAGGTCGGTCACGGTGCCTGGAGCGATCCGATCCTGCAGCAACGGCTCAGGGACGTGCTGTTGCGCGATCGCGAGTTGTGGGATTACGACATGACCCAGCGCACGGCCGACGGTGAAGATCGGTACGTGGTGATCAATGCCCGGCGGCTGCAGCAACGCGAGGCCGACGCGCCGACGCTGCTGCTGACGGTAAGCGATATCACCGCCCGCGCGCTGGTCGAGCAGAAAGTAGGCGAGCTCAATCATCAGCTGGAAGGCAAGATCAGCCAGATCTCTGACGTTAACCGCGAACTCGAGGCATTCAGCTACTCGGTTTCGCACGATCTGCGCGCGCCTTTACGCCATATTTCCGGCTTCGCCCGCAAGCTGGAGCATCATCTGGGCGAACATGTGGATGAAAAGGCGGCCCACTACATCGAGGTGATTTCCGGCTCGGCGCAGCGCATGGCCCAGCTGATTGACGACCTGCTGGTGTTCTCGCGGCTTGGTCGTGGTGCGCTGCGTCTGCAGGCGGTGGACATGCAGACCGTGGTCGAAGAGTCCAAGGCGATCATCGAATCGGGTGTGCATGACCGCCGCATCGTGTGGGATCTGGCGCCGCTACCGATGGTGATCGGCGATGAGAACATGCTGCGCACGGTCTGGCAGAACCTGCTGGGTAACGCGGTCAAGTACACTGCACAGCGCGAAGTCGCCACGATCGCGGTGCGAGTGCAGCAGAGCGCCAACGGTGATTACGAGTTCACCGTGGCTGACAATGGCGCAGGCTTCGACATGCAGTACGCTGACAAGCTGTTTGGCGTTTTTCAGCGCCTGCATCGCGCTTCCGAGTTTGTCGGCAACGGCATCGGTCTGGCCAATGTGCGGCGCATCGTGGGCCGCCACGGTGGCCGCGTCTGGGCTGACGCCGAGCTGGGCAAAGGCGCAAACTTCCATTTTTCGCTACCGGCCACTGATCTGGCGGGAGCATCAGCTTCAACGAATGAGAGCCGCGTATGAACAAGCGTGATCTGCGTACCATCCTGCTGGTTGAAGACAGCCCTGCCGATGCCGAAATGGCACTGGATGCGCTGAGCGGCGCACATCTGGCCAACCCGGTGGTGCACGTGGAGGACGGCGTGGAGTGCCTCGACTATCTGTATTGCCGTGGTGCGTTCGACGGCCGTCAGACCGGTGACCCGGCGGTGGTGCTGCTGGATATCAAGATGCCGCGCATGAATGGCCTGGACGTGCTGACACAGATGCGCGGCGACGATCGCTTTCGGCGCATCCCGGTGGTGATCCTTTCCTCTTCGCGCGAAGAGAGCGATCTGGCGCGCAGCTGGGATCTGGGCGCCAACGCCTACGTGATCAAGCCGGTCGACGTGGACCAGTTTTTCGAGGCGGTGCGCACGCTCGGTCAGTTCTGGGCGGTGCTCAATCAATCGCCGGAAAAAGAGTGATTGTTCAAGGAGCGATGGCGTGAGCAAGAATGAATGGTCGATTTAAAGTTGCGAAACCTTTAGTTGCCAACGGCGTTGCGATCGCACTTATTCGTGTAACGCGGTTGCACAGTTTCTGGTAAAGCTGAGTCAGTTCTCTGGAAACCCCCATGCCAAACCGGCAGATTCAATCCACGCCATCTATTCGCGTGTTACAGGTCGAGGACAGCGCGCTCGATGCCGAGCTTGTGCTGGCGCAGCTCGATGAGGATGGCATTGCCTACGAAGTGCAACTGGTCGACGATGCGCCGCGTTTCGTCGCCGCGCTTGACGAGTTCAAGCCGAACATCGTGCTGTCCGATCTCAGCATGCCGGGGTTTTCCGGCCAGCATGCGCTGGAGCTGCTGCGCCAGCGCGATGAGGATCTCCCCTTTATTTTTGTCTCCGCCACCTTGGGCGAAGATGCCGCGATCGAAGCATTGCGAAATGGCGCCACCGATTACATCCTCAAGCAGAACCCGGCGCGACTGGCCAGCGCCGTTCGCCGCGCCCTGGCCGAGGCCGATGCGCGCCGCGCCAGTCGTCGCGCCGAAGCCGAGCTGATCCGCGCACAGCGCTTTGAGAGCCTGGCGATGCTGGCCGGTGGCCTCAGCCACGATTTGCGCAACCTCTTGCAACCACTGCTGCTGGCTGGCGATAGCTTGCAGGATTATCAGGACGATCCGCGACTGGCGCGGCTGGGCAAGCTGGTGCGTGATTGTGGCAAGCGTGGCCTGGACATGGTGCAGTCGATGCTGTCGTTTGCGCGTGGTGCGCGACGCGCGGAAGAGGTGCGTCTGGGTGCGTTGCTCAATGCGCTCGATCTGCTTCTCCAGGGCAGCATACCGCGCTCGGTCGCGATGGAACTGGCGATCGAGGATCCGGAATTGTTGTTCGAAGGCAACCACACCGAGTTGCAGCAGTGCCTGCTGAATCTTTGCCTCAACGCGATTCAGGCGATGCCGGACGGTGGCAACCTGCGCATCGAAACGGCGCAGATCCAGCTGCCGCTGGATTTCTTTTTGCCGGAGGAGCATCCAAGGCGCGGTAAGGGAAACTACCTTCGCATGAGCGTGGTCGACAGCGGTATCGGCATGAGTCAGGACGTGCTGGAGCGACTGTTCGAGCCGTTTTTCACCACCAAGGAGACCGGCACCGGCCTCGGTCTGCTGTCGTGCAAGCGCATCGTCAGCACGCACGGCGGCGTGATGCGGGTGAACAGCGAGCCAGGTAAAGGTACCCGTTTTGATCTGTATATCCCACTGGAAGTACTTACTGCCGATAGCGAGCAGGGCAGCAAGGATGGTCTCGAAGGTTCCGGTGAACGCGTTCTGGTCGTGGTGGAAGAGGCCGGCCAGCTATCGCTGATGGTCGACACGCTCGACTCCTACGGCTACGAGGCGCACGCCAGTCAGAGCGGCACCGCGGCCCTGCAGTGGATCGAGGCCTGTGGCCTGCCGGATCTGGTCGTGCTGGATGCCGACATGAATCTGTATACCGGCGTGCGCACCTTGGCGGCCTTGACCGAACATGGTTACAGCGGTGCCGTGATCCTGCTCGGTCGCCCCGAAGCGCCGCCGGATCTGCACGAGCTACCGCCGTTCGATCACCTCTACGTGATGAACAAGCCGATCACCACACAGGTACTTCTAAAGACACTCAACAAGGCACTGCTGGCTGCCGGTGCAGAGAAGTAATCGGCGTACCGAGTCCAGGACTGAAATGGCAAAACTGACGCGTGATTTTCAGCGTCAGTCGATGCCGAGTTTTTTCAGCTTGTAACGCAGTGCGCGGAACGTGATGCCGAGCTTTCTGGCAGCCGCGGTCTTGTTGTAGCGCGACTCCTCCAGCGCCTTGACGATGGCGGTGCGCTCAAGGTTGCTGATGTAGTCGTCGAGACCGCCGTTGCTGTCGACAACCTGCGAAGGTGCTGCCTGCTGCAGGTTATTGCCCGGAGCGCCTTCTTGATGAGTCTGGCGCGGCGCGCGCTGTGGCAGCATCAGATCATCCGCGTCGATGCTGTTGCCGTCGCACATGGCCATTGCGCGCTCGAGAATATTTTCCAGCTCGCGCACGTTACCGGGAAACTCGTAAGCCTCAAGCGCCTGACGTGCCGCGGGCAGCAGCTGGCCAACCGCTTCACCACTCTTGCCCGCCAGCGCTTTCAGGATATATGCCGAAAGCTGCGGCACGTCACCGCGACGTTCGCGCAGCGGTGGCACGCGCAGCTCGATCACATTGATGCGATAGAACAGATCCTGCCGGAACTGGCCTTGTTCAACGAGCTGACCCAGATTCTTGTGAGTGGCGGAAAGAATGCGCGTGTCGACCGGAATCTCGTCGCGGCCGCCGATCGAGCGTACCGCTTTTTCCTGGATCGCACGCAGCAGCTTCACCTGCATATGCAATGGCAGCTCGGCTACTTCGTCGAGAAACAGTGTGCCGCCCTGTGCTGCCTGAAACAGTCCTTCCTTGTCGCTGCTGGCGCCGGTAAAACTGCCTTTGCGATGGCCGAAGAATTCGCTTTCCATCAGCTCGGAGGGAATGGCGCCGCAGTTGACCGGAATGAACGGACCGCTGGCGCGCGGGCCTTGTTCGTGGATCAGTCGCGCGACCAGCTCTTTGCCGACGCCAGATTCGCCGGCGATGTATACCGGCGCCTGATTGCGCGCCAGTTTGCCGATCGTGGCGCGCACCTGCTGCATCGCCGGCGAGTCGCCGATCAGCCGATCGCTGGAGTCGCCGGTTTTCGCCGTGCCGCTGCCGTTACGCTTTTCTTCGGCAAGCTTCAGCGCCGTGCGTACCAGACCACGCAGCATCTGGATATCGACCGGCTTGGAAACGAAGTCGAAGGCTCCGGCCTTGAGTGCGTTGACCGCTGCGTCCACGTTGCCATAGGCGGTAATCATCGCGACCGGCGTATCCGGCGTGCTGTCGGAAATCAGCTCGATGATCTCCTGTCCATCACCGTCAGGCAGTCGCATGTCGGTGAAACACAGGTCATAGGTCTTCTCGGCGAGGGCTTTGCGCGCTTCAGCTACGGTGCCTACAGCGTCAACCTGCAGGTCCATCCGCCCAAGAGTAATGGTGAGCAGTTCGCGGATGTCGCGTTCGTCGTCAATGACCAGAACGGTCTGTAAGCTCATGGCAAGCCGTGCAGCAGTAGGTTTGTAAGAGAATACCCGCCTGTGCTCTGCAGGGCAAAGACTGTCATCAGCTTGCGGGCGAGAGGCGACGCGAGTCACTGTCAGCGCCACCCTTCGTTAATATCTAGCGGCCCAGATGGCGATCGAAAAAATTCACTATCACCGCGTAGGCTTCTTTCGATTCGGGCATCTCTGGATCGGAGAAGAACGAGTGCCACATGCCGTCCCACACGTGCAACTCGGCAGATACGCCGGCATCATCGAGCAGGCGCTGGCTTTGCAATTCCGAACTCATCGAGAAATCGCGCGTGCCGGTAATCAGCAGCGTGGGTGGAAACTTGGCCAGCAGTGCGGGTGAGTTCGCCGGAAATACCAGTGGGTCGTCGGCCTTGGCGCCGGCGAAATACGGCAGGCTGGCCAGCTTGAGCGGGGCATTGGGTACTGCCTGACCGTTGAGTATCGGTGCCGTATATACCGAGTCGCCGCTGAACTCGGCGATGGAGCCGCAGAACGTGCCGATGGCGCCAGGCACCGGGAGCTTTTTTGAAATCATCCACGCGACCGCTTCGCCGGTCAGCACACCGCCGGCGGAACAACCGTAGATGCCGATGTTTTTTGCCTGGTATTGTTTCAGTAGGGCGGTATAGACGGCTGCCACGTCTTCGCTGGCAGCGGGGAAAACATGCTCCGGGCCTTCGCGGTAATCGACCGTGATCACCTTGATTTTGCCGAGGTTCGCGATGGGGATGGATTCGACCAGTCCGCCGCTGTGCGCACCCCACAGAAAGGCACCGCCATGCAGGTTGATCAGTACGCGCTTTTTCTGTGCCGCGGCGATACCTCCGGCAGGCAGCACCACATCGGTGTGAACACCGCCGATAGTCTCGGCATGAATAGTCACCGGATAGATCTTCTGCATACGGTTGGCGCGGTCGGTATTGATCTTGTCGTAGAACGTGCGACTCGGTTCGATGCCCAAAAGCAGCGATGGGGTTTTCTTGCCGTCTGCCAGTACCTGCTGGAACATCTTTGCGGCTTCCGGCGAGGCATAGGTCGAATAGGGAATGGCAAACGCTGGCCCGGTTACGGTGCCGCTCTTGTCGATGCCGGGTTGTTGGCTATCGGCAAACACGGGAGCGCCAAACAGACAGGCCAGGATGGCGATGGATACGGTGTGGCGATAGCGGGTCAGTTTCAAGATGGATTCCTCGATATGGTTCGGAATACAAAGTCGACGCGTCAGCGCGGTAGTCGGGTCAGTCGGGTTTTGCCGTTGGCATCGCGATCGATCGTGATGTCGTAGCGCTTGCCGCGAAAAGTAATGTGTTTGAGAGTCAGCGATTTCCACGTCGGTGGCAGTGCGGGCGCATAGGCTTCGGTGAGACCGTTATCGTCGATACGCAAGCCACTGAGTCCGTAAACCAGGCTCTGCACAAAGCCTGCCGAGGTAGCGAGTATGTAGCCGGCATTGTTGGATGCGGTTTCGCTACGCACGTTGTAAGGCGGCTTGAGGAAACCGACCAGGTTGCGCTGCAGCCATTCGCCGGCGGTCTTGCCATCGCCTACTTCGGCGGCGGCGGTGGCGAGCATCACCATCATCATTTCGTTCGGGTCGTTGCCGTGGACTTTGAGTTCTTCCAGTTGAAAATCGAAGTCGTTCTTGCGGATTTCAGGCGACATCGGCAAATCGAGGTTGGGGTACATCAGCCATGCCAGCGACGAGCCCATCCAGGTGATCTTGTCATGCGGCACCGACGCATCGAAATCGAGATGGCGCTGCGCTTTGGCATCGAACGGGATGTACATCTTCTTCGAGATGTCGGCCCACTGTGGATCGGGCGATGCCCCAACCTTGATGGCTGCTGCAGTGGCAATGTCCAGCGCCTTGCGTGCGGCCGCGTTGGTAAAGGAGTCATTCGGCACGTCATCGTAGGCTTCGTCGGGCGAGGTGACGTGCAGGATCTCGTAGCGGTCGTTTGCCTTGTCATAGTTGACACGGCTTACCCAGAAGTCGGCGACCTCCTTGATCACCGGCCAGCCGTTGGCCTTCAGCCAGGCGCTGTCACCGCTGGCGAGGTAGTACTGCCACTGCGCGATGGCGACATCCGCATTGACGTGAATCTCGCGGAACACGCCGTAGGCAAAATGTGGTGTGTAATCGATGCCGGTTTCCGGATCGGCTTCCCACGGATACATGGTGCCTTTGGCGCCATACTGGATGGCTCGTTCGCGTGCTGGTTGCATGGTGCGATGGCGAAACATCACGATGGGTTTCGCGCGGTCCGGGTGCAGCAGCAGCAGGGCGGGGAACACCCACGAATCGGAATCCCAGAACGCGTGGCCAGCGTAGTTGGGCGTCAGCGCGCAGGCGCCCATCGGCCACGCTGTGCCGCTGGTGGAATTGGACAGCAGGTAATACAGATCGGAATGCACGGCCTGCTGCACTTTGGCATCGCCGTCGATCACGATGTCCGACTGCCACAGGGTGTGCCACGCGATCTGATGGGCAACGAGCAGCTTGTCGAAGCCGGTGCTGCGCGCTTTTTTAGCCAGTGCAGCGGTGGCTGACGCGTCTCCGCCCCAGCTTTCGCGCGACATCGCCACGTACTTGGTGAAGCTGTAGGCGTGGCCTTTGTGCACGGGCACTTTCATGTTGAGCGCGAGTTGGTAGGTGCTCTTGTCCAGCGTGATGTCACTGGGCTTGATGCCTTTGGGCAGTTCGATCGCTGCGGCCTCGGCCATGTGCAAGCCTTGCTCGGCCTTGCCGTCGAGTTGCAAGGTCAAATCCTTCGTACTGCCGTCATCGTTCGAGACGTTTGTATCGCCGTGATACCAGACCGGCGCACGATCGGCGGTGCGATAGTTGACCGGTTCGGTCACCGACATGTTATTCGCGGCCACGGCGGCTAGCATCTCGTCGCCGGTCATCTTGCCGATAGGGAAGCGTGGCTGATGCGGCGCCCAGATATTCAGCGGAAACGACAGCTGCACGGTGCCGTCGAATTCCGGTGTGATTGTGATACGCGTCGCGGCCAGATGCGTATCCGCCTGGCTGACGAAGGTAGTGATTTCGATGCGCGTGGATTTCTGGCTGTCGTCGGTGTAACGGTAGCGCGTGGTCAACGTGCCGTTGTGCATGTCCAGCGTCTGCTGGTAATCACTGAAAGCCTTGTCACTGAGCAGAGTGCGGTTGAGCCAGAACTCGCCGGCGGTGGATTTGCCGGTGCTGTAATCGATGCCGCTCCAGCCGGGAATCGCTGCAGGGCGAGCGATGTCGTCCTTGGCGTAATCCATGAACGCAACCATGTAGGCGAGATTGGCTTCGCTGCCGCGCACCGAAGTCATCGTCGAGAAATAGCCGTTGGCCAGATAGCTCGGGAAATAGTTGTCGAAATTCTTCGATGTCGCGGTCAGCACGAAGCTCGGATCGGTGGCTGCATGGGTCACCACGGGTGCGCTGAAAGCGAGCGCGACGATCAGAGGCGACAGGAGTCGATGGGTAAGCGTCATGTCATTTCCGTTTTGAATACAGCGGTAGTGCCAAGCTGAGTGGTGAAATTCATGGGTATGTACGGGATTATTTTGCGACCAGTGTCACCGGCGCCGACACAACGGCGCGATCAGTTTCACGCTTGAAAAAGAACAGCGTGATCAGCACCAGGCCCATCGGTATCAGTGAAAAGTAGAAGGCATGAATACCGTCGAAGCTGGAGAAGACCCTGGCCGTAATGTATGAGCCCAGTGTGCCGCCGAGCGCGGAAAACACCACGATCAGACCGGTCATGGCTGCGTGCATTGGCTTGGGTAGCGAGCTCAGAGCGACCGAGTTGATGACCGGATAGATCGGCGCCATCAGCAGGCCGATCAGTGGAATAAGATAGGCAGCGGTCGGTGCGTTGAACCAGCTGATATCCGTTCGTGCCACTACGCCACGTGCCAGCGGCAACACCACGATGACCAGCACGCCCATGCTGATCACGCAGACATTCAGAAGCACATACCAGCGCACGCGTTTCAGCACGATACCTGCGCCGATGCGGCCCAGCGCGGTCATCCCGGCGAGGATGCTGGCAAACTGGATACTCATGGCGTTGGGTAGCTTGAGAATTTCGTTGTTGAATGTCGGCAGCCAGGTGCCGAAGCTCTGTTCGATCAGCACATAGAGAAATGCCGAGGCCAGAAACACATAGACCAGCGGGCGCACGAATAGACGAAACATTTCCATCAGTGAATCGACGAACGAGTTGTTGTGCCCATGCGAA
>Ga0302303_10001224_pt1 | contig 17203 bp, 15 predicted proteins | sample III_Palsa_E2_1_FD_194542 | JGI IMG/M metagenome (GOLD analysis project Ga0302303, IMG submission 194542) | Peat permafrost microbial communities from Stordalen Mire near Abisko, Sweden - III_Palsa_E2_1 | ecosystem: Environmental > Terrestrial > Soil > Palsa > Peat permafrost | place: Sweden...
ATGAGCTTGGCTGCCGCGAAGATTTACAGTACGTGCATAAAATACTGGAACACGGCACCGGTGCCGACAGGCAATTAAGCGTTTATAACCAAAACAATAGTTTTATTGATGTAGTTGATTATATTACATCGCAAACATTAAAAGGGATATAATTTCAACATGGCATCAACTGAAAAACCACCAATAAAAATAGCAATACTCGACCTGTACAACGGCATCGAAAATGAAGGCATCCGTGGTTTTAAGGAGATCTTACAGCGATATGAGGTCGATCACCATATTGATTTGACCTATCAAATATTTGATGTGCGCAGGAACTGCGAAGTTCCTGGATTAGATTTCGATATCTACCTATCGAGCGGCGGACCGGGTAGTCCGCTGGATAGTGAAGGCGATGAGTGGGAAAAGAAATATTTCAGCTTGGTAGATCAGTTGGAAAAGCATAATGCATCTAACGATCCGCAGAAAAAATACGTTTTTTTTGTTTGTCACTCCTTTCAACTGATGTGCCGCAGGTATAAATTAGGCAATATTAATGAGCGCCGTTCTACTTCATTCGGTATATTGCCGGTACACAAAACTTCTGCCGGTAAACACGAGGATGTTTTACATGGCTTAGATGATCCATTTTACGCGGTTGATTCGCGCAGCTGGCAGGTAATTCATCCCAACGAAAAACAATTTACTGATTTGGGCATGCAGTTGCTGGCGATCGAAAAACAACGCCCGCATATTGACCTCCCACGCGCTATGATGGCAATCCGTTACAGCGATTATTTTATCGGTACCCAGTTCCATCCCGAGGCAGACCCGATAGGTATGCGATCGCTATTACAAAATCCCGACAGAAAAAAAGAAGTAGTTGATGAACACGGCCTCGACAAGTACAACCAGATGCTCGAACTGTTGGACGATGCCGATAAGTTACAGCATACTCAAAACACCATGATACCCAATTTTTTAAATGAGGCTATTTTGAGTTTACAGGAGATTAGACAGGTATTAAAGAATTAGTTTTTATATTAACTTTGTGTACATGAGCGATCTGGAACAATATCAAAATGCCATTATACCTGTTTTAAAACGGCATTTAATTAAGCGCGCAGCAATTTTTGGCTCATTTGCCAAGGGAGATAGTAACGAAAGTAGCGACGTTGATCTGCTTATTGAACCGGGAGTTGGATTTACATTTTTCAGTCTACTTAATCTCGAAGAAGAAATTTCGCAGTTATTAAACCGAAAAGTTGATTTGGTTGAATATAGCGCCATTAAGCCTTCCATTAAAGAAGAAGTGCTTTTATCTGCAATAACAATTTTATGAGCCGATCAGACAATGTTTACTTGCAGGATATTCTCGAATCTGTAAATATCATTCTCTCTTATACTGAACATACGACCGAATTTAATTTTTTGACGGATATAATGTTGCAAGATGCTGTTATACGTCGATTTGAAATTATCGGTGAAGCTTCATCAAAAGTTTCTGAATCTGTTAAATTGACAAATCCGCAAATTCAATGGCGACTTATGAAAGAGATGAGAAATAAATTAGCTCATGAGTACTTCGGTGTTTCGGCAATAACAATTTACAATACCATTAAACTTAATTTACCTATTTTAAAAGAGCAATTAGAAAAGCTGGTTTAACTTATGAACCCATCTGCCCGCCAATCCTTTAATCAAAATTTCACCGAAGAAAAGTATCAGCAATTGCTGAAAAAGCTGAATGAAGCTACGTTGGTTACAATTGATTTTCGCGTGGCAGAAACGCCCGTTTTTTTGACTGAAGATTTCAGAAATAAACTTATTGCCGCAGGGGATGATATTATCCAAACTACTCTTCAACCCAACTTTAAGCAATTAACCGAGCGAGCAATTCCTGATAAATGGCGCGTTGATAACGAAACCGATCACCCGCATTTTATCGCTTTGGATTTTGGGGTTTGTAAAGATGCACATGGCAACACCGTTCCTAAATTAATTGAGTTGCAGGGATTCCCATCGCTTTATGGGTTTCAGTCTTTTTTGGCTGATACTTACAAAGATGCTTATCAAATGGATGAGGAATGGTCGCCTTATTTTAGTGGATTGGATAGGGATTCTTATATCGCTCTGCTCAAAAAAACAATCCTCGGCCCATACCAACCAGATGAAGTAGTGTTAATGGACGTTAATGCTTATCAGCAAAAAACATTGGTCGACTTTCTGGTTACAGAAAAGCTGATCGGCATACCAGTTATCTCCTTAAGCGATTTAAAGCAAGAAGACCACAAACTTTATTACGAGCTTAATGGCAAAAAGAAATTTATCAAGCGCATTTATAACCGTTTAATTTTTGATGAAATTGATAACGATGCCGAAATCTTCCAAAAGGTAGTCGATATCCGCCAACCATTGGATATAGAGTGGATAACGCATCCTAATTGGTTTTACCGCATCAGTAAGTTTACCATGCCATTTTTAAAGGGTAATTATATCCCTAAAACGCAGTTTCTGCACGAGGTTGATCCCATTCCCGCTGATCTGGAGAATTATGTACTAAAACCGCTATTTTCGTTTGCAGGGCAAGGCGTAATAATTGATTTGACAGAACAGGACATCAAAAACATTTCGGATCCTGAAAATTGGATTTTGCAGGAAAAAGTAGCTTACGAGCCGATCATCCAGGCACCAGACGGCGGCGTAAAAATGGAAATAAGATTGCTTTATCTTTGGCCAAATGGTGATGAAAAACCTACATTAGCTATTAATTTGTCAAGGCTTAGTCGTGGCAAGATGATAGGTGTACGCTATAACCAGGATTTTGACTGGGTTGGCGGCACTGTTGCTTTGATGAAAAGCAAACCTTATACTAAATAGTTTGTCTATACGTATATATAAGGTAAAAATGTATTAAATTTGTGACATGAATATCCAGGTAATTATAGTGATCATTCTTTTTACTGCTGCATTATTTTATGTGGGCCGCATGGTGTATAAAAGCCTGTCTGCCAAAAAAGGCTGCGGCAGCAATTGCAAATGTGGTGTTGATTTTTCGGGCGTTGATGCCGTAAAAACACATAAATAACATTAGCATTGTACAAAAACTACATTTAAACCAATATTTTTCCTAAAAAAAGCTTTAACTGAATGTCAGATAAACAGGTATTTCAAGCTGATTCCAAAGGCCGGTGGCTTCGTTTTAAGTGGGTTAGCCGTATATTAATATTTGTGCTTGCTACCGCCATTGTTGCCGCTGCAATTGCAATCACCTCAAAACAATACCCTACCCTACCCAACCTAAACGAAGCGCCCAAAGCGCTAACCAAAGAAAATATTGAGGCTTTAAAAAAGACAGCCAAATACAAAAACTTTACCATCCAGGTTAACGAGATCCAAAAGCTGGAGCGTGCCAAAAAACTGCATCAGCTTAAGCAGCCTAATAATAAAGATCGTATAAACGCTGGTTTCTACATGCCATGGGATCCGCAGGCCTACAATTCATTAGCCGATCATATGGGCAAACTGGATATGGTAGTTAGCGAAGGTTTTTCCATCACCCAAAATGCCGATACAATAACCTCAACTATTGATACCGGGCTAATCAGGCTTAACAAACGTTATAAAAAACCAATATTAGTTTCCATCTCAAATTATATCAATTACAGCGCTACTAATGGCGATTTTGATACTAAAGATGTCGACCGCATTATTAAAAGCAAAAAATCGCGCACCGCATTTATCGGCAGCATTGTAAGGGCATTAACCCGGTACAACTTTAAAGGTATCGATCTGGATTTTGATAATATCCTTAATCGTAATACACCAAATTATATCGAATTTGAAAAGGAACTTTACACCACCCTGCATGCGCACAACATGCTAGTTACGCAAAACGTAATTCCTGACGATGAGCAATATAACCTGCAAAACTTAGCAGCTATCAATGACTTCTTGTTCATTATGGCTATCGATCAGCATAACGAAAACAGCAATGCGGGTGAGCTATCCAATCAACGTTGGGTTGAGGAGATCCTGGATGATGTGTGCTCCAAAATACCAAGTGAAAAAGTTATCCTGACTATACAAGGCGGCGCATACGATTGGCCTGCTAAGAGTATCGGAAAATCTATCGGCTACCAACAGGCTATCAGTACCGCGCAGGAAATGAAAAGCCCGATTGTTTATGATCCAAATTCGGCAAACCTGCATTATAGCTATTTGGGCGAGGATAGCCTTACCCACAATGTATATTTTACTGATGCCGGTACTAACTTCAACATTATCCGCATGGCGGATGATTGGGCAACGGGTGGTGTAGCGTTATGGCGTTTAGGATCGGAAGATCCGCGTTTGTGGACTTTCTTCCAGAAGAACTTATCTATCGATTCATTAAGAAAAACCGGTGTTGATATTAAAGGTTTAACCCAGGTAGGTTTAAATAACCGGATAGATTACACCGGCGACGGTGAGGTGCTCGATTTGGTGACAACCCCGGTAGCAGGGCAGATCAACGTGAAACTGGACCCCTCAAATTTCACCATCACCAATCAGCAATATATTAAACTGCCTACCAAATATGTAATACGCCGTTATGGCTATGCACCGGGTAAAATAGTTTTAACGTTTGATGATGGCCCCGACCCGGATTATACCCCGCGGATATTAGATATTTTAAAACGAGAGCACGTTCCGGCTGCATTTTTTGTTGTTGGATCGATGGCGGAGAAAAATATCCAGCTGCTTCGCCGCGAGTTTGATGAAGGCCACGAAATTGGCAACCACACTTATTTCCACCCGGATATTTCAACCATTAGTTTAGAGCGTGTTAATTTGGAATTGAATGCAACACGCCGTATCATCGAGTCGGTAACCGGGCGTAGTACGATCCTATTCCGCCCGCCTTACAACGCGGATGCTGAGCCACAAACATTGGCCGAAATTATTCCGGTTGCTGAAGCACGCAGGCAAAGCTATATTACGGTTGGTGAATCTATCGACCCTTGGGATTGGTACCCGGGTGTAACTGCCGATAGTATCATAGCCCGTGTTGAAAGGCAAAAGGATGCTGGTTCGTTCCTGTTATTACATGATGCAGGTGGCGAAACACGTGAGCAAACCGTTAGGGCATTGCCGGAAATTATCCACTTTTTCAAAAGCCACGGCTACCAGTTTACAACCATTGCCGATGTACTGCATAAAACCAAAGGCGAGCTAATGCCGCCTATTAAGGATGATGCCAACAGCGGTTTCGTGGGTTTCTTTTACAACATCTATGTAAATGGCTCATTTTATGGCAACTGGTTCCTGATATACCTGTTTTTAACGGCTATTTTCCTGGCATTAGGGCGTGTGGTGTTGATTGGTATATTATCGTTAAAACAGTTCTCTGACAGCAAAAAATACAATGCGTTAAAACCCGAAGACATTGATCTGCCTTCAGTAAGCATCATTGTACCGGGTTATAATGAGGAAGTTACCGTTGTAAAAACCATCGAAAGTTTATTAAAAACGGAGTATCCGGATTTTGAAATCATTTTTATTAATGATGGATCGAAGGATAAAACGCTTGAAATTGTTACCAAAGCTTATGGCGATAATCCTTTGGTACAGATATTGGATAAGCCAAACGGCGGTAAAGCATCGGCATTAAACTTTGGTATAGCGCATGCTAAAAACCAGTTTGTGGTTTGTATTGATGCCGATACGCAACTTAAAACGGATGCGATCTTCCACTTAATGACTTATTTTATTGATGAAGAGATTGGGGCTGTAGCAGGTACGGTGAAGGTTGGTAATACGCACAACATGATCACTAACTTCCAGTCTATCGAATACATTACTGCCCAAAATATGGACAGGCGCGCATTCGACCTGATCAATAGTATCACGGTTGTTCCGGGTGCTATTGGCGCGTTCCGTAAGTCGGCTATATTTAAGGCTGGTGGGTTTACTTATGATACCCTTGCCGAGGATTGCGATTTAACCATGCGTATTTTAAAAGCCGGTTACGTAGTAAAAAACTGTGCCGAAGCTATTGCTTATACCGAGGCTCCTGAAACCATTAGCATTCTGCTTAAACAACGTTTCCGCTGGAGCTTTGGCGTAATCCAAAGCTTTTGGAAAAACAAGGATGCGCTGTTTAACAAGAAATACAAGTTTTTTGGGATGATAGGCATGCCAAATATTCTGGTTTTCCAAATCGTACTGCCATTGTTTTCTCCTATTGCCGATTTGCTGATGATATTTGGCCTTTTCGGCGGGCATCCGGGTAAAATATTGTTCTACTATGTGGCGTTTATCGTGGTTGACTTCATCGTAGGTGTTCTCGCCTTCTGGATGGAAAAAGAGGACTATAGAAAACTCTGGTACATCATTCCGCAACGCTTTATTTGGCGCCAGTTGATGTATTATGTACTGTTTAAATCAATCCGCAGAGCGGTAAAAGGTGAGTTAAGCGGCTGGGGTACTGTAAAACGTACCGGTACAGTAACGATGAAGGAAACGCCGAAAAAAGTTTAAGTATTTTTCCTTCACGCGTTATTGAGAGGAGGAACGACGTGACAATCCCCAATTAGCAGATCGGCTTTGTAAGTCGGGGATTGCCACGCTAGCGCTCGCAACGGCGATCTAATAAAAACGGCTGCTATGCCCGCTCTATCAAACAAACAGCATAAGCCACAACACCTTCTTCGCGGCCGATAAAGCCGAGCTGTTCATTGGTGGTTGCTTTGATGGAGATATCTTCTTCGCTGATGCCTGCGGCTTTGGCAATATTAACTTTCATTGCGGGGATGTGCGGATTGATCTTGGGCGCTTCTAAACATACCATCGCATCAATATTACCTATCTCCCAACCTTTTGACCGGATTAATTCCATCACATGCTGTAGCAAAACAAGGCTGCTGATGCCTTTCCACCTATCATCGGTATTAGAAAAATGGAAACCAATATCGCGCAAATTTGCAGCACCTAATAAAGCATCGCAAATGGCATGCAGCATCACATCAGCATCCGAATGGCCGAACGCGCCGGAGTGGTGTTGTAAATTAACCCCACCTAAAACAAATGGATGATTTTCCCTCAACTGGTGAACATCAAACCCAAAACCTATCCTAATTTTGCTCACTGATCTTTAGTACTGCCAAAGTTGGCTGTTAAGGTAAAACGTAATGTATTAGCTAAAGCGCTATTTTGCTGGCTGGCGGCGAGGTAAGAGAAATCGAAACCATAATCGCTGTATTTAAAGCCTACACCCAATGTTAAGTAGTGGCGGCCGCCTGTGTCTTCATTTTCAAAGTAATAACCGCCGCGCAGTGCAAAAGCTTTGTTATACCAAAACTCAGCACCTGCCGAGTAGTAGATCTCTTTAAATTCTTCGGCAGCACCCACATCCGAAAATGATTGGAAGATACCTGCCGGTACCGAAACATCGCTATTAGCCACGCTTGGTACCAATAATTTATTAAGGTCGAGCGTTAGCGTTATCGTGCTGGCATCATCCACATTCCAGGTATTTGCACCACCTATTTTTAAATTGGTAGGCAGATACTCGGCAGGACTAGCAGTGGAGTATTGAATTTTTGAGCCGATGTTGGATATATCGGTACCAAAAGCAAACTGGCTATCGTCGCCGGATGCGGTTTTATAATACATAGATACATCCGCGGCAACCGCGTTGGCCGATCCCTCTTGGGATGACGAAGTAAATGCTTTTGATATATTAGAATGGATATAGCGTAATGTTAAACCCAAAGACAGGTTCTCGCCAAACTTACGCGCGAATGACCCATCAATCGAAAATTCGTTAGGGGTAAATGTTCCCTGGTCCTGATCCTGCAAACCGGTGCTTTGTACCGATCCATAATCAAAATAACGCATCGAGAAGCCGATACTGTTACGATCATCAACCTTATGGGCATAGCTTAAATAAGAAAGGCTGATATCCGGCACCAAATTGCGCAGCCATGGGCTGTATGATAAACTCGCAACATCACTACTCTCAATAAAAGCTAATTTTGAAGGATTCCAATAAGTGGAGTTAGCATCAGGTGATAAAGCAACACCCGCATCACCCATCGCCCCCGAACGCGAATCGGGAGATATAGTTAAAAATGATACCGCGGTTGGTATCGCATTTAAATTACTTCCATTGGCATTTACAGCAGTTTGAGCTGCAGCAAAAAACGGCATCAACAGCACACCCGAAATTACAAGGCCCTTTTTGGAAAAAAATATCATGAAATCAATTTAAAGTTAATTTTTAACTGTATAAAGCGCATTTGGTATACAAGCATAAAGATAAGTTGCCTTTATACCAAAAATATTTGCGCAAATGTAACACAACTTCTACTCTTTACGTTTAAATGCCTAACCGGGTTTATTTTATTTAGCCCGGCGGGTATTAAAGTTAGCTTTTTACCCAAATGTTTTTAAATTTACACTTCATAAAAACAATTAATATAACTGTAAAAATATGAAAATACTTTTTACTAAAACTGCTGTAGTGATGTTGGGTGTTATAGCCTTGATGAGCAGTTGTTCGAAAAAGCAGCAGTCTGATAAAACTGGTATCCCTTATAATGACAGGGCAAATGGTGGTTACACCAAGTTTCGCCAAACCCACCCCTCACCGGGCCCGGGCCTTGTTCCAATTGAGGGTGGTACATTTGTGTTAGGCGGCAGCGCCGATCAGGATGTTACTTTTGATTACAACAACGTTCGCGAGCGTGTAACCATCCCGTCTTTCTATATGGATGAAACTGAGGTTTCAAACCAGGATTGGCTGGATTACCTGCACTGGATAAGCGTAACCTTCCCTCAGGATCATGAGTTATATTATAATGCATTACCTGATACCTTGGTATGGCGCAGGCCGTTGTCATATAACGAGCCTTACGTACAAAACTACTTGAGGCACCCCGCCTTCCAGGATTACCCGGTTGTAGGTGTATCATGGGATCAGGCACAGGATTATTGCCAATGGCGTACAGACCGTGCCAACGAATTTATTTTGCAACAAAAGGGCATCTTAGCTAATCCTAAGGATGCTAAAGGTAAAGCGCCGGCTGCTGCTCCTGCAGGCCAGGCACCGTTCAATACGGATATGTATTTGAATGGCCAATACAGAGGCGCGGGCATCGACGGTAAAAAAATGTTACCGGATTTGAATGCTGGCAACACTACCGGTAAAGGAAAATCCGTTAGGCCTGTACGTTTAGAAGATGGTATCTTAAAACAAGCTTACCGTTTACCAACCGAAGCTGAATGGGAATATGCTGCTTTAGCTTTAGCCGGAAACACCCAATTTGAAAATATTAATGATGGTAAAATATACCCCTGGAATGGCCTTGGTGTACGTTCACCTAAAAAATCAACCCGTGGTATGATATTAGCCAACTTTAAACGTGGAGAAGGTGATAACGCGGGTGTTGGTGGTTACCTGAATGACAAGGCTGATATAACCGCTCCTGTACGTTCATACCCGCCAAATGATTTTGGTTTGTATAATATGGCAGGTAACGTTAACGAGTGGGTACAAGATACTTATCGCCAAACTTCGTATGATGAGGTTGATGACTTTAACCCTTTCCGTGGTAACGAGTATACCAACAAACGTTTAGCCGATCCGGTTAAAGGTATCTATGCAAAAGATAAATACGGCCACCCGATAAAAGACGCGGCTACTTCACGTAAGAAATTAACTTATGCAGAGCTTATCGCTTCACAAGGTGGCACACCTCCGGCTGCAACAACTGGCGGCGGCGCTACGGTAGCTGGCCAGCCTGCTAACGCTAACTCTGCTGCTCCGCCGCTTAGAAGTGACCTGGTTGGTAAAGCATACAACGCCGATCAAAGAGGTTACAATGATACTGTAAACCGCGTATTATACGGTACTACTACTTTAGTACACGATCAATCTAAAGTTTACAAAGGTGGTTCATGGAACGATTTGGCTTACTGGTTAAACCCTGCAACCCGCCGTTTTATGGATGAAGATGAATCAAGCGCCGAAGTTGGTTTCCGTTGCGCAATGGACCTTGTAGGTTCGCCGGAAATTCATCCACAAGGCAAGCCTCATTTTAAGATAAAACAGGCAAAGCCATTTAAAGCGACTTCAAACTAATTTTAATACTTAACAAAATAAAAAAGGCGAAAGGTAATTACCTTTCGCCTTTTTTATTTTATGAGGATTGGCGATTGGGTGATTGGAGATTGGGGGCACATCTTTGATGGTATTATCAGCAACAAACGTTTGCCTATTTAGATTTGACGATTACAATACCGATGATTGAGGTGAGAGATATATTATTGCGGAGCCTGGCAATCGTTAACTACTTCCTCCTCTTTCCCAAGGAATGAATCGCACTAATCAGTCACTTTTAAAAAATGACTACGCATTATATCTATAGAAACAAAAGCTAATCAAAAAAATCCGCTAATCAAAAAAATCAGCGGTTACCGGTTGGTGAAAATGTATTGGATCATATTAGCGCCCATTTTTAAGGCTTTTAGGCGCGTTTCCTGGGTATCGCCGGCGTAGGTTCCAAAGTCTTCCCAGCCGTTGCCCAAATCGCATTGATAGTCGTAAAAACAGACTAATCTGCCTTTATATATCAAGCCGAAACCCTGGGCACGTTTACCATCGTGCTCATGCACTTTGGGCAGGCCATTAGGGAAATCATATTTTTGGTGGTAGATAGGATAATTTAGCGGCAACTCTACAAAATCAAGCTCAGGGAAAACCTTTTTCATTTGCGGACGAATAAATTGGTCGAGCCCATAATTATCGCAGATGTGCAAAAAGCCGCCACCTGTTAAATAGGCACGCAGGTTTTGCGCTTCCTGATCGGAGAAGATCACGTTACCGTGGCCAGTCATAAAAATAAAAGGGTAGTTAAATATCTCGGCACTGCCTACTTCTACCGTTTCATTTTCGATCTGAAAATTGGTTTTTAAATTATCGTTGCAAAATTTGGCAAGATTAGGCAAGGCTGTCCGGTCGCCGTACCAATCGCCGCCACCATTGTATTTTAGCTGGGCCATTTTATAAGTAGGCTGACTAAAGCTGCTCATTAAAAGCAAGGCCACCAATGCCGAAACTATATAAATACCCTTCTTCATTTATCGGTTTAAAAAGTTTGCTTCAAAACAGGCTTCCAGCGCGGCGGTTTCTGTACGCAGCCTGCTCTCGCCTAAAGTTATGGCTTTATATCCGTTACTTAACGCATCTTCTACCTCTTTTGGTGTAAAGTCGCCCTCAGGGCCTATCAATATTAAATACCTGCCCCCCGGGTTAATGCCCTCTTTAAGGTTAATCTTTTCACCTTCATCACAATGGGCTATAAATTTTTGTCCGTCAAATTCACGGGGCAATAGTTTAGCCAACGGTTCCGGTTCATTTAAAACAGGGTGATATGCTTTGAGGGATTGTTTGATAGCGGCGGTGATGATCTTATTCAGCCTGTCGGTTTTGGCTTCTTTACGTTCAGATCGCTGGCAGATAATGAGCGAGATCTCATCAATACCAATCTCGGTGGCTTTCTCTAAAAACCATTCCAAACGCTCAATATTTTTTGTTGGGGCTATGGCAATATGCAGGTAATGGTTGCGCTTATTAAACCCGGTGGTTACCGAATTTATTTGCAGGATAGTTCTTTTAGGATGGGCATCTTTTATTTCTGCATAATACATGCCACCCCTGCCGTCAATCAATTGCACTTCGTCACCTAAATTAAGGCGCAACACCCGTATAGCATGCTTGCTTTCTTCTTCGCTCAGAAAATACTGGGGATGGCTTGGCTGGATATCGGGAGTGTAAAAAAGATGCATTTTTTATAGAATCAAGAGTTAAGAATCAAGAGTCAAGATAGAACTTCAAAAATCCGGTCTTGATTCTTGGTTCTTGATTCTTGGCTCTTCTCAATGTAAATCTACAGCATCTTCCTCATTTATCAGCAGTTCAAGTTTTACTGATTCGATGTTTTGATCAGATTTTTTCAGCACCGTGATATTATAACCGTTTGATTCCTTTTGCTCGCCCACGTCCGGAATCTTGCCAAAAATATCACCTAACCAACCGGATACGGTGTCATAATCACCATCTTCGGGTAAATCATGCGGTAGGTGACTGTTCACATCATATATTGGGGCAAGCGCATTTACAATAAACTCGCGATCGTTTACACGTTCAACAATTGGCTTTTCCTCATCATATTCATCCTGGATCTCGCCAACCAGTTCTTCAACAATATCTTCCAGCGTAACCATACCTGCAGTACCGCCAAACTCATCAAGCACAATGGCTATCTGGATGCGTTTCTGCTGTAGTTCGGCCATCAGATCGTTAATTTTTTTGGTTTCGGGGATAAAGTACGGTTTGCGGATAATATCTTTTAAGATAATCTCTTCATTTCGCGCCAGCAAAGGCAAGATATCTTTTGCGTGAACAATGCCTACGATCTTATCAATTACATCATCATAAACCGGGATGCGTGAGTAACCTTCGGTAATTAAAATCTCCAGCAATTCATCTTTTTCGGTAGCGATATCAACACCCGAAATTTTGGTACGCGGTACCATGATGTTTTTCACCACACGCTCATTAAACTCAAATACGTTTTGGATTAGCTCGTGCTCATTGGAGTCAAGCGCACCGCTTTCTTTCCCTTGGTCTAATAAATACTGTAACTCTTCTGAACTGTGGTGCGCCTCACCCTGAAATGCGTTAATACCGAATAAACTCAGGATAAAATTCGCGAATTTGTTTAACACCCAAATGATCGGCCTGAAAACAATAAAAAAGATTCTTAAAGGCGTTGAAATAGCTAAAGCCGTGCGTACCGATCTTTGTATAGCTAACGTTTTGGGGGCAAGCTCGCCAAAAACAATACTCAATACTGTAATAAAAACGAAGGCCAGTATGTGCGCAACGGTTATAGTAACGCTTGATGTGATAGCAAAGCCCAACGTTTTAAATAAGTTGAGCGCTACATCGGTAAAAACCCCCTCACCAATTACCCCCAAACCCAACGAAGCTATGGTTATACCCAATTGGGTAGCCGCTAAGTAGCCATCAAGGTTACTCATTATGCTACGGGTAATTTTAGCTACGCGGCTGCCTGCTTTTACTTTTATTTCAATTTGAGAGCCGCGAACCCTTACCAGGGCAAATTCCGCAGCTACAAAAAAACCATTAAGCAGAACCAAAAACCCGGTAAGGATAAGGTAAGATATATTTATATGATCGGGGTCCATTAAATTATTGTTGATACACAGGGAAAGTAGCCTTATACAGATCCATACTTTCTTGAATTACTTTAAGTGCATAACGCATACCCAGCAAATGCTCGATGGTTACATTTTTACCTTCCAGGCTTTTATAGTCCTGAAAGAAACGTACAATCTCTTTGGTAGCGTGTGGCGGCAATTCATTTAAGTCGTTAATATAATTAACAGACATATCGTTTTTTGCTACCGCGATGATTTTATCATCTTGCTCGCCGTTATCAACCATATGCATTACACCGATAACTTTAGCCTCGATGATCGACATCGGAAATACGTCAACAGAGCATAGTACTAATATATCCAAAGGGTCTTTATCATCACAATAAGTTTGGGGGATAAAGCCATAGTTAGCAGGGTACATTACTGATGAAAACAAAACACGGTCGAGCTTTAATAAACCAGAATCCTTATCTATCTCATATTTCGCTTTTGATCCTTTAGGGATCTCAATTATCGCATTTACTACTTCAGGAAAATTATCGCCGGGAGAAACCTGGTGCCAGGGATGTTGAGTACTCATTTAGTATTATTATATTATTTTTTAGTTATTATGCTGTTGTATGTGTTGCCTTTTAAAAAAGGCCAAAATAAGCGGGATGGATGTAAGCACGAAAAATCCGATTACAACGTATTGCGCATAATGCTTTACATCGGGGAATTTAATACCTAAAAAATAACCCGACAAGCAAAGTGTTACCACCCATGCCACGCTACCCACTATATTGTATAAAGTAAACTTTTTAATGTTAACTTTTACTACACCTGCAAAGATAGGCGCAAAAGTTCTAATTATCGGGAAAAATCTACCCAAAATTAGTGCCATACCACCATATTTCAGATAAAAATGCTCCGCCATCACCACATATCTCTTCTTAAACATCAAAGAGTCGCTTTTGTTGAATAAAATTGGCCCGGTACGATAACCAAACCAATAACCGGCAAAATTGCCTAATATACCCGCAACGATGATTGAAAGGATGAGTGTGACGATGTTGATTTCGAAGATGCCATTGGCACAAAGCAAGCCAGCCATAAACAGCAGATAATCTCCCGGCAGAAAAAAGCCAAAAAACAAGCCTGTTTCAGCGAATACAACGGTAAGCAAAAAGTAAAACCCGCCTCTACTTATAATGGATTGAGCGTCCGTTAAATTTTGCAGGTGTTCCCAAAAATTTTCCATTCACTATATTTGTAAAGCTACAAATATTATATTGAAATGGTATAATACCTTGCTTATTAAATAAGTCCGGTAATTAATGTTGGGTATATACCTATTAAGATGGTTACAAGCGCCGATAAGCCTAAAACAAACTTATAATATGCCGGTATCTGCAACTCTTCTGTTTCGGCAGATCGGAAATACATGGCCACAATAACTTTAAAATAGTAAAAGATACTGATAATGGCATTGATTACTGCCAATATAACCAACCAAACCTGGTATTGCGTTAATGCTGATGTGAACATAAAGAACTTACCAATAAAGCCTGCAGTTAATGGTATACCTGCTAACGAAAGCATCGCTATTGTTAAAGTGAAAGCCAAAAACGGGTTCTTTTTAGCAAGACCATTAAACGAATCAAAGTTATCGCTACCAGCATGCTGACGAACAAGGATCAATGAGGCAAACGCGATGATAGAAGCAATTGAATAAGCTGATGCATACACAAATACCGAATTGGCCGAACTTGCGCCTAAAGCCACTATTGCAAACATCAGATAACCTGCATGTGATATACTTGAATAAGCCATCATACGTTTAAAGCTGCGCTGATATAACGCGGTGATGTTGCCGATGAATAATGTTAATATAGTTATTATCAATAAAACCGGCATCCAGAATGGTGATAGCGGAGCGAAGCACTCGGTAAATAAACGAAGGAATGCTGCAAAGCCCGCGGTTTTAACCGCGGTTGACATAAATGCCGTTACCAATGTTGGCGAACCTTCATAAACGTCAGGTGTCCAGAAATGGAACGGTGCTGCACCAACTTTAAAACTAAGGCCAACAATCATCAGCACGATACCGATGTAAAACATCGGATCGATAGTACGTGTGTTAGTTATTACATAATCACGAATGGCTTCCAGGTTAAATGAACCTGTTGCACCGTAAATTAAAGCGATACCGAATAACAAGAAACCGGTTGAAAAAGCACCCATCAAAAAGTATTTTAATGCGGCTTCGTTTGATGCGAAATCATTTTTCCTGATACCTGCCAGTATGTATAAACTAACCGACATGATTTCGATGCCGATAAACAACATGGTTAAGTTATTGTATGATACCATTACCACAATGCCCGCAAGCGAGAACAAAATGATGGCATAATATTCAGCAATATGACTGCTGATCTTCTCAAAATAACCTTTTGAAAGCAATATGATGAGAATAGTGGTGGTAATAGTGATAGCGCAAAATGCGATTGAGTAATTATCAAACAACATCATATCATGGTAAATAGGCACTGCTCCATTATTCCATTGGCTTACAGCAAACCCTAAAGCTGCCAGCAGGCCGATAACCGTAACGGGCAATAATGCTTTTTGAGCTTTATACAAGCCTAAATATAAAAGCACTATAGGTAAAACAGATATGATTATTAAGGTATTCATGTTGTCTTTTTAATTCTGATCTCTAAATTCTAATTTCCTGTTGTCGCTGTACTAAAATTTAGTTTATTGCGGCACTGCTATCCCCATTAACCGGAAATTTACTGTTGCTATTAATTTATCAACTGCAGCTTGTGAAAGGTGCATAATTGGCCCCGGGTAAACACCGATACCAATGATCAATACACAAATAAGGGCAAGTGTTAATTTTTCTGACGCAGCCAAATCGGTAAATGTAGCGGTAAGGCTATTGGTTTCGCCCTGCATTACATTTTTGTACATGCGCAGCATATAAACTGCCGCAAATATGATGGTTAAACCAGCTACAGCACACAAAGCAATGTTTTCGATATAAAGGCTGTTCAGTAATAAAAACTCACCGATAAAACCATTGGTTAAAGGCAATGCCACTGTACCCAGTACGATTATTAAAAACGCGGTAGCAAATTTTGGCGCAACTTTGGCAATACCGCCAAGCTCATTGGTATTAAGCGTATTTAAGCGCCTGCTGATGATATCCCATACAAAAAACATACCCACCACGTTGATACCGTGACTAAGCATTTGTATAAGCGCACCTTGCAAACCTACCCTTGTAAAAGTAAATATACCTGCCGCAATTAAACCCACGTGGCTAATTGAAGAGTAAGCAACCAAACGTTTTCCATTTTTTTGGGTGAAGGCTATGATGGCCCCGTATACCACACCAATTATTGCAAGGCATATAATTAAACCATACCATTTATCATATCCTGCAGGTGCATTCGGGATCATCCAGCGGATGGCGCCGTATAAACCCATTTTAAGCATGATACCTGATAAAAGCATACTACCTGCCGAAGGTGCTTCGGTATAAGTATCAGGCTGCCAGGTATGGAACGGGAACAAAGGTATTTTGATAGCGAAGGCGATAAAAAAGCCCAGGAAAATCCATGATTGCTGTACCGGCGACAATGCGAGGTGATAGAAAGACATCAGATCATATGTTTTTGCCGGGGTTTGCAGGTACAGGTAAATGATGGTAACCAACATAAACAACGAACCCGCGAAAGTGTAGATAAAAAATTTAAGCGTAATACGGATACGGTTTTCGCCGCCCCATAAGGCACATATAAAGTATATCGGTATTAAAGCTGCTTCCCAACCTACGTAGAATAAAAACCCATCGAGCGCGGTAAATACAAGCAGTAAGCCGGCTTGCATAAATAAGATCAACGCGTAAAAGGCAGAAGCCTTTTCATATTTATGCTCGTAGGTGCTCAGGATGATTATCGGTACCAATATGGTGGTTAATAACACCATAATCATACTTATACCATCA
>Ga0302303_10001237_pt1 | contig 17111 bp, 12 predicted proteins | sample III_Palsa_E2_1_FD_194542 | JGI IMG/M metagenome (GOLD analysis project Ga0302303, IMG submission 194542) | Peat permafrost microbial communities from Stordalen Mire near Abisko, Sweden - III_Palsa_E2_1 | ecosystem: Environmental > Terrestrial > Soil > Palsa > Peat permafrost | place: Sweden...
GTGGTTTCCGTACCGTCGAAATGAAAATCTCCGAGGATTTGGCCGAGGGTTTTGCAGGCTAGATAGGCTGGTTTTGGGTCGTATACCGGTGTCTGCCCGCTGTGATAGGGGTAGCGTACGGTGCCGAAGTTATTCTCGGCGTTCTTTGGGTCTGTTCCGTCGTCATGCCAGTCGTACCAGATGGATAGGGGAATGCCGTAGGCGATGTTGGAGAGGAACTCCCGCACGATATAGTCTCCCTGGCGTTGGTCGGTGTAGTTGCCCCAGCTTACGGAATATCCCCACTCGCCGGAGATGATGGGGATTGTCTTTCCTGGAGGTGCGTATCGGGCGATTAACGTTTTGAAATTGTTGTAGTCCAGATAGGCGCTTTCGGGTTCGTTTTGCCGATAGGGATGGACGGAGACTGCGTCCCAGTAGTTCAGGGCTCCGGCTTTAAGGCAGGTTTCAAGATAGTTTGGGTCGAAGCCGGACATGGCCGGTCCGATGAAGAGTTCGTTGGGAGCGGCGGATTTGACGGCGCTGCCTACGGTTACGAGGAGCTTTGCGTAGTCGTCGGCCGAGTGATGGGGCCAGAACCAGTCTCCGTTTGGCTCGTTCCAGAGCTCCCAGAGGACGCCTCGGTTGCGGAAATGAGTGATGGCAGCGACGGCCCAACGAGCAAAGGCGGCGCGTCCGATGTCGTCGTAGGGCGGCTTTCCGCCTGCGCCGTAGATATCGTTGCCGTAATCGAGAATGAGCAGGGCGCGCATGTGGTGTTTCTTCAGCTCGGACATCAATGTGTCGTAGTGGCTGAAATCGTAGACGCCTTTTGTTTTTTCGGTGGCACCCCAGGCGAAATCCATACGCACCCAGCCAAATCCGGCGGCTTCGAGCATGTCCATTTCCCCTGGTTGGGGATCGGTGAAATGGATGTTTACGCCGATGCTTTCACGGACGGTGCTGGGCCGAGTCAGGCTCGTATCTTTTGCGTGGAGGGGGGTAAGAGAAATGCAAAACAGGGTGATGGCATACAACGACAGGACGAACGTTGACCTTGGCATAATAAACTCCTTGTGATGGGTTCATCTTAGCAAAATACTATGCCAGGGTCAAATTTGAAGCCTAAGTTACGATCTTTGGATAGAGCTTACCGGCGATTGTTACCAGGACACCTGCTACAGCAAACAGGACTGCCAGGTCGGTTCCTATGCCGTAGTGGCTGGGAATATTTTGGAGCATCATGGAACGCAGTGCGTCTACTTCGTAGGTGAGAGGGTTGATCCTCGAGACAATCTGCAGCCAGTGCGGCATGATGCTAATTGGGTAGATCGCGTTGCTGGCGAAGAAGAGGGGCATCGTGATGATTTGACCTATGCCCATGAGGCGCTGCTGGGTTTTAACCAGGCAGGCGATAACCAGAGAGAATGTTGAGAATAGTGAAGCGCTCAGGATGACTGTGGCGACAACTGCGAGAATGTGCAGCGGATTTTTCGACAGGTGGATGTGGAGCACGATCGACAGCAGGTAGATGATCGTACACTGAGATAGGCCTCTCACCCCGGCGGAGAGGGCCTTGCCAAGGACTATGGCGGCTCTTGGTACCGGGCTGACCAGGAATTTGACGATGATTCCCTGGTCACGCTCCTGGATCGTCGAAATTCCGTAGAAGATTGCGACGAACAGGACGCTTTGTGCGAGCACTCCGGGCGCCATGAAGTCTATATAGCGCAGGTGTCCGGTGGGAATGCCGCGGACTCTGGTGAAGACCTGGCCGAAGACGACCAGCCAGAGAAAGGGCTGGATGGCTCTGGTAAGGAGATCGGTGGAATCGTGGCGCAGCTTGCGCACTTCTAGTTCGACGACTGTGGCTACTGTCTTTATGAATTTGACGACAGGACCGAAAAATGGTGCGGAATCTGCCGTTGGATAGTGATTAACCGCGTCGATTGGCGGCCCGTCTGGTACGAGTTGCTTCATGGAATCCTCCTTCTGCGCCTTCGATAAGGCTTCTTCCTGCATAGTGTACAAACACGTCTTCTAGTGTGGCTTCATCTCGGTCGATGGATTGTTTGAGCTCGGTGGGCGTTCCGATTGCCGTTACCTCGCCGCGGTACATGATGGCTATTCTGTCGCAGAGTTGGTCGGCTTCTTCCATATAATGAGTGGTCATCAAAATGGTTGTTCCGAATTCGTCTCTGAGCTTTCTTACCTGCTCCCAGACTGAGTCCCGCGCAATTGGGTCCAGGCCGACGGTGGGTTCGTCGAGGAAGAGGATGCGCGGGCGGTGGATCATGGCCTGCGCTATTTCGACGCGGCGCAGCATACCGCCGGAGTAGGTCTTAACGAGGCGGTTGGCGGAGTCTTCGAGGTCCATGATGCGCAGGGCTTCGCGGACTCTGGCCTCACGCTCCCGTCTTGGGATGCTGTAAAGCTTTGCGAAGACGAGAAGGTTTTCGTAGCCTGTAAGTGCGCCGTCGGCTGAGACCATCTGAGGGACGTATCCGATGATATTACGGACGTCGGCAGACTGGCGAGTGACATCATAGCCGCCAATTGTTGCCGATCCGCTTGAGGGCGGCAGCAGGGTGGTCAGCATTTTAATCGCTGTGGATTTTCCGGCGCCGTTTGGACCGAGAACGCCGAAGGCCTCTCCGCCCTTTATGGACAGGGTGAGTTCTTTTACAGCGTGCAGGCTGCCGAAGCGGCGAGTAAGCGCGTTTGTCTCCAGGATATAGGTCATGGCTGTTTTTCCTGTACTTGCGCGGAGGCGACTTTGCTTGTGGGAAGGACGCCCGGCACTGCCCAATCGGTGACATTGAAGTCTGATTTGGCGAGATGCTGTCCGACAAGAAAGGCTTTCGTGCTGTTGAGCAGATTGATTCCGTAGGGAGTGAGCGCCTCTTTGGTGTACACCCGGCTTGGGTAGACCTTGCGGTAAATGGCAACTGGGAGCTTGACCCGCGCTGCCTGCCAGGCGTAGTACTCGTCCTGGTGCTGCTGAAGATTATCGATGCCGATATCTCTGGCATGGTTCCAGGCGGTGACAATATCGGGATGGTTCGAGTAATACTCGGATGTCACAATCGTAACTCCGCTTCCGAGGAGGCTGGGGTGGTTCTTTGCCTCGTCGAGCGAGCGGAAGCCATGAGACTCAAGCAGTGGGCCGTAGGGAGAGGCATAAGCGGCGATGTCTCCGCGGCGCAGTGCGGCTTCGGCGTCGGAGCTGAGGAGGTTTACGAAGCGTACTTTGTCGAGCAGACCATTGTCGATGAGCAGACCCATGAGATAGCGGGCCATGTAGGAGCCCTTTTGGGTGGCGACAATTTTGCCCTTGAGGTCGTTCAGAGTTTTGGGGCCGTCGGCGCGCACTATCAGCCAGCAATCGCTGCCGACCGATGTTTGATTGATCAGGCGTGTGTGGAGTCCGGCTGCTTTGCCGACAATCGCTGGGGTGTCTCCAAGCATTCCGAGGTCTTCGGCATGGCCGGCAATGGCTTCGTTGAGGTCGGGGCCGTTTGGAAAGGAGGTGAACTTGATGCTTGTTATTCCGGCCGGGCGCAGCGCCGGAAGCAGCAATCCATTTTTGTAGGCCCAGCCCTCGGGACCTGCTGGAGCGCCGCCTATGGTTCCGATAAACCCTACACGCAAGTCACCCTTTTCGGCTGCTGTTTGAGCGTGATTCGAGCAGCCTGTGAGCATGGCCGCCGCAGCGAGAAGGATTGCAAGCGATCGCATGTGACGATCAATAAACATGGATGAAGTCCTCATTGGTTTCTGTCAGGCTTTGGGGGATCTCGGACAAGCCGCCAGGATTGCGAGGCAATTCCGGCGGCTGTGTCTGCTCGTATCACTGTCTACGAAGCGTTTGGATCTTCAAGGAACCAGCCGGTTGCGGTGGGGAATTGGGCCTGGCTGTACACAACGCCCGACTGTGCTTCGATTGGGTTGCCGGTGGCATCGCGTCCTGGTTCATGCGACCACTTTACGTGGCCGTCGTTGAACAGATAGTTCGAACCGCCGTTGTGGCGGGTTCGGCCTGAGACGTAGCCGCCGTAGTCGGTTGTGGCGACGCTGGTGGCAGCCGTTGATGTATCGGCTCCCGGGGTGTCGTTCCCTGAGGTGTTTACTGTATTGCCGCGTCCTTCTGCGACAAGGACTGTCTGAGAGGGGCTTTTAATCTGAGCCAGGGTTGCCGATGGTTTGGCAAAGTTAGGATTGGGTGTGCCGTATGGAACATACGCACCAGCATAGTTTTCGTTTAAGAGGTAGCTCTTAGAGGGCGTTGCCGTTGATGGGGCCACTCCAGCAGCAGGGCCGCCGGCGGTGTTCCAGAATATGTCGTTTGTAGCGGCCCAGTCGGGGCAGAACCAGACGCTCAATTCTCTTCCATCGAGTTCATCGTTTCCTTCGGGGTAGCCGCCCTTAACATACGGGTCTACTTCATACTGCCAGTTTGCGTAGCCGTTAGCCACTACATATGGGGTGGGGATGTAGTTGGCCAGCGGAAGCGTTTCGTCGTAATCCTCTGTATATGCCAGTATGGCGAAGCCAATCTGGTGTTCGTTGGAGGCGCAGGCGATCTGACGAGCCTTCTCGCGGACCTTGGCGAATACCGGGAAGAGGATAGCCGCGAGAATCGCTATAATGGCTATCACGACGAGTAATTCTATCAGTGTAAATCCTTGACGTCGGATTGCTTTCGTTTTCATATGGTCTCCTTTGATGGTTCTGTCAATCTGTTCGTCCACTTATGCTCAAAGCAAAAAGGCCGGAGAAAGCACTTTGTAGTGCTCTCTCCGGCCTCCTGACGTCGGGTCAGCCTGGATGTTCCGCTCATTCATAAGTTTTGCTAGTATTAAACTAATAATACCCGCACGACCACAGAAAGTCAAGAGGGTGTTGAAGTTTTTTCGTGATAGAGCCAATCATCTATGCTGAAGTCGTTTTTAAGCAGGTGCTGTGATTTTAGGAATTCTTTTGTTCCGTTTAGCTCTACAACGCCCCGGGCCGGGAAGGTCTCTGTAACGAAGTTTGTGGTTGGGTAGAGTTTCTTGTAGACATCGAGCGGCAGCTGCGCAATTGCGGCCTGCTGAGAGTTGTAGGCAGGCAGGTTTGCCTTAATGCTCTCCACTCCGGCAACTCGGGCTTTGTTCCACGCTGTGGCGAAGCCGGGGTGGGCATCCAGGAAATCCTGGCGTACTATGGTCAGTCCGGTGCTTTCGAAGCCTGGGTGATTCTTGGCCTGGTCGATTACGCGGAAGCCGCGAGTTTCTTCGAGAGGACCATAGCCTCCCGCGTACGCATCGATGTCGCCACGACGCAGGGCCGCTTCGGCGAGGTCTTGTGAGAGGTGCACGATGGTTACTTGACCGGTGAGGCCGTTCTGGGCCAGATCCTGCAGAAGAAAGCGGCCCATAACGGAGCCTTTTTGCGTTCCTACAGACTTGCCGCGCAGATCCTGCACGGTTTTAGGGCCTTGGAGGGTTGTGTAAAGATAACTGTTGCCGTCGATAGAGCTGATGTTGATGCACCGGACGGGAATACCTACGCCTTTACCCAGGACGGCGGGGGCATCGCCGTAAATCCCAAGATCCAGGCCCTTTGCAGCGAGTGCTTCATTGATATCGGGGCCGTTCGGCAGGTTAACGAGCTGTACGGCTGTAAAGCCGAATGGCTTTATGTAGGGAAGCAGGATCCCTTGCTTGAGAGCCCATCCCTCAGGACCGCGCAACTGTCCGTGATTCCCGTTTCCTGGATAACCGATACGCAGCGTTTGGCCGGTTTGTGCGGTCGAGTCTGTTGCTTGCTGGCCTGAATGGCGGCATCCTGCGCCGGCAAGGACGAGCAGCAGGCCTGTCAGAATTAGAGCGGTGGAGCTCTGCCAATACCGAGTTACAAATCCTTTGTGAACGGTCTTCATCGATAGTATCCCTCGCTTTCTGGTGTTCCAGGCCTCCTTTCCTGAGGTCAGCCGCGAAAACTTCACATCATACTAGTATTGCTAGTGATTTAGTAATAATACTTTGGTCGAGTTAAAAATGTCAAGGGGTGCAGACAGCCCAAATCCTCCAGCAGTGATGCTGGGTGTATTTGGGTGCGCGTTCTGAAAGAAATGTGGAAATCTGCGTGGGGTTAGGTCAGGTTTTTAAGCGTCCGAAATATCAAGCCCGTATCGTATCCAAGCCTTTGAGCGAGGCCGTACTTTCCCGAAGAACGAGAGTAGGGGCCAACAACTCGAATATCCCACCCGCGTCCGCCTGTTCGAGGATTCGGAGGGCCCTCTCGGCGATCTGCTCATAGGGCTGCGCGATCGATGTCAACGGAGGGACCGTGTATTCGTCGATATCGTCGTCGTCGAAACCGAGGACACTCAGATCCTGTGGTACGCGCACGCCCTGTTCGCGACACCACTTGAGCACTCCGAGAGCACCGTGATCGGAAGAGGTGAAGATTGCGGTCGGACGGTCGGGTTGCTCCCAGATCTGCTTCATCTTCTTATAGGCTGACACGTTTGAGTTTTCCCAGCTAGCAGTACAGCAGTGTATGATCCGGCACTGAAGCAGTCCCTGATCCCGAGTAATCGAGTCGAATGCGTGGACGCGAGTCGAAACTGACCCCTGCACCATGGGCTCGTTCACTAGATACGTGATCCTTTCGTGGCCGAGGCTAACGAGATGCTCGATGCCTAGTCGAATGCCTTCCACATTGTCAACACCTACATACGCACCCGGATAGTCATCAAGTAGCGTATCAATGTTGACTGTCCAGTAGCCTTGCTCCCGGAGCACTTCGTACATCTCCCAAGTCTTGTCCGAGACGTTCGCCAGGAGAACGAGGCGCTCCGCGCTCGGAGGGTGCAGCATCTTATAGATCGACTCGATGTTCTGGTTCTGATGGGTATGATAGATCGATACCCGGCGATTGTCGGCGCGGCAATGCGAGGAGATGAAGTTCACGATGCGAGTAAGCAGACAGGATCTAACTTCGGGTACCACGATGCCGACTACGTATCCCCCCTGATCCATGCTGCGGTTCTTTCGCACCACGGTCCCCTTCGACGCCTGTCGATAGAGTATGCCTTCCCGTGACAGGTCGGATAACGCATGCCTTACCGTTACAACGGATACATCGAGCTGGCGTGCAAGCGTGGTCTCGGTCCAGAATTGCTGGCCGTCTTCAAAGTTGCTATCTATGAAGTTACGCAGTGTCAGGCGAACATGCTCGTGCAGCCTCATTCCGGGACCGCGATCTCTCGAAACCGGTTCTATGATACTGAGTGAAGGCGGACCTACAACATGTGACATATTTCCACCAATTCTTGCAAGAAAATCTCTCTTCTAATTATACACAAACTTCCGTACCACGTCAACTACGGACCTGATTGTAGTACTTGTCATCACCAGCCGCTGTTGCTGGTTTCTCGACTGATGGTGAACTGTTTATCCTCGTCACATAACCCAAGAGAGGCGCTCTTGGTGTTGACAACGTGGGCAAAAATTGCCTTTCCTGAACCTGAGCCAAGAATCCATACCCCGTATCCGCCAGCTCCTGTGATGGCGATATTGGTGAACGTATTCCCGGTTGAGCCGCTCAGGTCGTTTTGTATTTTAATCCCCGCGTGTATAGGATCGATGATGTCTATATTTCGGATAGTGACCCCGCTGATTGGCGCCAATGAGGTAACGAACCAGATACCTCCATATTGCTGATTGTCGTCATAGCAGAGGCCGCCGCATCGAATTAGTGTCACTCCGTCCACAGTGTTTGCGCCGCTGAAACCGAATCCCGGGAAAACGGTGGAGATGTTGATCCCATTATAAGTCGCAATATCGGAGGCCGAGCAAGATATTATTTTGTTGTTGTAGCCTCCGTACAGAGCGAAGCCGTTTGCATTCCAGACACATTCGGCGGTGCAGTTCTCGATTGTGTTATCGTGCGATGCCTGACCTACTCCGTGGTCATCGGCGGGCCAGACCGCAAAGGCGTCATCCCCGCTACCTCTCACATCACAATTGCGAATAAGGGTGCCGAACGTCCCTCCGCAGCAGTTAACCCCGTCCGCAACAGTATTTCGGATGCGACACCCGATGATCCGGAATCCGTTATTGTACGTCTTGTTGCCAAGTCCCATCCAGAATCCATTCACGAAATGGTCGATCCAGATGTTCTGCAGAACTCCGCCGGAAGTACAGGCGCCCCCAAAAGCAGGCTTGGAACCGTCTCCACGATCAATCTCTTGTCCTTCCATAGAAAAGTCGTAGAACCTGCAATTCGGTACGCCGGCAAGCCAGAAACCGGAGTCGTGCTGCGTCGTAAAATTGAGCTTCGAGTACCACATCCCGGCGCCTCGGATCGTGATTTTACTCGTTACGTTCACGCGTCGGCCGATGTTCCAGACGCCTGGGGGGATCCACAGAACTTTGTTCTGGCTTTGAGCCGCCGCAATGGAGCTGGCCAGCGCACCATAGTTGTCTATTTCGCCGCCTGGAACTCCACCGTGGTCGGCAATCGAAATGCTGTTCTTCGGCTGCGTCAATGCGGCTGGAGCCCACTCAAGATCGACCAAGTCGATCAGGTAGAACGAAAGGGTACTTTTGGCGTCTTTTTGCAGTGTCACCGTGGCGCCGGCTGGAATAGGCCTGGTGAGCACGTATCGCATTTCGTCGAAATAGTCGCACACGCTCCCATCGGATCCATCCGGGTTGTTGTGAAAGCCGTTATTCTTGTAGATGAACCGGGACGTCAGGCTCAGGTCCATCAACTTAACACCGTTGACGTACAAGCCCACGGTTCCACTCGTCCCTTTTGGAATACTGTATCTCACAAGGATTGTATTCGAAGCGATGCAGTGGGGCGTCACTGTAACATATTGCCCGGGTGAGCTCAGCTTGACGCACGACCTGGAGGACGATTCACTGGCCGCGGTTCCCCGGTTGCCGTCCCATGTCAGGATCGTCCCGTTCGTCGAACCGCTCTCCGCCTCATAGGTTGTCCATGCTTTCATACAGCCGCGAGAAGCGCCGGCATAACCCGGCATGATGCCGCAGAGCGTGATAATGATAAGTGTGAATGCGAAAGCTCTAAAGGCCACAATGATTGATCTCCACATTGCTCTTTCAGTGATCGGTGATACTCAGAACTCGGATGGCGTTTCGACGTCCCAGATTTGAGGAGCGCCGGAATTCCAGGCATAGACGAAATCGGGGTAGCCGTTCACATTGGGAGAGGGACCGGTCAGACAATATCCCGGAGCGCTTACCGGGCTGAACTTATACAGATGACCATCGCCACCGGATATAGAGGTTGCGATCCATTGTTGGGAGGCAGCGCCGCTGTAAGTATTTAGATCTATCAGCGTGTTATTAGTCGCCGAATTTGCGTCCAAGCAAAGGGATAGGTCGTAGGATGGCTGAACCTTGTAAATTACCCCGCCTAAATTCGTCAACGTCCATACCTGGTTGGCCGTAGAGCGACTGCTCCAGATATCCGCGCTGGTCCCGCTGGCGGAGCCGCCGCCCGACGCATCTAGACAATAGCCGGTCCCATTCTGCGGCGTCAGGGTGTAATTGGCGTTGTAAAGGGGCGATGCAGGTGCAGTAGTCATGATTGTGTTAGGAGTATCAATGATACCAGAGACATAGCCATACGGCATGCTGACGGAACCTCCAATTTCTACAGATCCGATGGTATTATTTTGCACTGTAATGCCGCTCGTGACGTACCCGCTTCGGCCGAAAACCATGACGGCGCCCATCACCTCTGAAGTATTTTCGTTTATGTTATTCAGGCTATTTCCATATGCTCCGCAGTTTGTCGTGGCTGCGGTATTGTTCGATGCTTCCGACGCAAAATATAGCCCCGCAAAGCACGAGCTCAAGATCGAGTTGTTGTACATACCGCAATACGCGCCACCTACGACTGTGATGCCGCGACCCCAATTCTGACTAACACAGGTATTGTTCGCAATCGTAATGTTATTGCACAGTGGACTCGGCGGAGCGTTGGAAACGACTGAGATCATGTCATCGCCGGAATTTACAATGGTATTCCATTCAATCGTATCGGAGCTGGCTCCATCCATCATGGTGATGCCGTCGGCTCCGGTATTATATACGCTGCAGCCCGTGACCGTGCCGTTTGACCCGCCGACGTGGATCCCAGCGCAGCCGGCTCCATACGTGTTGGGATTGCCAACCCATGCTCCTGAAACTGTGAAGCTGGTGGCGGCTTGAGAGGGCAATATCGGGGTGCTCCATGGCGAATATGTGTTATTGGCGTACATCCAAAGATAAGGTTCGCTACCCCCTGCACAATCGACCCAGACGCCTGCCTCCCAAGACGCGCCAAGACGCACTGTCGTGTTCGGGGATGTGACCATGATGTTTTCGAAGACGGCATCTGTACCAAAGAGACGAACTGCTCCCAGAGACGGACTAAGGGCCAAAAGTACTGAGGTAGGCTGGTTACCCGATGGCACCGTTGCTCCATACACGGTAATACCGTCAACGTCAATAAGCCCAGAGTGAGCAAATACACCCGAAGGAACGTAGACGCTTTCTTGTGGCTTAGCGGTAGCGGCCGTGTGTAGGGCCAGCTCGATAGCGTTTTGGTTATCTGTTTTACCATCTCCAACGGCGTTGTACGGAGGAGCAGTTATATTTATGGTTGTCGCTGACTGAGCCGGTGCGCTCGCAGCAAGTATCGTAGCGAAGCATAGAAACAAGCCCAACATCGAAATTGAGCGACGGTTGTTATTTCTTTCACTGGCCATCATTGCCTATAGCCTCCATTGGATTGTTTTTGTATAGCGAAAATATCAACATGACTGATGTGCTTGCAAAAGCGCGTCTGGGCAGGGAATTAATGCTCCCTTTCGGACTTGTGTTTGCACAACCCATTAAGGAGCATCAATTTCGATGTTACCATTCGCTAAACGTAAGAGTGTACGTATGTCCGAGAGTATCCGTCATGTTATCAGTCCCCGCAGGATTGCCCCAAACCCCTGCCACCTGGTTAGGATTTCCGCTAGGGTAGGCAGCTGCTCCTGCGGACACGCTTGTTGCTCTAAGCCACTTCACATGCCCATCAACTGCTAGCCAGTTTGCCCCGTCAGTGTGTTCCGCTGGCCTATGGCCGCTCGCCACAGCATAACATCCGCTGACGCCAATGGTGCAAGGCACAGCGAAGTCCCCTGTAGCGTACTCTGCGTATCCGCCATCCATATCCACGGGAGGGCTCGCGAGAGCGGGCCAACCGCCAAATCCTCCCCAACCGACATCGCTGGTAGAGTCGTTAGTGGGCGTGAATCCCGCATTCTCGATCTCAAAAAGCTCTACGGTCAACGAAGGCGATGTAAACTGCGCGCCCGACAACCCAGCGTGTGCAGCTCCGCTGTTACCTCTGCTGAAGTTTTCGTTGTAGCCATAAGAAAGCTCGACCTCCGGCAGCGTCTGTGAACCAGGATCATCAGGGCAAATGAATACACCAGTCGACTTGACATACGGGTAAATAAACTCCGCCCATCCAATTCCAATACCACCTCCGGAGGCGCCGCCGCTGGGCATGAGTTCGTCGTAATCTTCCGAGTATTGTATAAAAGCCAAACCTAGCTGCTTCTCGTTGGAAAGACAAGATGTCTGGCGGGCCTTCTCCCGTACCTTAGCAAATACAGGAAAAAGGATGGCTGCAAGTATAGCAATAATAGCTATCACAACTAGTAATTCAATCAGCGTGAAAGCTGATCTTTGAACGGCTACCTTCATGAACTGCTCCTTCTGTTTGTAACGACCGTTACAAACGCCTACAAGATGAATTCCGACTATTCCCGACGCTTAAAGCTTATCACATTCTTAGGAGAATGTCAACATAGCAATAAAACTAAAATTCTCCATCCGTGATGTTTGTGAGAGAAGGTTCTTCGATCAATTCGCTTTGTTGGACAGGATTGACAGACGACAGCAGGTCTGAGTAAAATGCTAGTATAGTACTGGTAAAACTGTCTTTATTGCTTTTCCGCCTGGAGTGCGGTCACAATAATGGGAGATATGGGTTCATTTCGAAGGAATTAAGAGTACATGAGGGCGTTCCTTAAACTTATTCGGTTGTTAAAGCCCTACTGGCATTGGGCCACTCTTGCGCCATTGATGATGGTGGTGGAAGTTACAATGGACCTGCTGCAGCCGCGTCTTGTGCAAAGGATTATCGACCAGGGGATTGCGCATTCCAACGGTCCGTTGATCCTGCATACAGGGGCATTGATGCTTTGCGCCGCCATTATTGGGCTTGGCGGCGGCATGGGCTGCACCTACTTTAGTGTTTTGGCGGGGCAGGCCTTTGGGGCCGATCTTCGCGGATATGTCTTTCGAACCATCCAGTCGCTTTCGTTCGGTAATATCGACAAATTGGAAACCGGTACTTTGATTACGCGTCTAACGAACGATGTGTCGCAGGTCATGGAGATGGTGACTCAGATGCTGCGTGTTATGGTGCGCATGCCGCTGATGCTGGTTGGCAGTTTGATCATGGCGATCGTAACCTGTCCGAAGCTTGCGGTGCTTTTTGTCGTACTGATCCCTATTGTGTCCACGGCTCTTGTAAGTATTATCAACAGAACATACCCTATGTACCATCGGGTGCAGAGCCGTCTGGATGGCCTGAACACGGTGCTGCAGGAGAACTTGACGGGAGTAAGGGTGGTGCGGGCTTTTGCGCGGTCTGAGCATGAAAGCCGTCGATTTCGTACAGCGAATGATGGACTGATGGAGCGCAATACGGAAGCGCTGCGTTTGAGCGCAGTGACCATGCCCTTTATGATGCTATGCGTGAACGCGGGGATTGCGGGGACAGTGTGGCTGGGTGGGCTGCAGGTTGGAGCGGGGGAGCTTAAGACCGGTCAACTGGTCGCGTTTGTGAATTATCTCATGCAGACGATGATGTCTCTGGTTATGGTAAGCATGCTGGGGGCGCGATTTTCTCGCGCGGAGGCGTCGGCGCAGCGCATCGACGAAGTGCTTTCCGGCGTCCCAGAAGTGACCGATCCCGCGGAACCCGTGGCGCTGCCACAGTTCGGTGCGGGGTTGAGGTTTGAGAACGTGAGCTTCAAATATGAGGAGGACGAACAGGACCCTGTGCTTAAGAACATCAGCTTTTCCGCGGCTCCTGGGGAGATGATTGCGATTATCGGGTCGACGGGGGCCGGTAAGTCCAGTCTGGTCAATTTGATCCCACGCTTTTACGATACTACGGAGGGACGTATCACTTTAAATGATGTTGACGTCCGTGATATCCACGAGACTGAATTACGGCATTCGGTTGGGCTTGCCTTACAGGAGACCGTTCTCTTTAGTGGGACTATCCGGGAGAATATCACTTACGCGAGGCCTTCGGCCGAGGAGTGGGAAGTTGCGGAGGCGGCTCGGGCCGCTCAGGCGGAGGAGTTTATTCTTGGTCTGCCGGAAGGCTACGAAACTGTGGTTGGGCAGCGCGGAGTGAATCTATCCGGAGGTCAGAAACAGCGCATCGGCATTGCGCGGGCGCTGCTTGCCAGGCCCGATGTGCTGATCCTCGACGACAGTACAAGCGCTGTGGATGTGCGTACGGAATCTCGGATACACAGAGCGCTTGTCGAACAGCGGTCCGATCAAACGCTTATCGTAGTTGCGCAGCGAATTAGCACGGTGATCAACGCCGATAAGATTTTAGTCGTAGACGACGGGCGACTGGTTGCCGAGGGGGCGCACAGCGACTTGTTGTATTCGAGTCCAATTTACCGTGAGATTTATGAATCTCAGACAGAGATCGGGGTGATTGCACATGACTAGTGTAAAGCGCCCAGAGCCCACACAAGCCGAGCCGCCTCTGTTTGGGCGCGGGGGGCCAGGGGGGATGCGGCCCGTGGTGAAGATCGAGCGCGCACAGAATAAGCGCGGCACTGTGCTGCGTATCTGGGGATACCTGCAAAGGCAGAGGGCTGCGCTTTTTGGCACGGCTGCTATGGTTGCGCTGACGGCGCTGCTTAATCTGGCGGGGCCGTATTTGCTTGGCCGAGCTATCGATAAGTATGTTATCCCGCGTAACTACGTGGGGCTGGCCCATATCTGCTTTCTTATGTTTGGGCTCTATGTACTGAATTCCGGCCTGACTTATTTACAGAGCTATGTTATGGCGGGAGCGGCGCAGCGGACGGTTCGAGATATTCGCAACGACTTGTTCGATAAGCTGCAGTCTCTGGCGCTGCAGTACTTTGACCGCAGACCCGATGGCGAGATTATGAGCCGTCTGACGAACGATGTTGAAAACCTGAATCAGGTATTGAGCGACAGCGTTACGCAGATTGTCTCCGGGATCTTGAGCACTATTGGCGTGTCGGTGGTTATGTTCCTGATCAATCCATTGCTTGCGGCGTGCAGTATTGTGACGGTTACTGTGCTTACGATTACCCTTAACCGATGGGTTTCCACAAACACGCGGCAGGGGTTTAAGCAGCAGCAGGCGTCGCTTGGGAAACTGAACGGGTTTATCGAAGAGACTATCACCGGGCAGCGGGTTGTGAAGGCGTATGGGCGAGAAGAAGCAACGATTGCCGCATTTGATGAGGGCAACTCGGCATTGAGGCAGTCCGCGACCAGGGCTCAGATCTTTGCAGGCTATGTCGGTCCAGTGATGAACTTTGTCAACAATCTGGGACTCGGTATTGTTGCCGGGCTCGGTGGGTTTTTGGCCGTTCGGGGATTGGTCACGGTGGGCACGATTGCGACGTTTATCAATTATATGCGGCAGTTTGGCCGGCCGCTGAACGATATCGCTAATCTGTACAACTCAATCCAGTCGGCTATTGCGGGTGCGGAGCGGGTTTTTGAGGTCATTGACGAGACACAGGAAGTTGACAGGCCGGGAGCTGTACCGCTCGAACAGATCAAGGGCTCCGTGGTGTTTGAGAATGTCAGCTTCTCATATCGGGAGAACGTTCCAGTCCTGAAGCAAATCAATCTTGTGGCAAGGCCTGGGCAGATTATCGCGTTGATTGGGCCTACGGGCGCGGGTAAGACGACCATCGTAAACTTACTGACCAGGTTCTATGAGATCGACACGGGCACGATTTCAATCGATGGGCGGGATATCCGTGAGATCAAGAAGGCTGATTTGCGCAGGCAGCTTGGAATCGTCCTGCAGGATACTGTGCTCTTTTCGGGAACGGTAAGAGACAATATCCGATACGGACGTCTTGATGCCACGGATGAAGAGGTCATCCATGCGGCAGCCCTGGCCAACGCGGATCAGTTTATACATCGTCTGCCCCATGGCTACGATACTCCTCTGGCCGAGAGGGGGAATAATTTGAGCCAGGGACAGCGTCAGCTGCTTGCCATCGCTCGAGCTATCCTGGCGGACCCGCGGATTTTGATCCTGGATGAAGCGACCAGCAGTGTGGACACACGCACGGAAAAGCATATTCAGGAAGCCATGCTGCGGTTGATGGCGGGGCGGACAAGTTTTGTAATAGCACACCGTTTGAGCACAATCCGGGAAGCCGATCAGATTCTAGTGATCAACCACGGGGAAATAATTGAACGCGGAACGCACCGCGAACTATTGGCCAATAAGGGCTTTTATTTCTCGCTCAATGCGAACTATGCGGAGGCCGATGTTGAGTCTATATTAACGGAATCCGACACGAAATTGACGTTAGAAAACCGCCAATTGGTAACTTAACTTATGGTAAATGAAATAACTGATTTCCCCTCGGAAATAGGGGGAAACTACTCTAAAACTAGGTGATTTACCGGGACATTGTCTATGGAAATAGTAGACAATAGACCTTTGGAGAAATATTCTTTCTTTATTTCGGTAAATGAGCTGTTTTTGATTGACTTGACTCCTATAATGAGCTAGAATTCTCGTAACTATAAAAATTAGAAGCTCGTTTAAAAACACATTAAGTAGAGGAATATCTTCATGCCTGAAAAAGTTGTGCCAGTACATACACTAGGTGATAGGGCGGCTTCCAAGCTAGCTACAGTCACAAAGACTCCGCCGCAGTACCAGGATATTACGCCGCGCTGGCTCGTTCGATTGATGGACTGGAAGCCTGTTGAAGCAGGTGTATTGCGTGTAAATCGAGTTGTTAAAGGCAGCAAAGTTGATGTTGCCTGCGGTTCCCGCGGGGAAGACCTGCCCGAGACGTTTGTTAACTACGAAGAGAACCCACGGGAATACACGCTAAACTCGATCTCTACGGTGCTTGACGTACAGACTCGCGTGTCCGACTTGTTCAGCAGTCCTTTTGACCAGATCCGAGAGCAGCTTCGTCTTACCATTGAGGCTGTTAAGGAAAAGCAAGAGAGCGAGCTCATCAATAATCCTGATTATGGTTTGCTGGTTAACGTACCGGCGTCGCAGCGCATTCAGACACTGAATGGCCCTCCAACACCGGACGATCTGGACAACCTGATCTCCAAGGTATGGAAAGAGCCTTCCTTCTTTTTGGCGCATCCTCTGGCTATAGCCGCTTTTGGCCGAGAGTGTACGCGACGTGGTGTTCCGCCACCGACTATTACTCTGTTCGGTTCGCCGTTTTTGACCTGGCGCGGACTTCCGCTTATTCCCAGCGATAAGCTGCTGGTTGATGGGCAGTCGACGCCCGCGACTATCGCCGGCAAGACGAGCATTTTGCTTATCCGCGGCGGTGAGCAGAAGCAGGGCGTAGTTGGCCTGTTCCAGCCGGGACTTCCCGGCGAGCAGACTCCCGGGCTTTCCGTGCGCTTTATGGGGATCGACCGCGAAGCTATTGGGTCTTATTTGATCTCCCTCTATTGCTCGGCCGCTATTTTGACCGACGATGCCATTGCTGCGCTTGAAGGCGTCGACGTGGGTCACTATCATGATTATAAATGATATAGGCGGCCAGCCTCAGGATTACGGATCTGATGCGGATTTAAGCGGCGCGCTGTCAGCAGTATCTGCCGGCTTTCCCGATCCGGCCATCCTGACCCGTCTGGCCAATGAGTTCTTTCAGCAGGGAACTGCGCTGCCTGTGTCAAGCACAGGTAATGGAGTTCCATTCGCAATCGGCGACTTTTCGACTGTTTTGCCTCCGGCGCTGCCCGGGGTTATTGCGTCTACTGATGCGA
>Ga0302303_10001240_pt1 | contig 17091 bp, 21 predicted proteins | sample III_Palsa_E2_1_FD_194542 | JGI IMG/M metagenome (GOLD analysis project Ga0302303, IMG submission 194542) | Peat permafrost microbial communities from Stordalen Mire near Abisko, Sweden - III_Palsa_E2_1 | ecosystem: Environmental > Terrestrial > Soil > Palsa > Peat permafrost | place: Sweden...
CACCAACGGCCCTATATATTTAGCGGCTAATACCGAGGTTTGGGAAGGCTCGCATATACGCGGGGCTTTTGCGCTGTGTGAACATTCGCAGGTTAAAATGGGGGCGAAGATATATGGGGCTACTACTGTTGGCCCGCACAGCAGGGTAGGCGGCGAAATTAATAACGCGGTAATTTGGGGTTATTCGGCTAAGGGGCACGAGGGTTATTTGGGTAATTCGGTGTTGGGCGAGTGGTGCAATATTGGCGCCGACAGCAATAACTCCAACCTAAAAAATAACTATGCCGAGGTGAGGCTGTGGGATTATCCCACGCAACGTTTCCGTAAAACCGGGCTGCAATTTTGCGGCTTAATTATGGCCGACCATGCCAAATGCGGCATTAACACCATGTTTAATACGGGTACGGTAGTGGGGGTGAGCGCCAATGTTTTTGGTGCAGGCTTCCCGCGTAACTTTGTGGCCGATTTTTCGTGGGGCGGCGCATCGGGTTTTGAGGTGTACACCATTAAAAAGATGTTTGAAACTACCGAAAAAGTTTTTGCCCGTAAAGAAAACCGGCCCTTTGACGATACAGAACAGGAAATATTAAAAAAGGTATTCGAACTAACGGAAGAATACAGGAGGTTTTAGGCTAATTATTGAATTAGTGAATTATTGATTTATTGAATTGATAATTGACTAATGATTTACGCCTCTTTAACCGAAATTAATTACATAAATAATCACTCAATCAATAATTCAATAAATCAACAAATCAATAAATAAACACTCCATGAGAAAAAAAATAGTTGCCGGAAACTGGAAAATGAACCTTGATTATAACGAGGGCTTGTCTTTATTTTCGGAAGTAATTAATATGGTTAAGGACGAGCTTACCGGCCAGCAGGAAGCTGTGGTTTGCAGTCCGTTTATACATTTACATAGCCTGGCGCAATTGGCAAAAGGATATGCTAAAGTTTCGGTAGGTGCGCAAAACGCCCACCAGGCCGAGTCGGGCGCTTATACCGGCGAGGTATCGGCAAAAATGATAAAGTCGGTAGGCGCGGCTTATGTGATTTTGGGCCACTCGGAACGCCGCCAGTATTTTGGCGAAACCAATGCTTTATTAGCTAAAAAAACCGATACCGCTTTAGGCAATGGCTTAAAACCTATTTTTTGTATTGGCGAAACTTTGCAGGAGCGCGAATCTGACGAGCATTTCGATATCATTAAAAGACAATTAAAAGAGGGCGTTTTTCATTTAGATGAAGAGCAGTTTGCACAATTGGTTATTGCTTATGAGCCGGTTTGGGCAATAGGTACTGGTGTAACCGCGTCATCGGCACAAGCGCAGGAGATACACGCTTTTATACGCATTGAAATAGCTGCAAAATATGGCAAACAAGTGGCTGATGATACCAGCATTTTATACGGTGGCAGTTGTAACCCCAAAAATGCCCCCGAGCTATTTGCCCAGCCTGATATTGACGGCGGCTTAATTGGCGGTGCATCCCTAAAATCGCGCGATTTTGTGGATATATTGAAGGTTTTTAATTGATATTGATTTACGGACAATGAAAAAAGCAGGCATATATTTTCTTTTCTTAATAATACCTGCTTTGATTTTTTCTTGTCAATCCAGAAGCAACCAGGATATTTTAACTGGAGGCAATTACAAATATTGGATGTTTAAAAATTATGGAGGAAAAGGTAAAGTTTTTGAATATTTTGATAAGACCGGTAAATGCCTTCGCTTTGTTAAGATATTTAATGGCGATTTTGAAAAATATTCATGGGCCGATGAGATAACCTCGAATTATTGGAACATGCCCAAATACAAATTAATCAATTGGCGGGGTAATAACTTTAATATTGCCGAACTAACAGATAGTATTTTTGTTGTTGGAAGAGATACTTTAATTGCAGCCCCTGACAGTCTGATACCTGTAAATTATAGAAAACTGCAATAGTTTTACTGAACGAGATAGCATCTGAATGAAAACGCTGTTAAAAGTAATATTGCCACCGCTGGTGGCTTTTGCCGTATTTTTGGTTGTTGTTAAATTTAACATGGCCACGCATACGCTTGAGCTGGGTACCATTAGCGATGGCAATATTTACAGCTTAATGGCTTATTTTAAGCTGTTTGCAGCCCTGCCCCTGGTAGTTGCATTGCTAACCCAGTACCTAATTATTGTGCCTTTATGGAATAAACTGCTGCAAAAATCGGTCGGCGCGTTTTTGATCGCGTTTTTTGCTATTGTTTTGATATGCATAATATTTGCCACCGGCGTTAGTTATATTATTTGGGACCAATCGCAGGGCATTAAACCCTTTACCCGTTTTATATTTTATTTTACCGTTATACAGATAAATTACTGGGCCATTATATTTTTTATACTGTATTTGCTGGATTTGAAGGTGATTTACAAATCTAAAAAAACTGAACTACCCGAATGAACTACTACGAGCTGCTTTTTACCACCATTACTACCGAAGATTACCAACAAGACCTGCTGATTAATACCTTGGGCGAAATTGGTTTTGATACTTTTGAGGAGCTGGAATTCGGGTTTAAAGCTTATATACCCGTGGCTGATTTTAACCAGGATAAATTGGATGAAGCTTTAAATGTTTACCGCGATATATTCACCTTTTCGTACGAAATAACACTTATCCCCCAAAAAAACTGGAACGAGGTATGGGAAAGTAATTTTGAACCGATAGCCATTAAGGATAAGATTTTTGTACGCGCTACTTTTCATCAGCCAAGGCCCGAATTTGAGTACGAAATAGTTATCGACCCGAAAATGGCCTTTGGCACCGGGCACCATCAAACCACATCAATGATGCTGGAACTGATGCTGGAAAATGATTTTAAAGGTAAAAACGTGTTGGATATGGGCTGCGGCACAGGTATTTTGGCGATAATGGCCGCCAAATTGGGCGCCGCTGATATTATGGCTATTGATTATGACCCGGTATGTTACGATAGTACCATTGAAAACGCGCAGCTAAATAATATCAGCAATATTAAATGCCTTTGCGGCTCAAAGGAAGTAATACCAAATGATAAGTATGATATAATACTGGCCAATATTAACCGTAATATATTGCTGGACCAGCTACAACGCTATAGCGAAGTATTAAAAACGGATGGCGAACTGTATTTAAGCGGATTTTATGAGTCGCCGGATTTGGATATCATAACAGATGAAGCGCGTAAATATGGTATAAAATACATCATTCATAAAATAAATAATAATTGGGTGGCTGCTAAATTTATTAAATAGGCATTTTTATTAAACATTAATTAACAAAATCCCGTATAATTTTGATAATGAGCATTTCATGTAGCAATTAGATAAAATATTTTTAATATTTAATTTGATTTCTAAAAATTTACCATAACTTTATTAACTATTGCGAAACCTTAAATTATCATGAAAACACTGGGAAAAAAAATCAGGTTATTACGTCATCAAAAAGGATGGAGCCAGGAGGATGTTGCTAAACGGTTAGATATTTCAATTCCTGCCTTCTCGAAAATTGAGACGGGTATAACAGATATTAATTTATCCAGGCTTGAACAAATTGCCACTTTGTTTGAAATGGGGGTTGTGCAATTGCTTACTTTTAACGAAACCGAACAGGACCAGAAATTTGCAAGCGAGCTGGAAAGTATTAATAAACGCTTAATGGACCGCGAAACCGAGGTTATTGAATTGCAAAAAAAGGTTATTGAGCTTTTTGAAGAATTAAGGCATAAGAAAGAAATTGCCTGATTATTTATTGAGTTATAGATTTATTGAATTATTGATTTTTGTCTCCGGGCAATTTATCAATCAATAAATCAATAATTCACCAAATCAGTCAATAAACAAACACCTCATCGTTAAATGCTTTTTGCCAAACACGCTTCCCATGGCGGCGTGCAGCGCTATCATTTTTTCATTGAAATCACCCACCCATGATAGTTCCAATTCTTCGTATTGGCTCATGGGCAACACGTATTCGCCCAGCTTTATAAACAAGGCCGATTCTAGTCCGTGGTTTTGAAATTTACGCTTGGTGCCCATTACTATAGCGCGCATACGCGGTACACCCTTCCATTTTAAGTATAAAAATTTAAGCTTGCCTGCCAGGTTTAACTTGCCGTTTAGCGGCTTTATCATGGGGTTGGCATCGGGTAAAATAATGTTGAAAGAGGCTGGTTCGCCGTTTACGTAGGCAAACCATATCAGCTTTTCGTCCATCAAAGGCTTCATCTTTTTAAAGCTCTCTAAAATGGTTTCATAAGTTATCGGCACAAAATTTTCAAAATCCTTCCAGGCATCGTTGTAAATCTCAATAAAATCGGCAGCGAACTGTTTTATCTTGCTTGCTTTTAAGTGCCTGAACTCATAGCCCGGTTTGCGACTAACCCAACCTGCAATTTTCCTGAAGCGTTCGGGGAAAGGTTTAAGGATGTTTAGGTGATTGGTTATTTGGGCGTACAACGTTTTAAAGCCATAATTATCAAAAAACGCCTGGTAGTAAGGCGGGTTGTAGTTCATACCGTAGGATGGCGCTGTAAAGCCTTCTGTCAACAAACCCCAAAACGAATCATTTTCGCCAAAATTTATAGGGCCGTCCATAGCTTGCATACCGTTTTGCTGCAGCCATTTTTTTGCGGTATCAAACAATAAAAATGCTGCCGCCTCATCATTTATACATTCAAAAAAGCCAATACCGCCGGTTGGCTGCTCGTAATTATATGCTTTTTCGTTGTTTATGAAAGCAGCTATGCGGCCAATTAATTGTTTGTTATCATCGTACAATACCCAGCGGGTAATTTTACCATGGCGGTGGAAGCTGTTTTTTTTGGGGTTGAACACTGCATCGATATCATTATCGAGCGGGCAAACCCAAATATTATCATGCTGATAAATAACGCGGGCAGCATCTAAAAATGCAGTCGCGGTAGCTTTATCATTAACTTCGGTTATCACCATTTGTAAACAGCTAAGTATAAAAAAAGCATCCAGAGGCATATTCTGAATGCTTTATAAGGGTGAAATATTTTTAATTAGAAATCGTCGTCTTCTTCAAACTCATCAAAGCTCTCATAGCCCTCAAGTTCATCTATAGGGAGATCAAAATCCTCGTCTTCATCATCCTCATCAATCACCCTCTTCTTGGCGTTAGGATCTACCGCTTGATCCGCTGATTTTTTTGCGCCGTTGCTTTTAGGGCTTATCTTCTTTTTTACCGGTTTTTTTGGCGTTCCCATTTTGGAGTTTTTAGTTTAAAACTTTAATCAAATGTAAATTTAAAATGAAATTAAATATAAAGTTATTTTTTCAGATGCGTTAAATCTTATTACCAGTAAAAATAATTAAAATCATTTTTAATAAAAATAGGATTTAAAAATTATTCTGCTGCCTCGCCAATCGAACTGGCATCGCCTGTAAGTTCTTTTATATGAGGCAATTCTTTTATATCATTTACGCCAAAATAATCCATAAAAAGCGGGCTTGTACCGTAAAGTATGGGTTTGCCTACCGTTTCAGATTTGCCAATTATGCTTATCAGCTCTTTTTCCAGCAGTTTTTGTATGGAGTAATCGCAGTTTACGCCGCGTATTTGCTCAATATCTGTTTTTGTTGCCGGTTGCCTGTATGCAATTATGGCAAGGGTTTCCATGGCTGCCTGGCTCAATTTCTTTTTTGAACGCTGGGCCTGAAGGAGGCTAATAACCGGGTGATATATTTTTTTGGTTAAAAACTGGTAGCCGTTGTTTACTTTAACCAGCTCCATGGCAAAATTATCATCAAGGTATTTTGTTTGGATATTATTGATATGCCGGTTTAACTCATCCGAGCTAATATCCTGTTCAAGCGCGGCTTGTATGCAGTAAGTTATTTCTTCTAATCGCAAACTTTGTTCGGAAGAAAATATTAAAGCTTCAATATAAAGTTCTGTGTTTTTCACTACTATAAAATTAATCACTCTCTCAGGTTGTAACAAGTTGTAAGGTAATTAAAACTGCTTGTTACAATCAAGCGTATCTACAAGTATAAACTTTTTATACTAATCATCTATTTACTTATGAAAACAGAAACAGAACTTAAAAGCGGCGAAGTGAGCATGGCCCGGAGGTCATTTTTACGCTATGCCGGGGCAGGGATTGCAGGGGTAGGCGTAATAGCAGCCGCATCATCATGCCACAAAGACCATCAGGTAGTACCTGCCAACAGCGCTACTATTGATGTAGGATCGGGCGATTATGGCATATTAAACTATGCTTACGCGCTTGAACAATTGGAGGCAGCTTTTTATACACAAGTTGTAAAAACCCCTTATAGCAGCATTCCTAGTGCTGAACTGACTTATTTAACAGAAATACGCGACCATGAAGTGTGTCACCGCGAGTTTTTTAAAGCAGCTTTAGGTGCAAAAGCTATTGTTGAACTAACAGTTGATTTTAGTAAAATTGATTTTACCAGCAGGGCGGCAGTTTTAGGCGCGGCTAAGGTATTTGAAGATTTAGGTGTAACTGCTTATGACGGCGTTGGGTATTTAATACAAACACCGGCTTATTTAGGCATTGCAGGCGCTATTGTTTCGGTTGAAGCAAGGCATGCGGCATTTATAGCCAATTTGTTAGGTGTAAGCTTTGCGGATTCGACCCAGATTGATTCGAACGGTTTAAACATCAGCAACAAACCAAGCGTGGTATTAGCAGCGGCTAATACTTATTTAAAAACCAAGGTATCAGCCAAAAGCTTCAGTTAATCACCCCCACTTAAATTAAAAATCATGAACTTATTTAATCTTTTAGAAGAAATAGAAAAGGTTGACCCTGATTTCCAGGACCGTATCAACCCCCGTCGCGACGCGATAAAAAATATCACCAGCTTCGGTTCAAAAGTGGCAGTAGCTGCTATGCCCTTTGCTTTAGGTACTTTATTTAAAAAAGCATACGGCCAATCTGCATCATCAGAAGTTATTACCGTGCTGAATTTTGCATTGGCATTGGAGCTTTTGGAATCGACATTTTATAATACAGGTGCCGGTACAGCAGGCCTTGTACCTACAACAGGTGCAAGCGCGTCATACATAAGCACTATACAAAATGACGAAAACGAACACGTTACATTTTTAACCTCGGCTATATCAGCAGCAGGTGGTACGCCGTTAACCGCAGCATCATTTAAATATGTTGATTTTACCGCCGGAGCCGGCAGTAATAATGGCCCTTTTAAAACTGTATTTAGCGATTACCCCACGTTTTTAGCTGTTGCCGAAACTTTTGAAGATACAGGCGTACGTGCTTATAAAGGCCAGGCCGGTAATTTGATAGGCAACCAAACTTATTTAACCGCTGCATTATCTATCCATGCTGTTGAAGCAAGGCATGCTTCTGCAGTACGTTATTTGCGTAACGTTTTGGGCTATGATACTAGTATTAACCCATGGATAACCAGTACAACAGCTAGTGGTAACGATACCAATATTGGTGCCGCTGTTGATGCTAATTACGCAGGTGCAACACCAGAAAATACAACTGTACAAGGTGGGGTAGATATTACTACATTGCCAAGTGCAACAGGTTCAACTACATCAGTAGCAACTGCTACCGCAGCGTTTGACGAGCCTTTGACTGAGGATGAAGTACTGGCAATTTTAGTACCTGCATTCTTCCAGTTCAATTCTTAAAATTAAATCGTTAACCTCCAGGTTAACGGATTAGTATAGTCCCGGTTGCCATTGGTAGCCGGGACTTTTTTGTGAGATGTTTTTTGGGAAATTAGTAATTAATTACCTGTTCTTCAATTTGAGCGGGAACATCGCGCCAATCGTATTTTTGGTTACGCAGTTGAGGCTCAAAACCGGCCTCAATTATGGAGTTTTGGATGCCTTTGGCGGTAAACCTGTGCGGCGCGCCTGCGGCGGATACCACATTTTCTTCAATCATTATCGAACCAAAATCGTTGGCACCGGCATGCAGGCATAACTGGGCTACCTGTTTGCCTACTGTGAGCCACGAGGCTTGTATGTTTTTGATATTGGGCAGCATAATACGGCTAAGCGCTATCATGCGGATATATTCATCGCCGCTAACGTTGTTGGTGATGCCACGAACACGGCGCAATAAAGTGCCGTCGTCCTGGAAGGGCCAGGGGATAAATGCCACAAAGCCGTAAGCGCCTTCAGGCTTTTCGGCCTGTACTTCGCGTATCCAAACCAGGTGCTCAAAACGTTCTTCAATGGTTTCTACATGCCCGAACATCATGGTTGCCGAACTGGGCAAGTTAAGCTGATGGGCGGCACGCATCACATCAAGCCATTCTTTACCGCCGCATTTTCCTTTTGATATAAGCCTGCGCACGCGATCATTCAATATTTCGGCGCCTGCGCCGGGTAGTGAATCAAGGCCGGCTTCTTTTAAGGCTTTTAATACATCATAATGGCTCATGTTTTCCAGTTTTGCCACGTGGGCAATCTCGGGTGGGCCTAATGAGTGTAGTTTGAGCGAAGGGTATAGTTCTTTTAGCTTTTTAAACAAATCAGCATAAAACTGCAAGCCTAAATCGGGGTGGTGGCCGCCTTGTAACAGGAGCTGGTCGCCGCCGAAACGGAAGGTTTCTTCAATTTTTTGCTTGTAGGTTTCTATATCAGTAATATAACTATCCTCGTGCCCCGGGCGACGGAAGAAATTACAGAACTTACAATTGGCAATACAAACGTTGGTGGTATTTACGTTACGGTCTATCTGCCAGGTAACTTTGCCGTGGGGTACTTGTTTTTTGCGCAGTTCGTTGGCAACGTACATCAAATCGGGCGTAGGGGCGTTGTTGTATAAATAAACCCCTTCATCCTGGCTCAAAAACTCAAACCGCAAAGCACGCTGTAACAAATCGGCAGTATTCATATAACAAAGATAAGGTTAAAGCTGAAAGGTTAAAGCTAAAAGCTGCTTTTGCATTTGAAATTTACAAGGGCTCAACAATATTTGTGCTTGTATGTAAACAATTGAACAGACTTACGAAGTTTAATTCGGGGTTATTTGTTTTTTAAAAGGCCTCATTGAGGGCTTCGCCGTTTTAAAACTTCGTAAGTCTCGAACTAGCGAGTAAAAAACCATGTCATTTCGAACGAGCATGCAGGGGCTTTGCGTGTGGCGCGAGGAGAAAACTTATCCTACCTGCGAAGCGGAAATGCGTCTTCGATAAGATTTCTCGCTATCGCTCGAAATGACAGCGTGGAGATTGGCTAACTAACCACCATCCCCTTATCCAACCGCAAAACTTTATCCACGCTATCGGGTATTTCGTGCTGGTAGTGGGTTACGTATATCAGGGTTACATCGCTCAGGTCACAAACGGCGTTTACCAGGTTTTTAAAGTGGAGCTGCTGGCGCTGGTCCATGCCCTGGCAGGGTTCGTCAAATATCAGCAGATCAGGGTTTTTAATGAGTGCCCTGGCCAGCAGGCATAGGCGCTGGGCGCTGGCGGGGATATTTTTTAGCAGGACGCGGGCATATTTGTCAATTTCAAGCGCCTGCATCCATTTCAAGGCTTTGTCGGCAAGGGTTTTGTTACTTTGCCTGAACAGACCCAGCGTATCATAATACCCCGACTCTATTACCTGCAAACAATTGTTTTCGGTAGGGAAATACTGGTGCAGTTCGGGCGATACAAAGCCTATTTTCTTTTTAATGTCCCAGATACTTTCGCCGGTACCGCGTTTTTTATCAAACAAAACAATATCATTGGCATAGGCCTGCGGGTTATCGCCATTAATTAAACTTAACAGGGTTGATTTGCCTGCGCCGTTTGGGCCAAGCAGCGCCCAGCTTTCCCCGGGTAAAACCGTCCAGTTTACATCGTTCAAAATTACCTTTTCGCCATATTTAATATGTACGCTGTTCATTTTAACAATGTATTGGTAAGGTGATTTTTTGCCGGCATCCAATAATTCCTTTAACTTTTCACGATCAATCTTTTCCTTATCATTCTGTATGAACAGGGCAGGGGCGTAATCTTTTTTGAGGATGATTTGCTCAACCTCACCGCTTTTTAACACGGCAATATGGGTAATTACCGCCGGTACCTCGTACGGTTGCGTGGCCAATATCACGCTAATGCCCGATGCGGTTATTTCAGCCAGTATCCCATCAAATTCCTTACGGGTTTGTACATCAAGGCCGGTTAAGGGGTTATCCAGCAATAATAATAGGGGATTTTTCAGCAGGGCAGCGGCCAGCATCAGGCGTTTTGTTTCACCGTTTGATAGTTTGATGAGTTGTTTTGTACGCAGGCTTTCCAGCTTCATCGTAGTAATTACCTTATCCAAATCCCAGTACATATCTCCGCGCGGCAGGGGTTTTATACTGTGCAGGTATTGCTCAACGGTTAAAGCATCTTCACTATCTGAAGAATTATAGCGTTGCTGGTAATAAAAATCGCTGGTGTTGGATAGGTTGCGGAAATGATGTTTTGGTTCAACCAAAGCAACCAGCTTATGAAAAGTAAGCGGTTCGGATGCAGCGGACTGTTTCGACAAAAAATCTTCAAAAAACTGGTAATGTACCTCGCCGCCGGTAATATTAAACCTGCCGGCAATGGTTTGCAGCAGGGCGCTTTTACCCGAACCGCTTTCGCCGATGATTGCCCAGTTTTCGCCTTTGTTTAGGCTGAAGGACAGGTTTCGGAATAAAACATTATCTAAAAACCTTACGGTTATGTTTTGCAGAGAGAGTATAGGGTAGCCCATAGTGATGTTATAGGCGGCAAATTTAGTATCTGTAAATAAAGGGCGGTTATATTATTGTAATAAAAATGCTGTAAAACAAAAAACGCCCTTTGTGAGGGCGTTTTTTGTTTTCAAAATGAGAAACTACTTATTTCTTAGTAGTGTCTTTCATCATTTTGCCAGTGTCTTTCTTAGTAGTGTCAGACATTTTCATTTTAGCTGAGTCAGCCATTTTAGCTGAATCTGCTGCTTTAGCTGAATCAGCCATTTTAGCTGAATCTGCTGCTGCTGAACTTGAACTACCTTTACAAGCAGTGAAACAAACGGCCATAACTAATGCTACGAAGCCTACTTTAAATGCATTTTTCATGTTAATTTTTTTTAAAAGTGATTAATAGTTTTGCTGTTTAATACCGAAAATAACAAAAGGTAACCCATGTTTGCAAAAAAAAATGCAAAGGATTACCTTTTTAAGTACAAGAAACTAAAAATCAGGTTTAAACGGTTGAAATTAATCAGGCCGAAAAATGATTATTTCTTAGTTGTGTCTTTTTTAGTAGTGTCAGCTTTAGCAGTTGTGTCTTTTTTAGTTGTGTCAACAGCAGCTTTTGCTGAATCAGCAGCTTTTACAGAATCAGCAGTTGAAGTACTTGCGCTACCTTTACAAGCTGTGAAAGAAACAGCGATAGCTAATGCTAAGAAACTAACTTTGATAGAATTTTTCATGTGTTATATTTTTAATGATTTTAAGGTTTAATACGGCAAAATGCAAAAGGTAACCCATTAATTTAAAAATAAAATATAAAATCTATGGTTTTGGTAGTCTATGGTATTGATCTTAAACCCAATAGCTATAAAAAAATATTTTTTTAAAAAAAGATAGCCCATGTTTTATAAACACGGGCTATCTTAAAAAAAACTAAAAATCAAAAAAAATAAAATACTATTTCTTAGAAGAAGTAGTAGACTTGGTTACTGTTTTAACGGTAGTGTCTTTTTTAATTGTACTGTCAGCTTTGCTGGTATCAGTTTTAACAGTGGTATCTTTTGTTACCGTATCGGTTTTAGTAGCCGAGGTATCGGTGCCGTTGCTGCCAGATTTACTGTGGCAAGCTGCAACTGAGAACGAAAGTGCCAGTGCAACAAAGCCAATTTTAAATGAATTTTTCATGGTTTGATATTTTAAATTGTACAGTTAATACCATTTGTTTAAAAAGGTAACCCAATGGTACATAAACATTTAAATTTGGGTATGTAAAAAGGCGGCTTATGCAAACCGCCTTTTAGCTATAGCCATACAGGCTATTATTACATTTTTGTGCTGTCTTTTTTAGTAGTATCTGTCATTTTAGTAGAATCGACAGTGGTTTTTACGGTCGAATCAACCTTGGTTGTTGATGAATCTGTTGCGTTTGTAGCCTTGTTGCTTGAGCATGCCGCGAATGATAATACAGTGCAAGCTACAATGCTTAATTTGATGATGTTTTTCATGAGTTTTTTGTTTTGACTATTGTTTTAGTGATTGCTTTAAAATTAAAATGATAACCATAATTTATTAATTTAGTTTTTTTTAATAAAAATGGGTTACCATTGCGCATAAATAGTATTAAGTAGTGAATAAAGAGTTAAAAGGGCCAATACCAACTGATAGTGAGGTAATACTGGGCATACTTAATAATTCGGAAAGTGTTTTAAACAGGCTCTATATTGCCTACTTTCCGATGGTGCTGCAGCTCATTATCAATAATAACGGTACGGCAGATGACGCGAAGGATATATACCAGGAGGCCATTATTATTTTATATAATAAAATTAAGGCCGGCGATTTTGAACTAAGCAGTAAGCTTAAAACATTTATATACTCAGTTTGCCGCAGGTTGTGGCTTAAAAGGCTGAGCCAAATGAACAGGTACGGCGGGGATATAAGGGATTTTGAAGATTACTCGCCCGTTGAGGATGATGAGGTTGATAAGCAAAACGAACTGGCCATACAGTTTACTAAAATGGAAAGCGCGCTGCAATTGCTTGGCGAGCCCTGCAAAACGATAATGGAAGATTTTTATATCCATAACCGCAGCATGCAGGATATATGTGAAAGGTTTGGTTATACCAATGCCGATAACGCCAAAACACAAAAATACAAGTGTTTGCAAAGGCTGAAAAAGCTGTTTTTTCAGCAGAAATGAGAGGATAAAAAGAGATGAACGAGCATAAATTGTTAGAGGAAATTGAAAGGTACCTTAATGGCGAAATGAGCCCTGAGGAACGTCTTCAGTTTGAGGCGCTTTGTAAGCAGGATACGGCTATTGGCAACAAACTTGCCGAGCACCGCCTGTTTGCCAAAACAATGAAGCAATACAGCGACCGCCTGGCGCTGGAAAGCCGTTTAGCCGCCATACATGAAGAGATTGACGTGCATACTTTAGCAGAAGAGCTGATGATACACCCATCATGGATTGTACAGCTATGGCGCAACCATCATTCAAAAATATCTGTAGCGGCATCAATAGCCATTTTTGCTATTTTGGGTACGCTGTTTTTAAGCGGCAGCTTTGCTAACCACGATAACAAATATATTGAGCTTCGCCGCGAAGTGGGCAACCTGCAGCGCAAAACCGAAAGCTTAAACCAAAAGGTAGCGCAAAATGCCAGCAGGACTAACCGCGATGTGATGGACAGGTACCGTGGTACAGGTTTTGCCATTACCGCTAACGGCCTCATAGCTACAGCATACCATGTTATAAACGATGCCGATTCGGTTTATGTGGAAAATGCAGCAGGCAAATCATTTAAGGCAGATGTATTGTATACCGAACCGGAAAACGATATCGCTATTTTACGCATCGCGGATAACTCGTTTAAAAACCTTAGCCCAATACCCTATACCTTTAAAAAGGGTGAAAGCGATTTGGCCGAATTTGTTTATACCCTTGGCTATCCGCAGGATTCGCCCCACTATGATGATGGCAAGCTAACTTCGACTATGGGTTTAAACGGCGATTCGCTGGATTACCAGATATCGGTAACTATTAACCCCGGCAACAGCGGCGGCCCTTTAATGGATAGCCGCGGTAATGTAATAGGCGTTGTTAAAGCCAAAGAAACCCAGATGGAAGGTGTACATTTCGCTGTTAAAACCAGCTATTTGTTAGCTGCCATTAACAACATACCAGCCGATTCATTAACCAAGAAAATCAGCCTGAATACCAAGAACACTTTAGCTGGTTTAAGTACCGTACAGCAAGTTAAAAAGCTAAAGAATTATGTATTTATGGTGAGGGTTTACGGTGGTAAATAAATTGCCCAAGCCCCCTCTAAATCTCCACCGGTAGGGGAGAATTAATTTTCCAGAGATATTTACAAAGGCTTCCGTAAGGAGGCCTTTTTGCTTTAATGCCTAACGGTCAACCTCGCCCAAAACAAAATCGATAGAGCCTACTATGGCTATCAAATCGGCAATCATTACGCCTTTGGCCAGTTCGGGGAGTACTGACAGGTTATTAAAACTTGGTCCGCGCGCGCGTACACGGGTGGGTATTTCGGAGCGGCCATCGGCCATAAAGTAAAAACCAAGTTCGCCTTTGGCGCCTTCGCAACGTACATAATAATCCTGCGCTTTGGGTGTTATTTTGCGGGGAAGCTTGGCACGCGGATCAAAATCTGCCGTGCGTTTCAGTTCATTTTGCAGGCGGTTGAGGCATTGCTCAATCATTAACAGCGATTGCTCAATCTCATCAACACGTACTTTATACCTGTCCCAGCAATCGCCAACGGAACCCATTAAGCCGGTACCTACGGGGATATCAAATTCTAACTCGGGGTAAACAGAATAACCATCAATTCGCCGTAAATCCCATTTTAAACCCGAGCCACGCAGCATTGGGCCCGAGCAGCCGTAATTTATGGCTACATCCAGCGGCAATACGCCAACATTGGCCGTGCGACTGATAAATACCTGGTTATCGGTTAAAAGTTGATTTAACTCAACCATTTTGGGTTTAAAGTACTCGATAAATTCGCGGCAGCGCTCCTCAAAGCCAACCGGCAAATCGTAAAACAAGCCGCCTACCCAAATATAATTATACAGCATGCGCGAGCCTGATGCCCATTCCAGCATACCCATAATATGCTCACGATCCCTGAAGCACCATAAAAACGGGGTAAAAGCGCCAATATCAATGCCGTAAGTGCCAATGGCTATCAGGTGCGATGCAATGCGGTTTAGTTCACACACCAACACCCTGATATATTCAACCCGTTTTGGGATATCCTTATCAATGCCCATCATCCGCTCAACACCCATTACAAAGGCGTGGCTGTTGTTCATAGATGCCAGGTAATCCATACGATCAGTAAACGGGATGGTTTGCTGGTAGGTAAGCGATTCGGCATGCTTTTCGAAACAGCGGTGCAGGTAGCCTATGTGCGGAATAACTTCTTTAACTATCTCGCCATCGGTAATCAGCTCCAAACGCAAAACCCCATGGGTAGACGGATGCTGCGGCCCCATATTGAGCACCATGTCCTCAACTGCAGCATCGGCGATTTTGCGGGTGTAGTTTTCTAAAGCTTCGGTGTATTCCATTGCTAACATTCCCCCTTTAGGGGGTTAGGGGGCTTAATCTATTTGTATACCTTTATAATATTTATCTACTGTTGTATAGTCTTTGCGAAGTGGATATCCTTCCCAATCATCCGGTAATAATAATCTTCTTAAATCCGGGTGGCCTTCAAAAAAAATGCCCAGCATGTCAAACTGTTCACGCTCATGCCAGTCGGCAGCGCGGTAGACGGATGTTATGCTTGGGAAAGAGGGTAGATCAGCTTCATCCCTGTTATTTTCCCTGCTTATTTTTAAGGTTAATTGCGTTTTGTAGGGGATAGATGCCAGGTGGTACACCACGCCGAAGCGGTTGGCCTCTACACCGTAATCAACGGCGGTAATGCAGCTTAAAAAGTCAAAATAGGTACTGGGGTTATCGCGCAGTTCGAGGCAAACCTGCGCTATTAAATCAGGCAGGATAAGCAGGGCTGATTGTAAGCCGCCGGTTTCTTCGCCAGCAATTACTTCAGCGCCAAATTTGTTAGCCAATAAAGATTTAATTTCTTCAAAACTCATGGCGCTAAACGTACTTTTTTCCAGTTTTTATTGTCGATTTTTTTATAAACGATACGATCGTGCAGGCGGCTGCGGCGGCCCTGCCAAAACTCTATCAGGCGTGGCTTTAAAACATAGCCGCCCCAGTAGGATGGTTTAGGAATTTCCTTGTCATCGCCATATTCAGTTTCCAGTTGCTCCCATTTTTTTTCCAATACCGCACGGTCTTCAATTTCCTGGCTTTGCGGTGAAGCAATTGCACCCAACTGGCTTTTACGCGGGCGCTCATGAAAATATCTCTCAGATTGCTCTTTACTTAGTTTTTCTATGGTGCCTTCAATGCGTATTTGTCTTTCCATCTCGCCCCAAAAAAACACAATGGAGCCCAGTGGGTTTTTGGTAATCTCCTTGCCTTTTCGGCTTAAATAGTTGGTGTAAAATACAAAGCCATTAGCATCAAAACCCTTTAATAATACGATGCGGGCAGATGGCCGGCCATCATAGGTTGCGGTGGCAAGCGTCATAGCATTAGGCTCATGCTGGCCTGATTCAACAGCCTCTTTAAACCAGCGGTCGAACTGCTTTATAGGGTCAATATGGGTGCTGTCTTTAGATAAAGTAGCGGCGCTGTATTCCTGCCGTAAGTTTTGTAACTCTTTTTTGTCCATTATTGCAAACTTACTAATTAATTATGCCGTACTTACGGTAAAGTATTTCATTTTGTGAAAAATGAACATATTTTTACAGTAGTTGTTATAAACTAAATATATACTATGCTCAGTTCAATTGCAGCGGCCACAGGGCACTTATTGGTTTCGGAACCGTTTATGATGGATCCCAATTTTAAACGTTCGGTTATTATTTTAACCGAATATTCGGGAGATGGCGTAATAGGGCTTGTTTTAAACCACCAAAGCGAATATTTACTGGGCGATGTACTGCCTGATATTTCTTACTCGGAAATGCCGGTTTATATTGGCGGACCGGTTGGCGAAAATACCCTGCAATTTATACACCGCTGCCCCGAAAAAATTGACGGCGGCCTTGAAATTAGTAATGGAGTTTACTGGGGAGGAGATTTTGAAACCGTGAAGAAGTTAATATCCAACTACCAGTTAACTGAGGATGAGATTAAGTTTTTTACCGGCTATTCCGGCTGGACGATTGAACAACTGGATGATGAGTTGAAAGAAGATACCTGGATGGTATCCAATAAATTTGAGGGTGATACCATTTTCTCGCATAGCGAACAAAACCTGTGGCGCGAGGTGGT
>Ga0302303_10001243_pt1 | contig 17083 bp, 10 predicted proteins | sample III_Palsa_E2_1_FD_194542 | JGI IMG/M metagenome (GOLD analysis project Ga0302303, IMG submission 194542) | Peat permafrost microbial communities from Stordalen Mire near Abisko, Sweden - III_Palsa_E2_1 | ecosystem: Environmental > Terrestrial > Soil > Palsa > Peat permafrost | place: Sweden...
TCTTATTATAAAAATACAATTGAGTTGTGCTTAAATATTTATACCCTTTCGGGTATAAATACGAATTTATCAATAAATATTATACCCGATAAGGTATAATGTTTTCATACCGTCTTAAATTGTCTTTCAGCTTGTTTACAATATCAGACTTATTGGATTGAAATTTATTTTCAATTAGTAATCAAGTAATTCTTTCAGAATAGCATATAGTTGGGCATGTTTATTGGGATTTTTTTCTTTGAGATTCTGAAGATTTTGCAGTTTCCAACGTACCGAAGGGTACTGTTCGTACGGGTATTTATCCCATACCGGGTTTAGGTTCTTAAAACTCAATAAGAATTCTTTATCCTCTTTGGTAAGGCTTCTACGGGTCACATCAATGAGCGCTGCCCTGGTCTGTTCATATTCCTCGTAGCTAAATTCTTCCGCTGCCATTCCGTTAAACTGGTTTTCCAATGCCGAACGCTGGTTTTGCAAATGGGGATTAAGCATTTCATTAAATGGCCTTTCACTACCCAACAAGCAGTACAAGAATCCTTTTTTGATCTCTTCCGTAAATCCTTCATTAGCAAGTAAATATTTCACATCGAAAAGATCGCGCGGATGTTGCCTGTCCAGTGCCGCGCAGATCTTCCCTCCATAAAGTTGTCCTAACGGTACTACCGCTATCTCGCAAAAAACATCATATTCGTCCTGCGCCTTTACACATAATGGCAGCACTATAGGCTCCGCATAAGTTCCCCTGCCAACCAGGTTAACCTCCAGCTTTACGGTTGCGGACTTTGTTGAAATCATCAGTTTCCCTGTAGCTGCTTTTAACGTTACTGTTACCCCTGGTATATTTCCCTCCAGATTAGCCTTTATCCTTCCAAGCGCTTCGACGATATGCTGAATTGTAGTGACCCGGTCTTCGACAGGCAAATAAGTGAGATCAATATCGACCGAAAGCCTCGGCATATCGCGTATGAACAAATTGATCGCCGTGCCGCCGTGAAGCGCCAGGCTTGCTTCTTTAGCCACCTCAGGCAAAACCTTAAGTAAAAGGCTGACCTGATCTTTATAAAGTTGTTCCATGATCTGTTAGTTCTTTTGGTACTGTGATTTCAAATTTCGGGATATATACACCGCCAGAAACGATACTGCGTTTGCCTTTACCCAAATCTATTTTGCTAAGATCAATGTGCTTGAGCCAGGAATGGCCAGCCTTTTCAGCCATAAACAGAAACAGTCTTTTTACTTTTACAGAAGTACAACCCGCCAGTAGTTCCTGGACAGAAGATGGCCGCAGATTGTTCATTCCTTCCAATAATTCATAACACTCCATCAAAGCCATTTCTTTTGGAGCAAGATAAAGGCACTCCAGTATAGCTCTTGCCGGGCCGGATATTTTTACTTTGAAGTTTCTTACATCATAATCTATTAATCCCGAACTGGCCGGAAGAAATGCTGATGGATAATATTTTACAATGGATTCCCAAGGATAAGTATTGAACCATTTGGGCAATTTCTCAGCCGCCTGACCAAATAACACCATCTCTCTTTTTCCCATTTCAAGATAATGTGAACGACCCTGTAGTACTAAAGCTGAACGGCCCCCGATATGTAATGACAAACCAACCTGATTTTGTAAGGCATATAGTGCCCCTTCCATATCGATTTGGTCTCCAGTCCGCTTCATTGCGCCTGTACCGATAGATTCAAGCCATTTGCTGCTTTTATATCTTTTTTGCAGGTCCGGGCTGTAGCCGTTGCCGCTAAGCCAGGAACTTAAAAAAACAGTTCCATAGGGTTGCGACTGCATTAGTTGGTTTATTTTAGATGAATTACTGGTACTCATAGTACCAAAATAAGAATTAAAATAAACTTATCCAAATTTTAGTTTAAATAAATATACATAATGGTACTCATAGTGCTGTTATTTAAATAAAAATAAACAAGACGTTTTTGAATATATCTCTTGAAGCCAAAGGCAAATCTGTTATGAACGATAGCGAATTTCAGTTTTGCTAAAAAGCGAGGCTGGTGGCGCAATGGACTGCACCATTATGAGCGCAGCGGCAAGCCAACCGGAATAGAATACGAGGGCTTGAAGTTTCGCTTTTCACGTCTCTTGCCGGAGAAGCAATTTGAAGACTTGCTAGTTGAACGAAGCGAGGAAGACCGAGCATTGGCAGAGATACAAGCAATACGGGAGCAGCAGCAGGGAAGGGATAACAGGGAGCGCGATATTGAAGACAGGGAGCGATAGCACAGAAGCAAGATAGTGTGTCCCTCCGGTGACAGATTGCTATCTTTCCGTCGGTGACACACTATCTTGCGGGGAAATCCCCGTACCCCTTAAGTAATTGCATACCAAAGGTTGGTGCTTAATTACAGCAACCTTTGTCTTTCTAACACACTTCCATTATCTCAGCCAAACGCCGCCCCCCCTAATAGGGATATATCACCTATTTTGAAATAACAAATGTTGCATAAAGATTTGGTGTACCATAAAGTTCCATTTTTATTTGGGGATAATATTGGCCCATTCCTCGATTAAATGACCATCCAGGATAGACTTTAGCTATGTTATGTCTGTAGTCTTTTTCTTGCGCAACGGATAGAAGTTTTTTACTTCTAGCATCCTTAATTTTTTTGTCTGAATCATTCAAAAAAATGGTATTTAAACACATCATGATATTTACGTGATCACTGTCTGAAATCGCCAAAAGCTCTTTAGTTTGAAGAAGTTTGATAGCCCTATCGATACGTTGATGAAATTCGTTCCATGTAATTTTTTCTGGTTTGTTGTGGGCGGAGTCTGGCAGGAACTGTTGCGTTTGCCCGAAAGAGTTTTTGACTGTAAATAACAGCCCCGGCTGGCCTGCGCACCTGGTAAAGCCGACCATCTGTTACCGCAAAGGTAGCCCCCGAAGCCAGGGCAGTACGCTTACAATTTCCAATGTACTTACAACCCGCTTGACAAAGTAGTGGAGTTGTACGAACGCTTGCTGGCAAGCGAAAGGGAAAAGACCGATCTGATGGGTAGCAAGTAATCATTACCTTACTATGGAAACCGTTACCAACAACCCCGTGCTTCATACAGGCCGAAAGATTGAACGCCTAAGAAAAGCAATAGGATTAACCCAGGCCGAGTTTAGTGCCAGGTTAGGTATCAGCAAACAAGCCGTTTCCAAGATAGAACAGGCTGAAACTATTAAAGAAAACCGCTTACAATGGATTGCGGGAGCGTTAGGCATCAGTGCCGAGGCCATCCATCACTTTACCGACGATATGCTGATTTTTCACATTCAGCACATGCACAATCATTCAACCGCCTACGCTTATAATTTCCAATGTACCTATAACCCCCTTGATAAAGTGGTAGAACTTTACGAACGCTTGCTCCGGGTGGAGCGGGAAAAGGTAGAGCTGCTTAAAAAGCGTTTAGCCGATAGCCAGGCCGGGGGTTAAGAAAGACCAAGTTGCGCAGGTCTTTCAATCCCTTACCGCTCCGGCGGTATGGGCAAGTAAGTTTTTGGGGTACCCAAAAACACAACTTGCAGGTATAAAAACAAACACCTTACCAGATAGACATATAGCTGTATATATAGATAGCTCTGAAACAACGAAGCCCGGCAAATGCCAGACTTTGTTGCCTATCACTCTTATGCCCAATTATGACGACCTTAGCCGACAGAGGTATTACTTATAGGCCAATAGTATGCCCGTGTAATTTAGCTATATCTTCATAAGTCATAGAATAGTGTTTTTTATTGACGAACGCAGCATACCTAAGTCTTTTCAAAGGTGATAAATCACCATCTATTACATCCGTACTCATAAACCTAAAATCCTCTAAGTTCGGCATATCATTTATAAATTTTATCGACGGAATAGAGCCGCAGCTATTAAAACCTAAAGTCTTTAATTTTTCTAATGCAGTAACCGATTCGAAATCAATTATTTTTTTTGCATTTCCGAACGTTAAAAACTCTAGTACGCCACTCAGATTTGCTACTTCTTTAATATGTGTTAAATTGCGTAAATAATGAAATTCGATATTCTTTAGCCTTTCGAATTCTTCAATACCCTTTAAAGATTCAATATTTGACATTGATATATATAGAGATTCCAATTGCTTCAAATTACCAAGGCCTGTCAAGTCCTTTTCTTTGACTGTATAGTGAAAAAGACGAATATCTTTTACTTTAGTAAGTGAATTCAAATTCTTGACTTTCGATTTTAAATCCAAATAGCATGTTTTCATCTTTGTAAAACAGCCAAGATCAAGTATCTGACTCGGGTTGAGATTTTCATAGCTAAGAAATTCTAAATCATTTAAAGCATATAACCCTGAAATATCAAAAGGGCCCTTTATTTTTATCTCTTTCAAAAAATCAAAATCTTTTAAAAAATCGATATTATTATCTGTGTATCCATGAAATCTACTTATCCAAATTCTCTTTAAATGTTTTTTTTTGAAAAACTCCATGCACTCAAAGATTTTCTGCTGATCAATAATCAAAGTATCATTCTCAAATACCTTAAATCCATCAATATCATCTATAGCCATATTATATTTTTATTTTAACTGTTTTATTTGTCTTGTTTATACTTATGGCTTCCGGGAGAGTCTCTCTCATTATAATTGTCAGGATTATCTTTACCGCCATCGTTCTCCAATCTTCTAGCTTCATCCCTATAGGCTTGTGCATCATTGTCTGCAGGTGTCCAATCAATATCGGAAATATCAAAAGAAGTATTATTCTGCTTTGCTCGATATTTCGCAGATTCAAGAGCCCTTGCAAATGATCCTTGACCATGATACCTTTTTCCATTTTTAAATTTAATTGTATATGACCCTGGATGTTTTGGATCTCTACGGGCATTCATCAGCCTTAGATTATCGGCTTCTTCATGATCGTCGTAATTTGCAGGCATTAATACAAATACCAGCGTTAAAACAGGCATTAAAAATACCGGTGGCTTTATAAACACTCCGTATTCTATAGGTTTGATCTCCTTAAGAGGCTCAATGGGTTCAGGTTCCGGCTTGGGCTTAGGGGTTCTTGTAGCGTGTATATAAACAGTCTTTAATGTATCACGACCATCTACATCACCCAAATTAATGGGGTTATTTAGAACATAAGCATACAATGATGTACTTTCATAATTTTCAGCGTCCGGGTCAGGCACATTCCATCTGGCAATGACCGGGTCATAGAACCGCGCGCCATAATCGTATTGATTGGTTAAATCAGTTTGTACTTCCTTCCCGTTGTAAAGATAACGGTTATTGTTTGAATTGTTATATCGCGGACTTCTTAAGCCGAATGAATAATATTCGTCTTCCTGCAATTCCTGAGCCAGCCCCGTAGTGCTATTTTTTCCAAACGACACTCTTACGTTGCCCAGATGATCCGTAAGATTATATTCATAGCTATAGGTGCCGTTATTATAGGCTATCCTACCAGCTTCAGTTTGTATAAACTGAATGACGCTGCCCGTATTACCGGGAGGATTATTGTACACTATTCCATCTATATAATCCCAGGTGCCATCACTACCAGTATTCCTCAGCTTTTGTCCAGTTGCGTCATAGGTATAAGTAGCCAACGTCGATGCATTCTGCATTACTGTTTGCGGAAGGTTAAGCAAATTATAAATAATGTTTTTGTTAGTTCCATCCGAAGTAGCATTACCATTATTATCGTATCCATAACTTCTAAAAGCGCTTCCACCGTTGGTCACCGTTTGCAATTGGTTACTTTGATTATTATTTAAATAAGTATAATCTAAAACAGCCGGACTAGAGCCCGTTCTTGTCAACGCCGTGATATTACCCATTAAATCATAATTAATCTGTTCGTTAAGCGAATTACTTGTTGAAGTAGCGCTTGTTAAGCGATTAAGCTGATCATAACTATAGCTGAACGTCTTATTACCGCTTGTTGTTCCACTATAAAGCATCTCTGAAATATTGCCATTGTATTGTTTACTTATGCCTGCATCCGGATTATTATATTGTAAGCTATAATTGAACAAATTTGCTGCTGTTCCGGCTGTTAGTAACCAGCCTCTCTCATTATATGTGTAAGGAATATCTTGCAGAAAAGGCGCTGATCCCGTTTCACTGTGCAAGTGCCGGGTCATTACCTGTCCAATCTCATTAAAATCATTCTGTTCTATTAATACATTTGTACCGCCATTTATACTCTCAAAGCTCTGTATCTTTCGTCCCGTCTGGTCATATATATAAGTGTTCCTAATCGTGACAATTGCGCTGGTAATGTTTGTATAATTATAATGTTGACGTATGGTAGAGGTAACCTCATTAGCGAAATTATAATTACTTGTGATCGCATCATAGTTATTAAAACTAAGATTGGCGGTCCCACCAAAATAATGCTGCTTATAATGCTGAATATCCCTTGCCAACCCATCGTAATAAAATATATCCCACAACATATCCGGCGTAGTATTCGTAATCGTATTTAGCACCGCCGTTTTAGTTGCTGTTAACAGGCCAACGTTTACGGTACCAGCTCCCGATGGAGCAACGTATTTTGCAGAAGGCCACCCAGGCGCGGTATAATCATCGTAGTAGTTGACCGTTAGAACTTGGCTTAAGGCTGGATAACTGCTTATACTATACCCCGTTGGATTCAGGCTTGTATTATTACTATAATCTCTTTGATCCCATTGTGATCCCGCATAAATGCTCGCTTGAAGAGTGGAAAGGCTGATAACAGAACCGGCATTCCATAGACCGGTTACAATTACTCTTCCAAAAGCATCAAATTTAGTAACGGTCCATTGATTTGTTGTTTGCTGGTTGCCGTCCTGTGTAAGTACTGGCTGATCCAATTGATTATAAACGACATATTCCCACGCCATTCCGGGTAGCTTTTTTTGAGAAAGGCGATTCCGTTGGTCATAATTATATTGATAGCATAAATTACTCAATATCGAAGAAGATGGTAACGCTGTGTCCGCTCCCGACGCCGGAGGTAAAACAAAAGAAAGATTACCATAGTCATCATATACGTAATAGGTAGACAATATTTGTAATACTCCTCCTGTATAATTAAAAGTTCTTTTCAATACAGTTTGCCCTTGATAGTCTTTGTACTCTTCCGTCGTTCCACCTCTTCCGCTTCTCCAATTTTCTCCCTGACTTACTGTTAAGTATAATTGTCCTGCTGCATAATACGCTGCACTGCCGCCTCCCTGAGTCAGCGTACTGCTGCCGTCGCTGTTAAGCGTTACCGAATACATTTGCACCAAATGGCTATGTGCCGTATCACTTAATGCAATCGCATCATTGGCTATATAAGCTGTCTTATTTGTATTACCGGAAGTATTTCCAGCGACTGGCTGCCAGGCAGCACCCGGCGCGCCCTGTTCCACTACCCTATTTAGCGGCGAAGGTTCATAATTAGTTTGTGCAAAAGGGTCAACGATTTGATTTACTCCTTGCGGCGGCGTAGTGTAGAAATTATTCTGATCGCTGTTGCTATAACCACTTGATCCATTTAAGGCACTCGGTTTAAAACTGCCGTCGTTTACGGTAGAAGTATAGGGCAAATATTTTGTACTTAGTCGCCCATAGGCGTCATATGCTACTGGTTGAACCACATCATTATCCTTGGGGCTCTCTTTTACCCCTACCGTTTGGATCAGTCTTCCCAACCCATCAAAATATTGGATTGTTTGATTGACATTGCAAGCGGTCATAGCTGCAACTTGTGCAGGTGTGGTTGATAAAACGCCTGTAGTCCTGAATGTGTTCGAAACAACAAAATTCATGCTGTTATTCGGGTTACTGTTCAACACTAAACAATCAGTAACGATAACCGCGCTCGTATTGTTAACAGCTGTTACCCCGTTGCTGATTATTATCAAGCGATAATAAATATTTGAAGTAACTGCCGTCGTGCGTGTGTAACTTAGCATAGTTGCACCATTTACGTTACTAAAGTTTATATTATCAGAGGAACTTTGCCATTGTAAGAGATAAGTGCCATTACCACCTCTTGGTGGTGCTGAAGTAATGGTAGATGGTATTGTATTTGGAGCTATACTTTGAGTTGCTGGGGTTACGGCTCCCGAAACCAATTGCGGGTAAACTGTTATTGTTATCACACCACTTGACGCAGTCGAACCATTACTGGTAGCGACTAATTGATAAAGTGTAGTCGAGGTTAGGACCGGTGGTGTGTAACTTAAACTGGTGTCACCCGCGATCGCCGTCCACGTACTGCCACCATTTGTGGAATTCTGCCATTTATAACTATAGCTACCATTTCCTCCGGTGGCAGCTGCAACCGTTATTACAGCAGGCGCAGTATTATAATTAATTGTCTGATTATTCCCCCCTGTAATAACCCCTGTCACTAATTGTGGATAAACCGTTACTAACACGGGGGCTGTAGTTACCGTTGTTCCGTAACTGGTAGTTGCCAGTTCAAAATAAGCGGATGTGGTAATGGTAGCACCGGTAACTGTTGCTGCTGTTGTATTGTTTCCCGCAACAGCAGAGCCTGATGGCACGAAAGTACCCGTACTGGTAGGAGAAGTCAACAATTGATAACTGTAGCTGTTATTCCCTCCTGAAGCCAGAACGGAAAATGATGGTGGCGTGCTGTAATTGATTGATTGCGCTGCAATCGTACCCGGAGTAATCTGCGGATATACCGTTACTGTAGCGTATCCACTGTATGCGTTAACATTATTACTTGTTGTGACTAAGCGGTAATAGGTGGTTGCCGTTAAACCACTAGGGATGGTATAGGTCAGGCCGGTTCCTGAGCTCGTTCCTGTACCCAGCGCGACGCTTGTCCAATTAGTGGTGTTAAGTGAACTTTGCCACTGATAGGTATAGGTACCGCTTCCTCCCGTTGGAGGATTGGATAGCAGGTTAAGTGTTGGGGTAGCACCATAGCTGATGGTTTGGCTGCCCTGGGTAATCGACCCGGCTACCAATTGAGGGTATACCGTTATGGTAATTACGGCATTTGATACGCTTACATTATTACTCGTAGAAATTAATTGGTAGGAGGTGGTGGCTGTTAACGGCGGTGGCTGATAACTCGTAGTTGTTCCTCCTGTACCGTTGGTTACATTTGACCAACCTGTCGCTGCTGAATAGATTTGCCATTGATAAGTATAAGTACCATTGCCACCAGTAGCTGCCGCAGAAACAATCGGTGAAGGTGTAGCGCCATAATTAATATTTTGCGTTCCTGATGTGATAGTACCTGCTACCAATTGAGGGTAAACGGTTACCGTTATTTGACTGCTGGGTACATATACCAGGGGATTTCCGCTGAAGGCTAATACCTGATAATACGTTGTGGAAGTTAAAGGGTCGGGAGAGTAGCTGGTCGTTATACTGCCTGTTCCTGTGGTAACGCTGGTATAGGTGCCCGTATTTCCCGTTGGCGAGCTTTGCCATTGGTAACCGATGGTCCCATTGCCTCCGGTAGCATTAGCTACGCTCAACGTTGTAGGCTTTGTATTATAATTGATATTCTGACTGCCACTGGTTACATTTCCGCTTACCAGTTGCGGATAAACCGTGACTAAAATCTGGTTGCTAGGCACATTGGCGCTGCCGTTACTGGAGCATACCAACTGAAAATAGGTATTCGCCGTGATGTAATCAGTGGGCATCGTTAGTGTCCCGCCGGATGTGCTCGTAGGAATGGGACTGCCGACATTTGTCCAGCTACTTCCATTGGTGGAACTCTGCCATTGAACGGTATAGCTTCCTGATCCGCCTTGTGGTACAGGACTGGTTATGGCCGGAGATGTATTGTAATTGATCGATGTTGTTGCACAGGAAATGACCGGAGCCTGCACCTGTGGATAAAAATTAACTGCTGTTGTATTGTGAACCGTCACGTTTGTGCTGGTTGTGAGTGTAATCTGATAAATGAGAGACGTATTATTGGCCGGTGGAGGATAAGTCAATCCCGTTCCAAGGGATTTACCCCAATTGACACCATCTGTTGAGCTTTGCCATATGGAGGAGGTAAAGTTGCCGCTGCCGCCTACGGGTGTGGCGGTTAAGGTTGCTGGTGAAGAACCATAGTTAACACTCTGATTTGCCGGGCTTATGTTAACACCTGTTAACAAAGGGGAAACGGTTATTGTTGCAAAGTTGCTGTTAGCCGTTTGAGTGCCACTAATCGTCTGCATCCGAAAATACGTGTTTGACGTTAAATTTCCTGTTGGAAAGGTTAAGCCGGCAGCACCGTAATTGGTCCATGTGGACTGGTCGGTGGAGCTTTGCCATTGGTAATTGTACGTACCCGTTCCTCCGCTCGATGCGGAAGCCGTCAGGCTTGGAGAAGAATTATATTCAATGTTTTGAGTTGATGGGCTGACAACGCTTGCTACCAATGGCGCAATCACCGTCACAGTCAGGATGCTCGGTGTCCCCATTCCAGAGGTATTTACGCCTGAAACATAAACACCTACACTCCCCGCGTAAGAACTATTCCAGGTAACCGTAGCTGAGGTACTCGATCCGCTGATGGAGCCTGCTGATGACGGCGATAATGACCAAGCGTAGCTGGTTGCCCCACTGGCGGTGGTGGTAGAATACGACGAAGTGGTGGTTCCTGGTGAAATGCTTGTAGGGCCCGAAATAGCGCCTGGTTTACCGGGAGCTCCGCCCCCCACGCCATCAGGTTGGATGCCCCCTACCTGCGCTTGTGCGCCGCTTACGAAAAACATGATGCTTAAAAGGAAAACAAGCAATGCCGTGACCTTTTTAACATTTTGTTCTTGTTTTGACTGCCTGATGAAGGCGTATTTCTTCCCTGCCAGTTTAAATATATTGCAATGCATGATTGTGATAATAAGGTGGTTTGGATTTATATTTACTGGCCCTGATAATGATATTGGTAATTTTTGATGATGTTGCCATCCTTATCTTTGATGTTCATCAGGCGCTGAAAACTGTCATACTCATAGTAGCTTATTTCCCCCTTAGGATCTGTCGAACTGGTTACTCCTATTTGCGGATCATAAGTAAATGTGGCCATCTGTGCGGGGGCCGGATAGAAACGTACATCATCTATCTGCGTACCTGAAGTACCTATGGTAATGGTATAGGTGCTGGCGCTTACCGTAACACTGGAGGTCTGAAATGTCCATACGCCTGCTAATTTTTGCCAATAAGAAAGTACATAATTACCGACATCTAATCCTGTAAGCGGTTTTGAATAAGGGCCTATATAACTATAGTGACCCGTTTTTGAATCTCCGAGTGTGCTAGTTCCATCTCCTTCTTCGAAACTATCATAAAAAATATCATTGCTTTTTGCGTTGCTTACTTTAGCTACCGGGTATGCCTTATTATATCCCCATTGATAAGCAATTGGAGGCCCATTTTGCTGAGAAACGGTTGATAAATTTCCCGCAACGTCGTAATTCTGGAAATTCACACGTATTTCTGATGGATTCGTCCCTTTTTGGAATTCAATGGTATTGGGTTTTATGATATTGTTAAAGGTATTGTAATTCGTTTTGGTTTGTGTGAGCTGGGTACCGTTCTTGAAATTAATAGATTCAATGACGGGGCTGATCATATTCGCAACAGACATAGCAGCATAAATCCCTGTTGGATCGCTGCTATTGTTTACCATGTCCTGCGGATAAACAAGGGTCTGTTGTAAATTATCGCCTTTACTGCTAATGGTCGTTATCCGTGTTGGCTGCAAATGCGCTAAATTATCATAATAATAATTCGTGGTTTTCTGATTAATAATTGTTTGTCCGGTTGCATCATAATTATTTTCTATTGTTTGCTGTGTCAACTTGACCCCAGAATTTATAGGATAGTTGTAATAGGAATAAGCGCTTGGGGTCAACTGATGGCAGCCGTTAAAATTGTATGTATAATTTACCACCAATCCTGTATCAATTGGTCCAGTAAGACTTTGAAAAGTATTTACTTTAGCACTTACTAAGCTATAGGCGCCATTTACATTTCGGTAATGAGATTCGTTGTTAAGCTGACCATTTAACCAGGGAAATGACATCAGTAATACGCCATAATTATTGTCAGAACCGCTTGGCCATTGTTGGTCCGGGTATAAGTCGTATTGATAAATGCTTTTGCCATTATTTTGCGTGGTATCACCATCATATCTGGTAATACTACTATAAGCAACAGGACTTCCATCCAAAGATGACAACGCATACATGGAATTACTATTATATAGTATTTCATGGTCAAAACATTGAGTGCAAATAATTTGGTTCTGTTCACAGGATTTACCTACAGAATTAATGACATTGGTAACGTTATCCGTTAATGCAAATGGGGTGGAAATCAATGTGCCTACACCTAATTCATTAACTCCATATTTATATATCTCTCTTGTTAACAAATTGCCATTGGCATCATAATTCTTGATTGCCTCTACTCTCAAGCCTCCACCAACTACTGTTTGCGCTTTTGTTGAATCAAAGGAAAGAATAATCGAAGCGCTTACAGATGGATTTGTTTTCGCTTCGGCATACAATTGATATTGGGTATTGGGTAATAAAGTTACTCCTGTCGTTGTGTAAACACTGGCATTCGGGTTACCACCTGCTTCATAAACGATCTGACCTGTCGCGACATTCGTTATTTTGACATATGGTTGACTGGGAACTGGTGGTGTCAGATTATTATAAGGACTGATGCTAACAGTTGCGCTGCCGTATGAAAGTTGGGAGGGCGTAGTGAAATATTGGGTACTCTCTTCCTGCGTGCCCAATCCCCCTCCGCCTGTTGCTATAGTCGAATAGGTAAGTACATTATTCACTGTACCTGGATAAAGATTTGGCTCATAGGTGAACTGGGTGTAGCCCTTTGTAGGATAATGTATACCTGTTAATATGCCTGCTTGCATATAAGCTCCATTTACGCTACGGTTTGCACCTCCGATGGTATAAAGGCCGTAAGAAACGTCATAGATATTTTGCAGCTTCAAAAGGGTGTTATTCCCGGTTTGCCCATTATAATAACCCCAGACATCTTGTGCGAAATTATTTACAGGTGGCGGCTGCAATGAATTATAAACAAAGGTGTAGGCGTCGATCCTAACATTGCTATTATCTGATTCAACTACACTATCAAGCCTCAACCGATATTGCAGATTTGTGAGCGTGGCATTTATCGGGTTGGTTATATTAGAGTAGAAGTAATCTGTATTAAGTTTAAATGCTTTCAAACGGCTATACGCCTTGGAACCGTAATTGTAATTAAATACAATAACGGAGTCTAATGATGCTGTGCCTGTATCTTCACGTCCGGCTTTACTAACAAATTTAACCATTCCGCCTTTATAAGTAATGGCAGCGATATGGAGAGGTTGATATTGCCTGTAACTTGTTACGGCCGTATTTGATGTTATATTTTTTGTTGTAGAACAAGGCCCGCACTGTCCGGTTGGCGCACTATTCGCTCCAAATTCTGTTGAAAAATTATAAGCTAGTTCTGTGATTTGAACAGGATCTTGCTGATAACTAAAACTAAGAGTATCCGATTTATCGGCCGATATCATTTGTGTTAAGTACCAACTGGAGGCATTAGTCTTATAACCAGCTTGGCTACCGGTTGAATTATTTGAAGTTGTGATGTATTCGATGTTGGAAAAGTTGTAAATATCCCCCTTTTCATCAACAATTTCGAAGGTTAGCGGGGTACTTGATGACGGCGGAGCAATAATTTTCAGAGGCCGGTTCGGTATTAAAATTGGTTGTTGATTATTGCCAAATACAAATTTTCCACCTTGCGAATTAAAATTATAAAAGAAAAAATCCGGTTGCGTATTTTGGCTTCCCTGAATAACACTTTCCATGTAAGCGCTATCTGCGTGAAAATTGGCAGCTAGTGAATTTGCGCTCAAAATACCGGAATTCAAATATCCATTTGGTATTTCATCCGGAGCACCAACGATGGTACGGGTTACAACTCCTCCTGCGTTTAATGACCATCCCAAACCGACCCATGTAGCCAATTCGTCAACCTTAATACCTGAAGCATCATAAGACAGAGAAATAGGCAAATTAAACCTTGGAGTTTTAATTTCGTACAGTGGAACTGTGATATCTGGAACACCTGCCGCATTATTTCCATGAAATTGACCGAACTCACCGAGTTTGGCCGCTTCAGGGGTTGGAGGCGTAATATTGGGTACACTTAATGCTGATTGGGCAAATATTAAGCTTGAATTAATAATAAAAACGATTAGGCACAGGTAAATTTTCTTCATTAACGCTTGACTTGATAATCACTACAATTAGAATGTAGTGGTTTAGGTAATTCCTTTTATATGAATTCTAATAATTCTTAATTTCACAATGATATTAAACAAATGTCTTTTTATTTAATACTTTTTGAATTTTATTAAAAATATTATTTTTCTCTTGTTTTTTACCCAAAAACCAATAAATACAATTATATACTATCTCATTTTACGAAAGTGGCAAATTTCAAACGACCCATTTACAAGATATTTAAATCCGATTTTTTAATATTCTAGTAAAGAAGTCATAAAAGAAATTTTAATTATATATCTAAATACTAAATCGACAAAAAGAGCAAAATCATTATGATCTCTCTGAATAGTCAAGATAAACACCAAGGAATTATAAGATTGAAAATTGACTAAAACTAGTCTGCCTTTAAACAAGCTCATAGCTATTTCCTATTAAGAAATAATGACCCGGCCTTGTATAAATATTTCCAAACAAATCCATTCCATTGTTTATATTTTCCTTTGGCGACCTGAATAATAGCTTTATCATCCAGTTTCAACTCTTTTGAGGCCTGCCTGATGCTTAAATATGTTCTGATCAAGCCTCCATTCAAATCATATTGAGCAACGGGTTTACTATTGGTTGGATTTCTTTGCCAACCCGAACGGTCAGCCATTTTTAGATGAGGAAATAAGCGTCCCCTTTTTGACGCGCGAATTTGTTTTTCGCTTTTGGTGACTAAGCGCAGGTTTTCAGGGCGGTTGTTATAACCATTATTATCAATATTAATTACGTACATCCCATTTTTACGATAGTCCAGATGAGGATCAATGAAAGTCATATAAATAAGCCTTCTCGTATTAAAATAATAAGCATGATTTTCTATAGTTAGTGTAACCCTCAAGTCAACCATTGGATCGCCTGTAACAATATTATGATTATTGTGAACTGACTGACTTAAAATACGACCCTTTACAGACTGTTGCTTTAAACGTGGGTGAGGAATAATTCTATCCAACGATTTCACGCGCCCCATATTGGAAGCTTGGTAAGAGCCTTCAAAACCAGGGATATCTTTCCATACTTCGCCCGCCAGATCGATCAATGACCTGTTCAAATAAACATTTTCGGTTGCTATGACTGTCTTATTAAGCATCAATCGCCAAACTTACAGATCAACAGCTAAACTTCCACATTGTTCTTTTAAAGCACGCTACTATACGTTCTTCTAGTCTAATCTGCCATAGCTTTCTTCAGTCATTGAAATGATCAAATTCAACATACACATCAAGACAATTTAGTTTATAAAATAAACCAACCCGATAGCACATGAAAGGTTGTTTAACACCGGCTTCTTGAACTGAAAATTACTAAAGTGGATATTTTAAGTTAAAAATACTTCGCCCTTAAAAGCTGTAGCCAAAAAGACATTCACCTTAAATATTAATATGACTGATGTGTTTTAAAGCCTGTTACCCTGCTATACTATATTCTTGTTAAGCAAAGTAACGCATGAACATCATCGACCTTATTCACCACGTAAGCAACCAAAAGCGGGAGCCGGGTAAAAATGTCTTAGAATACGGGCCACCGCAAGAAAACAAAAAAAATGGCCCGCTCTGTATAGCTTTACTTTTTACCCGGTGGCGCGCTATACTCGCGGATGTGGTGAATATGGGAATTAAAGACATCCTGCGAATAAACCGGATGCTTATTTATTTCAATTGGATGCTCTTTTACCATTCAGATTTTCAAATAACGGGGCCTGATGAATCAGCATCTCTACACTTATCTCAGTGACAAATCCTATAAGTTATAGTTTTAAATTACCCGATAAACGTTTAGCATATTCCGGTTAAGCCGTTGAAATTTATGGTGTAAAAGATCAGTGTATAGAATAAAGCGGTTTGTTGATGTAAATCAACTTTTTTGCGATGTATATTAACTTTTTTTCAATCAAAATCGATTTTTTTAATGAGGTAAATCAATTGACAAATGTTTTCAGGAACATAACTTTAATCCGATAGAGCAGTAAAATTTCTACAGGGGTAAAGGATAGTAAAATTTTTTATTTTGAAGAGCTACAAAAAGCATTGATTTAAAGGGTATTCAGGTAAAATACAGGGATTTCAACTTTGTTTTTCTCTGTTTTTACCTTCAAAATCTACTACCCTTTTACTACTGTTTGCGCATTTAAGAAATGCGTTTATTCAACCAGGAAAAAAATATTTCCGCATGTCACCATTTAGAATATAAATAACGCCGAGATTAAGCGGCTCATGGAATACTTAATTAATAAGCTATTGGAATAATAAATTATTTATGGTTAAACACGTTTAAGGCGGCTCCTGATAAAGAAGGAGGCAGCCATTTTTAACAGCCTTATGAAAAACCCTATCACACTTAATTTTTCTTCTGCTGAATTGCCTGGTAAAGATATTACCGGGGACCTGCCGGATGATTGCAAATACCGGATACCCTATGCCAATGCTGAGCTGATAGAACTGGAAGAAGGGGTTGCTATTTGTCAGCATTATAGCCATATTCTTTATTTCATGGAAGTAATCGAATTTAAACTGCATACCGATCTGTACGCAAGTTTTTCGGTGGATAAGCCAAGCCTGTTCCAGTTCTTTATGCTACAAGGAAAAATTGCATTTTTCACTCCCGATCAAGAGCCAATTGCGCAAGCGGGGAAAGGTATCTGCTATGCGACCTATAATGAACCGGCGGAATATTTTTACCATCTACCTGCCGGGACACACCGCACATGCTGTTTTACGTTACGGCCTCGGTGGTTACAAATGAAAATAAACAGCTATCTCGGGCTAAATCCGTT
>Ga0302303_10001244_pt1 | contig 17077 bp, 13 predicted proteins | sample III_Palsa_E2_1_FD_194542 | JGI IMG/M metagenome (GOLD analysis project Ga0302303, IMG submission 194542) | Peat permafrost microbial communities from Stordalen Mire near Abisko, Sweden - III_Palsa_E2_1 | ecosystem: Environmental > Terrestrial > Soil > Palsa > Peat permafrost | place: Sweden...
TTTTGGTGGTTTAATTAACCGAGTTACCAAAAAACCTTTTGATACAGAAGCAGGCGAAGTTACCTACACCGCCGGAAGCTATAACTTAAACCGCGTAAGTGTGGATTACAATACGCCCCTTGATTCGGCAAAAAGAATGTTATTCCGCATAAACAGCGCATATAATAATGCCGGCAGTTTTCAGGATAATGGCAACAGCAATAGCTTTGTATTTGATCCAAGTTTTAAATATACCGTAAACGATCGTTTAACATTATCATTTGATGTGGAAATCAACCACACGGCTTCGCCAACACCATCTATTTATTACTTTGGTACAACCGCTGCAAATTTAGGTGTTACTAATGCAAATGATTTAAGCATCAACTACAGGGATTCATACCAGGGCGGCGATTTGATCACCACTTCAAACGTGGCAAACTTTTTCGCCCTTGCAGAATATAAAATTTCTGATCACTGGAAATCACAAACAAACATTAGCTCAACCAGTAACAGCGGTGGTGGCTATGGTCCGTTCTTTTATCTGCTGGCTAATAACCAAATAGCACGTGATGTTTGGGATGTTACAGGAACAAGTAATACCTTACAAATACAACAAAACTTTGTAGGCGACTTTAAAATTGGCCGCCTGAGAAACAGGATTGTAGCGGGTATTGATTTCCTTAACCAAAGCCAGGATATTAAATACATAAATCCTAATAATGGTTCAGATGCTTTTGACGTAATTAACACCAAGGGCGCTATACCCAATTACTACAATTTTGATAAGAGCAAAGTAGATTCATTGTTCAACAATACCGTATTACAAACTTCTACCACTCATACCAATAGCTATACTTATAGCGCATATGCATCGGATGTATTAAACATAACCGATAATTTGCTTGCCATGGCTAGCTTAAGAGTAGATGATTATGATACCAAAGCAATTATTGATCCTACAGTGGGTAGTGCAATAACTACACCTTTTAACCAGGCTACTTTATCACCAAAATTTGGTTTAGTATATAAATTATTCAATAACCAGGTTTCGTTTTTTGGTAACTATACCAACGGATTTATTAACCCGGGTTATGGTTTTACCTATAGCGCAACCGCCGCTAATAATTTACAGCAAACCCTGTTTAAAACAGAGGAGGCTAACCAGTTAGAAGGTGGTGTTAAAGCCGAAGCTTTTAATGGCAAACTGACTGGAACTGTAAGTTATTATGATATTAAAGTAACCAACGAAGTAATTGGTGACCCGGCACACGCCAATGCATCAATACAAGATGGTACCCAATTAAGTAAAGGTATTGAGGTTCAGGTTACCGCAAATCCATTCACCGGATTTAATGTTTTAGCCGGATTTTCACACAACGACAGCAAAATGACTAACGCCTCATCATACAACAATGGCTTGAGACCAGAAACAGCAGGCCCGCCAAATTCGGCTAATTTGTGGATGAGCTATACCATTACCCATGGTGATATAAGAGGTTTAGGTGTTGGTTTTGGCGGAAACTATGCCAGCAACAATTATGTAATAAACGATACTTATGATGGTAAATTCTTTCTGCCATCTTATACCTTATTAAACAGTGGCATATTCTACAATAAAGAAAGGTATCGTATATCTGTTAACGTAAATAACCTTACTAATAAAGAATACTACACTGGTTATACAACTGTAGATCCGCAAATGCTTAGGCAGGTAATTGGCAGCATTGCATACAAGTTCTAAAATAATGGGGTTTAAAAAAGGGATTCTATTTCTTCATCGCTGGCTCGGATTTATATCCGGGCTGGTGGTGTTTATAGTGAGTATCACCGGCTGTATTTTTTGTTTTCAGGATGAGATACAGGATGCCGTACATGCCTGGCGAAAAGTTACCCCGGTCGAAAAGCCTTATATAGCGCCATCGATGTTAATGAAGGCCGCGCTTAGCAAATACCCGGGAGCTACATCAAACTACATGTATTACTTTGGTGCAGACAGGCCTGCTATGATTATTGCAAGCGTACCGAAGGTTGGGTTTACAGACATCTACCTAAACCCATACACCGGGCAATTTTTGCATGCAGAAGGAGCAAAGGAGAATTTTTTTACAGTAGTAGAGTACATCCATCTTTACCTTTTATTACCCGATAAGATTGGTAGCATGGTTGTGGGCATATCCGCCATTGCATTTGTTTTTATTATGGTGATGGGCATCATCCTGTGGTGGCCCAAGCGCAAAAGCGACCGCAAACGCAGTTTCACCATTAAATGGAACGGCCGCTGGCGCAGGGTAAATTATGATCTGCACAATGTGTTGGGGTTTTATGCCGCAGCTATAGGCATTATATTAGCCATAACCGGATTGGGAGTTGATTTTGAATGGATGGATAAAGCCATTTACAAAACCGCCAATTTGGGAAAGACCTATACCAATGAAACGCAGATATTTAAATCAGACTCCGTTTTTAAAGCATCTATAAATGCCTTGCCAGCTGTGGATCAGGCATTTTTAAGTACGAAACGATTATCACCGAAGGCAGAAATGTTTTTGATTTACACCGATGATTCAAAAGCAGGCATTGTTGGTGTAACAGCTTATGCTAATAGCTTGCGTTATGGTAACAATGATTCTTATATGTTTGATAAATACTCAGGCAAAATCCTTCACCAGTTGCCAAACTCCCAAAAAAGCTTGGGCTTAAAGCTGAATGATTTGAATTACGATATCCACGTAGGGCAGGCACTAGGGTTATTCGGTAAGATAATGGCTTTTTTAGCCAGTTTGATTTGCGCCAGTTTGCCTGTTACCGGTTTTATAATTTGGTGGGGAAAACGCAATAAATCAAAATCGAAGAAAGTAAAAACGGTGGTACATCGCAGAGTTCATAAACAAACGCAGCTTAAATAAACCAGGATGTTATAAAACAAAAAACCAGTTAAGCAGCATAAGCCGTTTAACTGGTTTTAATATTTGGAGCGAAATTTTAAGCTTAGTTAGCTTCTTCGCGGCCTTTAACCAATACGTTAAGGAATAAGCCGGCAGAAAGTAAACCTAAAACGCCGCCTACTAAAGCCCATATCATTCCTACATCTAATATAGCACCGGTAAATACACCTGTAACCAGGCCTAACAGGTAATATACAAAGTCGTAGTTTTTTTCTTCTTCTTGATGTTTCATGTTCTTGTTATTACAGACCGCAAAAGTATGTGATTAATTGGTGTTTAACAATATGTGTTTCAAAAAATAATCAATTGATTAAAAATAAGACGAAATTATTACAAATCGGTTTAGTTAGGCTTGCTTAATAAGTTAACAAAAAGGCGGTAAGCACCCGGTACACCGGCCGGCAATTGCCTAAAAAATGCCAGCGAGGTATAAACAAATCTACCCTTGCCGTAATCTGCTACAATTAATGATCCCTTGTTGGGTTGCTCCCCCGGGTCGTTCATTGCTAAAGGCGTTTGGTATTTAGGGTCAATATCACTCACATAATATAAACCGCGTTCCTGTATCCAGCCATCAAAATCAGCATCAGTGATCTTGTTAGGATAGTTAAGCACAGAGCTTGTTGGATCTAAAAAAGTAACCTTCGCGGTTTCATCAGTAACACGCTGGTTAACCGGGCGAAATGGATATGGCCCGATCTGAGGTACTAAAACACCTGCGTTGTTATTGTATTGAACTAATAAATTACCACCATTTTTAACATACTCCATCAGCTTAGGTTGCTCAAACGGAATGCGGTCATCCACATTAAAAGCACGCACTCCGGTTATGATCGCATCATAAATTGATAGGTCGTTATTCATAATTTCAGCTTCGGTAAGCATATGCACATCATAACCAACCTGGCGAAGCGCATCCGGCATCTGGTCGCCCGCACCTGCTATGTAACCAATTTTTTTACCGGCGATTTTTAGATCGATGTTGATCAAATTAGCTTGCGCCGGTGGAAACAGGGTAATGGTTGGAATATGGTTATAGGCAATTGTTTTTATGCCAAGATCAAATGTTTTGCCATTGGCGGTTACCTCCGCTTCAAAAATACTGGTTTTGGGCTTGCTGTCGGTTGGCGTTACGGTGAACGTTTCCATCCACTCATCGCCTTTGTTTTTCCCATCAAAATCTATTTTTTCAGGGCTGATCTTCCAACCCTCAATTGGTTTTATGGTGATACTGCCATTTGCTTTGGTAAAGCTTTTGAGTTTTACTTGTACGGTTTGCGGCTGGGTTGAATTGAAGATGTAATCCTTAGCTTCGATATTGGCAGTTACTGGCGGGGCAACAACCAACGGTTCATAAAGCTCGCCGCGGGCAGGATCAACATATTTGAATTTGATTGGTCTTTCAAATTCGATCTCCTTGTTTAATATTTTAAAAGTAATATGGGCTGAATATGGGATGTTTTCAGGAAGTGTTTTAGGTGTGACTTTATGGCCGGGATTATCTAAATAATCAATATCATACATGCCAACGCTTTTAGGATAAGTAAGCCAATACGGTTGTGTAATTACTCCCGCCTGAAATTGAGATGTGAAATCCTGTACGGTATTAACATTTTTATTTAAAATGTATTTCGAGGCATCTCCGGCGGTAAATACGTTATTTATTTGCACAGGAAATTGTTCATTATAATAGGTGTAATACATACCCGAAACACTAACATCAATATTATTCCTGAGTAAAAACTGTGTTTTAACTGAAATCGCATCACCTAAAGCATAAACGGGTTCCGCAGCATAACTCTCAAACCATAAACCAGCACAAGCGGCAATTAATTCGCTTAACTCTTTTGTCTTTTGCGTTCTCCAATAATCATCCTTCACCTTTTCAACCTTGCCAAGTAAATTAACTAAAGCGGGTACAGATTTATCGGGATGGTCTACATCAAAGTCTTTTTTTATTGCTGATAGTTGAGTTGAAATATCTTCCGCACCAACCCTGCCCCAAGTCGTATTTACACCATCCATCAAATCGGCTTTAGGCGCATCGCCCAAAATTGTTTTAAAGTATTCAATGGCTTCGCCTCTGGTTTTGGCGGTACCGAAGCCCTGGGTTTTGTGATTAGAACGACTGTCTGCAGCAACTTCGCCGTAACCTTTGCCAATGATTGGGTTATACACACCAACATCTACCTTAAATTGGTCTGGCGAAGTCGTATTTACACTGCCGAAACTAAAGGTATTCCATAGCAAACGTTTAGCTTGCCAAACTTGTACATATTTTAATTGTTCAGGAAAACGGTTAGGATCAGCTGCGGCAGTAAATGCTTCCTGTGCCAATATAGCCGATGCGGTATGGTGGCCATGCCCGCCTTCGCCGGTTGTTGGGAAACGGCAAATGATCACATCCGGGCGAAACTTGCGGATCACCCAAACTACATCACTCAGCACTTTTTCCCTATCCCAAATTTTTAACGTCTCACCCGGCCCTTTAGAAAAGCCAAAATCATTGGCTCTGCTAAAAAATTGTTCCGCGCCATCTACACGGCGGGCTGCCAATAATTCCTGGGTGCGGATCAATCCCAGTTGTTCTCCTTGTTCATTTCCGATAAGATTTTGGCCGCCATCGCCACGGGTAAGCGACAGGTATCCGGTACGGTAATGTTTTTCCTGGGCAAGGTAGGCCAGCAGGCGCGTGTTTTCATCATCGGGATGGGCCGCAACATACAGCACACTGCCTAAAACATCGAGCTTTTTAAAGCTTTGCTCAATAGTTACAAGGTCGGATGGGGGAGCGGTTTGCGAAAAGACTAAACCACTGGATAGTAAGAATATAATTAATATAGACAGGCGTTTCATAACACAAATATAATCTAAAGATAATCAGGCATATTTATTGTTCCAATTATAAAACAATTAATTAACTATATGATTTATTAAGAGTTATCAATCACCTGATTGGTGGAACTGTTATCACTTATTGACAATTTAATTACAAATTATTTTCTCATTAATCAATCGTTTGATTAACTTTGTGGCGTTAAAACAATGGACAAAGATAAAATAGATAAGAAAGATCATATCCTGGACGTTGCCGAGAAGGTTTTCTCAGCACAAGGATACGATGGCGCTTCAACCCGTGCTATATCAGGCGAGGCTGGAGTAAATATGGCTATGCTGAACTATTACTTCGGTTCAAAAGAAGGTTTGTTCCTGGCTATATTCAATAGGAAGATCAATTCATTCAGGGAAGTTTTACATGACTTGGGTAACGATGGACAATTAAGCGCATGGGACAAAGTTTCGGCTTATATTGATCTGTATGCCGACCGGGTTGTAAATAACAACTGTTTTCAGAAATTGCTTTACCAGGAAATGTCGATGAACAAGCGCGGTGAGCTTTCTGAAAGTTTGACCAAAATCCTGATGCAAAATGTTGAGGAGTTTAATAACATCCTGAGAGAGGGTGTCGAAAATGGCGAGTTTGATGCTGATATAGATCTTGAGTTGATAACAGCTACTATTTATGGCACCAAAAACTTCATCATTAACGCACCACAGCTAACATCAGCCATGTTGGGCTACGATATCCTGGATGAAAAAAACCTGGAAGAAAAATTTAAACCCCGCATTAGAGCTTTTCAAAAGAGATTATTGAGAGCTTACTTAGTAAAGGAAAATGACAAAACACAAAACACTTATCCCGAATATGTTAAATAAATTAATAAATCCCTTAAAACGCTATGGCCTTACCGCCATAATTCTGTGTGTGCTGGTTAGTGCAGCAAGTGCGCAGGACACCAGAACTATCACCCTGCAAGAGGCAATTACGCTGGGTATTAATACCAGCAAAACCCTAAAATATTCTAAGGCTCAAATTGATGAGGCTGTATCAGAATATAATCAGGCGAAAGATAAGGCGCTACCAACCGGATCAGTAAGTGCAACCTATGACAGGGCGCAAATACCCGAAAACACACTTGATTTTGGTGGAGAAGCAATTCGCCTTCCTACAAGCGCCAATGCTTACTTAGGTATAGCATCAATTAACGAAACCATTTTTGCCGGTAACAAATTAAGATATGCACGCGAATCAACAGATATGTTGACCAAGGTTGCAAAATTAGATGCTGATAAAGATAAGGACCAGATAACTTATGATGTTATAAGCGAATACTATAATCTTTATAAAGTGCTGCAAAGCATTAAAGTGGTTAACCAAAACATCGCGACTATTGATGCGCAGATCCATCAGTCGCAACGCTTTTTTGACCAGGGTTTGGTTACCAAAAACGATGTGCTGCGTTTTCAATTGCAAAAAGCAAACATCCAGTTAAACGGCCTTGATCTGGATAATAACAGGAAGGTGATCAACTACAATCTTAATATTTTATTAGGCTTGCCTGAAACTACCGTGTTGAATATTGATGAAATAACAGATGCTGCGAAACCAGTTGGCCCGCTTACAGATTACATCGACACGGCTTTAGTTGCCCGCCAGGAATTACGCGAATTGTATTTACGTAACCGCGTTGCCGAAACCAATGTTAAAAGCATACAAGCAAATTTAAGCCCTACACTTTCAGCGTCAGCTGCTGGTTATTACGTAGGTATTGCCGGTGACCCGATACCTAAGGTTGGTAATGATATTACCCCAATAACGGTAGGCTTAACTTTATCATGGGATTTCTCAGCATTGTGGACTAACAAAAACAAAGTAGCACAAGCTAAAATTCAACAAGATGAAGTTGCGATAAACCAGGGAATCACATCAGATAATGTGAGAACAGAAGTAAACCAGGATTATCAAAACTACCAAACCGCTGTAAACAAAATTCAATTGCTGCAAACATCAATTGAACAGGCCGGTGAGAACAATAACATCTTGCAATCAAAATACGCAAGCAACATTGCTTCGGCTACAGACCGTGCAGATGCAGAAACCTTACTTTATCAGGCCCAAATAAACCTGGAACTGGCTAAAGCAGATGCAGGGCTTGCTTATTACACTTTATTAAAAGCAACCGGAAAACTTAACAAATAATATGTGCAGATAGGCAGATGAGTAAATATGCAGATTGAAAAAAGGAAATCAATCAATCACTAAAATCGCTCATTAAATAAAGCACTCATTCATTAATCACTCATTCAAATAATAACAAAATAAAATGGCACAAAAACACACCACCGAAGAAGAAGAACCAAAAAAGAAGCCGAATAAAGTACTTCCTATTATTTTAGGTATCGTATTAATTGCAGGTATTATTTTCGGTATAAAAGAATATATCTACTACAGTAAACACGTGGATACTGATGATGCGCAGATTGATGGCGACATCAGCCCGGTTGTTGCCCGCGTTGGCGGCTATGTTGATAGCATATATTTCCAGGAAAATGAGCACGTTAACAAAGACCAATTGTTGGTTAAGTTAGATGACCGCGATTACAAAGTGAAATTAGAGCAGGCATTAGATGCACAAAAAGGTGCAAGCGCAGGTGTTAATGTTGGCGAATCACAAATTTACACTGTAGCATCAAACTCTGCTGTTGCAAGAGCAGGTGTAGCTTCAGCCGCAGCAAAGCTTGATCAGGTATCAAAAGATTTTGCACGTTATGCAAACCTTGTTAAAGACGGTTCAATTACGCAACAACAATTTGATCAGTCTAAATCTGATCTGGAAGTTGCACAGGCAAATTACAAGGCGGCTCAGGATCAATACAAAGCTGCTCAACAACAAGTTGGTACTACTAAAAGCCAGTTAACCGTAACTAATACCGGTGTTGTACAACGCCAGGCTGATGTTGATTTTGCAAAATTGCAATTGTCATATACATCTATTGCATCACCAGCAAGCGGTTTAGTATCTAAAAAGAACATACAGATAGGTCAGTTAGTACAAGCAGGACAAACACTGTTCTCAGTTGTTAATGATAACAGCCTTTACATTACGGCTAACTTTAAAGAGACTCAGTTGGATCAAATCAAATCGGGCCAAAAGGTTGATATTGAAGTTGATGCTTATCCTGAATTGAAATTAGAAGGTACTGTATTTAACTTTTCACCAGCAACAGGTGCAAAATTCTCTTTATTACCGCCGGATAACGCAACTGGTAACTACGTAAAAGTTGTACAGCGTATCCCTGTTAAAATTTTAATAAAAACTGATAAAGCAACGCTAGACAAGTTGCGCCCGGGTATGAGCGTAAATGTATCAGTAATATACAAAGACTAATTATTTAATAATGGCTGAACAAGGTTTTAGAAAGTGGATCATTACGATCACGGTTATCATGGCTTCGTTACTGGAGCTTATTGATACTACGATTGTAAACGTATCTCTGCCCCAGATACAGGGTAACCTGGGGGCCACACTCGAAGATGTTGCCTGGGTGACCACCGGTTATGCCGTGGCAAACGTAATCATCCTGCCTATGTCGGGTTGGTTGGGTAGCTTCTTCGGGCGAAAAAATTATTACATGGCATCAATTTTACTATTTACGGTTGCCTCATTTTTATGCGGTAATGCACATAGTTTAGATGAATTGGTATTATTCAGGATAATACAAGGTGTTGCAGGTGGTGGTTTAATATCAACATCCCAGGCTATTCTGATAGAAACCTGGCCACGTGAAGAAATTGGTACAGCAACCGCGTTGTTTGGTTTAGGTGCGGTTGTTGGCCCAACAGTTGGCCCAACCATTGGTGGCTGGATTACCGATAATTATTCATGGCCCTGGATATTTTATGTAAACATACCCGTAGGTATGCTGGCATTTTTCCTGACCTATACGTTTGTAAGAACAACGCCGCGGGATGGCCGAAACAAACCCATTGACTGGTGGGGTATTGGTTTACTTGCAGTTGCAGTAGGTAGCTTGCAAGTGATTTTAGAAAAGGGTGAATCAGAAGATTGGTTTTCAAAAACATACATACTGATCCTTACCATTACTGCAATATTAGGGGTGCTATTATTTATTTGGAGGGAGCTAAGTACAGATCATCCTATAGTAAACTTCGCTATTATGCGGCATCGAAGTTTTGCGGTTGGTATGTTTACCTCCTTTGTGCTCGGCTTTGGTTTGTATGGTTCGGTATTCGTATTCCCCATATTTTGTCAAAGCCTTTTAGGATTTTCGGCCCAACAAACGGGTGAAATTTTGTTCCCCGGTGGTTTATGTACCATCATGTTAATGCCTTTTATTGGTAAAATGCTTAACAAAGGTATTCCTGCGCAATTTATGGCTACAATTGGCATGTTCCTATTCTTTGTTTTTACTACTATGTTGAGTAAATCAACCCTGAATTCAGGAACAGGGGATTTCTTTTGGCCATTGGTAATAAGGGGTGTGGGCATGGCACTATTATTTGTTCCATTAACTACCTTAGCTGTTCAAGACCTTAAAGGACCGGAGATTGGACAGGGTACGGGGTTAAATAACATGATGCGGCAGTTAGGTGGTGCATTTGGTATAGCATCCTTAACTACTATTATACATATACGCCAGGGCTTTCACCGTAGTAATTTACTGGTTAACATAAACCCATATAATAATGCCTTTACACAAAGTTTTAATGGTTTAGTCCAAAATTTTGAAGCAAAAGGTAAATCACTTAGTGATGCTACGCAAATGGCTTACCAGGCAATTGAAGGTAATGTAATAAGGCAAACGTTGTTGTTAACTTATGCTGATGCTTACTGGATATCAGGTTTGGTAATGTTATTTTCCATACCATTATTATACTTGCAGCCGTTCAAGAAAGGCCAGAAGGCAGCTGTAGATACACACTAAAAAGATAAAGCCGTCCTGTTAGTCCCAGGGCGGCTTTCTCAAAAAAAATTAACAATTAAGGTTTGGTGTATAAGCCCCACATAATCCATGCTTATTACTAAATATATAAAGTAGCGGGGGTGTTTAATCTTGCTATAAAATTAATAGTTTTTATTCGTAAAAAGCAAATTTACAGAGCAATAAAAACTTACAAAATGAAAAAGCCATGAAATTCTGAGAACTTCATGGCTTTTTTACATTAAATAAATGATTAGTAAATAACCTTTCCGCTTGCGGTAACTAATGATGCTATGCGTATGGCATCAAAAATACGCTCTTCGGTAGTTCCCATTTTAATCAATGAATCCTCATGGGCATTTACACACATTTCGCAGCCATTAACGGCTGAGATGGTTAAGCTCATCAATTCAAAAAACTCTTTACCGGTTACCGGCTTCATCATAATCTGCATCCTGATGCGTGCCGGGATTTGGGTGTATTTTTCCTTTTGGGTAAAATGCCTAAAGCGGTAAAATATATTGTTTGATGCTAATAACGATGCACAAGCAGCAGCTTCAGCAGTATCAGCGGCTATTGCGCCTTGCTCTTCGGCATATTTAGTAAAGTAATTGGTAAGCGGCTTATTGTTATTGTTTACAGCCACGCTTAGGGCCAATAAAGCACATTCTTTTGTGCTTAGATGCTCTGATGTTAGCGTACTGGTAAAGTTTAATTTAAAGTCGCGTATATAGCGCGATTCGCCTTGTTCAAGTAATGTTAGGCTATCGGTACGATAATCGGCAGCCAAACCGATGCTTTGCAGTAGTTCGTTTATGGTTTCTGTAACTTCGCTCATTTTTGTTGAATGTTATGCATAAAAAATCCCCGCGCCATAAGCACGGGGACGTTTTAATATTAATAATTATGCGTTTAAAGTTTCCTGACCTTTTTCCCAGTTGCAAGGGCAAAGCTCATCAGTTTGTAAACCATCAAGTACACGTAAAACTTCTTTAACGTTACGGCCAACATTTAAATCGTTAACACAAACCCAACGTACAACACCAGTAGGATCAATAATGAAAGTAGCACGATAAGCAACTTTTTCGGTTGGCTCTAATATACCTAACTCTTCAGCTAATGATTTTGAAGTATCAGCAAGCATCGGAAATTTCAAATCGCGCAAATCGTCATGATCTCTTCTCCATGCAGCATGAACAAATTCAGAATCAGTTGAAGCACCAATTAAACGAGCGTCACGATCACGGAATTCGCCAAAAGCTTTGTTAAATTCAGCAATTTCAGTAGGGCAAACAAAAGTGAAATCTTTTGGCCACCAAAACATTACAGTCCAAACGTTATCCTCGTTAGTAAAATAATCAGAGTTAATGGTTTCAAACTCTTTTCCTTTTTCGATGCTAACTACTGCAGTTTTTGAAAATTTAGGGAATGCTTGTCCTATGGTAATCATATTTATAATTTTTGTTTTTATTTGTTACAAATATACAAATAAGGGTATAGTCATTAGATATATAGTTTCTATGCAATATAGCTTTTATCTATATTGTAAAATAGGTTATAAATAGCTGTTTTGCAGGGAAATAAAAAGGGCTACAAGATGTCTTGTAGCCCTTTTTATCAATAATTAGCAGTAAATCTTATTTATTCTTCAGGTCTGCAGCAGCGGGCTCATCCAAAAACCACTTCACATCACCTTGAATTGGTGCTATTAACTGTGCCGGATATATTTCGATATCCTTTGCATCTTCTAAAACGTGGTGTACCGCGATTGCTTTACCTTCGCCATAAACTAAAAAGGCAATATGATGTGCCTGGTTAATTAATGGAGCAGTAAAAGTAATACGGTAAACTTTTTGGTCATCTAACCATACTTCTTTAACCGTAGCATCTTGCTCATGCAGTACCGGTGTTGAAGGGAATAAGGATGCCGTGTGCGAGTTATCGCCCAAGCCAAGCAATACCAGGTCAAACTCTAATTGTTCTTCATCAAAAAACAGGTCGATGGCCTTTTTGTATTCGGCTGCAGCTTCTTCGGGTGTTAATGTAGTATCAACCGCGAAGATGTTAGAATCATCAATTTGCAATGGATCAAACAAAGCTGTTTTCGCCATTAAATAATTGCTGTCCTTGTCATCCTGTGGTACATAACGCTCATCACCAAAAAAGAAATAAACGTTTTCCCAATCTACCTTATTCTTAAAATCGTTAGAAGCCAAAAGCTCATACAATTTTTTAGGTGAGCTGCCGCCTGATAACGCTACCGAAAACTTACCGTTATCAGCAATTGCCTTTTCGGCCAGGCTGACAAAGTAAGTGGCCAGGTTAATTAGTACGTTATCGGGAGTATTGAAAATATTTAACTTCATATTATTTTTTATCCTTTAACGGCAACGAAAACCAGGTGAAACCATCGCGGGCAATTAACGCTTCAGCACTTTCAGGTCCCCAAGAGTTAGCAGAATAATTAGGGAAGTTCAAGCTCTTTTTGTTGGTCCAGGTGCTTAGTATTGGCATAATCAATTCCCATGCGGCCTCTACCTGGTCGCCACGCATAAATAATGTTTGGTCACCAAGCATGGTATCCAACAATAAAGTTTCGTAAGCTTCAGGAGCCTGGCTGGTGTAAGTACCTTTGTAATCAAACACCATATCAACAGTATTTAATATCATATCCAAGCCCGGGCGTTTAGCCTGTACCTGTAAACGGATGCTCATTTCGGGCTGAATGCTGATGATCAACCTGTTTTGTTGCCAGCTTTCTGCTGCTTCAGTAGGGAATACCTTGTGTGGCACATCCTTAAACTGAATGGTAATTACCGATGATGACTGGTGCAGCCTTTTACCTGTACGCAGGTAGAAAGGAATGCCTTGCCAGCGCCAGTTATCTACAAAGAATTTAACAGCGGCAAAAGTTTCGGTATTCGAATCCGGGTTAACCTTTGGTTCCTGGCGATAGCCGGTAACTTCTTTACCTTCCATCCATCCTTTGCCATATTGACCGCGTACAGCCGAATTACGTACATCATCAGGAGAGAATTTGCGCATGGCATGTAATACATCAACTTTGCGGTTACGCAGCTCATCGGCGCTAAAATTAACCGGGGTTTCCATCGCCACTAAGCAAAGTAATTGTAACAAGTGATTTTGGATCATATCGCGTAAAGCGCCGGCACCATCGTAATAATCGCCACGCTCTTCAACGCCTAATTGTTCGGTAACCGAGATCTGTACATGTTCTATGTAATTACGGTTCCAGATTGGCTCCAAAATAGAGTTGGCAAAACGGAAAGCCATGATATTTTGAACGGTTTCTTTACCTAAATAGTGGTCAATACGATAGATTTGTTTTTCATCAAAAATACCGGCGAGTAAAGTGTTCAATTCTTTAGCAGTTTCTAAATCGTGACCGAATGGTTTTTCGATAACAATTCTTGTGCGATCTTTATCTTCTGCCAAGCCTGCTTTAGAAATATTTGAGGCTATAATAGGGAAGAAGTTAGGTGATACTGCCATGTAGTAAATTACATTGGCTTTGGCTTTCCACTCCGTATTGCGGGTTTCAACCTGTTTACCAAACTCTTTATAGGTTTCAGCATCATTAATATCTGATACCTGGTAATAGAGATTTTTTGAAAACTCATCCCATTTTTTCTTGTCGGCTTTACCGCTGCGCGAAAACTGGTTGATATCCTCCAGCAATTTCTTTTTGAAATCATCGTCGCTCAATTTGGTGCGGCCTGTGCCAATAATAGCAAACTGCTTCGGCAACCAGTTCTCTAAAAACAGGTTGTACAATGCAGGGGCAAGCTTGCGTGCGCTTAGATCTCCTGTACCTCCAAAAATTATAAATATGGTAGGTTGATTTTTAGTTGAATCCATGATATATGTTCTATCGGCTGATTAAATTTATTAATGATCGCTTTTGGGAACCCATTGTGTGTGGAAAGTTCCTTCCTTGCCAACTAACTCATAAGTGTGCGCGCCAAAATAATCGCGTTGCGCTTGTGTTAGGTTTGATGGCATACGACCGGTACGGAAGTTATCAAAATAACTGATTGAAGCAGCGTAAGATGGTACAGCGATACCAGCGGTGATGGCAGAAGAAACTACTGTTCTGGCGCCCGGTAATACTGAACTAACTAATTTTTCAACGTTGCCGTCCAATAGTAAGTGTGTTAATTTTGCGTTGCCTTTGTAAGCGTTGTATATATCATTCAGGAAAGTTGAACGGATGATACAACCACCACGCCAGATTTTAGCGATCTCATCTAAATGCAAATCATAATTATACTCCTTAGATGCATTTGACAGCATAAACATACCCTGCGCATAAGTAATAATCAGGCTAAAATAGTATGCTTGTTCTAATGCTTCTAAAAACTCATCGGTATTGCTAACATCCAATTTTGGAGCTGTTTGGCTATACACTTTAGCTGCCTCTAAACGCATTTCTTTGTATTTAGAAAGATCGCGCATTGATACCGCGGTATCGATAGTAGGGATTGGAGCCTGTAAATCCATAGCCACTTGCGATGTCCATTTACCGGTACCCTTTGCTTTCGCTTCGTCCTTAATATCATCTAACAACAAATGATCTGTTCCGGGAGCTTTATAGTTAAATATGTCTTTAGTGATCTCTAACAAGAAAGAGCTTAAACGGCCTTCGTTCCATTTGGTAAATATTTTACCGATGGCATCGTTATCAAGGTTTAAGCCGGTTTTAAGCACTTCGTAGGTTTCAGCAATTAACTGCATAATACCGTACTCAATACCGTTGTGCACCATTTTAACAAAGTGACCCGATGCACCAGGGCCAATGTATGTAACACATGGAGCGCCATCAACTTTAGCAGCGATAGATTCCAAAATCGGTTTCATTACATTGTAGGCATCTTTATCGCCACCCGGCATCATGCTCGGGCCGCGGCGCGCGCCTTCTTCACCACCAGAAATACCCATACCGAAGAAGTGGAAACCTTTTTCTTCCAATTCTTCAACACGGCGGTTGGTATCGGTAAAATGCGAATTACCGCCATCTATTAAAATATCGCCTTTATCCATTAACGGCAATAGTTCAGCTATTACATCGTCCACAATTTTACCGGCCGGAACCAGCATCATTATAGCGCGCGGGCTTTTTAAGCTTTTTACAAAAGGTTCAACTTCACTAAAACCTTTCAGGTTTCCGTGAGTGCTTTCTTTTTCTAACAACGCTCCTTTTGAAGCATCTTTATCAAAACCAGCACCTTTAACGCCATGGTCGCCCATGTTTAACAGCAGGTTACGGCCCATGGTACCAAGGCCTATCATGCCAAAATCGTATTTATCTGTTGTATCGCTCATTTTATTTGAGATTGTTCGGTTTTTAAATCTTCCAGTATTTTTTTAGTGATTTCGAAGTCGGTATGCTGATATGCGCGCATGCCCAGTTTTTTGGCAGCAAGCGCAAACATTTTACGGTCATCAAAATAAACGCATTCTTGTGGCTGAGCCATTGCAATGCCCATTGCCAGGTTAAATATAGCCGGGTCAGGTTTGCGGATGCCAACTTCGCACGAAGAAACAAACGCATCGAATACATCGTGCAGTTTGAATTTTTTGATGCGATAATCGTTCAGTTCCTTACCTTCATTATTGATGGCAATAACTTTGAAACCACAATCCTTTTTCCACTCCTTTAACCAGGCCAGCATGTTTGGTAATTCAATCGACTGCTCGAACATGAAGTTTTTAAAGTCTTCGCGGGTAAAATCACGAGGATGATTAAATACTACCGTGTCTAAATATTCGTCCAAATCAACACCGTGGGCTTCATACACATTAAAAATGAAGGTATGCAGCTCTTTTACTTCGGCATAATCCAACCCGAATTTGCGTGCAGCTTCCTCGCGGGATTCGTGCCCCCAGCCATTGGTAAGTAATATACCGCCGATATCGAAAAATAGAAATTTCACAGCTAATGTTTCCATTGCTTATTTACTTTTCTGGTCTTCGATGGCTTGCAATAGTTTTTCGAAAGGCTTGTTAAATTTATCAATGCCTTCATCTTCTAATTGCTGCGTAAGTTTATCTAAATCAATACCTGCTGATTTCAATTTCTCTAAAGTTTCAGTCGCTTTATCCAACCCTTGATCTAAGGTATCGGCAGCAACACCATGATCAGCAAATGCTTCGATAGTTTCCAAAGGAACGGTATCAACAGTATCAGGACCGATCAACGCCTCAACATATTTGGTATCTTTAAATGCAGGGTTTTTGCTGCTGGTACTTGCCCATAATAAACGCTGTGGTTTAGCACCTTGTGCTTCCAGTTTTTTCCAACGCTCACTGCTGAATACTTCTTTGTAAATTTCGTATGCTTTTTT
>Ga0302303_10001250_pt1 | contig 16961 bp, 14 predicted proteins | sample III_Palsa_E2_1_FD_194542 | JGI IMG/M metagenome (GOLD analysis project Ga0302303, IMG submission 194542) | Peat permafrost microbial communities from Stordalen Mire near Abisko, Sweden - III_Palsa_E2_1 | ecosystem: Environmental > Terrestrial > Soil > Palsa > Peat permafrost | place: Sweden...
TTCGCGCGTGGCTTCTTCGGGATCCGCAACGGCAGCCGAGTCCCCGCGCCTTACACGTTCGAGGACCTCGTCGCCGCGCTGAACGCCGTCACGCCGTACGACTGGGCAACCTTCCTGCGCGCGCGGGTAGACAGCGTCGGCATCGACACGGATCTCGACGGCATCACGCGCGCCGGCTACCGGCTGACCTGGAGCGACCAACCGTCAGGCGCCCAACAAGCCCGCGAGACCAAGAGCGGTGGGGCCAGCCTCAGCTTCTCGGTGGGCGTCGATCTGAACAAGGACGGCGAGGTGACACGCGTCGTTTGGGGCAGTGCCGCTTGGCGCGCAGGCTTGGTCGTCGGCGCGAAGGTCCTCTCGGTCGACGGCCAGCCCTATCAGGCATCCGTGATCAAGTCAGCCATTTCGGCGTCGCGCGTCGATCGTCCGATCGAATTGCAGGTCGCACGAGGTCAGACGGAGTACTCGCTTTCGCTGACGTGGGAAGGTGGTTTGCGCTATCCCCATCTGGAACGGGTGCCAGGAACACCGGACTTGTTCGACGACGTCCTGCGGCCCAGGCCGTGAACCAGTCCGCGCCTCGACAGATGACAAGGTTCAACCTGATGGTCGCAAGACAGTGCTTCCGCGGCGGAAGGCATCGAGCTACGGGTGCGGCAACGCTGGAAGCGCTCTGTGTTCAGGTCGAATCTGGCGCACGAGTAGCTCGCCCGGGTGCCTGAATCGCGGCAACCTTGATGGGTGACGCGCAATCATTTTGACAAGTGGAGATCAAGATATGACATGTCGGCCATGGCAAGAGTCTGCGCGGCGAGTCCAGACGCGTGCTGCGCTGGTGACCGGTCTGTGCCTCATGACAGCCATCGGCTACGCAGCTCCTTCAGAAGAGCCGGCATGGCGCCAGACGGTGCGCGCGTTCGCGGCGAGCAACTTCAAGAATCCCGCCTGGGGATTTTCACATTCCGAGCGTGACTACGAGCTGGCCCGTCAACTGGCCGCATCGGATCATGTCGTGCTCGATGACGATGTGCTTTTTGCCGCGGCGTACCTGCATGACATGGCTGCTTTCAAACCCTGGGAGGTCGAAGGAAAGGATCACAGCGATGTCGGCGCGATGACGATCGACAGCGTCCTGAAGGGCACGAACTTTCCGGCTGACAAGTTCGAAGCGGTCCGCGGCGCGATCCGGACGCACATGTATTACCGCACGCCGGTTGGCCCTGAAGCGACCTATCTTCACGATGCCGATGCGCTCGACTGGCTTGGAGCGATCGGCATCGCCAGAGTGCTGGCACTCGCTGATCCGCACGGCCAAAGTCCGACCATGCCCGACGAGGTCGCGCTGGTCGAGAAAAACATGAAGGTGGTGCCTGCGCACATTGTCTCGCCGGCTGGTCGTTCGCAAATCGCAGCGAGGATCGCAGAGGGTGCCGAATTCTTGAAAGAATTACGCAGCGAGTCCGACGACTTTCGTTCGCTCTAGACAAGCTGCATGCTTCTTTGCCGGTAATGCAAGCGATGCCATGTCGCTTGACGACGCATCGAAGGCGCCCCACGCCGAGACGTTGGCTTTGCAGCGGTTGTGGGCCTCGTCACCCACACGGCGTACGACCCGTTCTGATCCCGAATCGGTCCTCGCTGCCGAGGGCGACGCGAAGCTTCCATGCGATGCAGGCAATGCGTCAAAGCCCATTGGGGAATGCCTTCGTTTGCCCTGCGGGGAGCGTTAAGCGCATCGGCCCGCCGCACAGGCAAATGTTAATGCATTAACATTTGACAAATAAATGTTTGTGCATTAACAATCAGCTCGCGGGCTGTCCGTTTCGCCAAGAGGGGGTGTCGTGAATACGAATCGATCTTCGTGTGTGCGTCGAAGCATCTGCATTGCTGTTGCGCTTTCATTGATGGGACCACCATGCATCGCGGCCCAAGTTCAGAACAGCAACGGTGACCCATCCGCGTCGCCCGTTCCAGGCAACTCAAGCACGTCGCCATCGCAAACTGTTTCTACCGATAGTTCGTCACGCGCCGAGAAAAAGGCGGCGAACACCAGTTCCGCGTCGACGACGCAGCTCAACACGATCGTGGTTACCGCAAACAAGCGCACAGAGCGGTTGCAAGACGTTCCGATGTCCGTATCCGTGCTCAGCAATACTCAGCTCGAACGTGAGAATGCGCTTGGCTTCTCCGATTATGCGGCACAGGTCCCTGGGCTCAACACCATTTCTTCTGGCGATGGCTGGACACAGCTGGTGCTTCGCGGCATAACGTCAGGGAGCACGCAGCCCAATGCAACCGTCGGCACCTATATCGACGATACGCCCTACGGTTCAAGCACCATCTATGCGGCTGGCAGCATGCTTACGCCGGACATCGATCCCAGCGATCTGCAACGCATCGAGGTGTTACGCGGACCGCAGGGAACCTTGTACGGCGCCAACACCCTGGGCGGTCTCATCAAATTCGTCACCACGCCGCCGGATACCACGCAAGCCACCGCCCGCGTGGGTTTCGATACCAGCAGTGTTGCAGGCGGCGGCAACGGTTACGGTGCGCATGCCATGGTCAATATTCCATTGGTAGCCAATACCCTTGCCCTGCGTGTGAACGTCTTCGATCGCGATGATCCGGGTTACATCGACAACATCAAGACCGGCCAGACGAACGTCAACGAAGCTAAGGTAAGTGGCGCACGCGCCCAGTTACTTTGGACGCCCAGCGACAAAGTGTCCGTGCGCTTTTCGACGCTCGCCCAAAATCTCAACAGCGACGGTCTTGCAAACAGCGGGGTGGACATCAACCCAGGCACGCAGCAACCCCTTTACGGTTGGAAAGATCAGTCACGCGCAGCCGGTACCGGTTTGTTCAACGTCAAGTATCGCTTGTACGACCTGTCGGTGAATGCCGATTTCGGCTGGGCAAAATTGATATCAACCACTAGTTATGGCACACAACGCTTCAGTGAAAACACCGACCTTACCGATATCTATGGTCCGGTATTGAACCCGGTATTTGGCTTGAGCGACGGTGGTTATTCGGAGCTCCAGAACATTGCTCTGAACAAGGTAACGCAGGAGCTTCGCCTGCAGTCGCCGCAAGACCAGACGTGGGAATGGCGTGTGGGTATGTTCTACACGCACGAGCACACGGTCGACACGCAGGACATTCTGAGCTTTGACGCAAATACGGGCGCCCCGATTCCACTGCCGGCACTGGGTAAAGTGTCGGTCGGTCCTGCAACCTTCGCCGAGTGGGCCGGCTACGGTGATCTCACCTGGCATGCAACATCGAAGTTGAGCATCCAGGCGGGCGTACGCTACAGCAGCGACAGCACGACCTACTCGGAAGTTGGCAGCGGCCTGCTGTTGGGAACGCTTGATTCAAACGGCCACAGCACAGATAACCCGGTCACCTATCTGCTCAATCCCAGCTATAAATTCACCGACGACCTGATGGCTTATGTGCGGATAGCATCTGGCTATCGGCCAGGCGGACCCAACTTGGGTGTGCCACCTGACTTAGGCGCGTCGCTTACTTTCCAGCCCGACAAGTTGGTCAGCTATGAAGCGGGCTTCAAGGCGTTGCTGCTTGACCGTCGCATGAGCTTCGATGTGGATGGGTTCTACATCGACTGGAGCAAAGTCCAACTCACCGCCACTGAAGATGGCATCAGCTTCCTCGGTAACGGCGGCAAGGCGACCAGCGCTGGTGCAGAAGCCAGCTGGCGCTATACCCCGCTGGCAGGATTAACGCTATGGGCCAATGCTTCGTATACCGATGCTCAGTTGGCAGGGGACACGCCGAGCGGGAGCATTTACGGTCTCAAGGGTGATCCGCTGCCTTATGTGCCGAAGTGGTCCGGCAACGTGGGCGCGGATTATGACTTTCCGCTCGGCGGCGGCTGGTCCGGTTTTGTGGGCGGCGACATAAGCTACGTTGGCACGCGCTATTCGGATTTCAACGCCGTGCCCGGCCCGCGCATCCGACTGCCAAGCTACGACAATGTCGATCTGCATGTAGGCGCCAATTACGACGACTGGACGTTCGAGGTCTACGTCAAGAATCTGGCCAACAGGCGCGAAATCACCGCCGTCTCGCCGGAGTCGATCGTTCCCTTGGCTGGCCCTTATTCAGCCGCTTATCAGACGCCACGCACGATCGGTGTATCGGCGACTGTGGACTTCTGATTACCCAACCTGTCAACGCATCCGAGTACGGAGTGTCACCATGAACCGTCACCTCAGACGCCTGATGGCGTTGCTTGTCGGCTTGAACGTCAGCGTCGTCATGGCACAAGCGTCACCGGCAACTGCGCCGCCGCCGGCCGCTGTCACTGGCGACGTAACGCCTACGCTAACCACGCAGGACTTGAGCGCATTCTTCGATGGACTGATGCCCTTCACGCTTCGTCGCAACGATATCGCTGGCGGCGTCGTCGTGGTTGTCAAAGATGGCGCCGTGCTGTTCGCCAAAGGCTACGGTTATGCCGATCTGGCACAACGCACTCCGGTGTCTCCGCAGACGACGCTGTTTCGTCCGGGATCAACCTCCAAACTGTTTACCTGGACCGCAGTGATGCAGCTGGTCGAACAGGGCAAGTTGAATTTGGATCAGGACATCAACCATTACCTGGATTTCAAGATTCCGCCTTATGAAGGCAAGCCCATCACCTTGCGCAACGTGATGACGCATACGCCAGGCTTTGAAGATTCAGCGAGAGACTTGCTGCCGGCTTCGATCGCGGATGTGGATCTGGAACGCTATCTGAAAGCCCATGTTCCGGCGCGCATCTACCCGCCGGGTGAGGTCGTCGCCTATTCCAATTACGGCTGCGGTCTTGCCGGTTACATCGTGCAACGTGTATCAGGCGAACGCTTCGACGACTACATCGTGCAACATATCTTCAAGCCATTGGACATGGCGCATTCCAGTTTTGCGCAACCACTGCCAGCTTCGCTCGCGCCACTCTTGGCGAAAGGCTACAAGGTCGCCTCGGACGGAATCGCACGACCGTTCGAACTGGTCAATCCGCCGCCGGCGGGCGCGCTGAGCAGCAGTGCGATGGATATGGCGCGTTTCATGATTGCACAGCTGCAAGATGGTCGCTATGGCGATGCGCGCATCCTGCAAGCATCAACCGCTGAGTTGATGCATAGCCCTCAATACAGGCCCGCGCCGGGATTGAATGGATTTGACTTAGGTTTTTTTCAGGAAGATCGCAATGGCCTACACATCATCGGCCATGGTGGCGACACGGTCTTTTTCCATAGTGACCTGCATCTGTTACTCGACAAGGGTGTCGGCATTTTTATGTCCTTCAACAGCGCGGGAAGCCGCGATGCCGGAGGAATCAGGATGGTTCGCGCGGCAATCTTCCACGATTTCCTGGATCGGTACTTTCCTTATTCAGTGACGGCTGACCCCACATGGCACTCCGCAAAGAACGATGCCGCACGAGTGGTGGGCTGGTATCAAGCCACTCGTCGCAACGAAAGTGCGTTGCGCATGCTCTATCTGATGGGGCAGACCAGCATCACGTCGCAACCAGACGGCACGCTGACCGTATCGATGTTGACAGATGACGCAGGACAGCCCCTTCATTGGCGCGAAGTCGGTCCGTTGCAGTACCGCGAAGTCCATGGCCAGGACAAGCTGGACTTCGTTACCAATTCCGATGGAAGCATCCGCTACTGGGCAACCGACTACATACCGGCCATCGAAATCTTCCAGCGCATGTCCACGCTGAAAAGCCTGGGTAGTGTCAGCCCGTTGGTCGCGGTCGCTTTGGTGAGTGCATTGATGACACTGGTGATCTGGTTAGCGGGTGGGTTGATACGCCGCCATTACCACGTGCCACTCAACGTGCCTGCGGAACTTCATCGCACCCGACTGCTGTCGCGATGGGGCGCGCTCGTGCTGTTCGTTGATCTGTTGGGCTGGATGGTGCTGATCGTCGCCACGGGCGTAAACGAGAACCTGTTGCTGCAGGGTACGGCAGCACCCTGGATGGGATTGCTTTACGCCGTTGGCGTGATCGCGCTGTTGGGTGTCGTAGCTATCGCGGTGCACATGGTGCGCTGCTGGCTTACAGCGCGCAGCTGGCCGGTCCGGGTGGGTGAAACGTTACTCGCACTGGCGGCGATATATCTGGGCTGGTTCATCCTTGCATTTGGCCTGGTCAGCTTCAACACGCACTTCTGATGCAGGAAACGACAATGACAGATTCCAGGAATGCGCCCTTGAAGTTGAGCATGCGCATTGAAAAGTTGCCGCTGGTCCAGGCCTTTCACATCACCGGCTACACCTTTACCGAGTGCGAAATGCTCGTCGTGGATCTCGACGACGGCAAAGTCAGCGGTCGCGGCGAAGGCATTGGTGTCTATTACCGTGGCGATACGCCCAAAACAATGCTTGCGCAAATCGAAGCGTTGCGCGAGATCATTGAGTCGGGCGTTACACGCCATCAATTATTGTACTTATTGCCGGCTGGTGGCGCCCGCAACGCATTGGACTGCGCACTTTGGGATCTGGAGGCCAAGCGCAAGGGCCAGCCCGTCTGGCAATTGCTTTGTATGACTGCACCCAAGCCATTGCTGACGACGTTTACACTGGGCGCGGATGACCCGGAAATCGTGGCTGATGAAGCACGCAAGCTCGTCGACGCGCGTGCCATCAAGATCAAGCTCACCAATGATGACCGCAATGCGGAACGTGTACGGGCAGTGCGCGCGGCGCGTCCTGACGTGTGGCTGATGGTCGACGCCAATCAGGGGTTCACGCCTGATTCGCTCGCTGCGGCCATGCCGGCTTTCGTGGAAGCCGGCGTCACCATCGTGGAACAGCCTTTTCCGGTCGGCCAGGAAGCTTGGCTGGATGGATTGAACAGTCCCATTCCCATCGCTGCCGATGAAAGCGTGCAAGATCACGAAGATCTTCAACAATTGGAAGGTAGGGTGCAGGTGATCAACATCAAGCTCGACAAGTGCGGTGGCCTAACCGAGGCTCTACGCCTGGCACGCACCGCGCGTCAGCTTGGATTTGATCTCATGGTGGGCAATATGGGTGGCTCGTCGTGGTCGATGGCCCCGGCTTTCGTAGTGGGAGCGATGTGTTCGTTCGTGGATCTTGACGGCCCGATTTTCATCAGTGCGGATCGCACTCCGTCGGTCAGCTATCAGGATGGATACGTCTGGTGTCCGGATAGCGTGTGGGGTGGCCCGGCCATTGCTGTCGTGTAATGTCTTCAAGAGCAACGGTCATGTCCGATACCGGTCCAGCGCCACGGGAACGAAACTGGTTTGGCCATCCGGCAGGCCTGACCGTGCTGTTCCTGACCGAGATGTGGGAGATGTTCTCCTTTTTCGGTATGCGCGCCTTGTTGGTCTACTACATGACCAAGCGACTCGATATTCACCAGGAAACCGCATCGCTGATCTACGGAGCGTATGCGGCGTTCGTGTACTTCACGCCGATTTTTGGCGGCGTGGTGGCAGACCGCTGGCTGGGCAAGCGCAAGGCCGTCATCATCGGCGGCGCCACGATGGCGCTTGGCCATTTCATGATGGCTTCTGAAGCTTTGTTTTATCCCGCCCTGGCCACCATCGCGCTGGGCAATGGACTGTTTCTTCCCAGCCTGGCGAGCCAGATTGAAGGGTTGTACCGAGAAGGCGATCCGCGCAGCAAAAGCGCCTATAACGTTTACTATGTCGGCGTTAACCTCGGCGCATTCCTGGCGCCGCTGGTTTGCGGCAGCCTCGGTGAAATTTACGGCTGGCATTGGGGATTCGCGGCCGCGGGCATCGGGATGTTGCTCTCACTGATCATCTATATGGCTGGTAGCCGCTATCTACCCAAAGAGCCGACGCGGATGACCAGTTCGGTCATGCCTGTGCGAGCACCGCTCGATCAAACTGCCAGGCAACGATTTCTTTTTCTGATCGGGATCGCTGCCATCGTTGTCGTTTTTCGCGGCGCGTACGAACAAGTGGGCAACACGATTGCCCTGTGGGCGGACGAGGGCGTGAACCGTCACGTTACCGCTACTTGGAGCATCCCAATGACCTGGTTCCAGTCGCTGGACCCCCTAATGGTTTTTTTCGCGACACCTTTGCTTCTTGCGCGATGGTCGCGCTTGGCGAAACGGGGCATCGAGACGCCTTGGTTGCACAAGATGGCATTCGGAGCTGCGACGGTGGGTCTGTCCTATCTGGTGCTGGCCGCAGTGACAGCTTGGTCCGAAGCACACGGTATACGTGCCCATTGGGCGTGGCTGGCCGGATGGTTTGTGCTAATGACGGTGGGCGAACTATACATTTTGCCCGTGGGCCTGGGATTATTCGGCCGCGTGGCGCCGTCTGGCTTCCGGGCGACGTGTATGGCGATATGGTTCTTTGCCGGCTTCTTCGGCAATTTGTTGGCGGGCGCGTTGGGAACACTATGGGGTCAGCTACCGCATGGCTGGTTCTTCACACTAATTGGCGCAGTAGCTGGTCTTGCCGCTACGCTTCTATATATCGCCGGCTCACGCGCGGGTTACTCGGAAAATCTCGTGAGCGCAGGCCTAGCCACCATGCCATCCAGATAAAGCGACTATGACCAAGAATCTGCAGCAAGAGCTTAAAGATCGCTGGGACACCTTTACGGCGTCCGAGCAGAAGATTGCGGTCTACATGCTGCAAAACATTCGCGATGTGCCTTTCGAGACGGCTGTTTCCTTGGGCGAGCATGTTGGTGTCAGCGCGATGACGGTTGGTCGTTTTTTGCGGAACCTTGGCTACGACGGCGTTGCCGAGTTGAGGGAGGCGTTGCGTGAAAAAGGGACATGGGAACAACTCTACGAAGAGCCGGCGCAATCCAAAGATACCGATGCTGTCGCTGCACACTTGCAAGAGGAGATCCGCGCGCTGTCGGAGGTTCATTCGTTGGTAGGAACGAATGAGTGGAAGTCTGTGGTGAAGCTTCTGGTATCGGCGGATCGGGTGTCCGTGGCGAGCTTTCAGCATGCGGCTTTTCTGGGTCAGGGTCTTGCCAAGATGCTGCAACAGCTTCGGCCCAGCGTTTCATTTCATCCCGGAAGTGACGGCGCTTATATCGACATGCTCGATTCAACGCGCAACAGTTGCGTGGTGTTGATTGATGTGCGTCGCTACTTCAAACAATTTCGTCCGCTGGCTACGGAGGTGGTGAAGAGTGGCATACCTCTGGTGTTGATCACGGATACAGACTGCTACTGGGCGCGAGAGCTTACCCCGCACGTGTTGATGGTACGAGCCAATTGGGTGTGGCACAGCTACAGCGGACTTATCAGCCTGTTCAGCCTCCTTGCTGCGTCGGTTATTCAGCAAAGCGGCGGCGTCATGGAACGTATTGGTCACGTCAACGAGATGCGCCAAAAGCTGGTGGGGTACATGGGCTCGTCGCCAAAAAAGGATCCCGAACCTTCAGTCGACGGTCGCAAGACGAAGACGAGTCTAAATCGCGCAGCTGATAGCAAATCAAAAAAGTTGCGCTAAGCCTTCGTAGATCCGGATGCACTTGCCACGCAGAGGCCGACGAGGCTACAAACATACTGTGATCGGTTTATTGCATTGCGATTGGGTGCTACTGGAAGTGGATCGACCGAGCTAATTCCATGCGTCGGAGGTTAGGTGATCGAGGGAAGCTATTGGCCAAGGGCTTTTCAGGTCGCGGGAACCGATTCGAGACGTTTCCAGGGTCATCGAGACTTACCCTTCTCCTACGTTTTTCTCGACACATTGAGTTTGGCCGCTGGCCGGGCGGGCTTTCCCGACGATGTCGGCCCAGTCATCGCTAGAAAGTCAATCAGTGCGCGCACTGCCAGCAACAGTCCTCGACGAGTTTGAGAAACGAGGTGCACGATCCCCAGGGCGTGTCCCAGTGCGTTAGCACACGCTCGAGCTTGCCATCGGCGAGATCGGAGCGAACGACATTCTCGGGCAACTTGGTGATTCCCAGCTCTTCGAGTGCTGCAGCACGCAACACGACAAAGTCGTGGCAGCGGATTCGAGGCCGGATCTCGATCCGCGCGGCCTGGCTGTCCGATCCTCGCACCTCCCAGTTGTGTTGAAGGGCCTCATTATCGAAGGCCAGCGTCGTATCTATGTGCGCTCCAGATCAGGATCGGCATGGAGAATTTTAAGTCGGGCTGACGGGGTTGATTGACGGCATTCAAGCTTGCGCCAAGCCTGCCGATTGAGAGTGGGTGAGTGAGCGCATCGACGCGCTACTCATGATGAATGGCATCTCATCTCGCGCTGAAACTGAAGACATCCTCTAAGGCCTCAGGCCCACGGCAGTGCCTAAGCCTTCTGATGCCATGCGCGTCGATGTAGAGAGCCCCAGCAGATTCGCTGTTGAACGTGATCCAGAGCAACTACACCCGTTACGTCGCCAGGGCGCTGTATACCTTCATGATCGAGCATCTCCAATACGAACTGAAGGCTTGGATAGAGGGGTGTTACGCGCGCCATTGCGGCCAACGAAGTGACAAATGTCCTTATGAGCGCGACACCGCAATGGCTCTTGCCTGGATTAAGGGGTGGCGTCACCAAGGGGAGCCGCCCTCGCGGTCAGAGAGCGCGGATGAACAGCGAAAGCAAAGCACTGCATGATCATCGGCCCGTGGGAAAGTGCTATCCCGGACCTTTGTCTTGAGAAGCCCTGCGCCACCCAAGGCGCCATCCTTAGTGGATGAAGAAGTCTCCAACCAGCATGCCTGGGGCTTGTCTACCGGTTTTGGGCGGCTGCAGAGGCGGTTATCAATAAGCCCGCAACGGTCCGGCGAAGCCACACATTTCGAAGTAGATGCCCCAAATCGCATGGCTTCCATCACGATGATTTTTCGATCGGGTGGATTAGTGATTGGTTCGCTTGCAGCTTTTGGGTGTGAATAGGTCGAAGGGATGTTTGCCGCGACGACCTTCTGCAGATTGGCGTTCACGCCGCTGCTATGCGACGTACGCGCAAGGTGCCGACGCGAGGGTAGAAGCTGATCAATGACCGCTAACCCGCTTGCGCCAGCTTATCCAGACAACCACAAGTGACCATGTCGCCACGACGAGTGGTGGCACAGCGTGCCCGTATTCGCCGTGGATGATGACGGTCGCGAGGGCGGCAAACATGACGGTGCAGCCGAGCGACGCGCCCAACAGGCGACTCGGTGCACGGAAAAGCAGAATCGCAGCCGTGAGTTCCAGCGATCCGGTCACGAAATGGAACCAGCGCGGGTACCCCCATTTCAGGTACTCCTCGTAGATAGATCCCGGGGCGAAGATGTTGCTGAGTGAACCCACGACGAAGAAGGCGGCAAGAGCCAAGGGTAAGATTTGGCGCCAGGAGATTTTGGACATTTGTCCGGCCTTGGATGGTGAGTTTGCTGAGGAGGAATCGTGTGGTCGCCTGACTGACAAGCTGGATGATTTCCGGCGCATGCCGCGGCTGGAAAAGGTGATCTACGAAACCTGTCCTCACCACATGAGGACAGGTGTCTGCTTCAACCAGGTGTTGGTCGCCAGTTGTTCCACTACGAACCGAGCGACATCGGCGCGTGCTACTTTCCCGCCGTTGACAGCAGCGAGGTCGGCAATGGCCCTGAGACTTCCGCGAGCTGGGTCGTTGGTGAGCATGGCGGGCCGAACGATGACCCAATCGAGTGAGCTGGCGCGGATCGCGGCTTCCTGACGCCCCTTGTCCTTGTAGGCATGGCGAAGCAGCAAGGGCATGAAGATCTGGTCGAATACGAAGCCGCCGTGGCCGCGGCTGTCCCCGACTCCCAGGGCGGAGATGCAAACCAAGCGGCGCACGCCGCTGCGCCTCATCGACGGGACTAGCGCGTGTGTCGCTTCGGTCAGCAGGCTGACCTTGCGGAAGCCCATGCCGGTGCCCAAGGCGCTGACGACGGCATCGCAGCCCTCCAGGGCGTGCATGAGAGCGTCTACGTCGCGAACATCGCCCTCGATAATGTCTGCTCCCGGCAGATCGGGGGCGCTCGCCTTCGAGCGAACCAGCGCTACGACGGAATCTCCCTTATCCAAGGCGTCGCGAACGATCAGCCGTCCGGTTCCGCCAGTTGCACCCAAAACAAGAATCTTCATATTCGACCTCGATCTTTGTTGGTATGAACGCCGCAGTTCAGAAGGAAACAGGCTGTTTCGGCCTCTCTGCCAGAATCGCGATGGGGTTGCGAATTTCCGGAGTGGATTCCAAAAGCCTTATCCCATCGCTGATCCGCGGCCCTACGCTGTAGCGGCCTTCTGGGCCGCCGCAAAAACATCGCGAGCGGACGTCGCGCCTGGGACGTGCTCCGTGCCCTCGGCCCCGAGGCCCATCCAGCCGGAGTTGACGGCGTCAAACATCGCCTCGGCTGGTCCCGTCTGGCCCTTCGGAATGCCGAGTTGCTCGAACGCTTCCGGCCACCCGGCCCGCGGGATAGCAAAAGCTTTGACGTCGACCTTCAAGACTTCACCCAATTGCGTCGCTACTTCGTCCGCGCTGATCATCGAACCGAGCTCGATCACCCGATGCTCCAGCCATGCCGGCCCGGTCAGGAGCGCGGCGATCTCGGCACCGATGTCATCGGTCGCGACCATGGTCGATTTCTGATCTGTCGGGTTGTAGTAGGTGGGGAGCGTGCCACCCTGGGCAACGTGCAAGCCGTAAAGGAAGTTTTCGAAAAATCCGCCGGCGCGCACGTAGGCGATCGGCAATTTAAGATCGCGAAATCCTTGCTCAAGAAGCGACAGGGCCGTGATCATCCCCAGCCCGCTGGTTCTGTTCGCGCCCATCGACGAAAGCGCGACGACCCGCGGCACCGGCGCTTGGGTAAGCGCCTCGACATAGTTCGCAATGACGCCCTTGGCTTCTTTGAAATCCGGCGAGGGCGCCCAGATGGGTGGCAACATGACAAACGCGCCTTCGACATCTCGAAGCGCCATCTCAATGGCTGCCGAATCATTCCAGTCGCCGTCTACCAATTGCACGCCTTGGTCGGCCCACTTCGCCGCCTTTTCACGATTCCGGACGAGCGCGCGTACTTCTTTGCCTTGCGCCAACAAATGTTTGGCCGTTGCGCCACCAACTTTTCCCGTAATTCCCATGACTAAAAACATGAGCGTTCTCCTGATTTTTAGGACTTTTGTACGTAAAGGCCAACTAACAGGCAGGAATTCCTGCCGATACGCTTTAGTTGGAGTAAGTGATTCCCAACCATCGCCCCGTTCCATCGTCAGGCGATGAAGCCGCTCCAAACGTGATCCGCCTGTATGCCGGAGCCAGCAACGAAAAAGTGGGCGGGAACAGATGGGGACATGGAGCCTCCGCGAACGGGGACTTATTCCGGGGGTAGGTCTACTATAGAGACCGCTTCCGTGCGCCGTAAGGAGGCAGTTTTTTGTAACCAGTAGATCTCGAGGAATTCCGCATGAGCAACGCACTGAGTGCCATCGAAAGATTCAGCCAATATCCCATGGGCGAGTCCCAATCCGTGCACTGCCCGGTGCGCGACGTGCTCGATCGTATTGGCGACAAATGGAGCATGCTCATGATCATGGCTCTAGCAGCGCGACCGCATCGCTTCAGTGAGCTTCACCGCGCTGTCCATGACATTTCCAAGCGCATGCTCACCCAGACCCTGCGCGATCTGGAGCGCGATGGACTGATCACCCGCCATGTCTTTCCGACCAAGCCGCCGAGCGTTGAATATCGGTTGGCCCCGCTGGGCCATTCGCTGCTGGAACCGATGGCGGGCCTCATCCTGTGGGCGGATCGTTGCTATGGCGACATCCATGCCGCACGCGCCCGCTTTGACGGCACGCTCGACGACGCCCCAAGTCAGGCTTTTTCTACCCGATCAGAGGTACAGCCTGTTCGTAAGAGCATGGCGTGAGTCTCGGGAGACATATGAAGTACCACCAAAGTTTGCGTAAGACGCCTCACGAAACGGCGCAGATCACCCGCTACCTCGTGAGAGGGTCGGGGACTTCTTGGGAGATGCATTCGTCTTGCTCATTACGGACGGACGTGCAGCCGCATGCGGACAGGGCTATTGCGGTTCGCCAGATTACATGTAAGCATTACATGTAATGAAAAAAGGAACCGAACCCACGCCTTCAGCCCTCGCCCAACGCGCATTTCGCAAGCGGATGCGTGAGCAAGGACTGATTCCCCAACAGGTTTACATCCGGAAAGAGCACAAGGAGCGCCTTTCGCGCCTCGAAAGGGAACTGCGCCTTCCGGCTCTCCCATCATCTCTTCACACCATGGATAGCCACGCAATGAGTCAGCAATGGTCAATTGAGTCTCTTTTTCGCGCATTACAGGAATCGGAGTTCGGCCGGACCGGACATGTTTCTTTCCAGATCCATGAAGGCGTCGAACCCGTCCTATTGATTGAGATGCACGAACTCGGCGATCTGCCGATGCACCTGGTCGCCACCGGCGGCGAAGTGCATGTTTCGGCGACTCTGTGTCACGCCAGCCAGGTCAAGGACCGCAATGCCTTCAATGATGCGTGCTTGCGCCTGAATACGATCTACCCCCTATCCAACATAGGCATCACCACTGTCGATGACGAGGACGTCTACATTGTCTTCGGGCAGCTTTCCTCGTTGGCACCCCTGCCAAATGTGATCGAGGAAATCATCGTTTTGGGTCACAACACGATCCAAGCCGCCAGTGAACTGACCACCCACCTGCACTGAGACCCACATGGCCATCATCCAAAAACTCATCACCCTGGTTCGCGGTACTGCCACGGAAGCAGGGCAGGCAATCGTTGACGTCAACGCGCTGAAGATCCTCGATCAGGAAATCCGGGATGCTGACTCCGCGCTGGTTTCCTCGCGCACGGATCTGACCAGGCTCATGGCCGAACGAAAGATCACCGGGGACAAGTCGAACGACAAGCAAGCCAAGCTGACCGAGTACAACCAGTACATTCGCCAGCTGCTCGACAAGGGTGACCAGGCCCTGGCGCTCGAAGTGGCAGGAAAGGTCGCTGCGCTCGAGAACGAGATCGCGGCCGACAAGGCCACGCTCGCCGGGATGGACGCAAACGTCACGAAGCTGCAGGGATCGATTCGTCAGGCGCAGGCCACCATTGACCAGCTGAAGCGCCAGGTCGACACGGTGAAGGCGACGGCATCCGTGCAGCGCGCGCAAGAAGCGATCTCGTCCACCACGTCCGGATCCAACGTGAAGCTGCACACCGCCCTGGATTCCCTCAAGCGGATCGAAGAGCAGCAGGCCTTCAAGGGCGCCCAGATCGAGGCGGCCAATCAGCTGGAAGCCCAAGGCACCGACGGCGATCTGCAGCAGCGCCTGCGGGACGCTGGCGTGCTTCCCGGCGCCACGGCAGCAGATGATGTGCTTGCCCGGTTCAAGAAGACCGACAGCTGACGCTTTCCCACTCGTAAGTCATCGGCGCTTGCGGCCAACTCACTCTGTGAGATGTTGGTTGCAAGCGCTCAAGCGCATTCGATGGAGAGATCGTGGCTCATGTTTGAATCGTTCTTCCAAAAAAGAGCCGCTGAGCGGAGCATCGCTGCGGCCCTCAAACTCCCGCTGGGATTTCGCCTGGGTGGCGCGGTCGCCATAGACGATGTTGTCTTCCGCGCGAACAAGGGCGTGTATGCGTTCGAACCGCCAGCCGGGAACCAGATCATCGAGGCGCTGGGGACGGTGGATCTTGGGGCAGGGTCGCATCTACACCGGATGTACCTCACCGATGACGCCTGGATCCAGGTTGGAACCACCAGCGGCGAGGTTGACGACGTCAAGCTCTTCGTCTTCGTCGATACGCGCAATCCTTCGACGAAGGACGAATTCGTACGCTGGACGCAGGATGGTTCGGAACTGGGATCACAGCAGATCACCTTTGGTGGCCACACCTATGTGCGCGTCTGGGGAGATCCACCCACCGCTCGATGGTCACCGCCCATCGTCTATGACGAAAAGGTCACGCATCCACCCGGCGGCGAGAACGATTTCGATCTGACCCACTATTCCATGCTCTATCAACGCGAGCTGTCAGGCTTGCCCGGTCGGTTCGAGTATCTCTTCGTGACGGCTGAGGATTATGGCCCGACGCAATTCGATGTGGTGTATTCGCTGGGCTCTGATCTCACCACCGCTGATCTTTCCATCACCTGAGGCAAGGAAGCCACCATGAAGCGTTCAACAACCGCAACTCTGTTGCTGATGGGTATTGCGCCGTTGATTCTGTCTGCGTGCGATGACCCCCAGCCGCAGATACAGAGCCAGGCCTTCAAGACCGTCGCTGACTGCACCAGCGCGGGAAACACTGCGGCCGAGTGTGACACGGCCTTCCGTCAAGCCCAGATGAGGGCCAGTAGCGCTGCGCCCCACTATTCGAGCCTTGCCGACTGCATCCAGCAATTCGGTCAGGACATGTGTCAGGAGCGTAGCGGCTCGGAAGGGAGCTTCTGGGGCCCGGTCATGACCGGGTTCATGCTTTCCCACATGCTCGGCTCGAGTTCGCCTTCGTACTACAGCGTTCCAGTCTATACACAGAGCAACGGCCAGTACTACGCGTCGCCAACCTCAAGGGGCTCATTCGGAAGCGTTGTCACCACGTCGGCTCTGATGCGGGCAGCCGCGCCATCACGGCTAGCCGTGGCGGCTTTGGCTCGGAGTCGGCGGCTCGTGGCGGCTGGGGCAGCTGAGCGTGCGTCGCATCCCGATCGCGCCACGCCCCGACTGGGTAGCCACTGCTGAGAAGTGTGGTTTCAAGTTCCACACCATTGATGGATCCGTGTATTGGGATGAGTCGGCGTACTACGCCTTCACTCTGGAACAGATTGAAAAGGACATCGAGGATCCGACCAGCGAAATCCACGAGATGGCGATGGCGCTCGTCGATGAGGTGGTCGCCAGCGAAGAGCTGCTCGATCGGCTCGCGATACCACGGCACTACTGGGACTGGA
>Ga0302303_10001252_pt1 | contig 16946 bp, 14 predicted proteins | sample III_Palsa_E2_1_FD_194542 | JGI IMG/M metagenome (GOLD analysis project Ga0302303, IMG submission 194542) | Peat permafrost microbial communities from Stordalen Mire near Abisko, Sweden - III_Palsa_E2_1 | ecosystem: Environmental > Terrestrial > Soil > Palsa > Peat permafrost | place: Sweden...
GTTACTTACGGGCCTAAGTAATATTTACTTTAGTGATTTAAACGCTTGATATTAGACTTACGAAGTTTTAAAAACTTCGTAAGTCTGTTTATTTAATAATAAACTGGATTACTGTAAACACTATTGGCCAGGTACGCCTTTCTACTTTTAAATCAATATATACACCATTAATTTTTAATTGAACAGCATCGCATTCCTGTTTAGCTACATCACCATCAAACAACTTTTTTAATTCAACCGCCTGAATATCGGAGAGCATAATTACATTGACCTCGTTCCTCTCAAATACTAATATTTTGAAACTTGTCAAGAGCCACCAATAACCGCTATTGGGATAATAACATATTATCGGGCTTTCGCCGTCATCTAAGGTTATAACTTCGAAAATTTTATTCTTGATTTGTTCCGGCGTATCTTTCCATATCCTGGTATGTACCTTCAAATTTCTATCCCTTAAAAACTTAGCTTCGATGGTAGATTGCGCTTTCAATATATTTTGATATAAGGTTAAAAGATAAAAGTGATACTTCCGTACTATTGCCTGCACTCAAGTAAATAACACTTTAAATGTATTTGTTTATTTTTGTAAAAATGAACCTGCTGATAAAAAGCCCTTCTGATTTAGATAATGTTGCTCAACAAATAATTGAGCAGGCCGGCAATCAAAAAACCTTCCTTTTTTACGGCGATATGGGCGCGGGCAAAACCACGCTCATCAAATCACTGTGCAAACAGTTAGGCAGTAACGATAATATTACCAGCCCCACATTTTCCATTGTAAATCAATATAACGGCGAAGGCGCAACCATTTATCACTTTGATTTTTACCGACTCAAAAATGAGCATGAAGCATTGGATATCGGCTTTGAAGAATACCTCTACTCCGGCAATTACTGCTTTATTGAATGGCCCGAAAAGATACCTAACCTGCTGCCCGATAATTTTATCAGCATAAGTATACAGGTAATGGATAATAACACACGCCAAATAAATATCAACTCTAATCTTTAACCACTAATCACTAATTTCATTTGCATAAAAAAATACCTATCTTCATCATTCAGAAATAATGCATAATGAGTTCAGGGAAATATAGCGGGTTTTCTGATATTGCCAAACAGGCAATGATGCAACCTCAGGAATCGATGTTGGAGGTAAAGACCAAAAAAAATAAGCTTTACATAGGCATTCCAAAAGAAATTTCATTCCAGGAAAACCGTATACCGTTAACACCTTTATCGGTTGCCTTGCTGGTGAACAACGGCCACCAGGTAATGCTGGAAAGTAATGCCGGCCAGGCCGCCAATTTTTCGGATAAGGATTACAGCGAACAGGGCGGACTTATTGTATACGACACCAAAGTTGTTTACGAAGCCGATATCATCATCAAAATAGCCCCGCCTACATTAGCCGAAATTGAGCTGATGAAACCCGGCCAGATATTAATTTCGGCCCTGCAAATGTCAACCCTTAAGGCCGATTGCCTGCACGCCCTGTTAAAAAAGAACATTACCGCGCTTTGCTTCGAGCATTTGCAGGATGAAGGCGGCTCGTTAACCGTAGTGCGTGCCATGAGTGAGATAGTGGGTGCCACATCTATTTTAATTGCTGCCGAATACCTGAGCAATGTTTTTGATGGCAAGGGCCTGATGCTGGGCGGCATCACCGGCGTACCACCCACAGAAATTGTGATATTAGGCGCTGGTACCGTAGGCGAATATGCCGCGCGCACTGCCATAGCCTTAGGCGCCGAAGTAAAAGTATTCGACCCGTCTATCTACAAATTGCGCCGTTTGCAAAATAACATTGGCACACGTGTATTTACTTCGGTAGTGCAGCCCATAGTTTTAGAGAAGGCAGTTACCACCTGCGATGTTGCCATTGGCGCCATGCGCGCTGAAGATGGCCGCAGCCCATGTATAATTTCGGAATCAACAGTAAGCAAAATGAAGCGCGATTCCGTAATTATTGATGTAAGTATTGACCAGGGCGGCTGTTTTGAAACCTCCGAAGTAACTAACCACACCCACCCGGTTTTCCGTAAATACGATGTGATACATTATTGCGTGCCCAACATTGCATCGCGTGTGGCACGTACCGCAACCTATGCCTTAACCAACATATTTGCCCCCATTTTATTAGAAATTGGCGAACAGGGCGGTTTAAAAAACGTTATCTGGCAAAATATTGGTGTGCGTAATGCCGTTTACATTTACCAGGGCCATTTAACAAGTAAATACATAGGCGAGCGTTTTAATATTCCCTGTAAAGACCTCGACCTGTTAATAGTATCTCACCGCTAATTATTTTAAAATATTATATGTTTAATTTTCTTCCTTCAAAAAAAACGCTGCTGGTATGTCTTTTTGTGCTGGCCGGCAGTACCGCTTTTGCACAAAGTAAACTCCAAAATGCCTGGGAGGCATTTTTTAACAATAAACCTGATACCGCTAAAATATTATTTAACCAGGCTATACAACAAAATAATAACGCCGGCGATGCTTGGCTTGGCTTAAGCCTGCTGGCACAAACCGCGCAGGCGCCGCACCAGGCTTTTGGTTATTTTCAAAAGTTTTATGCGCAAAGCAACAATCCGGCGCCCTACGTTTATGCTTTATGGGTAACGCCCTCTATTTTTGATGATTTTGGCAAACGCACACCCGATGAACTTGCCTTTTTAAAACAGGTTGCCGATAATAATACCTATGATGGGATGATGGCAGCTATGGCCAATTCTATGATAGGCAAGCACTACGAAGCATCAAACCAAACAGAAAAAGCTGTTGAAGCATTTAATAAAATAGGCGCTATTGATAACTGGCAAATAACCGGCGAGTTTGAAAATATTTCAACCAGCGGGTTCGACAGGGTGTATCCCGTAATTGACCACCCCGAAGCCGATGCTATGTTTACCACCAAAACGGGTGCAAAAGCAGGCTGGCATACCATTACCGATACCCGTAATGATAAATGGCTCGATTATACTTATTATTCCGATGCCGACAATTCTGTAATTTTTTCACAAACCTTTGTAAAGTCGGACCAGGACCTTGAAGCCCAGCTACGCATTGGTGTTTCGGGTTCGGTAAAAGTTTGGGTGAACGATAAGCAGATATTATCAGTACCCGAAGAGCGCAATAATGATTTGGATACCTATATCCAAACCATAAAATTAAACAAGGGCTATAACCGGGTTTTAATACAGCTTGGCGAAAGTTATTGCAATAACATGAACTACCTGGTTCGCATAACCGATGATAAAGGTGTGCCTGTTCCCGGTTTAACCAGCCAGGCCACGGCCGCGCCTTATACAAAGGAAACCGCCTACGTTTCGCGTAAAATTGAACCTTTTGCCATAACTTACCTTAAGGATTTGGTAAAAAATAACCCGCAGGATTACCTGCCTAAAATACTGTTGGCCGAAGCCTACCTCCGCAATGATGAAACCTATGAAACCAGGCGCATAGTTGAAGACCTGCGTTTAAAATACCCTAACAGCACCTTTTTAAACCTGATATTATTGGATGTGTTTGCCCGCGAGGATAACCGTACCGGCTCTGAAACCACTAAAGAAACGATAAAAAATAACGATCCGCTATCGGTAGAAGGGCTAATGTTAAAGTACACCGAGCTTTTTGAGCAAAAAGACTATGATAAGGCTGCCGAAATTATAAAACAACTGGAGGCTGTTGGCACCGAACAACAGTCGTTTATTTACGAAGCAAAAATAGGCCTGGCCAATGCCAATAAAAACCAGGATGAACTGGTAAGACTTGGCGAAGAAGCCTATACCAAATTTCCGGATGATAAGGATGTGGCCGATTTAAAATATGCTATTGAAAAAGAGCTGCACAAAAACCCTAAAGCCATTAACATATTAGAAAAATATGTGGCCGATAATGACAGCTATGCCGTAGCCAAAGAACTTTCCGACGCTTACTTTGCTGCCGGCAATGCCTCCGAAGGTATAAAAGTATTGCTCGACCAGATAAAAAAGAAGCCTTATGCCACCGGTATATATAACAATTTAGGCAACCAGTATTATAACCTGCAGCAATATGACAAGGCCGAAGAAGCCTTTTTAAATTGCATTCGCATAGCGCCAACCATTAGCGCTTATTATGCTTCGGTGGGTAAAATAAATGAGATAACCAAGAATACCGATAAAGCCATCAAATACTATCAAAAAGCCCTGGAATTGCAACCTAACGATTATGAAACCATAGCCTCGCTGCGTAAGCTGCAAAATAAAAAGGATGTGTTTTCTTATTTTAAAGCACCTGATGTGGATGCCGAAATTCGCAACGCCCCAAAAGCAGCTGATTATCCTGATGACAACGTAGTAATATTGGATGAAGAAGAGCAAAAAGTAGTTTATGAACAGGGCGGCTCGGAAGAGAAAAATTTCCTTACCGCTAAAATACTTACCCAAAAAGGTATTGACGACTGGAAAGAATACCGTGTTGATTACGACGGCTGGCAGGACCTTACCATTGAAGAAGCAGAAGTAATAAAAGCCAACGGCACTAAAGTACCCGCCGAACGTAACGAAAACGACCTGGTATTTACTAACCTCGAAATTGGCGATGTAATTAATATCCGCTATCGTACCAAAAACTATTCAAAAGGCAAACTGGCGGGTTATTTCTGGGATTCGTTTTATTTTACCAGCGGCAACCCGCATGTAACGGTTAAATATTCGCTGCTTATTAATAAAAATCAAAAATTCAATTCTACTTTCTCGCAAACCCCTATCCAGCCGGTAAAAACTTCGGTGGATGATTTTGATTTGTATGTTTGGGAGCAAAATAAACAGGAGGCCTTGCAATACGAAGATAAAATGCCGCCGCTGGATGACGTGGCCAATGTATTGTACTTAACTTCTATACCCGACTGGAAATTTATCTCCGATTGGTATAATGATCTTGGCTCGGCAAAAGCCCGCACCAATTACGAGGTAAAATCAGTTATAGCCGGGCTGTTTAAAGACAATGCCAACTTAACCGATATGCAAAAGGTTGAGAAAATATACAACTACATTATTGGCAATATTAGTTACAGTGAGGTGTCCTTCAGGCAAAGCGGGCTTATACCGCAAAACCCGTCATCAGTTATCAATACCCGCATTGGCGATTGTAAGGATGTATCAACCCTGTTTGTAGCCATGTGTAAAGAAGCAGGCATAACAGCACAATTAGTATTGGCAAAAACCCGCGACAATGGCTTGCTGGGCATGCCGCTGCCAAGTATCAACTTTAACCATTGTATTGCCAAGGTAAACCTTAACGGTAAGGATTATTATATCGAGCTTACTTCGCAGTACCTGCCATTTAAGTGCCTGTATAATGCCGAGATTAATTCTACCATATTAGACATCGGCGATGCCGGACCTACCGCAAGCACTGCGTACCTGAATCCTGCTACCCGCAAACCGAACGATATACAGCGTAATACCAAAATCTCTTTTACCGGCAATGATATGGTGGTTGATGAAAAAACCTATAAAACTGCTGCTATTGCAGGCTCCATGCGCGAAAATGTTGGCGACCTGTCGCAAAAGGACCGTTTAAAAGGCATGAAGACGGCTTTGGCATCAACCTACCCTGATGTGGATATAACCAAACTTGATTACCGTAACGTCGACCGTAAAAACCCCGTTGATACCGTTTATATGACTTTGGATTATCAGATAAACAATATGGTTAAATCAATAGGCGGCCTGTCTATTTTCACTATTCCATGGTCTGATAAAACAACAGCTAATGATTTGCAGATAAACATGCCGCGCTACTCGGGTATCGACCTTAGCCAAATGTATTACCTGGATAACGAAACCGAGGTGGTCACCTTAAACCTGGCCCCCGGCAAAGCATTGGTTGATGCTGTAAAACCTGTAATATTAAAAAATGATATTATCGAATACAGCCTCATACCAAAACAGGTGGGCAATAAAGTAACCATAACCCGCACGTTTAAACTAAAAAAGGATTTTGTACCGGTTGATAAAGTGCCCGAGTTCCACACCTTTTTTAAACAAATGATAGATGCCGATAATAAAGAACTGGCCGTAAAATAGAGGATTTTTTCTGTAGAGACGCAATACTTTGCGCTTTATTGAGGCGCACTCCAGCTTGCACCTCTTTTTATTTATGCCAATCAAGGGCATCTAAAATCATGTCATTTTAATCTTACTTAACGTGATTAATTACCCGGCAGCACAGGCGCGTAGCCCGGGTAATAACTATCCAGTATGTATTGCGGCGGTATGGGTGTTACATGGTTTTTTGCGCCATAATATTGTACCGCAAGGTTGGTGTTGCCATTATCTTTTATGGTTATGGTAAACAGCTGGTCAAAATCATTTTCATCCAAACTGTCAAATGGCGATTCAACCCCAAAATCCATCAAAAATTGCATAATGGTAACGTGGTCGGCTACAATCAGGATGTTTTTGCCTGCAAAATTCCGTTTAATAATATCTACAAACTTGCTTACGCTGTCGGTATATACCCGCGGCAATATCCTGGCTTTTTGTGCCAGCGCATCCGCCGTTTCTGCAGAGCACTTTTGGCCGGTAACATAAATTATTTCAACATTATCATGCTTAAGCGTTTTGGCAAGGTCGTGCGCTCTTTGTTGCCCGGCTGCTGATAAAGCGGCATCTTTTCCATCCTCTTTTTCGGCATGGTTTACAATCCACACCGTAGTTTTTTGTGCAAAGGCACTAAAATTGCTAAGTAATAAAATAAATAATACAAGCGTAAAAGGGCGGTTCCAAAAAATTGCTTTTTTCATTTAGGTATTTTTATAAAAACCCGGGGCTGTTTAACACGTTATTAAGTTTGGCTTTATGAATATACATAAAGCTGTGTAATAAAGCTTAATTTTAAACAGCAGCACAATATATTTTAAGCAATGAAGATTTTCAGAAAGTCGTATTTAAAAAAAATAGGTAAAATACTCATAGCCACCTTTACAGGCTTCGCAAATGATAATGGCTTAAAACTTAGTGCATCACTGGCTTATTATACCGTTTTTTCCATCGCACCTTTGCTTATCCTCATCATGTCATTAGCCGGCTTATTTTTAGGTGGTAATGATGAAGTTACCAAAACCATATTCCCCCATATAGCGCAAATAGTAGGCCCGACTGCATCTTTACAAATACAGGAAATACTTAAAAATTTACAACTTTCGGGCAAATCAGGCGTTGCGGTAGTAGTGGGCATTGTTACCCTGCTTATTGGCGCCAGCAGTATGTTTGTGGAAATACAGGATTCGCTCAACATCATCTGGCGGGTAAAAGCCAAACCCAAACGCGGCTGGGTTAAACTGGTAACCAATCGTTTTTTATCCTTTTCGCTCATTATTAGCTTAGGGTTTTTATTGCTGGTATCGTTAATTATCAACCTGCTGATATTGGCTTTAAGCGAGCGCCTGCAACATTTTTTACCGGGCATTACCTTAACTATATTAGATGTGGTTAACGTAGCCATTACCTTTATAGTAATAGCCGTACTCTTTGGCATTATGTTTAAGTTTTTGCCCGATGTTATTATCAGGTGGAAGGATGTACGCTCAGGCGCGTTTTTTACCGCCCTTATGTTTTTACTGGGCAAATACCTTATTGGTTTATACATAAGCCATTTTGCCAACAGCTCGGTTTACGGCGCGGCGGGTTCTATCATCTTAATTTTGCTTTGGATATATTACACTGCGGCCATATTATACATAGGTGCCGAGTTTACGCAGGTATATGCCGAGGCGATTGGCAGCCGTATTGAACCTGCTGAATACGCGGTACTGGTAAAACAAACCGAAGTTGAAATGGTGGTAACCAAACTGCCTCCACAACACCCCGATTTAAAAGACGACCTGAAACCCGAAACGCCCCCCGCAAAAGCCGATACCAAAAAATAAAGGCTTTAACCGTTATAGCGCCGTTCAATATATTAACTCAACGTAACAGGTTTGTTTAAATTTAACTAAATTTAACTGCCAATATAAACAAGGTGTTGCTTAACTTATTTCAAAAAACCCGATGGCTGCGTGCTATAATGCTCTTTTACCTTTTAGTGGGGAGTTTTTTAGTTGCCAATGCGCAATATTTCGATCTCCAAAAAAACAGGAAGCATGTTATCATTCCCTTTCATTTGGTGCGCAACATGGTTGTTATCCAGCTAAAAATAAATGATAAGGGCCCATTTAATTTTGTGTTAGATACCGGCGTTGGGCTGATGATAATTACCGAACCCAGTTTAATTGATTCCATAAACCTGGCATCAAAACGCCTGATTACCATACCCGGCCTTGGTGAAGGCGAAGATCATGAAGCTTATGCTACATCGCAGTTAAATATTATTATACCCGGTTTAATAAGTAATGGTGTAAGCGCCGTTATATTAAAAAAGGATCAGTTTAATCTTTCAAGCTATGTAGGCATGCCTATACACGGCCTGTTAGGCTACGAGTTTTTTAATAACCTGGCGGTTAAAATTGATTTTGGCGATAGCACCCTAAATGTTTGCCGGCCAAAGGATTTACACGCCTTCAGAAAAAGCAACAAAATCCCCATTTCTATAGAGGAAAGGAAACCTTACCTGCAGGCAAAAGTAACGCTACCGGGCGGTAAAACGGTTGATGATAAAATGGTGATTGATATAGGGGCCGGGCACCCTATATCAATTGAAAATATGATACAAAATAATGGGCTGCCCACTAAATTTATACAGGCTAATTTAGGTGTTGGTTTAAACGGGCCTATTAATGGTTTTTTGAGCCGTGTTGATGAAATTGATATAGGAAAATTCAAAATCAAAAATGTGATTTCCTCCTTTCCCGACAATACAAAAGAACATATTATAACTTCGGTGCCCCGCGACGGGAGCATAGGTATTGGTATGCTTAAAAAATTTACGGTAATTTTCGACTATGCAGATAACGTGCTTTATCTAAAACCCGGGCCTTATTATGATGAGCCTTTTGAGCATGACATGAGCGGCATGGAATATTATTCAAGCGGTGATAATTACCAGCATGTAATTATCAGCAGGGTTGAAACAGGATCGGCTGCAGATATGATAGGACTGGAAAAGGGCGATGAAATAGTATCAATAAATCTTAAACCAGTTAATAAAATGAGCCTCGAACAAATAGATGCGTTATTCAAATCAAGGGATGGGCGCAGCCTGCTGCTGGAGATATATCATGATAAAAAATACGACAACGTGGTGCTAACATTAAAACGCCGCATTTAAAACAAGCCGATAGCCCTATTTTAACTGGCTTATATTTTCAAAAAAAGCGGTCTGCAGGTCTAATAACGATCTTACATTAACTTTTTCGCCATACATATCAAAACACAAAAACTGCGAATGCTTGAGATCATTGTTTTTTGCCTTTTCAAAAAAATTGAAGGTTTCAAAAAAATAATGGTTGGTGGTAACCTTACTTTTGCTGTTGGTTTGCGAAGCGTTAAGCCTGAAACCGATAGTATCTATCCAATGATGCACCTTAGCATGAAGGTTTGTTCTGATGTTTTTCATAGGTTAATTTTATAATCTAAACGAAAAAATATACTCAAAGTTTCAACCTTTCGTATATTTTTATAAACAATTGTTTATTAATCAGGCACAAAGCGGTTTATGTGCATTAACCTTTAATTAATATTATTTTTATTAGAATATTAATTGTAACTAATCTGATACTTTTTCGTACAAAGGGTTATTACATCAATTATATATGAGAAAACTTCAACTTTTATTGTCTTTTTTATTTATATATGGCTTAACCTTAAGTTCTTGCCATAAAGATACTACACCCGGCCCACAGGGCGATACCGGCGCAATAGGTGCTACAGGAGCAGTTGGTGCTACGGGTGCTACCGGGGCAACAGGCCCGCAAGGTGCTACCGGGGCAACAGGCCCTACGGGAGCAACAGGTGGCACTGGTGCTACCGGCGCCACAGGAGCAACGGGCGCTACGGGAGCAACAGGGCCTGCCGGATCGCAGGGAGCTACAGGTGCAACCGGCGCTACCGGGGCAACGGGTGCTACTGGCGCTACCGGACCGCAAGGCCCTACCGGCCCACAAGGGCCCGCTGGTGCCAGTGCGCAAAGCTATTTGTTAACCGACCAAAATCTTTCATTAACAGGTACACATTTGCTTGTTCCTGGAATAACTGCTGATATTGTTGCAGACGGGGCAGTGTTGGTTTATTTCAGAGATACAAACACCACCGGCCCATGGTATTCTTTACCCTATGAGCAACCTGGCGTTACTATCAGCCTTCTGGATTTTGGTGTTGGATATATTGATATAGATTCCAATGTTAATGAAACAGGCGTTGATATAAGGGTTGTTATTATACCCGCTGCCACTGTTAATTCTATAGTTATGAGAGGGATTGACGTGACCAGTTATACAAACGTGGCATCAGCATATCATTTACCCATACGATAATTATAATATCAACATATAATACAAAAAGCTCTGTAAAATCAGGGCTTTTTGCATTATATGTAACAATGATATGATTATTAATCATTTAACATTTATAAATACAACATTTGCATATTATTACTGTATTTATATAAAATAGGTAATAATACAGCAACTAAACATTATATGAAATCGCTTTTTTTTACTTTATCGTTGATATTTTTAACCGCAGTATGCTCGCATGCCCAAACCGGCCACGAGGTTCATGGGGTGGTTATCGATTCAACAAAACTATCTGTCCCGGGTAGCCAGCTTAAATTAATATCTGACCAGGGCGACAGCTCGCTAACCGCAGCAGATCCTAACGGAAAATTTTCTTTCCCTGGTGTTAAAGGCACTCATATAACCATAACTGTAACTTCTATCGGCTACCAGTCTTTAAGAAAACATTATGTATTGGATAACAGCAGTTCTATCGATTTAGGCTCAATTGTATTAGTGCAGGAAGCCAACCAGCTAAAAACGGTTAACATTAATGGCGTTAGCCCGATAACTATTAAAGAAGATACCGTTGAATATAAAGTAAGCTCATATCCCGTAAGGCAAAACGCACCTATTGAAGATGTGATAAAAAAATTGCCCGGGGTTGATGTGGATGTTAACGGCAATATTACCGCGCAGGGTAAACAGGTAACAAAAGTACGTGTTAACGGTAAAGATTTTTTTGGTGGCGATGTGCAAACAGCTACCAAAAACCTGCCTGCCGATATGATTGAAAGCATACAGATGATTGATGATTATGGCGACCAGGCAAATTTAACGGGCGTTAAAACCGGCGAGCCGGATAAAATCATGAACATCACTATCCGCAAGGATAAAAACTACGGCTACTCTGGCCAGGCAACCGGCGGTGATGGTGCCGATTTATTGCCCGCAAATCAGGGTACCGACGAAAACCGTTATGTAGGCATGTTAAACTCCTTTGATTTTAATGGCGACCGCCAAATTGCCTTGCTTGGGAGTTTAAATAACACAAACGTTAACCCTTTTAACTATAATGCCACGGGCAGCACAGTTGGCGGCAGCGGCTTTAGCAGCGGGGGTGGAGGAGGTGGCGGTGGCCGTGGTAACGCTTTAAGGTCACAGGCATCTACCGGTTTGGCTACTACAGCAAACGGTATTACCGATGCGCGCTCAATAGGTACTAACTACCGCGACCAATGGGGAAAATACATCTCGGTATATGGCAGTTACAGTTTTACTGATAACTCAACCCTTACAAACTCCAGCACGCTGCAAAACAACTACCTTTCAACATTAAGTTCCAGCACGCAAAGCGGTACCGAGCAGGATAACCCCATAAACCACAGGTTTACCTTTAACATGGAGTATAAACCCGATACCGTTAACTATTTAAAAGTAACGCCCACCTTTTCATATGCCAGCACTTATACTACAGATAATGAAAGTGTAACCTCGTCAAGAGATTCTACCGAAAACCTCGCTTATAATTCAAAGTCTGTAAGTGCTTCTTCCACCCCGAATTTTGGCCTTATCGCCTTGTATAATCACCGGTTTAACGGGCACGGCCGTAATTTTAGCGCTAATTTTACTTTCAGCACATCGCAAACCAATTCGTACGATGATCCTACATATACCTATACCTTGGGCGAGCCAACAGCCCCAACAAACCAGTTAATCAGCACCGATAGCCGTACCACCAGCTATGGTGCAACTTTTTCATATTTGGAACCTTTAAGTAAGGTATCATACCTGGAGTTAAATTATGCTTACAATCATTCATACACCGCAAGCGATTTGGAAACTGATACATTAAGCTTCACAGCGCCAACCGCTCAGGATTATAATAATGATCCCCTGCTTAGTAATAACTATAACTTCACCTTTGTTACTAACCGTGTAGGCTTAAATTACCGCGTGGTAGAGAAAAAATATAATTACACTTTAGGTATTGCCGCACAGCCAACTACGTTGGATGGCCAATCATTAACCACCGGCGATGAAACACATGTAACTACTTTCGACTTTATACCAACAGCGCATTTTGTTTACAATTTTCAGCGCAGCCAAACATTAAGCTTTAACTATAGCGGCGCCAGCGCCCAGCCTAGCTTTGCCCAGTTGCAGCCGGTGATTGATTATTCAAACGCATTATACCCGGTACAAGGTAATGCCGATTTAAAGCCATCCTTTAATAATAACTTTACTATCAGGTACAACAAATTTAGTTTTGCTACCGGTAATGTGTTTTTTATAGGTGCATTTTTTACGCAAACAAGTGATTATGTAGCAACCAACACCGTAACCTATCCCAGCCACTTTACAGATGTTGTGCTTCTTGCAAACCCGGGCTTAAGTAAATTGCAAAACACCAACCTTAGTACTTATTTAAATACCAATGGCTACTATACCGGAAGCGCATTTTTCGCTTTCTCAAAACCATGGGACGAGCGTAAATTTACCGTATCATTAAATGGTAACGTAAGCTATACTAACAACATCAGCTACTCAAGCAGTATAGATGAGGATAACCAGGAATCGGACGTTGAAAGGGATATTGCAAAAAGTTTGGTTTTCACGCCTACCGTAAAGTTTAGGACTGATATAACCGATGTTATTGATGCCCAGGCAAGCGCTTCTTATTCTATAAGCAACACGGTTAACTCTATAAAAGATTCTCTTTTCGATCAAAACACAAATATCCGCGCCCTTACTTTAGAACTAACCGGTAAAAATTATGTGTGGAAAGATTGGACATTCAGCTATGATTATACAAAAACTGTAAACTATGGTTATGATATTAAGGTATCAAACCCTAACGTGCTTAATACCTATATCGAACGCAGGTTTTTAAAGAACAATGCCGGCACTATACGTATAGCAGCATATGATTTATTCAACCAGAACACTGGTTTTTCTACCACAACAAATGGCAGTATAGTTACCCAAAGCAATGTAAACAGGCTTGGGCGTTATTACCTGCTTACCTTTACTTTACGCCTGCAAAAATTTGCAGGTAAAGCCCCAACCCCCGATCAACCCGGCCAGCATAACTTCAGGCGTAATGGTGGGCCTGGCGGCGGTGGCCCAGGTGGTGGTGGCCCTGGCGGTCCCGGTGGCGGGGGCGGCGGCCCAACACTTGATTAAAACGTAATAAAAAAGCGCCCCGCCTGGTACCAGGCGGGGCGCTTTTTTATGGTGTAAGATTGATTATTGTTTGTTTACTATAACCTTATTGATAACACGCTCAAGGTCTTCCAAATCAAAGGGCTTGGCAAGGTAGCTTTCGGCGCCTGCATGGTCGGCAAGCAGTTGTATATCGCTGTTAGCCGAAAAATAAACAACGGGTATGCCTTTTAACAGTTCGTTCTTTTTAAGGGTTTGTGTGGCCATAATGCCGCCTTCATCGGGTATCCAGTTATCCATCAATATTACATCCGGAGAAAATTGTAATACCCTTTCTTCAATGGAGTTGCAATTGGTGAAAGTATGCACTTCCCAGCCTTGCTCTTCTAAAATGTAACTACAGATAGATAATATATCCTCATCATCATCAAAAATGATAATCTTCCTGGACTCTTTGGTCATTGATATAATAAGTTGAGCGAATATATAACTTTTAAAAATCAAAAAAGTTTTATCTGAAAGGCAATTTTTTTATTTTAATGCGATAAAAATTGTTAAAACTAAAATGGCTGGTAATGGCATTAAATACCGCTCACCAGCCATCACAATAATTGCTATAAAGTTAGACAGCCAACGTTGCCTTTTTACGTGATCGCATGTATATTATAAGGCCGCCAAAGGCAACTATTAGTACAATTGGGATAACTAATGTAACGTGCAATAAATCAAGTCCGGCAAGGTTTTTTGCTGTAACTAAATCATTTGCCTGCCCGCTGCCTGCCGGTGCACTCAGGTAAGTACCTAAATCTGCAGTTGGCGGTAAGTGTGTTTTGGTTAACCTATCGTAATATCCGCCCATAAATATCATATAAAGCGATACCGCGAACATGCCTGCACCACCCATCAGGTTTAGGCCTACTGCGCCCGTGCGCGGAAGGTTTTCTGATACAAAGCCAATCATACAAGGCCAAAAGAAAGCCACACCCAATCCAAAAATAACTGCTCCTAAAAATATTGCCTCGCCGTGCAGGTTAATGAGCAAATAAATACCTAATGCCGATAGTATGGCCGAAATAAATAATACACCCTGCGGCGCCAGCTTGTGTACAATCGGGCTGGCAAATGCCCGGCCCAATACCTGCATCGATGCTACAAACGTTAATATCAGTATCGCGTTACTCGTAACCGTCTTAAATAGTAAGCCTGTCCATTGGTTGGTAAATAACTCGGTAATGGCGGTACCGAACATGCAAATAATCATAAAAATAAATAATGGGTTCCACAGCGCTTTGTACATATCGCCGGTGGTAACACCTGCTGCAACCCGTTCGGTAACCGGGAAATCGAGCCTCGAGAAAAGGAAACCATAAATAAGTGTAGGGATAAGCATAACCGCAATTTCAACCTGCGATATCCAGTAAGGTTTTGGTGTAATGCCGTGTGCCAGGGCACTATCGAGCCCAAAAACAACCAGTGTGCCTATAACAATACCTGCCGGGAACCAAAGGTGAAAGTGATTTAGTTTGGTAGTTTTATTACCGGTAAACAACGAAGCTACCAGCGGGTTACAAGCCGCCTCTACCGTGCCGTTGGCAATACCGATTAGCAGGGTTGATATAAACAGCGTCCAATATCCGTTTGCAAAAATGGTAAGCACAATACCTACCAGGTGAAAGGCAAATGCCGAAACCAGCAGTTTTTTTATGCCGATAATATCAACCACAAATCCCCCAACAATAATAGCCAGTGGGAAGCCCCAAAAAGCAGTCGCCGTAATAGTGCCAATTTCTGATGCCGAAAGATGAAATATAGCAGCCTGGTCGTTAAGGATCCCGGCGCGTATGCCAAAAGATAACGATGTTACTAAGAGCGACAAACAACTTGCCACAAATAGTTTATTGGTTTGGATGGTCTTCATTATAATTGGTTTAAATTTTTTAGGGTATACTATTATTGGTTTATTAGCTACGCAATATAAATAATGTTCTTAAATTTTAATCAATCCTTTATACCCATCACTTTTTTGCCAGCGAATCCAGTTCACCCATGGTCCACATCTTTGTTCTGCCGCCAATGGCTTTTCTAACCCGTGTAACTTCGTCCTCTTTTACGGTTTTTGCCTTATTGCCCAATTCGGTGCGCACATAGCTTAATACCGATGCTATATAATTATCGGTATTAACGCCCTGCGCAGGCATAATTACATCGGTATATATTTGCCCGTGCACAGGGCCGGTTAAACCGTTAAGCAAAATAGCAATCAGCTTATCAGGGTCGGCATTAACATCGGCATTGCCGGATAGTATTGGCGCCGGCAAGTGTTTATCGCCATTGCTACTGATGCCTTTACCATCCATGCCGTGACAACTGGCGCAAAGGCCTTTAAATATCACTTCGCCCTGGGTAACCAATAGCCTGTCGGCTTCGCGCAGCATACGTTCTTTTTCAGCCTCAAGCTCTTTAGCCTTTAATTCTTTATCGTAAACACTTTGCGATTTCGCAAGCACTCCGTTATCGGGCGTTTTTATCATATCGGCTATAATGTTTTGTGCCTTCGGCGATGGATTGTACCGTAATGATAAAGCCAGTTGGTAACGCACGTCTGCGCTCGGGTCATTCTCCATATTGCTTAATTTCGATACAATTTCATCATTATCATCCTTCATAAAATCCTCGCTAATCCAAACAGCAGTTTTGCGCACCTGCGCGTCGTTATCATTCAAGGCGTTAAACAGCAGGTTTTTATCCAGCGCGTTTAAACCGTTCAAAGTCCACAAAGCATGTATGCGCGCCAGTTCCATCGGCGAGTTTTTCGCCAAATCTTCCAGCGCCGGCACTACCGATTTATCGCCGCGCAGCACAATCAGCTTTTGAGCATTATCGCGCCACCAGCCGTTCGGGTTCGATAAATACTGTACCAATTCCGCGCTCGATTGCTCCAGCATGTGCGGCTTTTCTTTATTGGGTTTGATATGATCGGCCACAATGCGGTATATGCGCCCGCGGCCAATGTTATTTTGCAGGCCTTTGCGCAATATCTGCGGACGAAGGTAACTGCCTTTGGGTGTCCACGCGCTTTCCTGAATAATGCCATGGTACATATCTACAATATACATACAGCCATCGGGCCCGGTAAAGGTATTTACCGGCCTGAAGTTCATATCCGATGATGCCAAAAACTCCTGCCTGTCATAAGCATTGGTCAGCATAATTTTACCGGCGCTATCAGTTACCTTAGCGCGGCGGATGATACGGCCTACCGGTTCGCAAATAAACAAATCGCCTTTCATATCAGCAGGCAGCCTGTCGCCGCGGTAAATAGATTGGCCGGTGCAGGCGGTAAAGTGGTTCAAGGTGCT
>Ga0302303_10001258_pt1 | contig 16877 bp, 17 predicted proteins | sample III_Palsa_E2_1_FD_194542 | JGI IMG/M metagenome (GOLD analysis project Ga0302303, IMG submission 194542) | Peat permafrost microbial communities from Stordalen Mire near Abisko, Sweden - III_Palsa_E2_1 | ecosystem: Environmental > Terrestrial > Soil > Palsa > Peat permafrost | place: Sweden...
ATGGGTGTTAAAGAGTTATCAGCGGAATACTGGACTGACCTATCGCGAACCGGGGCAACAGGAAGCAGGCTAATGTACAATGAAGATCACTCCGACAGATTTGAATACAAAGTTTATATCCCGGTCTTAGGAGAAGTGGTTTATTTCTAACACAATTAATATTGAAACAATGAAATTTCTTAAACTAACTGTAGTGATGCTACTGCTTGCCATCATTACAACCAGGTGTCAGGCCCAGACCTACGGTACACTTCGATATTGGGGAAAGGAATACAAGCTTGACCGCAAGTTCATTTCAGTCTTAAACGAGAACTGGAGCAACTTTATAAACGGGGATGCACTCACAGCAGGGCATTATGATTATAACGATTACATAGATATCTACAATCAGATAGTTAATAATTTAACTAATCCATCATTCACGATCATAGTAACAGAATCCAATCAACTACAATGGCTAAATCCAATAGGTGTAATACCTGGTACCGATGGTGAGAAAGGGCGAAACAAACGGAGTGTCAGAAGAGCTAAAATGGTACTATATAAGGTAGTGTTACCAGCGTTGAACCAATTCATGCAATACAAAGAATACAAACTCGATTAAATAGTTGTTAGACATTTGCAGGATAGGTTCATGGCCTATCCTGCTTCTTTATTTATAAGGTAGTTAACCGAATTACACATTGGAACAGCGATCAGATAATCAATCCGAAGAGCAAACGTTACTTTCAATTAATGATATGCTTGCAATATGGAAAGTGAGGTATCAGGAGCGCAGTAAGTGGCTATACAGGTTACACATGGCTATACTCATACCGTGGCTTGTTATTCGGTATGCTTTGTTGCAGTCGGTATATGTTTATTTCAGGGACTTGATTAGGGAACAGAATGGCGATATTCGACGTACGAGAGGCAGGTAGATGAAGGTCTATTCTGCTTTCTTCTTTATAAGGTAGGTTTCGAGATTACTTCGCAACATCATTACCTATCTGAGCATATATAGTAGAATGTATTAACTAGTTTGCTGGCTTCCGCTAACTCTTTTACATCTGGATTCGCCATAGGCATATAGCCATTGTAAATGAACCTACGGTAGTGATTATTGAGCTTTATATTAAAGAGGAAATCCGAACAACAGTCCAACATGCTCGGGGATTGTAATTTAACACCCCTTTGCTTTAGCTTTAATAGTATAGCTTCCATGCTTGGCTGCGTGAACAGACCTAAGTGTATAAGGGTATCGATGACAGAATAAGAGCTAACAGCTATTGAGTTACGCTTATAATACACATACAAGTATATAGGTTGACCCTGGCTATCTTTCTTGATTTCTATAGATTTAGTAGCTCCTTTAACTAGCGTCGTCGTAATGTACATTTCATATCGCTCCCACCAAAGACTATCTTTGTTGGCTTTCAAAACATTCATCGTATAACCAGGATCGGTGATACCCGAAGAACTACACCTTACCTCAAATGGATAAGGGGATGAAGACAACGGTTCAAGTATGTGATAACTTATAAACTGTGAATCTAACTTAAGTGTAAAGGAATCACGTGATGAGTTTACATTTACAGTTTTAATGAACTTAGGTATCTTATAAGTCTTGCCAACAAGCTTAATGCTTAACTGAGCAGATACAGTCGTTGCGCTTATTAGTAAAACGAATAAACAGACAAGGGATAGGTAAGACTTAATCATAGGTTAAAAGTATGAAATCGAAAAACAAATAACAATAGACCATAAGCCTTCACTTACCTTTCCCGCTTTTTGGTGGCTTAGACCGAGAAAGGTAAGCTATGCTTATGCCTTTCCAGCGCAGAGGCCTTTCACGCACAGGTCCATAGGTATTACGAAACTCTTAAGCTTTACAAACCTGTCGCCAGATTTCGCTACGTTTAAAGAGTGCTACGCACACATTAAACTCCACTGCTGCCAATCGCTCAAGCCTTGAACATTTTATTTATAAGGTCTATACACTAATACCCACTGATAAATAAATGTTCTTGTCTTTATAAGGCCGTTTTCGCAATCTGTCACCCGGTTTGCTTCAAGCAAAATCGTTTCTCCATATTCGCTTTCTCTGTCACTCACTACCTTATCTTTTATGCTGCGCTTATACTTGGCTTGCTCAGCCAGGTAACGCTTGCAACATTCAAGATAGGTCGAGCCAAGCGCTCATCTATATTTTACTCGCCTTACGCCATCATTCGGGCTGCGAGATCGTCACAGCTCTTGGTTTTACAATGCTCATGCATTGCTACAAGAGCAGCGCCAATCCCTTGTGCAGATACTAAGCAGTCGCACCTACGGTACTTCCTCTGCTTAGACCCTCACTCAACTCGTAATGCGGCTCGCAGAATACTAATCATCTTTCTCCATTGCTCTACGAGTTGCACACCAACTTGATATTCCTTCTCCACTGCAATATTTGTTATCTATATGTGTCATGAAGGTGTCCCTAGCAACTTCGGTTGCTAACATTAAAGTGCATTCATAATCATCAGCAGTAACAAACCATCTGCTAGCGTTTGGAGCTTGCTTTGTGGTGAACATTCCAAATATACCTGGAGTTGAAACTGAATCTGCTAAACTTTCTATGTCACCCCAATACCTTAGTTCTAAAGGGTCTAACCATTCATTAAAGTTAGTAGTTGTAGTGTTTGTCATTTTGTGTTATATAAATTAAAAGTTAGATTGTTCTAGTCAAGTTAGCACTTATGCATCTATAATAATTGTGTGTGCTTCTCAAAAGGTAATAACTACCGCGATGTGAACTACCTATTCCATCCTAGTAATGACCATCATAGCTATAAGTGTGTGAATGACCTGAGCAGTGAATTCGTTGAGTAAACGTCACAGTTGCTAAAAGGGGAATAACGGATATATAAACGTAAGTTTTAAATATCATGATACGTGGTTTAGTTGGGCTAAGATACTAAACATAAGTTAATAAACAACCACGAAAGACAATTCGCTTATCAACGACTCAGGTTAGTAAACGCCTGTTTAACATAGTAATCTTGCCACTATCTATAATTAAGAAACACGAACTCAGGAAAGTTTTGTATATTCGAAACAAACCTTGTGCACATGACTAATCCCAACTCTACAATTAAGCTTTCAGTGACCATCGGCAAGATTACTGATGCCACCAATTTATATATTGCTAATAATGAATACACTGAGTTATGTAATATCTTACGTGACATTGATGCTAAAATGGAACGCTATATATTTATCGAGATGGTTGCTAATCAAGACATTGAATGGAAAACCACAATTCCTGTGATGTATAAGCTTCTTAGGGAACTTAGGGAAACTAAATTAGTTGAAACCTTACATCGTTGGCATTACATTGAAAATAATGGCGTTGAATCAATTCCTGAACTTACAACTCTCGTTAAAGATTTTAATTTGTACTTAGACCGACTCAACGTCGTCAATCCATTCATATAGCTTATGGTGAATGCTTTTAACTCTCCACGATTACGAGAACGACGATATGGTTTGGATTTATTAAGTGAGATCACAAAAGATAAAGCCAAGAGTCTTGTAATCCACTACTCGTGTGAATCGTTTATTACCAATCATGGTTTGACACCTCGCGTAACTTCGATATGTATTAAAAATATCAATACTGGTCAAACTATGTCGTTCTCAATACATCTACAAGCGCAATTCAATAGCCTTGACATTAATTCTCTGTCTATTAGTGAATACGATAAACTGGAGTTGCTAATGCTCAATGAGTTCTCTGAATATGTTAAGGCACACACCAGTTTCAAATGGGTACATTGGAATATGCGAGATTCCAATTATGGATTTGAAGCTATCAACAACAGGATAAGAATTCTTAAAGGCGTGAGCTTCGATATTGACGATGATCGTAAATACGATTTTCCAAGAATACTAGCACTCATTTACACTGTTAAATATGAAAACAATAAGCCAAGTGGTAGACTTCTTAATCTGGCACTTAGAAATAACATTGGGAGTGAGAATGCATTAACCGGAGGTGAAGAAGCGAAAGCCTTTGATGACAAGCAATATCTTAAGTTACACATGTCGACCTTGAAGAAAGTTGATATCATTGAAGGTATTATTACCAGAACAAACAATGATGAGCTCATTGTTGTTCCAGGCATTGTACAAGTCTATGGGTTGACCATCCCCGGAATCTTCAAGCTCATTAAGGATACTCCATGGCTTTTATTGATCGCGACTGCATTTGGATACCTGCTTAAGCTAATTGTTGAGCCATTGTTGAAAAGTTTAATACATTTACAATAGTCACGATGGTGAAACTTATCATATTCAACTTAGTCTTAATTGAAATAGTCTAATCTTACTAAGGTAATGACAGAGCACTCCGTAAATTCTTTTTTGGAATTTCACTCCATAATAATGGAACATAGTGATACTAATTACTTGTTTCGTGGACATGGAAGTGTTGACTGGGAGCTCGTACCTAAGGTTGGGCGTTCTGAATTTAAGAAATTTTACACAACAGCAGAACAAGAGCAAGCTATACTGTCATCTTGGAAAAGATACAGCCAACCTCACCTTACTATTCAACCTATTGATGATTGGGATTGGCTAACACTTGCTCAGCATCATGGACTTGCAACAAGGCTATTAGACTGGACTCGGAATCCGTTGGTAGCTTTATACTTTGCTCTTGAAAACATTATTCCTGGAAATCAAGCATGCATATACATTATGGCCATTCAAGACAATTCATTTATAAAGAATGTCGATAGTCCATTTCTCGTTAAGTCAAGTGGCGTTTTCTATCCACGAGGTCTTTCAGCTAGGGTGATAAACCAACGTGGAGTATTAAGTGTTTCCCATCAACCTACAGTACCTCTAGACCAATCGCTTGACACTGTTTCGTTTAAAAAAATTACAATTCAAGATAATTCGATACCATCACTACGTGGAGCTCTTAATATTTACTCGATTAACGAATATTCTATTTACCAAGATTTAGATGCACTTTCAAAACAACTTAACAGGTTCGCTACAGAACGAAACAGCAAACGGGGCATTGAAGAAACGATTGTAAACTTCGCATCTTCTTCGATTACATAAGTCAATAGAACAATTGGTTATTTAATTCGCTCTACTTATTGTATCACTGCTTATCTTCATATCGAGCATAAAGGAAATATACGGGATGCCAACTAGAGCATTACCTTATAAGGCAAGGAGTTGAAGCACCACCCAATCATCCATTCAATTCAAGATCTATAAAACCGCTATAAAAGAGAAAATTCTCATAATTTTGAATTGTCGATCTCGAAATCGACCCTTGTAGGTTTGACTTGTGTTACTTATATTAGTTGAAATCTAAGCAGTCACGATATGAGTCACAAGTTACTTTTCATTTTCTTATCACTAATAATCTTAACAAGTTGCCAAGAAGTACCCCAACAATCAGAAGCAGAACACCAAGCTGAATTGGATAGTTTCTCAAGGGCTAAATATGGGGAGAGCGAAGCAGAACATGTAAAGAAGATGACAGACTCAGTTATCGCATCAGCACTTATTGATACTGTAGGCTTATATAAGGCGCCTGTCAAGATTATTAGGGCAAGGATGGTTAAACAAGATTACTCAAACTATAGAAACGTCTATTTAAGTTACAAGAACGTATCAGGAAAAACAATCCAAGGGATTAAGTTTATGTGGTATGGGACTAACGCTTTCAATGAGCCTGCTGACCTTGGTAATGTTGTGGCTAAAGGTTTCGGTAGCGGATTCACAGATGACGAGTTAAAAGCAGGAAGGTCTTCAAATGGCACTTGGAATATCTTAAGCAGCGATGGTAAGAAAATAAAACTGGCATGGCCAACTGAAGTGTCATTTACAGATGGCACTACATGGAAGATTAAGTAAAGTAAACTAAACTAATCCAATTCAAGATTTACACTCCCTCTATAAAAGTTAAAATTCTAAAATTCTTGAATTGCTTTGTTAACTTAGTAGCAAGCTAGCCTATACCATGACCGAAGAGTATCTTGATGAACATTTTTATCCCAACTTTCATTATTTGAACGAAGAGTCTATATTACAACTCAACGCAGCTAATACTGATCCGAGAGTAAACAATGTAATTACAGGAATGCATCGTCATTGCTATGGCTTACACATGGTAGATGACACAGATTCTATCCAATACAATATATTCTACATTAATGGTAGAAGGATACTTGAAGGGTGTTTGCTAGAGCTTGATATAAAGAATCCTGAACGTGACAGACTGTTAATTGCATTCTCCATGTATATAGCAGATGCATATGACTTAGACGTGTTGGAAACCTTTAATACATTTCAGGAATCAATTAGATCAATGTGTGAACAAGTGGGCTACTTAACAATCACCGTTAACGAGCTCCTACCTTATAAAGGCATGAATCCTCACATCATTGCTAAAGACGTCAAAGGTATTTTTATTATACCATTTTTAGAGCATGCTCATCTATACAGGTACTTGTTTGGAAACCTGGAAATAATTACTCCTACAAAGGGTGATAGCTTCGTTTATCTGATGCATAACAAACGGAACAACCTTGTAAAGATAGGTAAGAGCATCAATCCTCAACATAGGGAGAAGACCTTACAAGCTGAAGAACCAGAGATTACTATGGTAGCAGTATGGAAAGCATCTGATAAACTAGAGCGTTATCTTCATAAGCTTTACAAGCATAAGCGATTGCGTGGTGAGTGGTTTAAGTTAACCTTTAAGGAGTTAAAAGAAATTAGAGGTCACGTATATGAATTCATTAATCAAGTTCCTGGCTAGTTACAATCCAATTCAGGATTTGAACAGCCTCTATAAACAGTAAAATTTCAATAGCTTAATCCAAATCAATCAACTCAATGGCACTAGACAAACCTATCGACATTGGAATGTACGTTTACTATGTAAGATACAGGAAGCTTCTAACCGTATTGGGCGTGCTCTGTTTATTGTTTCTGCCGTTTAAGATATACCATGCTCCACCTTTTGATGCAGTACACAAGTACGAAGATATTGGTTACATCTTTGATACGCTTTTGGCGGCAGCTTGTCCTATATGGATACTTATCCGTGTTAGGAAAGCTTATAAGGCTTACAGCAATGAGGAAGAGTGGAAGAAGATGTGATGAGTATCACATAATGCCAATTCAGATTTCTAACAACCCCTATAAAGTAAGATATTCTCTATTTCTTGAATTGAAGAGATGAGTGGAGGGAGAGTGATACATAATGATACCACAAAGTTAGGGCTGTGGCTACTGAAGCGTGCAAGAACTGTCCCGCATAAACCCTCTACCTACCTCACAGCCCATTTATTCGTTTGCTTCTTGCACTAGATTGCCACAAACCTGATGTTGGCGAAATAATTATTTATTCACTTAAACATATCAAGATATGAAACAACAACATGAATTTAGTCCTCGTGGCTTTACTTAGAAGGTACAGAACCTTATCTTTGAACTCAATTAATTAATGGAGTGCTGGTACACAAAACGGTACACAATGGCTGAGATAATATTGTAACTACCTATAAGGCAACACGGAATGGTCGTAGGTTCGAGTCCTGCTCCCGCTACCGAATCGGACAAGCTTGAAAAATCAAGTTTTGTCCGATTTTTTTTGCTCCTAACTTGTTGTTTATTAAGTAGATCAGGTTGGCAGCTTCGTTCATTCGAGCGGTTCGATAAGCCTCGCCATCAAAACACACTTTTTCGGGATACATCGAACCAATTATTCTCCGCTTAACTACTGCATCCCCTTCATTATAAGCTATTTGAAGCCTTGAAAGATTGAATAAAGCTTTATCCAGACAGTCGTTCAAATTAAACGATGTTTTGCCAAAACCAGTCAACTTTGCTTCCAGGCTAAGCAGCTTGTTTTCGCACTCTGCCTTGATGGTTTTATAATCATTGCTGTCGATAGCGTCATCAAGCAAAAGCTTCCGTGCTTTTGCTAAACGGTCATTCTCGGCTTGTATCTGACTTAGCAACTCCTTTTTACCATCCGCTTGCGAACCGGTTTGCTGATAGAATATATCCTTTACTACAGCTTTATAAAGTTCAGCAATGCCTTTCTTGGGAACATACTTGCCTAATTCATTAACAAAGCCATCATTTGCTGCCTCAGCCTTAAACCTTATACCACAAGCGGAAGAACAGTGGTAATAATAATAGTAAGCATTTCGTCCTTTAGATGCGCTGCCCGTGAGCTGCTTTCCGCAATGCGGGCAAAGTAGAAATCCTCGTAACGGCAGATTATCAACCGTACTCATCTTTACCAATTGAATACGTTTCCTTCCGGTGATGACATCTTGTACTTCATAGAATAGCGATTCAGAAATAATAGGCTCATGCTGACCTTTAACCAATTGCAAAGCCTCGTCCCGATAAGCAGGAACGACAATTTTGCCACAGTACACCGGGTTTCTAAGTAAAGTATAGAAATTACTCCTGCTGCAATTCAAACCTTTGGCATTTACCTCTCGCCGGATATCATCAATATGAAAGATCCCTTTGGCTACCTGTTCAAAAGCCCACTTAACAATACCTGCTTTCGGTTCAATAGGAACGATTTCCTTTTTGCCTGCGTCTGTCGTCCTGTTGATATAGCCATAAGGTCCAGTTGTCAAATAGCGTCCCTCTTTCCTTGCTCTACGCATACCGTGGAAGGTATTTAATGCCCTGCGGTCATTTTCTACTTCAGGTGCAGCAAGATAAAAGGCAAGCATCATTTTATTTTCAGGGATGGATAGGTCAAGCGGTTGCTCAACAGCCTGCGTCTCAATTCCAATTTTACGAAGTATATTGATCATCTGGTATGCATCTCCGGCGTTGCGGCTGAATCGATCCCATTTGACAAACAGCAGCAGATCGACGGAACGGCCTTTTTCTTTCTTAAGCTTAATCAGCATTTCATTCCATGCAGGTCGATTAAAAGTCTTAGCGGAATAATCTTCATAGATCACTTTTCTTACAGCTATATTCTGAATGCCGCAATATTTACGCAACACTTCTTCTTGGCTACGAACAGAATATCCTTTGTCGGCTTGTTCATCAGTGCTCACTCGCACATAAAGATCTGCTGTTTTCATAATTGATCTGCTTTGTTTTAGATATGTCTTTAATATATTGATCTACAGTTAATTTACCTAAAAAATACAAGAAATCCAAGATTTCCTCAGCTTCTTTTTCATTTACTTTATAGCCATTATCTTCGAGAATCTTAATGGCTTGTTGAGGAGTAACGTTCCTCTTTTCGGGTAGTCCGACCTTCATTGCTAACAATTGGAAGGTTAAATCTGACCGGGGAATCGCTACTCTCCTGCAACTATTTCAAGAGGACGTCCCGGCGAATAAAATGACCTGTTTGTATAAGCTCCCTTGTTAAAAGTATACGTCAGGTACAATTGTGAACGACTACCCCTTAATCATCACTTAAGCAACCGAGGTGCGTAGTCGGATAAAATGTCAAGGCCGGGGCTGCCAAAAAAATAAATAACAGGCCCCGCTCGTTATAGCCTTTACATTTTATTCCGACGCAGCCTATCTTTGCGGCGGTGGTGAATAAGGGATTATTATACTGGTTTGTAATCCACACGATAACTCTTTTTCTTTTTGCAAGCCTATCGGCTGTTGATTCTGGCCTTGCGCTGGCGGTGTCTGTCTTTACCATAAATTGCTTCGTCATCCACATCCTCTGCTATCGCAACGTTAAAATCAGTATAATTATGATGCAAAATATCAACTCCGTCATCAGGCAAAAAATCAGCATTCTGATCTGCTTCCAATGATCTTTCTTCATTCGCTCCACATCCGCTCTCATATTCCTGTTCATTTCCAATAATGTTTTCATACCCAAATTCAAATTCTCCGTGTTTGTATATGTCAATTGCAGGGTGTTCAGAAACCACGCCAGTTCCTGATCTGCGTTGTCTGTCGGCGGTGGTGAATTTTTCTGTTGGTGTTTGCTTTCCGTATTTTGCTGTAGTTCTATTGTTTGCCTGGCTAATTGCTTCGCCATGTCTGCTCTGCTCATAATTTATGCTCTTAATTAATTCTGCCCATTTATAGCGGTTGCCTAATACCTGACCTTTCACTTTAAAGCCGTTATAGAAATAGGTGACGCCAGTAACCCAACCCGTTGATGCCTGGTTAAAAAGAAAATGAATATCAGCCTGCTCAGCCCGCCGTATAAAATTGTTCATATCTATGCCCTTAGCACTTAATAGCCGATTAATTTGTTCTTGCAGCAACATCTTGTCAGACGGTTTACCCGTACGGTCGATCATTTCTATCTCACTTTTTGTAACTGCTCTTTGTGATGCCTTACGGCTTGGCGCAACATTTATCAAATTATATTGCCGTTCAAGATTCCGCAAAATGTCTTCACTTCGCTTATAATTATTGCTGTCTGAAACAACGCCTCCATCAAAGTTGATTCTGTTCACGAGCAAATGAATGTGGGAATGCTCGGCATCATAATGACGAAAAATCAAATATTGATTGTTAGTATAACCTAATGCCTGTAAATAATCGTGTGCTATCGCCAGTAACTTTTCGTTGGTTAGCGCATTGACTTCCTCATTTGAAAAATTAAGGCTGGTATGATATACATAACGATTAAGTCCTGGCCGCAGTTGTCGCACCCATTCTACCTCCCGTTTAATATCCTTTGCATCCGAGGATGAAAAATTAGTCGCAAGGAGTTCAGCCCGCTTAGAAGGATCATTATCCCAAAGCTTTTTCATGTTATAGCTTAAAGCTCCCATAAAGCTTTTACCGATTTTTTGGCTGGCTATCATATACTAATTTGGCAATGATGATATCTAACCTTTGTTCCAGCTTATAAAGCGTACTGATTAACTCGACAGTAATTACCCCTGCATTTGCTTTGCGCGTGAGTTGGTTAAGATTGGCCCCGATCTTTTTAAGTTCGATATAAACACGCAAATCTGTAAGCGCAATTTTAGGCTCGGGAAAGCGCCCCCTGAATATCTTTTCTCTTGCTAACGTTGCAGGCGGCTTGCCACACACTTCCGCAAGCTGCGACAGTTGTTGCTTTTCAGATAGTGTCAGCTGCAGGCTGAACTTAACCGAGCGTTTTTCTACTGATGAAATCTTTGGCCTCGCCATAAATCATCTCTGGAAATAAAGTTTGAAAGTATGCCGCCAAGACTTTGACGGCTTTATTGATGCCCGATAGGACACTACGGAAACGGCTCCCGCATTTAGATTATAACGCTAAGTTAAATAAATTCACTTTTAATGCAAAGGAATTACCACAAATAATATGCTGAACAAAGTGAAGGATATTGGGTCCGGGTGTCCCGGCAAGCCGTTTTGACCGGGTCAAAACATGGCTTGCTTTTACAAGATGATAAAGTGTGCCGGTTTCAAAGTGATATGCTAATGAAAGTCATAATGTCCTTTACAAGCAATAAAAGTTACGTGATTTTTTTCCAAACTGTAACTAAGACGGTCTTCTTGGGTTACGCGCTTAGACGCCTCCTTACCTCTGTAAGATAAATTCTCAGTTTGTCCCATACCTCCACTAAAGGGATTTTCCTGTATGTCCCGCATTAACAATAAAAGGTATTTAAATTGTTCAAAGTCCGTATTCTTCCACTCTAAAAATTGCTCCATAAATGATCGCTCAAATGATACTGTATATTTCGTGAATCGCAAGTAAAGTCTAAGCTTTTCTTCGCCCTCTATGATTCGCGAATAACATAAATTAGACCACTCATAAAGATCACTAGAATTCCAACTTTCCTCAAGACAAAGATTGTATGCTACTAGATAATCATCTGAAGCTACATCATCAATTACCTTATAAATTAGAATTTTGGTCTTTTTCCAAAAGGCATCGGTGTCAAGGCTTACTGCAGGACGTTCTTTAATCGAAGCAACCACTAACCCTATTGGACTTTCTTGAGTAGGAACATCTGGATCTGTTATTTTATAGGAACTATCGAAATAAGCATCTGTTTCTGCTTTATTAAGATCGTCTGTGAATGGCTTTCTAAAGAAGGTCAGGATTGACTGTTTTGTTTTACGGTTGTCTAACCCAACAACCCAATCATAAAAATTTAACTCGGTCGTGGCTTTTAGCGTTTGATAGCCATTAGGAAAGCTAATATGATTGAACTTATACAATTCTTTAGCTTTGTCAAAGCTTTTAAAAAACTTATTGAAACGCTCCTCCAATATTTCACTACTTTCGGAAAGGGGGTAAAATGATAATTCGTTTAAAATAAGCTCCATATTAAAAAAGCTTAAGTAGTTGATTACCCCATTCATCAATTAAATTTTCTGGGTATTCGCTAAGTTCCCCTGCAATATCAATTTTAATAGGTGTGATTTTTGAATATTGCTCACTTTCAGCAACCACTCGTTCAAAATAAAAAAGAGCGGTTTTTTTTGTCAATTCATTATTATCTTTAACAGCCACTCTAATTCCATTTAGTATATGGTCACTATGCGTTTCCAAAATGATTTGAATGTCATTTAACGCAGCAAGCGAAATTAATTTACCTAATTCCGCTTGACCTCTTGGATGAATATGGGATTCTGGATTTTCAATTATTATAAGTTCCCCGGGTTTAGCAGATAATATAGCTGTTACTACTGGTAAAACATATGAGATGCCAAAGCCTACATTATTTGGCTTGAATCTATTGGTGTTCCCAAAATTAGGTTGTTTATATACGTATTCTAATAACACGTAATCGGAATTTGGAATTGAGGTAGTTCTTATATTAATGCCAGGAGATATTTCTCCCATCCATAAATTAATTTGATTAATTAGAGTTTGATTAATTAATTCTTTATTTGTTACTGGATCAATCGACTTTGAATCCTTGTGAAGTAGATTTGAAAACACTATTTCGTCATTTCCATGAACTTCAATAAAGTGCGTTGTAAACTCGCCGGCGTTGCCAACATTATTATTCGTTACTACACTTGAATATGATTTACTATGGACTGAGGTTGGCGGTAAACGATTGGCATTGAGATACTGAAAATTATTTGTAAACAAAGTTTCCTGTAAAAATCCATCAGAATAATTGGGGTTGGAAACGGTAAAAAGGTCTGCTTCTACAAGATAGTTGGTCTTAATATCTTGAGTAACTCCATCGGTAAACGCCAAATTAATTGATAAGCTCTCTTGTTTACTATATTGATATAAAGCATCTTTAGTATTGCCAATGTTAACGTAATATCCATTCAATTGTATTTCTCCATATTGCAGCCGTTCAGATTGCTTAAGCATTAATAAGGACTGAATAAATGTTGACTTTCCCATCCCATTGATACCCATCAAAACATTAAGATTTTGCAAATCAAATGTATAATCCTTAATAGACTTGAAATTTTTGATGTTTATAGTTCTAATCATAGTTAATTATTTAGAATCACATTAATTAATTCTGAAACTTTATAAAATCTATACAAAACTCTATTGCGATCACTTGTCGAGCTTGAAATCGAAGATTGAAAAGTTGCATCGGATTCGAGAATATTTATAAATCCGTGAACAAATTGCTTACGATTCTCGGACAATTTGACCATTGATGTCGAGTCGAGTCGAGCAAATAAAACCGAAAACACATCAAATAAAGCCTTATTTAAAGGTTTTTTCCTAGTGCTATTCCGATCTATCCGTCTAAAAGCATTTGATTCGAAAATTAAACTATTTAGTTCCATTGAATGAATAAAAGCGTTTTTACACTCACTTAATATGGCGTCAGGAATTGTATTAAGTTGCGCCATTGCGCGGCTCATGTAAGTGTCTAAATCAGGCACATAGTTAGACTCACCAAGAAGATAAAAAGCTAAAAATCGATTAACGAAATCTCTATCCAACATGCGTTGTGGCCGTATAGAATAATTCGTAGCGATTTTAAATTGCTCAAGATTGGAAAGTTCTGCAATGAATTTTGAAGGTCGACCTTGATAAAGCGCATGTCGAATTTCTTGTGCTGTCAGAACTAATCCACCTGTGTTAATTCGCTTAAAAATATTAAATTTAACATCATCTGGAGTGCCAGGATTAATTACATAAGCAATAATTTGTGTTTCTTCTATTTGGCGCTGCAAACTGCGGTCTAAATCATCAAAGCCGAAGCCATTAAGTTGCGACAAAAATTCAAGATTGGTTAACTTTAATGTCTTAGTTAACATGAAATTTCTTATAGAACTTAATCGCTGAAGTCCATCCACCACAAGCCAGTTATTTTTGTCAGAACCGTCAAAATAAAAAGCAGGGAGAGGAAATCGAATTAATATAGATTCAATTAATCTGCTCTGTTTGGTTTTGTCCCATAAGTCATCACTCCGTTGAAAGTCGGGATACAAATCAATCTCCGGCGGTTCTTGGCGTAACCGTTTTACAATAAGATCGATATTTACAAGTCGATTGTCAATATTGATAAGTGATGGATCAAATGACCTGCTTACGATAGAAGTTTCCGCCTCGCTATCAATTAATTCATCCTCTATATCTTCCTCTGAGTAGGTTTCGGCGGTATCATCTAAAGGAGGATTGAATATTGTGAATTCCCCCAATTCTGGGTAACACGTATCCAAGTAATTATAAAAAGTGTTATCTACTGCATTTATGCAATAAAACAACGCAGAAATATCCTGTCTTGGTTCGTTTGGCTTTATTGATTGAATTGTTTGGTTACTACTTGTATTAAGTCCTACGACAGGTATATTCGCACTTAATGCATAGCTTTTTGAATTAATTGATAAAATATCGAGTTTCTTTATTGATTTTTTTAATGTAAATCCAATCTCTAAATCGACTTGCCATGTGTCATTATATGCAGGACCACCAATCTTTTGGATAACCTTACCAAAAGCTCGTATCCCTTGTTCCCAAATTGTAGAAATCCCTTTATTGTTGTCAGATCCAAGCCATATTAGGCAAAACGTACCGTTAGTAACTTCGAACGGAACTTGTTTGCACAAGACCGAAATTTGGAACGGCAGAAAATCGTGGCTTTGTGTGGCGTCTATTCTTTGAATATCACTGACACTGTCTTTTCCAAGCCTGATAATACAAAAATTCATATTGCTTGAACTAAATCCAATTCCGACAATCTTTCGAGTGATCTTCGTAAAGGAGTAAATAGTTTTCGATTTTGGTTGTCTGCTCTCCGTAATATTCCTCGAGCAGCCCCAGCGCTAATGAAATATTTTTCAGGAGGATACGAATTGGAAATAAAGTCAATAAGATTACTTTTGACGCTTTGATTACAAGATTCAAACACTTTACAGTCGTAAGCTTCTCCAGCTAATGCTATACCTCCTGTATTCCATTTGATTTTGCAATGATCTTCAGATTTAACACTTTGATTCCTTGGTTTATTTTTTTTGAAATCACCATACTTTTCCAAAACATCAACTATCTGCAAATTTTCAGATTGGGTAGCAAGTACTTTCTTAACCCTTTTCGCAATCCATTCTATCACCGGAACTGAAACTGCATTTCCAATTGCGTGATATCTAAGGCTATCGAAATCATACAGAGAATTTTCTGTTGGATCATTAGGTAAAGTCCAATTCAGGGGAAATCCTTGCAAACTTTCCGACTCGGTAGGAATTAATCTTCTAACACGATTTTCGTAACAAACATAAGTTCGGCTCCAATCAGTACCTGTATGCCTTCCTGAAGTCGCAGCTAGGCAATAAGCAAGTTCAGGTACTGTAAATCCAATCTCATCGTTTGTTTGAGGATTTATAAATTGCAATCTCGCCTTATCATTCTTTTTAGATTCTGAAAATTCATGTAAAACGAACGCCGCTTTATTAATATCATTTTTCCAAGCACAGATGTATACTCGTGGCCTTGATTGAGGAACACCAAAGAATTTACTATTAAAAACCCTCCAAGAAACGCCATATCCAGCGTTATTCAAATATTGAAGAATTATTTTAAAATCATTACCTTCATGGGAACTGAGGAGTCCCAACACATTTTCTAGAAGTATAACCTCAGGTTGCTTTTTTTCAATCAAGTTGAAGAAATCATAAAACAGTCCTGAATTTTTTCCTTTTAGTCCTTGTCTACCATTTGATCCACGAGCAACTGATACATCCTGACACGGAAATCCCGCACACCAAACATTCGCTGTTGGTAAATCCGATAATTGTACTTTGGTAATATCAGAATCACAGGGCACTTTTGGCCAATGACGATTAAGGATTAATTTGCAAAAGTCGTTTATTTCGCATTGATATTTAACCTCAAAACCTTGCCTTTCGAAAGCCAGATCAAACCCTCCGATCCCTGAAAAAAACGAATTTACTGTATATTTGCCCATAAAAATTTCCACACAAAATAACAAAAAAAGCCGTTAATAAATCCTAATTTTTTTAACATCTTCCGCAATACTTATGATTCTGCAGACACCTGGCATTTGGACTAGTTAAAGATTTAAGCCCTTTTCTTTTGCTACTTTTCTTTAAGGCGCTTGAAGAAAAGAAAAGTAGTCGCCGCCACGCTTTGTCACCTCAGCCTATTTAAACTAAAAAGCCTCAAACCTTAAGATAAGAGGCGTCCTAAATGATGCGCAGATAACGAACGAATACTTTTACAAGAATTAATTAGGCATTTTGTAACTTTAAGAATGTTAATCGCTTCAAATCTTCTATAAATGGTTCGTGAAGCACCCATTTTCTTGATCCCTATGGGTTTCAAGCAACTAAATTAATGCAGCCAAAACTCTAATATTCTCCACCAAGCGGTTCGGATTTATTCCGATTGGGGCTACCCAAGAATGATAAAAGCCTCAAGTCGAAAGATTTGAGGCTTTTTTGTTTTTAGATGGAGTCGGAGGCTACAG
>Ga0302303_10001265_pt1 | contig 16803 bp, 17 predicted proteins | sample III_Palsa_E2_1_FD_194542 | JGI IMG/M metagenome (GOLD analysis project Ga0302303, IMG submission 194542) | Peat permafrost microbial communities from Stordalen Mire near Abisko, Sweden - III_Palsa_E2_1 | ecosystem: Environmental > Terrestrial > Soil > Palsa > Peat permafrost | place: Sweden...
GTAAGGATGAAGACTATACCGATCAGCCGGGCCGGCGCTGGAAAAATCTCGCCTTGCTGGCTTTCGGGCAGAAAAAGATGTTCCGCAACCCGTTGGTGGCGGTGATGCATTTCGTCATCTATGCAGGTTTCATCATCATCAATCTCGAAGTGCTGGAGATTGTCCTCGACGGCGTCTTTGGCACACACCGGTTGTTCTACGGCCTAACGGGACCACTCTATCTTTTTCTCATCAACGGCTTTGAGTGTCTTGCCTTAGGCGTTTGGATAGCCTGTGCAATTTTTCTATGCCGCCGGAACATCCTGAAACTGCGCCGTTTCATCAGCCATGACCTCGACGGCTGGCCACGCAGCGATGCCAATTATATCCTGCTGACGGAGATTGTACTGATGACCCTTTTTCTGACCATGAATGCCGCGGACACCCTGCTGCAGTCCAGGGGTTATGGTCATTATGGCGTCCATCTGACGGGTGATTTCGTTTTTTCCCGATGGTTACATCCCCTGCTGAATGGCCTTAGCAACGGCAGCCTGGTGGTGCTGGAGAGAACCTGCTGGTGGCTGCACATCCTCGGCATCCTGGCCTTCCTCAATTACCTGCCTTACTCCAAACACCTGCATATCCTGCTGGCCTTTCCGAACTCCTGGTATGCCCGGCTGGCCCCGGAAGGCCAGTTGAAGAACATGCCTGCAGTCCGGCAGGAAGTGCTGTATATGATGCAGCCTGAAACGGCTCCGCCAGCGCCGGCGGATGGCAGCGCGCCCCCTCCCCCGCCCCGTTTCGGCGCAAAAGACATCTTCGACCTTTCCTGGCGTAACCTGCTGGACGCCTATTCCTGTACGGAGTGCGGACGCTGTTCGGCGGCCTGCCCGGCCAATTTGACCGGCAAGCTTCTTTCGCCCCGCAAGATCATGATGGCTACCCGCGACCGCGTGGAAGAAGTAGGCCGTAATATTGATGCCAACGGAAAATTCACCGATGATGGGAAGACACTGCTGAACTATATCTCTGTCGAGGAATTGCGGGCCTGCACTACCTGTAACGCCTGCGTCGAAGAATGCCCCGTGAGTATCAGCCCGCTGGAGATCATTATCGAAATGCGCCGGGCGCTGATCATGGAAGACAGCAATGCACCGCAGGAATGGAACGCCCTTTTCGGCAACGTGGAAAATAATTTCGCCCCCTGGAAATTCAGCCCCGATGACAGGGACAAATGGGTAACGGAATTACCGCAATAGCGGCGCTTGTTCCCTACTTCCTGGCCAGGATGGCCAGTGAAACCGTTAGATTGCTGGAAATGGTGCTGGACCCGCCGATATCGAAATCCTTCCGGTTCAGCTGAAACCCGCCTTTGAAGATATAATCGTCCCCGGCCGGTATGGCCAGGAAAGGGAAAGATATTTCCTTCGTCGTGTTCTTGATCGTCAGCTTGCCGGTGACGGTATAGTGCCCGCTTTTATCCGCAGGGGTCACACTGGTAGAAACAAAACGGATACGGGGATAATGGCTGACATCGAAATACGATTCTTTCTTCAGGTGATCATCCCGCATGTCATTGTCCGTATTGACGGAGGCCGCACTCACACTCACGTCGAAGCTGTCACCCGTAGCATTCTGCGGATCGAAGACAATGGTACCCTGCAGGCCGCTGAATGAGCCACCGGTACTAAACCCCAGGTTTTTGATCGCGAAAGTAACTGACGAGCCCTGGTCGGCCGGCGTATATTGGCGGGAGGAAGACTGACCGAAAGAAAAAAGGGTACCCCATTGGATCAATAACAATCCCAAGAAATGTTTCATAACCATTATTAATTTTCCGATACCAGGTTTTGTAATTTTTTGACGTCCAGAAAGCAGATCTCCTGGCGGTTATAGGACAAGATGCCATCCCCTTCCAGCTCATTGATCATGGTCGTAACGGTCTGGCGGCTGCTGCCGATCAGGTTGGCGATATCTTCGTGCGTAAGATAGTTAGGTATACAAAATCCTTCTGCAGTGTTCTCGCCCAGGTTTTGTTCGACCAGTTGCCAGAGAAAGTGGATCAGGCGGGTTTTGACATCCTTATTGAGGAGGTTGACCAGCCGGTTTTCGATATTCCGTAATTTGGCGCCGACCTGTTTGCTGTAGCGCAGCGCAAGATCGGGCCTGTTCTTCAGCAGGCGTTCGAAGTCATCGATGGTAAAGGCGCAAATGCTGACATCGTTCTTGTACGCCTGGGCGAATTCTCCATGCAGGTTGTTCCGTTCAAGGCTGAACTGGCCGAACAACTCCCCGCGCTGGATGATCTCCTTGACCTTTTCATTGCCTTCCTGATCGATATATCCGATCTTGATCGTTCCCTCTTTGACAAAATAGATCTTATTGTGGTTATAGGCCTCGAAATAGATGTATTCTCCTTTGGGTACTTCGATCACCCGATGCTCCACCCGGAGGTCCTTATATTCTTCATCCGAGAGGTGGCACCAAAGGTCATAATTACGAATCAATAACATGCTGTCGTCACCCGCCATAAATTGCTGATTTAGCGATTAAAGTTACCAATGTTTCCTTTAGATTTACGGAAAAATAAAATTCATGCAGGTACCCACCATAGCCGAACTGACAGCAAAAGGAGAAAGCCCCGACATCCTGTTTTGGGTCGGCTGCGCAGGCAGCTTCGATCAGCGGGCGCAAAGGATCACGGTGGCGTTTGCCACCATTCTCGACAAGGTCGGTATCCGTTATGCCATCCTCGGTAAAGAAGAGACATGCACCGGAGATCCTGTCCGGCGGGCCGGCAACGAATTCCTTTTCCAGATGATGGCCTACCAGAATATTCAGCTATTGAATACATACGGCATTACAAAAATTGTCACCACCTGTCCCCATTGCTTCAATATCTTCCGCAATGAATATCCGGCGCTGGGCGGCCAATATGAGGTCATCCATCATACGGTCCTGCTGCAGCAACTGCTCGACGAAGGCAAGATACGGCTGAAGGAAGGCGGTCCTTTTAAAGGCAAACGTATAACATACCACGACAGTTGCTACCTGGGGCGCGCCAATCACATTTATGAGGCGCCGCGCAAGGTACTGGAGGCATTGGATGCGGAACTGGTGGAAATGAAGCGGTGTCGCAGCAAGGGATTGTGCTGCGGGGCCGGCGGGGCTCAGATGTTCAAGGAAGAGGAAAAAGGGACAACCCGGGTAAATTTCGAACGCAGTGAAGAAGCCCTGTCCACGGGAGCGGCGGTGATCGCAGCCGCCTGCCCCTTTTGCAATACCATGCTGACCGACGGGGTCAAGCACGAAGAAAAGGAAGAGACGGTGAAAGTACTGGATGTCGCAGAATTGATTGCGGCTTCCATTGCCTAACTTTGCAGGACGACGGCCATCACCCGTTGGCTTCAAACAAGATATTATGAATACCTCACATACCGAATTACTGCCGGCGGATTTTGCCGGGAATTCCAGGGTCTGGATCTACCAGGCGCATCGCCTGTTCACGCTGCAGGAAGCCCTGACGATCGAAGAATTGCTGGAAAGCTTTGTCAGGGACTGGCAATCGCACGGCACCCCGGTTAAAGGCTATGCCAACCTCTTCTACGGACAATTTATCGTCCTGATCGCCGATGAGACCGCCTCGGGCGTCAGCGGCTGCAGTACCGACAGTTCGGTCCGCCTCATCAAACAGATCGAACAACAGACCGGGGTACAACTCTTCGACCGGCTGAACCTGGCCTTTTATGTACAGCAGAAGGTACAGCTCGTGCCGCTGGCGCAGCTGCCCTATGCATTGGAAAACGGCCTGATCCAACCCGATACCATGTATTTCGACAATACCGTTCAAACTAAACAAGAATTAGAGACAAAGTGGCTAAGTCCTATGAAAAATACGTGGTTAGGGCAACGTTATTTACAAGTGAAAGCATAAGTTCCCCTTCGGCGCCTTTTCCGGGGCCCAAGCCGGCGCCGGGGATCGCTGCCCGAAAAATAGGGCATAAATATTTTAGGAAAAGGTCATAAGCCCTTACATTTGCCGTCCGAATATCAGAAGCGCGCCGTCGGCGGCGTGTGATCTGCGGAAGTAGCTCAGTTGGTAGAGCGACAGCTTCCCAAGCTGTAGGTCGCGGGTTCGAACCTCGTCTTCCGCTCAGGTTAGTCTTTGAATGTTTTTGTATATATTTGTAGTAATAAAAGCCGGGGCTGCTATCCCGGCCCTTCCATTAGCTCAGCAATAACTGGATAATGGTGATCGCCAACTTGATTATCATCATGATTTTGATGTTGTAACCCAGTAGTGACATACTGGGTTTTCTTATTGTTGTTAGCGCCGCAGGGCTTTGAAAAAACTTAGCCCTTAGCGCTAACCATTAATGATGGGCCTTCGGCCAGCGGACCTGTGGTCCGCTTTGCATAAGACAAAAAATCGGGATTTTACAGCCCGAAAAAACTTCACGTGCGCAGCCAACGGTGGCAGCACAGTCTATTTTTTTTAAATGGCTAAATAGCAGCAGGAGTCGATAACTCCTGAATCCTCCTCAAGTGCGAGATGCAAAATTATTCAAACTATCAATGCGGGAAAAATGAAATCCGCTACAACCCCCTATTCAACGCTGCCTTGACGAGATCCCTGTTCTGCCTGGATATAGGGATTTTCGTCTGGTCCTTCAGCAAGAGCGCTCCCCCATCCTCTTTCAGATAACTCTTTACAAAATCGGCATTGACGAGATGAGACTGGTGCGTGCGGATAAAGCCATGCGGCGCCAGCAGCCCGGCATATTCTTTCAGGGTCCTGCAGACCAGCACCTGTTCACCGCTGTCCAGGTAGAAGAGAGTATAATTATCCGAGGCCTGACAGCGAACGATCCCGGTCACCGGCACATATCTGATCTCATCCAGCGTAGGTAAGGCCATCTTAGGCGTTTCGTTTTGCCCTCTTTTGATGTATTCCAGCAAATTTTCTATGCTGTGATTTTTCTGACGGGAGGCTATCTTGTCCTTTGCTTTTTGGATAGCCGCTTTGAATTCTTCGATGTCAATCGGTTTGAGCAAATAATCGAGCGCCGAAAATTTGATCGCCTGGATGCCATACTGGTCGTAAGCGGTGATGAAAATGATCTCAAAGCTGATCCGGGAAAAGGACTTCAGGAGATCGAAGCCGGATCTTCCCGGCATTTGTATGTCCAGGAAAAGCAGGTCGGGCTGTAGTTTGTCAATGACGGCTATACCGGCTGCGGCGTCAGTGGCAGTGGCGACGACATTGATTTCGGGATAAAGCCTTTGCAATATCGACTGGATATTTTCGATGTTATTGGGCTCGTCGTCAATGATGATGCTGTTGATGCGCATATTAAAGCCAATTGTTCAGTTGTATGGTCACTTCTGTTCCGGTGCCGGCAGCATGGATAGTCAATGTAGCCGTCTTTCCTTTATAGATCTCATTGAGCAGGGCGATCCGTTCTTTGCTCAGGCGTATGCCCAGGGAATTTTTACCGGGATTAGAGGCGAGGTTATCGAATCCGGGCCCATTGTCTTTTACAGCGAGGACCAGGTCTTTTCCGCTCCTTTGCACTCTAACGGTGATGAGTCCTTTTTCATGCAATCCGGCCACAGCGTGTTTGACAGCGTTCTCTACAAAAGGTTGCAGTAACATGGCAGGGATCTCTGTATTAGCCTGGTTAATGGCGTCATCTACCTTGATGCTGTATTGGAAGCGAAACCGGAGTTGTTCCATTTGCAGGTAGTCATCCAGGGATTGTATCTCTTCTTCCGCACTGATGAGCTCTTGTTCCGCACTGTCCAGCACTTTCCGGGTCAGGCTGGCAAATTTAACCAAATAATGATTGGCGCCGTCTGTGTCCTTCTTATTCATGAGGTTTTGGATCGAGCTCAGGGCATTAAAGATGAAATGGGGATTTAATTGGGCACGAACGGCCCGCAGCTGGCGATAGGTAGTCTGTCGCGCCTGCGTTTCTTTTTGCAGTCTCCTCTTGTACAGTCGGCGGAAGACCAGGAACAGGACGGCAAAACTAATCAGTGTTACTATGGACCAGGCCAGTATCTGTCGAAGCGAGACCTTTTTCTCCAGGACAGGCGGCGCCAGCACCTCGAAAGGCAGCCGGAGGAACTGGTCTTTTCTGAAAAGGTTAAAACCTAAATCGGTCGCCCGTTGAATGACCCAAACGTATTTCCCCGGCGTATTGTAAAACTGGCTGGACAGGTCAAAACCGGTCCCCGATTGCCAGGATGGCCCGGTGAACAGTGTATCCTTGAAGTAAAGCGTATTCCTGATCAGGTAGCTTTGGTAAGGTCTCGTCTCATGAGGCTCGACTTCCATGGTTATTGAAGAAGGGCTGTCAGACGGTATTTTCAGGTCGAGGGGCAGGCGGGTCGTCGGGTCGAAGCTCGTGACGTAGCGACTGCCAGGCCTTATGCTGGTAATGCCTGAAAAATGGGTGCCTACAACTAAAGTGAGTTGTGTGGGCACCGGTTTAAAGGTTGTGGCGAAATCGAAGATGACGCCGTCCCGGATGCCATAATCTTTACTATTGAGGACTTCTATCATGATCCTCTTCCCGGGAGAGTTGTAGCTGCCCAGGAAGGCAAAAGGCCTTTTTGCCCCATACAACTGCTCCATCTTCGGTATCCTGCTCCACGGAACGATTTGCTTTTTGTCGTCTTCCACCACATGATACCGGTAATCCTTTACGTTTTCGGGCGTAATCCCTAAGGCTATCAGGATGGCGTCTGAACTGTCCGGGATAATATAGCTCTGATACCTTTTAGAAAGCGATATTACCTCAACCGAATTGTAGTCCGTCAAGGCAGGATTCAGCTTAACTCCCAGCATTATGGGGCTTTTGGGCTTTTTATCGAAAGAACCTTCAAATTGGCCGGAGTCGTTTTTTAAATAGTCCAGTAGTCCGTATACAGCAGTATCTGCTATGCTGAATGTCTCGTCCCGTCGGACCATGGACCTTTTGTCTGTGGATATGGTGTTAAAATGGATGAAGTGCCCAAAAGCCTGACCTGGCTGCTGTCCGAAAGCCCTGGTGCTCATGCAATAAAGAAAAACAAGAAGAAAGAGGCTGTTTTTTTTCATACCTATTTTTTAAAGTTAAGGAAGAGGCCCAAAACTCAGGCAAAAAGGTGCTCTTATCAATACCCGCCGAGTAATTGACACGTGAGAACAAGGATCCGGTCCTCTTGCTGCCAAGTTGTCACATTCAATTCCTTTTCTGCTTATCTTTGCCTCCTAAATGCAGAATCAATAATGCTTGAATCGTTGGGGACATCGACGCATGATGAGAGAAGGCAGGGAGAACCTTATGCCCCATTGGCTGCGGATGGCGGTGCAGATGCGGGTGGTTCGCAGAATTTCCGGAAGAAATTTTATATTGAGAGCTATGGTTGCGCGATGAACTTTTCGGACAGCGAGATCGTGGCCTCTATCCTGAATGATAATGGGTTCGGCGCCACCCGCAATTTTGAAGAGGCAGACCTGGTGCTGTTAAATACGTGTTCGATCCGGGAAAAGGCCGAACAGACAGTGAGAAGCCGGCTGCACATATTTCGCCAGGCGAAACGGAGCAGGCCCGGGATGTTGATAGGTGTACTGGGCTGCATGGCGGAGCGGCTAAAGGAGAAATTCCTGGAAGAAGAGCGGTTGGTGGACATGGTAGTAGGCCCCGATGCCTACCGCACCCTGCCGGGACTGATCGAAGAGGCCGGGACCGGCCAGAAAGCGGTCAATGTACTGCTGAGCCGCGAGGAGACATATGCCGATATCTCCCCTGTAAGACTGGGCAGCAACGGTGTGGCGGCTTTCGTCAGCATCATGCGGGGCTGCAACAATATGTGTTCATTCTGTGTTGTCCCTTTTACCCGGGGCCGGGAAAGAAGCCGGGATGCCGTATCTATCGTCCGGGAATGCCAGGATCTTTTCGACGGAGGATATAGAGAAGTCACCCTGCTGGGGCAAAACGTTGATAGTTATTATTGGATCGACGAGCAATCGGACATGGTCGTCACTTTTGCCGGCCTGCTGGAAAAAGTAGCGTTGATAGATCCTTCCCTGCGGGTTAGGTTCTCTACCTCACACCCGAAAGACATCACCGACGAAGTGTTATATACCATAGCCCGCCATGAAAATATTTGCCGGTACATCCATTTGCCGGTGCAGAGCGGCAGCACCAGGATATTGCAATTGATGAACAGGACCTATACCCGGGAATGGTATCTTGCCAAGATAGACCGCATCCGCTCGATTCTGCCGGGTTGCGGGCTCAGTACGGATATTATCACCGGATTCTGCTCGGAGACGGAGGAAGACCACCGGGACACTATGACCCTGATGGAATATGCCGGGTATGATATGAGCTATATGTTCTTTTATAGTGAAAGGCCCGGCACGCTGGCGGCACGCCGGTACAAAGATGATATTCCGGAAGAAACAAAGAGAAGAAGGCTGGATGAAGTGGTCAAGCTGCAAAACAGGCTGTCGCTGGAAAGCAATCGCAGGGATATCGGCAAGACCTTTGAGATATTGATCGAAGGAGATTCCAAAAAGAGCGCGTCGGACTGGAAGGGCCGGAACAGTCAGAATAAAGTGGTGGTGTTTCCAAAGACAGACGGTTCTTACCAAAAGGGAGATTATGTCCGCGTAAAAGTGGATGACTGTACCGGGGCGACCCTGATAGGAAAGGCTTTATTACATTAAATCATTAAATAGTTTCCGGCCGGCGCCGGAGATGGGGATGGGGAATTATGGAAATTCAATCAATCAAAAACCGGTTTGGCATTATTGGCAATTCACCGTCGCTGAACTTTGCTTTACAGGTAGCAGTGCAGGTAGCCGGAACGGACCTGACCGTGCTGATAAACGGGGAGAGTGGTGTAGGTAAAGAGGCATTCTCGGTGATCATCCATTCTTTATCGGGCCGCAAACATAATCCCTTTATTGCCGTGAACTGCGGAGCGATCCCGGAAGGGACGATCGATTCGGAGTTGTTTGGCCACGAGAAGGGGTCATTCACCGGGGCGGTAGATTCCAGAAAAGGGTATTTTGAAACGGTCAATGGCGGTACGATCTTCCTGGATGAGATCGGGGAACTGCCGCTGGGTACCCAAGCCCGTTTGCTGCGGGTGTTGGAGGCGGGGGAATTCATCCGGGTGGGGTCGTCGAAAGTGCAGAAGACGGATGTCCGGGTGATTGCAGCGACGAATAAGGACCTGCTGGAACTGACTGACAAGGGCAAGTTCAGGGAGGATCTTTACTACCGGCTCAGCACCGTGCCGATCCGCGTCCCTTCACTGCGCGACAGGAAGGAAGATATTCCTTTGCTATTCCGTAAGTTTGCCGTCGACTTTGCCGAGCGGTATAAAACGGCCCCCGTGCAATTGGATGAAGATGCCAAAAATTGGTTAATTAGTTATCCCTGGCCTGGTAATGTCAGGGAATTGAAAAATATTGCAGAGCAAATATCCGTTTTGTCGGAGGACAAACATGTGACGGCAGAAGTGCTGAGACGTTTTATCCCCGAAGCCATGGCCAACCGGCTGCCTATGGTACTGCCTTCATCCAATGGCTCTGGCCAGAATGGCAACCATGAATTTAAAAATGAACGGGAGATCCTATATACGTTATTCTTCGATATGAAGAAGGATGTGACGGAACTGAAGAAGATGTTCCTGGAGATCGTGCAGAATCCGGCGCTGGCTTCGACACAGCATTCGGCCTTTCTCAATGAGCTGTCGGCAATAAAACCTGCAGAAATGTTCCCTGCACCTTCCATTACCGGTGGTCAGCCGGTGGTGATCCATAATACGAACGGTCATGACGATATCCATCAGCACGAAGAAATTGAAGAATCGCTGAATATCATGGACAAGGAAAAAGAGCTCATCGTTAAAGCATTGAAAAAACACAAGGGCAAACGAAAGGATGCCGCTTCCGACCTGGGTATCAGTGAAAGGACTTTATATCGCAAACTAAAGGAATACGACATTAATGAATAAAATACTCTGCGCACTCGGCCTGGCGGCCACACTGGCTGTCAGCTCCTGCAAGATCTATTCTTTCAGGGACACCTCGATCCCCCCGGAGGTAAAAAGCATTCATTTGGCCTATATAGAGAACCGCGCCCGGCTCGTTAACCCTCAGTTGGCTCCTGCTTTGAATGACGCAATCCGGCTGAAGATCAACAACCAGGCATCCAAACTCGCCCAGATCGAGACGTCCGATGCCGATTACGATGTGACGGCCTATGTCTCCGATTACAGCTACAGCACCTCCGGGATATCGAACCAGCAGGCTTCCAGTAACCGGTTGACCGTTACCGTGCACATTGTCTTTAAGAACAACCTCGACCCGACCGGTAAAAAGGTACCGCCGGCTAATTTTGAATCAGACGTGACGAGGAACTTCGATTTTCCCGCCACGACCAGCATAACCGATGCGGAAACGCAATTGTTGCCGACCATGACCAGTAACCTGACAGATGAAATTTTTAATAAGCTTTTCTCCAACTGGTAGAGAATACAACCATGAACCACCCCATGCAGACCACCATCCAGCATCTTTTTCAGGTTACTGCTCTGGAAGACGTCCCGCGGGAACGCCTTGAGTCTTTTGTGGAAGAATATCCTTTTTTTGGATATGGGCATTACCTGTTGTCCCGTAAGCTACGGGCGGAAAATAGCGTTGAATTCACCGGGACGACGGCAAAGACCAGCTTATATTTTTCGAACCCTTTCTGGCTGGAATGGCTGCTGGTGAACGCGCCGGAGGCTGCGAAACCTATTGCCGGCGGCGACTTTGCCGAAGAATCCCTACCGGAACCTGAGGAAAAGGATATATGGTCTACCCCGGAGATGTTAGTGGAAATGGAAGTTCCTGCTGAAGTACCACTACCCACCCTCGAAGCAGAAGGGACGGAACCGGCAGCCATAGAAGCAGAGAATTCGGCATCGCCTGCCAGCGAAGCGCCGGCAGCTATATTGCCTGCAGAAGAAGTCGAGCTGCCATCGGCTGCTCAGGAATTGCTGAACAGTATCGAGGAGGCCAGGTTATTGAGGGAATCCCTCATCAAGATGAATGAAGATTTTCACACCCATATCCTGCCTGCCGACGAACCTATCCGCGATGAAGAGCCGCCTTTCGTGCTGGAAGAACAAGAGCAGGTAACGGCCCCGGCCCCCACCCCGGAAGTATCCGTAGTGGAAGAGGCGCCAACTGCCGCCCCGGCGGTGACCGCCGAGCCGGTCCTGACATTCGAACCTTATCATACGATCGACTATTTTGCTTCGCAGGGCATCCGGCTCAAGCTCGATGAAAATCCCACCGATCAGCTGGGCAAACAACTGAAAAGTTTTACAGACTGGCTGAAGGTTATGCGCAGGCTGCCGCAGAAGGAAAAGGAGATTGTCCCTGACAGGGTTGCCGAACAGGCCATCCAGTCTATTGCCGCCCATTCTATCGAGGGGAAAGAAGTCCTCACCGAGACGATGGCGGAAGTACTGGCCATGCAGGGAATGCCGGAGCGGGCCCGCATTGTATACGAAAAATTAAGTTTGCTGAATCCCGGGAAAAGCGCGTATTTTGCAGCCAAAATCGAACAATTAAACAGCCATTGATATGATATTTTTCGTGATCCTGATTATTCTCGCCTGTGCCATTCTTGGATTGATCATCCTTGTACAGAACCCCAAAGGAGGCGGATTGGCGGGTAATGTGGGCGGTTTCAGCAATCAGTTAATGGGTGTTAAGCAGACGACCGATGTGCTGGAAAAAGGAACCTGGGTCCTTGCAGCAGTAGTAGGGCTTTTATGCCTCTTCTCCGCTATTTTTGTCCCGAAGGTCACCAGCAACAATGTTCACGCCATTGAAAAGGTCAACGCTACACAGACCCAGCAGGTCCCTGCTCAGCAGCAAAATGTCCAACAGCCGCAGGCTCCCCCCGCAGGAAAATAATTACCGATAAATTTTAACAAGGCGGCCCTCTCAGCATTTTTTGTTTCCTGAGATGGCCGCTTTTATTTATTTTAGTCCGACAATCGGATTACCTATGAAGAGATTCTTATTAGTAGCGTTCATCGTATTCCTGCTGGCTCTAGCTTTCGTCGCCTGGCGTGTCCTGGGCCCGGCTACGGCATTCAGCAATGACAGCTATAACCTGTACATCCGGACCGGGATGACCTATGAACAGCTGATGAATGTGCTGAAACAGGATACTGTAGTAAAAAGCCCGACCTTTTTCAACCTGGTAGCGGGACGGATGAATTATCCCGAAAACATGAAGGCCGGGAAGTACGAGATCAGGAAAGGCGCTAGCCTGCTGGAGATCCTGCGGGCCCTTCACAACGGCCGCCAGACGCCGGTACACCTTGTCATCGTCAAGTTCCGGACAACAGATGGATTGGCCGGCGCCATAGGCAGAAAGCTGGAGTGCGACTCAGACGGTATAGCCCGTTTCATCCATAACAACGATTCCCTCCGCGCATTCGGTGTAGATACCAATACTTTTATGACCATCGTCATGCCCAATTCCTACACCTATTTCTGGAATACGCCTGCCTCGGCCGTCTTTAAGAAGATGTATGCGAATTACAAGGCATGGTGGACCCCTGCCAGGGTGGAACAGGCCCAGGCCAAAGGGCTGACCCCTGCCACTGCCACCATCCTGGCGTCGATCGTCGAAGAAGAGACGAATGCACAGCCGGATAAGGGAAAGATTGCCAGCGTCTATCTCAACCGGATGGCGAAAGGCATGAAACTGGGGGCAGATCCTACCATCAAATTCGCCCTGCATGATTTTGAAATAAAACGTATCTATGACAAATACCTGAAAGTAGAATCGCCGTACAACACCTACATGTATGCGGGGCTACCTCCGGGGCCCATCTGTACTCCTTCCGAACAAACCCTTCAGGCAGTACTGCAGGCACCGGCCACCGACTACCTGTATTTTGCAGCCAAACCGGATAATTCAGGCTATTCGAACTTTGCGACCACCTATCAGCAACACCTGGAAAATGCCAAAGCCTATCAGCAATGGCTGGACAAGCAAATAGCGATCCGCGCTGCGGCCGATAGCCAGAAGAAGTAAAGGATATGATCAAGCTCGAACGAAAATTTTACAACAGTTCCGCCTTCCGGTTCGTGGCAGCGAAGAGCAAGAAAATTATCCTGCCCGGCTTCCAGGGTGTACCGCTATTCGAAGTGATCTCCTTTTTTTCCAGCCAGGTGAAAAAGGTCGGATTGATAGACAGGGCCCGCTCTATCGCCTTTAGTTTCCTGACGGCCATTCCCGCAGCCTCCATCTTCATCTGCACCCTGATCCCCTACTTGCCGGTATCACGGCAGATCGAGCGCCAGCTCCTGCTGCTGACCAAGGATATCACGCCTAACCAGAACACCTACCTGCTGGTCAGTCAGTTCCTGGAAGATTTTCTCACGAAGCCCCGGGTGGGGCTGCTGTCATTCGGTTTCATCCTGGCCCTTTTCTATTCTTCCAACGCCATGCTCGGGATCATGCGGTCCTTCAACAAATCCCTCATCTATAACAGCCGGCGAAACCCGCTGCAGACGCGCTGGATGGCCATCAAGCTAACCACGCTGGTGCTGTTCATGGTCATCGGGTCGATCCTTATCCTGGTCACACAGGCGGAGTTATTGCGCAATTTGCTGACGGCACTCCACGTCAATCACAACGAACGCCAGGTCCGCTGGCTATTCCGCACCGTGCGGTGGGTAGTCGTTATCCCGCTGTTTTACCTCGCCATTGCCTGCATCTATAAGTATGGACCGGCTGTCAAAAAACGGTGGACCCTATTTTCCCCCGGTACCCTGCTGGCCACTTTACTGACCATCTTTTTCACCCTGGCCTTTTCTTTTTGGGTCAACCGTTTCGGGACATATAATAAAGTTTACGGATCTATCGGCACAGTCATGATCCTTATGCTGCTGGTTTACTTTAACTCACTCGTGTTACTCATTGGCTATGAGCTAAATGTAAGTATACATCACATGAAAGTAATGGATGGTGAACGAAAGGATTAACGGCGAGGTTTTTTGCCTGGTTTTTCGTAAACTTTGTTGACAAAAAACCTTGGGTTATGAAGAAGCTATTATTCAGTTCCCTCCTGCTGCTGCCCGGAATGGGCCTTGTCAGCAGCCTCCCGCTGGGATCCGCGATCCCCAAAGCGGATATCTCCGTGAAAGACGTCTCCGGTAAAGAAATCAGCCTTCAACAGGTCAAACAGGCAAATGGCCTACTCGTCATGTTCAGTTGCAATACCTGTCCCTATGTGATCCGCAATCAATCCCGCACGAGGGAAGTATGTACATATGCAGGAAGTCACCAGATCGGCGTGATCCTGCTGAATGCCAATGAAGGCGACCGGAATGGCGGCAATTCGTTTGCCGGCATGCAGTCCTATGCGAAGGCGCAGGGGTATTCCTGGTATTATGCGCTGGACAATAACAGTATCCTGGCCGACGCATTCGGCGCCAGCCGTACACCGGAATGCTATCTGTTCGATAAGAACGGCCGGCTGGTCTATCATGGCGCCATCGATGACAGCCCCGGCGATCCTACCGAGGTCCGACGTCATCATTTACAGGTAGCCATCAATGAAATGACCGCCGGAAAAGAAGTGTCGGTGAAGGAGACCCGCTCGGTGGGTTGTTCGATTTCGAGAAGTTAATGAGCCGCCGCAGGCGCGAGCATTTCTTTGATCTCCAGGTCTACCTGGGGTTCTGTCAGTTGCCGGTCGAAGAACCGGCGGTAGTGCGTCGCATTATTGATGAAAAGCGAGGAAGGTATGCCCCCGGTCCACCGGGGATCAACTTTAGGGCAGAAGTAATCGGCATCCGTCTCATTAAGCCATACGATACGCGAGGTAAAGCCTCTCTTTTCCGCGAAGTCGCTGATCCGGGCCGGGTAATAGTCGGGAAGGTCGAGGCTGACCAACACCAGTTCAACCTGCCGATCGTTATAGCGTGCGACGGTAGACTGGAAATAAGGGATTTCCCTGACACAGGGAACACAGAAGGTTGCCCAGAAATTAATAATAAGGGGATGGTCGCTCTTCGCGATATAAGATTCCAGATCTGTGATCTTCACTTTTTGAATCGTGGGCGGCAGACCCCCGGCAGGTTTCGCGGCCAGCAGGCCGGAAAGGATAAAGGCCATAAGGATAATGCGGGTGCGCATACTATTTCAGTTTTATAAGGATGTTTCCACTGCGCCATCGGCAGGGTCCGGCATAGCCAGTTGTCCCCTGCTCCAGGTGTTCAGCAGGTCATTGTACCGGGTAGGTGGCAACCCGCGTTGCTCATAATGCCCTGCGGCATTCTTTTGACGAAAAGCTTCATAGAGGCTGACGGCGCAGGCGACAGAGATATTCAGGGACTGAATGATCCCCATCTGGGGGATAATGAAATTTCCATCGGCGAGAGCACGTATTTCCTCGCTGACACCCGAATGTTCATTGCCGAAGACCAGGGCGATCCGCCCCGTCAGTTGCATGTCATACAGGGATATCGAATCACTGCCGAGATGCGTGGTAAAAATGCGATCGACTCTTTTACGCAGTTCGCCAAAACAGTCCTGTGCATCGGTATGCTGATGGATGGTTAACCATTGGGCCGCACTGCTGCTGCTCTTGGCGCCCCATTTCTTATGCCGGGGGATACGGGTATTGAGGACATATATATCCTGCACACCTACTGCATCACAGGTGCGCATGACGGCAGAGATATTGTGCGGGTCGAATACGTTTTCCAGCACGACGATAAGGTTATCCTGCCTTTTCTCCAGCACGCTCGTAATTCGTAGTTCTCTTTCCGAGGTCATACATTCAGCGAATAAGGAGCAAAAATAGGAAGATTATCCTTTTTTAGGGGTTTCCGCGGGAAAAAACAAGCTGCACTTGTACAGGCAACCGAATTGTGTATTTTTGTGAGATATGCCTACCGGACCATCTTCATTGAATAGCCCCAGGTCAGTGTCGCCCATCAGCCGCGAAGAAGCGGACACGGATGTGCTGACAACCTATGACGATCCCTGCAGCCTGGTTGTATGGAACGATGAGGTGAATACTTTCGAGTGGGTGATTGAGACCCTGATGGAAGTATGCGGTCATTCCCTTGAACAGGCCGAACAATGCGCCATGCTCATCCACACAAAAGGGAAATATGCAGTGAAGCTCGGCTCCTACGATGATTTGAAACCGCAATGCGACGCCATCACCGAGCGGGGCATCGGCGCTACCATCGAAATCCTCTCCGGATCCTGAGCCCCGGGCCAGGTTTATAACCATGTCACTCTTCATCCTTAATAATGAGTTAGTTTTTCCCCCCGCTCAATTAGCTGAGCCGGACGGGCTGTTAGCCATTGGTGGCGATCTGTCGATGGATCGGTTATTATTGGCCTACCGGCAGGGCATCTTTCCCTGGTACGAGGGGCGTCACATCTTATGGTGGTGCCCCGATCCCCGGTTCGTATTATTCCCTGATGAACTCAAGGTCAGTAAGAGCATGCGACAGCTGATCCGGCGGGAGGCATTCGATTTCCGCATCAATGCTGATTTCCGGCAGGTGATCAGTCAATGCAAGACAGTGGCACGGCGGGGGCAGGAAAGCACCTGGATCACCGATGAAGTCAGGGAGGCTTATATCCGGTTGCATGAGGACGGTTATGCGTACAGCGCGGAAGCGTGGCAGGACGGAGAACTGGTTGGAGGACTGTACGGCATCCGGATGGGCAGGGTGTTTTTTGGCGAGAGCATGTTCAGCAAGGTCAGCAATGCGAGCAAATA
>Ga0302303_10001269_pt1 | contig 16790 bp, 15 predicted proteins | sample III_Palsa_E2_1_FD_194542 | JGI IMG/M metagenome (GOLD analysis project Ga0302303, IMG submission 194542) | Peat permafrost microbial communities from Stordalen Mire near Abisko, Sweden - III_Palsa_E2_1 | ecosystem: Environmental > Terrestrial > Soil > Palsa > Peat permafrost | place: Sweden...
TGATCAACTGGGTTTATTGGACATTGGTCTTTGAAATATTTTTTTATCTCATCATTTGGTTCAGCTTATTGCTTTCTTTACGTTTAAGATCATTCTGGTTAATTATTATATCGATATTACCCCTGGTTATGCCTGTTCATGAATACTGGTTTTTCTTTTTTATTAAGCACTGGCCGGAATTTTGTCTGGGCTTAATTGTCTACCGTGTATTGCATTGTCCAAAAACGGAAATCTGGCAGAATGCCGTCCTGCTTCTACTTACGATTTGGGGCTTATTTACGATACCGTTACTTGCTTATATACCGGTCACCTCTATTGTCATTGCTTTATTAATCGTTATTAATCACTATAGTCCACTTAAAAAAACGAGTTTGAGTCAGTGGGGCGATTATTCTTACTCAATCTATCTGATTCATGTACCTATCGGTGTATTCATCCTCGGATCTGTTAAACAAATTAGTTTTGTCCAAACTCACCTTTTCGTAAATCTGGGGTGGGACCTGCTTTTATTGGCAATTATTGTGGTTCTTTCCAGGGTAATGTATTTATTTATAGAATTACCTGCGATTAGTATGGGAAAGAAAATCACCGCCGGATATTCCGCCAAGAACACCAACCCCAATTAACCATATGTCTTTAATAGGTAAACTATTATTTAAACTTTATTATTTGCCCAAAAGTCGCAAGGTCCATATTGAACAATTTGGCGGAGCCAGTAATTACCAACTCATGGAAAAGGGAGAGTCGGAGATGAAAGCCTACGCGTTTAACAATCTAATGTTTAAGTACACGCCGAATCAACGTTCAAAATATCAACTCAATTATTTAACTGGCGAAAAATACCTGCATCAGAGCCTGTTTTGCGTTTATAGCCTGTTCAAACATTTAACTTTGGATGAACGGTCAAATTTTTCTATTATTTTTTATGATGACGGCAGTTTAACTCCTGGTTCTTTGATTTTTTTAAAATTAAAACATCCTTTCATACAAGTAGTCAGCGCTCAGCAAACGCAGCAAAAAATAAATGAATTACTTCCAGTTGACCGGTATCCTTTTCTGCATAAAAAACGCGCGGTATACCCCCACATTAAAAAATTAATTGACATTCATTTAGGAGCTATGGGATGGCAAATCGTCCTGGATTCGGATATGCTATTTTTCAATAAACCGGTACAGCTACTGGTTTGGCTAAAACAACCGAAACATCCTTTTTTCCTCTTTGATCCGGTAAACTCCTACCACTACTCTTTCAGTTTAATGGAGGAACTAACTGGCCGCAAGCTGAACACGCATTTGAATGTTGGTATTGCCGCTTTAAAAAGCGAAGATATCAATTGGGACATTTTAGAATTTTGGGTTAAAACACTGGAAGAAAAAGAAGGCACAAGTTATTTGCTGGAACAGGCACTTACAGCGATGTTGGTTGCCGGAAAAGAAATTATTATCGCTGATCAGAACGCTTATGTCGTAAAACCGGAACCACATGAAGTTCAAATGCCAACGGCCGTGCTCCACCATTATGTCGCCGAATCCAAAGAATGGTATTATAAAATAGGATGGCGCCTAATATGCTAAGAAATCAACTGGTATCTATTTGCATGCCAACCTATAATACCGGAAAATATATTGCTGCGGCCATACAATCTGTAGTGCATCAAACTTATCAAAACTGGGAATTAATTATTGTAAATGACGGATCAACTGACGATACAAAGCTCATAATTGAAACACAATTTAAAGATGATCGCATCCGATTGATCAACATAAATAATTCGGGCGCAGCTGCGGCACGTAACCTGGCATATAGTGCATCAAAAGGCAAGTATATCAAGTTTTTAGATAGCGACGATCTCATCAATCCAGAGATGATTGAAGCGCAGATTGCACTTACTGAAAATGACAATTTTATTATCTCCGCTACCTGGGGGCGTTTTTATAATAATGATCTGAGCACCTTTCAGTTAAACCCTGAAGATTGCTGGCAAACTTTAACACCTGTGGAATGGATATGCAATTCCTGGAAATATGCGCATTCAATGACTACACCAGGAATTTTCCTGATCCCTAAAACAATCATCGAAAAAGCGGGCCTATGGGATGAAAACTTATCCCTGTTGGATGATACTGAATATTTTACCAGAACCATATTAGCTGCTGATAAAGTAATTTTTAGCACTAATTCCACATTATATTATAGGTCTGGTAATCGAGGGAGTTTGTCTGGACAAACCAGTAAAATACATGCACAATCGGCTTATTATTCTTTGCTAAAATCATCACAATATTTGATCGCAGCACAAAACAATCCTGCGACACGCTTATTAAGTGCCAACTCATTACAGCTATTTCTATATTCTATTTATCCATACTTTCCAGCTCTATGTAGGGCAATTGAAAAAGAGATAAAAGATTTTGGCGGCAGTACTATTAAATGGCGTTCATCAGGTTGGAGTAGTGTTATAGAAAAGGCATTCGGCTGGAAATTGGCAAAAAAAATTCAACTTTTGAAGCAAAGGATCGCCTAACTGTATATGAATATATTATTATCATTTTTACAAGATCAGACAACTTCACCCCATCAAATACCTGCTTATAGGTTTTGGAGTTATTATATTAAAAATGGCATTAAAGAAGCGCGGATGAGTTTCTCAGAAGTTCCGGATGTTGACTGGGCAAAAGGTTTAACTTATGATAAGAACTCTTCAGAACTTAATCTATGGATGGAATATTCATGGGACAAAACCATTAAATTTATCATCTCCAATAAGAAAACCATCGATCTTTTTCTTTGCTACTTATATCCCCACCAAATTGATGTTACTTCAATAAATACAATAAAACAGTTAGGGATACCTTGTGTCAATTTTTATTGTGATAACGTAAGGCATTTCAAAAAAGTCCCTAAGGAATTTAAAGTATTTGATTTGATCTGGGTTCCGGAATTTGAAGCAATGCCCATGTACGGCAAGGAAAAAGTAAAATCCGTTAATTTACCAATGCCTATGTGGGTTGCACCTAATTTAAGAGAACCTTTTATTCCTGAAGAAAAGCTATCGATCACCTTTATAGGTTCAAAAGATATTTTAAGAGAGCAGTTATTTAACGAGGTTATTAATAAAGGGCTGGATATACAAATATGTGGAAGCGGTTGGTTACCGGATGATGTTGCTTCTTCTCAAGTATCTACACATTTATTGTCGAAAATATTAAATCAATATAACTTTACAAGGGAACACGGCCTTCAAGAATTCTATTTAAAAACACGTCAGAATTTTAGACAAAAAAAACACACAAGCATTAATATTAAATTAATATATCCTAAACCAGATTTTGATACCTATGTGGTACTTACCCAAAATAGCAGTATAGCTTTAGGCGTTAATCGGGTACCAACCTATAAAAGATCACATTCAAACCCATTAACCTATTCAAGGCTACGTGACATTGAAGCCCCTATGCTTGGAGCTTGTTATTTAACCGAATATTGTGCAGGAACAGATCACTTATATGACACGCAAAACGAAATTATCACCTACCGTACTTCCGACGAGTTAGTTTATAAAGCGACAGAATTGTTAGCAGACAATTGGAAAAGAGGCGAACTAAGGAAAAAAGGTCAGAAAAAGGCATTGTACGAACACTCGATACCTGTATCATTGAGTAAAATAAAGAAAATTATTTTTTAAAGATGGATGCAAGCCATTATCAAATGAAAGATGCAAATCTTTTATTGTAATTAACTGGGCTTGCCTATTAACAAACACCCATATCCGGGTTAAAGAAATTAAATGAACTGGAAACTCCTTATAGGAAGAACGCTACATAAAGCTGAACAATGTCTTATCAGATTTAATTCTAAAACCATTCGCAATAATTACCCCTATGGCAGAGACTGGCTGTTTGATACTAAAAGAATTTTGGGAGCGGCATCGGTAGTTATTGATGCAGGGGCTAATGTCGGTGAGACGTCACGCGATTTGAATTATTGGTTTCCGGATGCCACAATTTTTGCTTTTGAACCGGTAAGGGATACTTTCAGCTTACTAGTTAAGAATTCCGCAGGCAGAAAAAACATACATCCTGTTAATATGGGGTTGGGCTCAAAAAAAGAAAAGGTCGAAATTTTACTAAGCAATGAAAATACTATCAATTCATTAAAAATCAAAGAGTTATATGATCACATAACGAGCTCCGAAGAAATTGATATCGTACGCCTTGACCGTTTCCTTGAAAGCAAAGATTTAAATTACATTGATATATTAAAAATTGATGTTGAAGGCTTTGAATTTGAAGTAATGGCCGGCTGTAGCGCTATGATTCAATCAGCGGTAAAATGCATTTATTTAGAGGTAGGCTACGAAAGAGAACCGACCAAAGTCCATTTTTCAGATGTGGAAGCCTATATGGAGGTCAATGGATTTCAACTTTGCGGCATATATGAAACCAGAAGAAACTTACACAATAAGAAGCGCTTGTGGTATTCCAACAATCTGTATATCAAAAAAAGTTTGTTAGTTTGAAAATAGCTATAACAGCCGATCCTGAATTACCCGTTCCTCCAGTTTTATATGGTGGCATTGAACGTATTATAGCTATGCTGATAGAGGGTCTTGTAAACCTTGGCCACGAGGTTGTTTTATTTGCGCATAAAGACTCGGTTGTACCTTGTCAATTAATTCCTTATGCTGCCGCTGATAACCGTTTAAAGTCTGTTGTCATCAATACAATAATCATTAACAAAGCGCTATTACTGCAAAAATTCGATATCATACACAGCTTTGGAAGAATGGCTTACCTGCTGCCACAAATGCCGTTAAACATACCGATATTAATGAGTTACCAGAGAGAGCCCACGGTATCCCCAATTAAACGGGCGGTGAGCTTATCTTTAAAAAACACCATGTCATTCACAGGATGCAGCGATTATATTACCGCTAAAATTCAGCCCTTTGCCATCGCAAATACCATTCATAATTGTGTGGATATGTCAAAATACAGTTTGTTAACCAAGGCGAGTGAAGATGCACCTCTTGTATTTTTGGGCCGCATTGAACCGATAAAAGGAACGCATAACGCTATTGAGATTGCGATAAAAGCTCGAAGGAAACTAATTATCGCAGGTAACATTCCAATCGAACAAGCCGATTATTTCAAAAATCGTATCAAACCGTTTCTCGACGATCAGATTACTTATATAGGTGCGGTAAATGATCATCAGAAAAATGAGCTTTTAGGTAAAGCTTTGGCATTGTTGATGCCTATAGAATGGGACGAACCGTTTGGAATCGTTATGATTGAAGCAATGGCTTGCGGCACACCGGTGCTCGGGCTGAACAAGGGAGCTGTGCCGGAGGTTATCGAGCAGGGAATCACCGGTTATTACGCGGATAATATAGAAGATCTAATTAAAAAGGTTGGTCAAATCGAATCATTAGACAGAACAAAAATCAGGTCAATTACGCACGATCGCTTTTCTAAAGAAGTCGTTGTTAAACAATACATTAGTTTGTACCAAAAAATGATTGGATCGAAATGAAAGTCGTCGTAACCAATCCTTCCATTGCTCCGCACATAAGGCAAAGTCTTTTAGCGTATAATGAAGCAGGCTATCTTTTAAAGTTTTACACCTCATTTGTACATTATCCGGGAAGTAAACTTCCATTATTTTTAAAGGTGTTCAAGCCCTTACGCAGCATTTTGAGCAGAAGGTCATTAGAAGGAATCCCATCTGACAAAATCATAATGAGGCCATTGCCTGAGTTGCTCCGTAGTATCTCGGCCAGAATATTCAGTCCCCAAATTACCGATGCGATCTGGGAATGGAGTGAGCTGGGGTTTGATCGTTGGGCAGCTGCCAAAATTAAGCATTCCGATGATGTTATACATACCTACGAGCATGCAGCGCTATCTACTTTAATTAAATCCAGGCGGCTTAACCTGTTTTCAGTATATGAGCAACCGAGTCAGTACCATAGTTTTTTCAGCGAAATAGCGAAGCACCAAATGAAACTGTATCCTGAACTCGATGGTTCGGCGACAGGGTTACTGGTCAATGAGAAGGCCAAAAGAAGAAACAGGCGCAGGGACCAGGAATTGACATTGGCGTCATTGATTTTGTGTAATTCTACATTTACCAAGAACACGCTGGTCGCAAGCGGAATCCCGTCTTCAAAAATCAGGATCATCCCTTTGGCTTTTCCCGAGGTAATTGATAGCGATAAACCAGCGCGAATGAACAGCCCGGTAACATTCCTATATGCAGGCAACCAGTCATTGAGAAAAGGATCCCATTTATTATATGAAGCCTGGAAATTATGCGAATTTAAAGAAGAAGAAGCAAAACTATTACTGGTTGGTAAAATGTTACTACCAGCGCACTTAAGGAGCGATTTGCCGGGAAAAGTTGTTATTAGGGGCAATATTCCGCATGAAGAAATGATGGAAGTTTATCGACAAGCGGATATATTTGTATTACCTACACTTGCCGATGGCTTTGGAATGGTTGTAACCGAGGCCATGTCTCAGGGTGTCCCTGTGATAGCTTCGGTTAATAGTTGCGGCCCTGATGTTATAGATCACACGCAAGATGGTTGGCTTATACCTGCGGGGGATCTTTCGGCCCTGGTTGCGCAAATGAAATGGTGTGTAAAGAACCGAAATCAGCTAAATAACTTTAGTAAGTCGGCTCGCCAAAAAGCGTTAAGCTGGCAGTGGCCACAATACCGTCAATTACTTACGGAGACAATTTATGGCGAATGGCAAAAATTCAAAAACAAAGATCTGTCTGTTTAATAACCCCCGGGCATTTGGCATCGGACCCGCGGTTAATTAAAGAAGCCAGGGCACTATCAGCTGCAAATTTTAAGGTGCACCTGGTATTTACTCAATATATGACTTACCTGGTTGCATATGATAAGATTATTCTTAAGCATAACCCGGAATGGACCTATGAAGTTTTGGATTGGACCGGTAATTCATTCCGTTCCAAGTTAAATCGCCTGCGTTCAAAACTATTTGAATTCCTTCGCGGAAACAACAAAATCCCACTGAACCGCAACCACAATTGGCTATTAAAAAAAGCGATGGCTCATATATGCGACTTATATATCGCCCACAACTTGGGGGCTTTACCAATCGCCGTTCTTGCGGCAAAGAAAAACAATACGAAATGTGGATTCGATGCTGAAGACTTTCACCGTTTTGAAATGAGCGATGATATAAATTCCGCTAGCGTAAAACATAAAATCGCTATTGAAAATCACTATGTTCCCCAGTTGGATCACTTTACAGCCTCAAGTCCACTAATCGCATTAGCATATTCCCGGTTGTATAATCGGTGGATTACGTGTATCTTAAATACCTTTCCCCGCGTTCCGAAACGTAATGTTGTAGGCAATACGGACAATCCATTACAGCTATTTTGGTTTTCACAGACTGTTGGAGCAAATCGGGGTATTGAAACCATTATTAGGGGGATCGGAAAGTCGCAGATCAGAATCGAATTGCATCTGCTTGGAGACGCTAATGATGAATATAAAGAAAGACTGGAGTCTATGATTACTGCTGACGCTCCATTATGTAAAGTGCATTTCCATAAACCGGTACAAGCGGATATCATATTTGAACTCGCTTGTCAATATGATATCGGTCTGGCTGCTGAAACTCCATTTCCTTTGAATAGGAACATTTGCCTTACCAATAAGTTATTCACTTATATTCAAAGCGGATTAGCTGTAATCGCAAGTGATACAACGGCTCAAAAAGATTTTCTTGACCAATTTCCAAAAGCTGGAATTTTATATCGAAACGACGATGAATTTGCAGATGCGTTGAAAGTATACCAGACGAATAGGAAACTACTATTGCAAACAAAAGAACATAATTATTTGACCGGTCAACATTCACTCAATTGGGAAATTGAGAAAACAAAATTCTTGGACGCCATTTTCAATTCTTTAAATTGAACACTATAAACACCACTTCTAAAAAATGGTTTGAGGGTATCAATAGCATCCGTTTTATTTTGGCGGTAATCGTTATTTTATCGCATTTCGATGATCCATTCATTGCTGAACTTAAAAATTCATCCCTTCCTATTTACCACACAGCCGGAGTTCTTTTAGCAAACTTATTTGACGGTACAGCCGCCGTATTGGCTTTTTTTATTATCTCGGGCTTTGTTATACATTATCCGAACAAAAATGGAATAAAAGATTTAAAAAGATTTTGGACCAGACGCCTGATAAGAATATTTATTCCGCTGATCATCATATTCTTCATTGGAATAAAATTTGGTCATCCTGAAAAAGCTGTGGTATGGAGCTTGATTTGCGAACTTGCATATTATATTATTTATCCATTTATTGCCGCTGTACCTATAAAATGGCTTGGGAAAGTTGTAATAGCTTTCATCATCACTTTTGTGCTTATCCTTATTAAGGGTCAGAACGATATTTTATCATTATTAAAACAAAGCAATTTGGGCTACCATAGCTATTACTGGCAAACAGGCCCCTTTTTAACCTGGGTTATAGGACTTCCTGTTTGGTTGATGGGCGTTTTATTAGCTGAAAATATTGATAAATTAAGGAATACAACTTTTAACAAGTTGCTCTTCTTAAGGATAAGTGTGTTTATTTACAGCTGTGTCCTAACTTACGGCAGGTCAAAATTATATATAAGCTATTTACTTTCCATGAACTTTTTTGCGATATGGATATACTTATGGATTCAAGCCGAAATCGTATATTTTAGAAATAGAAAAGCCTCTGCTCTATTGGAAAAAGCCGGTAAATTTTCCTACTCATTGTATCTTTGCCATCCTCTATTATACCTTTTGCTAAGTTTCTGGCTAAATAAAACCGAAGCTAATTATCCAATATTCATTTTATTAACTTTCATATTATCATACGGTTATTACCTGGCTATTGAAAAACCGTCACATTTATTGGCCGAACGGCTGACCAAACATAACTATCCAAAAAATAGAATTTGAAACGCCTGCTCATCATTTCACCATATTTTCCACCTGCTAATGCAGCGGATATGCAACGTGTAAGAATGAGTTTGCCTTATTACCATCAATTCGGTTGGGAAGCCGAAGTCGTTACAGTAGATTGTAAATATATTGATATTGGATTAGATGAATTATTGCTGGAAACAGTTCCGAAAAACGTTATAATCCATCGGATCAAAGCATTAAATAAACAAATCACAACTAAAATTGGTTTAGGAAGCGTCGCCCTCCGATCTTTATATTATTATCGAAAGAAGGTTAATAGTTTACTTAAACAAAAAAATTACGATCTGATTTATTTTTCAACGACTCAATTTCCTGTATGCATCCTTGGTGCTTATTGGAAGAAGAAGTTTAAGATTCCTTATGTTATCGACTTACAAGATCCCTGGCATTCGAACTATTACAAAAACAAACCCAAAAATGAAAGGCCGAAAAAGTATTGGCTGTCATATCGCTTAAACAAATATCTTGAGCCCTTAGCACTGAGACATGCCGACGGCATCATAAGCGTATCAGAAAATTATATTTCCGATATAAAAACAAGATATCCAGAACTGGAAAATGCACCGTCATCAATCATTACCTTTAGCGCTTTTCCACCCGATATGCAAATCGCGATTCACAACCGGGATCAATTTCCACCTATTCTTTTACCTGATTTTATAAATCTTGTATACATAGGAAGAGGTGGCCGGGATATGCACAAAGCAATCATTCCGGTCTTTGCCGCACTAAGATTGGGCATGGCAAAACAATCATTCCTTTTTAGCAAGTTAAAGCTTTATTTTATCGGCACCAGCTATGCTCCGGCGGGACAAGGCGAACAAACAATTATGCCACTTGCAAGGATCTATGGCATTGAAAATCAAATAATTGAAATTACTGACCGCATAAGTTACTACCGGACGTTGTCAACTTTGCAGGCCGCAGACGCCTTATTTATTCCGGGTTCAGATGATCCCGCTTATTCAGCTTCCAAGATCTACCCATATCTCCTCGCGAACAGGCCATTGCTTGCGGTCATTAATGCGGACAGCCCGATCGCTGAAATCCTCAAGGAGTATAATATAAAAGATGTATATACTTACAATAAAACTCCGGAGGTAGAGCTAAAGGTGATGGCTTTCTTAATGAACTTATTAACTGGTGCAATAGATCTTCCTGACTACAACATAAATGCTATTGAAAAATACGGAGCGAAAAACATGACAAAAAAACAATGCCTCCTTTTCAATAATGTTTTGGAACAAGTAAAATTCTCATGAAGAATATTCGTTTGGCAATTATTACGACTCATCCCATTCAATATTACGCCCCTATGTTTAAACTATTGCATGAAAGGGGGAATATTACAATCAACATTTTTTACACCTTCGGTGCTCGTGGGACAGAAAAGTTCGACGAAGGGTTTGGTAAAATAATAAAATGGGATATTTCATTTTTAGACGGCTACCCTTTTGAATGGGTTTCCAATATTGCTCATAAACCATCAAGCGCGAAATTTAAAGGAATAAAAAATCCAGGGCTAATTAGTCAAATTGAACAATGGAAACCAGACGCCATTTTAGTTTATGGCTGGGCTTATCATAGTCACCTCCAGGTATTGCGGTTTTTTAAAAATAAACTTCCGGTGTTTTTCAGAGGCGATTCTAACTGTCTCGATGATGTTAAAGGGCTCAAAACAGTAGTAAAAGAGATTTTAAAAAAATGGATTTATAAACATATTGACTATGCTCTATATACGGGTTCACATAATAAGGCCTATTTTAAAAAATTAGGCTTAAAAGAATCCCAACTTATTTTTGTGCCGCACGCTGTTGACAATGAAAGGTTTGCTGTGCTCAATCTGGCAAAAGCAAAATCAGTAAGAGAAAATTTAGGTCTTAAACAGAATGATATATTAATTTTATTTGCGGGAAAATTCGAACAAAAAAAAGACCCTTTGATCCTTCTTCAGGCATTTTCCGAATTAACTGCGCCTTCTGTAAGTCTCCTTTTCGTCGGAAGTGGTCATTTGGAAGAAACACTTAAAGCTGAAAGTAAAAAGTCCAGCAATGTGCATTTTTGGGAATTTCAAAATCAAAGCGAAATGCCGGCAATTTACCAAGCCTGTGATCTTTTTTGTCTCCCATCCCAAGGCCCCGCTGAAACATGGGGCTTGGCAGTAAACGAGGCAATGGCTTGTGGAAAAGCTATTTTAGTATCAGATAGGGTTGGTTGCGCAATTGATTTGGTGGAACAGGGTAAAAACGGAGAAATATTTAGGGCCGGTGACCTAAGTGATATTACAGCCAAGTTAAAACGAATGGTCCGTGAAGGTAAAGTTGGATTATCACGAATGGGCCAACGTTCCCAGGAGATCATACAAACATGGAACTTCGGAACACAGGTAACAACTATAGAGACATCATTACATGAGAAGTAATTCGATTGAAAAATACGCCATCCTATTTATTCCCTGGGCACTATCGTTAATATTTCAGTCAAACCCAATATTATCATTTTTAACAGCCTGGGCAGGTTCATTCTTTATTTTTTACATAACCTTAACGGGAAAAATACAGCAATTACCAGCAGACAGACCTTTATCGGAGCAGTTAATGCGTCCGATTTTTTTGGTTCAGATTGTTTTTGCCGGATATACCTGCTGTACGTCTATCTTTTTTTTCCTGAGTGTTTTAGGTTATGAAAATTTCCATAAAACAAATCTATTTTATTTGGTTGACGTAAATTCATTAGCGATTACAGCGGAATGTCAGCGATACTATTGCTTGGGGCATGCAGCTTTTGTTACAGGTATTTTAATGTTCATGAAATACCCCATCAAACAGAAATATTATTATAATAAAGAGAAACTACCTAACCTGCTTTTATTATTTGCATTGATCAGTTTCCCACTATCCGAAGTATTCTTACATGTCCCGGGGCTATCGCAATTCTATACGCAACTGAACACCTTAAGCTTTATATCCGGCACCCTGGCGCTCGCTTTCGCGATACCGCTTAAAAACATTAGAAACACAGTAATATGTCTTGCCTTGTTCCTTTTTAACTTTTACCAGGCCATTATTTCAGGCTTTAAGGAGCCTATTATTATCAGTATTATGGTCTTGGGTCTCTTTTTATATCCCAGCTACAAAAAACTGGTTGTGGTTATATTTATTCCCCTCCTGCTCCTGATATTTTTTTTGCTACCCACCTTTAATACTGTTTTTCGGGCGAATGCCTGGTCTGGTGATACCAATACTGATGACGCAACGCAGCTAGCCCTGGACGCAACCTTAAATGGCTCAGCCGGTTTGGGCGATACCAATTGGCAATTTTTGACGAGCCGGTTAAGTGAGATCAGTATGTTTACCAAATTTGTACAATCAACTCCGGATAATATTCCGTACTATAAAACCAAGATTTTGCAACAATCTGCCGAGGCCATTGTGCCCAGGCTGTTTTGGCCCTCAAAACCAAATACCGAGGATTTGATAATGGAACGGGTTTATGATGCCGGTGTAATATACCGTGGCGAAGAAGTGTCAGCCAAACCGGCTTTTATTGTCGATGCCTACTTATCCTATGGTGGTTGGGGGATATTAATGGCCATGTTTGCCTATGGGGCTCTTGCACAACTTATAGCCAATAAAGCTGAAGAATTATTTGGTGGATATATTTTAGGTACCGCGCTAATTTTTAGTGGTTTGTTCCAATCATTTTGGCGAGGGCTTAGTTTTGAGTTTATCATTAACGTAATATTCTGGAGTTACGTAAGCATGCTTATCATATTTAAAGTATTGCGGGCTAAAAATATCTTAAAAGAGATTTGAAAATCCTGCAGTTAAGCGCATCCTATAAACCAGCTTATATTTATGGCGGCCCAACCATGTCCATCTCCATGCTATCGGAACAATTGGTTATTGCAGGCGAAGAGGTAACTGTATATTCCACCACAGCTAATGGACTAAGCGAATTGCCTGTGGAAACTGCCAAAGCTGTTCTGGTAGATGGTGTAACCGTTATATATTTTAAACGCGTCACTAAAGATCATACCCATTTGTCCCCATCGCTTTTAACGCATTTATGGCGAACCGCGCGCGATTACGATGTGATCCATATCCATGCCTGGTGGAACCTGGTATCTGTATTAGGCTGTTTTGTGGCTTTAATACGTAAAGTCCCTGTAATAGTATCGCCAAGGGGAACTTTGAGCAGTTATTCATTCCATAATAAAAACAATAATATTAAAAGCACGATGCACTTCTGGTTAGGAAAACCGCTTTTAAAAAAATGCTTTATCCACACTACATCAAACAATGAGCACGACGTATTAAAAGCTATGCTGCCTCATAATACCGTTTTTAATATCCCCAATTTCATCAATCTAACCAAAAACAAGTTTAGCGGCTATCAATCAACCGATCATGTCCGGATTATTTTTTTCTCAAGGATCGAAAAAAAGAAAGGACTTGATATTTTATTGGATGCGCTTAAATCAGTTACCATTCCGTATAAGCTAACCATTGCGGGTGATGGGAATACCGAGTATGTGAATCAACTTAAAAAAATGGCATTCGATAACGGCATCGCCAATAATATTGATTGGATCGGTTTTCAAACCGACAACAAATATCAATTACTTTATGAGCATGATGTAATGGTATTACCATCTTACGACGAAAATTTTGGTAACGTTGTAATTGAAAGCCTTAGCGTAGGTACGCCTGTATTAATTAGCGGGCAGGTAGGGCTAGCTGACTATATAAAAGATAACAAATTCGGATGGGTTTGCGAAACTAACCCATCATCGGTTAGTGAAGCTATAACCAACATTAGTAGTAAAAAAGGTACAATTGATCACATAAAACAATCAGCGCCTGCAAAAATTTCAGCCGATTTTAAATACGATAAAATAACAGCTGAATATATCGGAATGTATAATCAAATTATCAAAAAATGAGCGAGTATAAAGACTATGGTTATATCAACGAGCAACCGTGCCATACTTCGGGTTATCTCCTGGACCCTTTAGTTTCTTTATTAAATAAAGATAGCAATCGTTACATTTTAGATTTGGGTTGTGGTAATGGGTACATTGCTAACTATTTAATTGCTAAAGGATTTAATGTTTATGGTACCGACGCATCAGAAAGCGGAATTTTACTGGCCAATAAACAAAACCCCGGCAAATTCTTTATACAGGACCTTTCAATTGATGAATTACCTGAAGAACTCAGATCTCTTCCCTTTGATACGATCATCTCGACAGAGGTTATTGAACATCTTTATGATCCCGTTAAATTTATCAATTTCAGCAAAAAAATATTAACTCCAACCAGAGGCGAAATGATACTTTCAACACCGTACCATGGTTATTTAAAAAACCTCACCCTGGCTGTATTAAATAAATGGGATACCCATGTTGACCCCTTATGGTATGGTGGGCATATAAAATTCTGGTCGCGTAAAACGTTAAGCCGGCTGCTATCAAATGCAGGGTTTACTGTTACAGACTTTAGCGGTTGCGGAAGATTCCCCTATTTTTGGAAATCGATGATTATTAAGGCAAAATTATTTTGAGTACTCCGTTCTCATTTATTATAATTACTTATAACGAAGAAGTTCACCTGCCGCGTTTACTTCAATCAATAGCTGATTTAAAAGCGCCCATCTATGTGCTTGATTCCGGAAGTACGGATAATACTCTTGCTATCGCTGAAGAATATAATGCCGAGATTTTAACCAATCCTTTTGAAAATCATCCCAAACAATGGGACTTCGCCCTTAAAAACTTCGACATCAAAACACCCTGGGTAATTTGCCTGGATGCCGACCAAATTGTCACCCCCGAATTAAAACAACACCTACTTGCTTTTAAAGATGAAGATTATACTGATCTAGATGGCATCTACTTTAACCGTAAGAATTTCTTCAAAGGCCGATGGCTAAAACACGGCGGCTATTATCCTATCTATCTGCTAAAGATGATACGGTTTGGTAAAGTTTATTCCGATCTGAATGAAAATATGGATCACCGTTTTGTAGTTCCCGGCAAAACGATTGTTTGGAAAGAAGGCCATATCCTAGAAGAAAACCTGAAAGAAAACAACATCAAATTTTGGATAGATAAGCACAACCGCTATAGCGACCTGGTGGCACAGGAAGAAGTAGAACGTATGCTTAATATACGCACCCAAACCGTTAAACCCGCATTTTTTGGCTCGCCGGATGAACGTACCGCATGGCTTAAACAAATATGGTGGCAAATGCCACGGTACAGTCGCCCCGCTATTTACTTTTTGTATCGCATATTTTTCCAATTAGGTATTTTAGACGGCAGAAACGGTATCATCTTTCACTTTTTGCAAGGCTTTTGGTTCAGGCTAATGGTTGATGTAAAAATTGATGAGATCATCGATCAAAAATATCCTGATCGCAAAGCAAACAGAAACTTAAGCCCTATAAAATTCGTAGCTACTTTTCTGTTTTTATTTATTCTTTTTTACTACTTCAATATTTATTGGTTCGCAGCTACAAGTCCTACCAGCACACATTATAGCGCCTTTATAGCTAACAATCTGGATTATATAAAAGCCCTTCGCTTACTATTATTAAACTGTAGCACCGGACTACTCAAAATGTTTGGCTTTACTGCAATACACGATAATTACATTATGCTGGTTGCAGGACATGGCTCTATACAAGTAGTTTACACTTGCCTTGGGTTGGGCGTTATCAGCTTTTTTACCGCGTTTGTTATCGCCTACCCTAAAACGCTGAAGGCGAAAGTGATATTCATTATCGCTGGCATATTGGTACTGCAATTTTTAAATATGCTGCGGTTTATGTTCCTGGCAGTATACTGGACTAAAGCCGGAACTACCACTTTAGATCATCATACCATTTTTAACTTTGTTATTTACCTGATTGTAGCCATAAGTGTTTATTTTTGGATAAGAGAGCCTGTTAATCCCAATAAAAAGCATGCAGCAAACTGATCTTTCAACCTATAATAACCATCCGTTTAAACCCGGGGCGAGTGCTATAAAAAGATTTTTATGGCATTATATAAATGCTATTTTTTTCAAAACAGGTCTGCTGCCGGTAAATGGGTTTAAAATAGCTTTGCTTCGACTATTTGGCGCGAAAATTGGTAAAAACGTAACTATCAAACCTGGCTTAAGTGTTAAATACCCATGGCATTTAACTGTTGGTAATGATACATGGATAGGCGAAGATGTTTGGATAGATTGCTTGGTGCAAATAATCATCGGCTCAAATGTATGCATCTCACAAGGCGCTATGCTGCTTACCGGTAGCCATAACTATAAAAAAACTTCTTTTGACCTGATTACAGGTGGCATTATTTTGGAAGATGGTGCATGGATAGGTGCCAAAGCAATAGTTAACCAGGGCATTACAGTAGCTACCCATGCGGTACTCACCACGGGATCTATCGCCACAAAAAACCTCGATGCTTATTCTATTTATCAGGGTAATCCTGCCATTAAAATCCGTGAGCGGGTTATTAGCTAATACAGTACTATTTGTTGAAAAATATTAGTCCGCATAAAATCATCCTCACCATTATCATTGCAATCACCCTGATAATGGGTTTAATGATATTTATCTATCCGCCTGCTATTTTCCCTGATTCCAGCCATGGTTTTCAGGTGATGAAATCGATGCAAATGGATGGTGGTTTTAACCGATTGGTTACTCCTAACCAGGATAACATCTCCAAAAATAATTCTGATTTTTTAACCTGGTGGTCGCCGGGGCA
>Ga0302303_10001271_pt1 | contig 16771 bp, 12 predicted proteins | sample III_Palsa_E2_1_FD_194542 | JGI IMG/M metagenome (GOLD analysis project Ga0302303, IMG submission 194542) | Peat permafrost microbial communities from Stordalen Mire near Abisko, Sweden - III_Palsa_E2_1 | ecosystem: Environmental > Terrestrial > Soil > Palsa > Peat permafrost | place: Sweden...
TATATACCGAGGCCTTAGTTACTATTGACGAGCTTGCTGAACGTGTTTTAACTTTGGGTAAACCGCCGTACAGCACCTTTAGCGATTACATTAAAACAGCCAAGTTAAAAGAGATTGATACCATTGGTATGAAAGATACCGACATGGTTAAAGCGTTAGTTAATGATATGGCCGACCTGATTGAAATGGAACGCGAAATATTAGAGATCACTGCCGATGCCGGCGATGATGGTACCAACGATATGGTTAACCGCTTTATGCAGTTTAAAGAGAAAAATACCTGGATGTTGCGCTCGTTTATTAACGAGGATTAATTCCAAATTAAATTGTGATTGCTGAGGAACGAAGCAATCGCATGCTATGCAGATCGATATGCACAGTTCGCGATTGCTTCGTTCCTTGCAATGACATTAAGGATAAAATCTTTTATTCTCCCGCCGGGAAATCCGCGCCTGTGGTCGTATCTTCCCAATTATCAAAATCCTTTTTCAATACTTCCAGTTTGTTGCGGGCACCCTTAAGGGCAGCTGCGCCTAAAAGCAGGTGTAATGGTGGGTTTGCCGATTCAACAGCTTCAACAATCGCTTTTGCTGCACGAACCGGGTCGCCGGCTTGTTTACCGCTTACGTTACGGATATTGTTTTTATTCGTTTCAGCAGTGTCTTTGTAATCATCAATTACAATTTTGCTGTTATTGGCAGATCTGCCTGCCCAATCTGTACGGAAACCGCTTGGGCAAACTACCGTAACCTTAATGCCCAATGGCGCGGTTTCTTTTGATAATGCATCCGAGAAACCGTCAACAGCGAATTTAGTCGCATTATAATAGCCCACCGCCGGGAAACCAACCAGGCCGCCAATAGAAGCAATGTTCACAATGTTACCGCTGCGTTGCTTGCGCATACCCGGTAATACGGCTTTAGTCATATTGGCTAAACCCCAAAAATTGATCTCGAACATGCGGCGCACTTCATCGTCTTCACTTTCTTCAATCGCGCCAAAATAGCCTATACCGGCATTGTTTACCAGCACATCTATTTGTCCGAATTTTTTGGTGGCTTCTTCAACTGAAGATTTGATCTCGTCCTCTTTAGTTACATCCAGTTTTACCGCGATGGCGGTATCCGGGTAATCGCCAACAATGTCTTCCACATCCTCTGTTTTGCGGGATGCCACCACTGCTTTGTGGCCCGATTCTAATACGTGTTTAGCCAGTTCTCTACCAAAACCGGTGGAACAGCCTGTTATAAACCATACTTTACTCATAGGTGATTTTGTTTAATAATTAAAATAACAGCTATTAGAGGAATTGTTTGTCAGGCTAAACACATTTGTGGAAAAACAGGTTCAAATTAGGGATTCAGTCAATCTTAAATGACTTACCTTGTAGGGGTATTATTCAACCTGATACTTACATAATTAAATTTAATCACATGTCAGCTACTATCAGCTCAAAGTATAGCCTGTTTTTCTGGGCCAAAATATTATTAGGAATAGTGTTCGAAGGATTTATCATTTTCCTTGTGTTTCAGGAGGGCTTAAAGAATGCTGTCCCCGAGAATGTGATTAAAGCGGATAACCTGATGTTTATTTTAATAGCGATAGTAGCCACAATAATTATTACTGTATTTTTCCCACCAAAAAAGGTGAGCGTTTCGCCTAACGGGATAACGTTTTACAGCTATATCACCCAAAATAAAAAAACATTTGCTTACGCTGATATTGATAAAATAAGAACCGTAAGAAAGCAAAAGTTTATAAAGGGTGGTTCTGAAATAAATTACCAGCAGCTGGAAATGGTACTTGCAAACGGAGATTTATATGCTTTTAACGAAGATGATTATGATAATTATGCATCGTTAAAAGCGGCTATATATGAATATAAATTACAAGGGCAGGCTGTGCCTGCATAACTGCAATTTATTTATAAGCAGAAATATGGGTGGTTTTGATGCTTAATAAAAAGGTTTTGCCAACACTTATCTTTACACTTTTATCTTGCAGAATGGCTTTGATGGCTTCGTCTGATCTTAATGCTTCGTAAAGATCACGGGCTACGGGTGAACCCGCTACGCTGGTAGTAACTTTACCGTTTTCGATAGTGATGCTGAACATATAACCTGATTTACCACGATCACCGGCTGATTCAAAATCTGTGATATTCAGTTTGAAGCTTTGATCTTCGGTTAAACTTCTTTTTAAATGCAGGCGTATAACCGGAAGATACTTTTTCCAGGTTTGTAAATAGGTTCTTTCTTCCATGTAGGGCGTAAAGGTATGATTAAAAACAAGGATTGCAGGATAATCAACCCTTTTTAATCCAAATGCAACACTTGTTTTTAATATGTGCTTAACAATAAGGCAGATGCGAAATTACTCCTCGTAATTTTCTATCGTATCCTGGCTACGCATTTCTGCACTGCCGGGGTTTTTACCGGCATCGCGTAAACCCTGGCGCTGGTGTAGCAAGTCCCAGTATTGGTCTAGTTCCAGCTTTATTTTGTGCAATTCCGTTACGTCGCTGTCTGCCAGGTTTTCTTTGCCGTAAAGTTCTTGCTCTCGCTCGGTTAGTTTTTGATGTGCGACATTGCCGCGCCATCATTTGATGGGTTGCTCATGGTGGCTGTTTTTAGTATGAATAGGCACTAAGGTAGTATTTACCACAGCAATATATTAGCATTTTATATAAGGATAATGTAAATTTGATAAACAACCTTCCTGATTTTTAGGTTGAGTAGAAACCAATTTATATCCTATGGCACATTTTACAAAAAAGCGAAGTGGCTTAAAAACCATTTTGCCCGGAATATTATTCCTGACTTTTAATTGTTGTTCCATTGCCCAAACTACTGTTGTAAAAATATCCGCGGGATACATCAAGGGTATTACCGAGGATCAATCCATTGTTTTCAGAGGTGTACCGTATGCTCAGCCACCAGTTGGCGATTTGCGTTTTAAAGCACCGCAAAGCCACTTGCCGTGGGCTGATACACTTTCATGCATTAAATTCGGCAATATAGCCGCTCAATATGATGGTGGGCAAAAGAAAATGATCGGCAGCGAAGATTGCCTTACTTTAAATGTTTACGAACCGGCAAATCATGCTTCCGAAAAAATGCCGGTGATAGTTTGGATTCATGGCGGTGGCATGACTAATGGCTCGGGCAGGGGCGAGAACGGACATGCGTTTTCTGATAACGATGGCATCATCGCTATCACCATAAATTATCGTTTGGGCGCAATGGGTTTTACTTACTTGGGCGATGTGGGTAAGCAATATGCCACATCGGGCAACAACGGGTTACAGGATTGCATTATGGCGCTTAAATGGATCAAAGATAACATCAGCGCCTTTGGTGGCGACCCATCAAGAGTGACCGTGATGGGGCAATCTGCCGGGGCAAAATTGGTAAGCGCTGTTTCTGTTAGTCCGGAGTCAAAAGGATTATTTAAGCAATTGGTTATCGAAAGCGGGGGCGTGCAATGTATAAGGGATTCCGGTACGGCTAAACTTATCAGGAAAAGAATGCTCGATACTTTAGGAATTAGCAATGCTGCTGATTTAGTTAACCTACCTACCGAAAAAATAATTGAGGCGCAAGGTAAAGTACTCAGCGGTGCGCAAGGCACCAACTATTTTGGGCCGGTTGATGATGGTATGGTGATTACCGGTGATCCGTATCAATACATCAATCAGCATGGCAATCCTAAAATAAGGATTTTGATGGGTACCACTAAATACGAAAGCTTGCTGTTTATGAAGTTTGATCCAAGGCTTTATCATCCGGATAGTGTGGTTTTAAAAGGCTGGTTTGGTAATAATTATCCTTATATATTATCATCCTACAAACAAGCCCTCAATCATAATACTGCAGACACAGCAGCTATAAAGGTATTAACACAATACATGTATCAAATGCATAGCTACCGCCTTGCCGAAGAGTTAGCACAGGATGGTAACGAAGTGTTAATGTACCGTTTTGATTATACCAAAGATGGTACTGCCGCAACGCATGCGCAGGAACTGCCTTATGTATGGTATCTGCCCCAAAAAGCTAAACAGGTTGATTCTGTTTTGGCGGCGCAGGTACATAGCGCCTGGGTAAGTTTTATTAAAGGCGAAAATGTACAGGTGGCAAACCAGGCATGGCCCAACTACAATAGCACATCCAGGCAGGTATTTATTTTTGACCAAACGCCATACATCAAAAATTTGAATCATGTTTATAATGATCCATCCTTTCCATCAGCTTGCTTTGTGTTAAAACAGAATAATTAGGTGTTTATTCCAAAATATAATTTGAAAATAATTTGCACAATTGTGTAACATTTCCGTTATATTTATAATAACCAATTATTTAACACCATGAAGTCACTAATGAGTATTAGGGTTTGGGGTGAAACCCATCCTAAATGGGTTGACTATTTAAGAATAACCCTCGGTTTAATATTGATCTGGAGAGGTGTATCGTTCCTGCTCAATCTAAATCTGTTAGACTTATATCTTAAGGAAACCGGTATAGACGATCTGTCCTTAGGCTTATCTATCTCGATAAACTTTTTAGCACAGCTTATTGTAATAATTAATGTATTTGGCGGCATTTGTATCGCTTTTAATATATACGCCCGCATGTTTACGCTGTTTAATTTACCCGTCCTGATCGGTGCAGTGTTTTTTGTAAACATGAGGCAGGATGGCTTCAGCCCGCACAGCCAATTTTGGATACCTTTAGTGGTGCTTATATGTATCATAAGCTTTTTACTATTAGATAATGAAGCATTGGCGGTTGATCATCATAAGCAAAAAGCAACTGCCTGATTCAAACTATTTAAACATTTTTATTTTCTGTACTGAAAACTGATAGTTCATTTTAAAGATTTAAGAATGATTGAATTACAAATTAAAATTGTAATTTTAAGCAACCTTAAATCTTAAAAATGGACTTATCACAATTACCTCCAATAGGAGCCGATGGCTTTTATCATCCCGTAACCGAAGAGCAAATTATAGCGCTTGTTCAAAAAGCAGCAGCAGAATCACTTGAGATCAGGTGCAGGGGAGCCGCGCATTCACTGGCGAGAGCAATTTATACCGATCCCGGCCAGGGAGATCCGCCACTGCCAAATGAAGTATCTGAACAAAAACCACCGAAGGGGCCGAATCTGAATATCATGTTCGACCAATACAGTAAATTGGTTTGGATTGATAAAGAAAAAGGCATTATTGAAGTAGAAGCCGGTATCCACCTCGGCTACGACCCGGAAGACCCAACCGGTACATCAACATTGGAAAATAGTTTATTATACCAGGCTTTTGAGGCCGGGTTTACCTTGAGCGACCTGGGCGGAATCAGCCATCAAACCGTTAGCGGTTTCCTGATGACAGGTTCTTCCGGCGGCTCATTATGGTATACTATCGACGAAAATATACTGGAGCTAACTATGGTAGATGGTACCGGAGTTGCCACCCGATTTACCAAAGAAGATAAAGAATTCGGCGCCATTGTGCTTTCGCTTGGGCTATTGGGCATCGTGAGTAAAGTACGGTTGCAGTTAACACCACTCTTTAATATTTATGGCCAGCAAATCACCTATCCCACAGCTCCGGCTGATTGCCCGATAGATTTGTATGGCGAAGGTTTGCCTAAAAAGCCATCGATGGAGCAATATCTGCAACAAACACCTTACTCAAGAATATTATGGTGGCCGCAGGAAAAGGTGGAGCGTGTGGTTATTTGGGAAGCATCAAGAGGTGCAGCTATGCCGGTTTTCGACCCAGCCCCTTATGAAGAATTTGCCGATAATAATTTTGTAAGCAATGTAGAGCAATTGGGCGCATCTATGCTGTTTACCATGCTTGGTAACAGTAAATTTGGAGTGGTTTGGCATAAATTAAAACCATCGTTTGAGGAGTTCAGGCACCTTACCGAACTTTCATGGGGCGGTGGCTGGTTTGCAAAATTTATAGCTTTCATCATTACTCTTATATTAAAAGGGATAGGCTTTTTCCTAACCCTTTTCTTCATGACGTTTACCGGCTTGTTACATAAATTGTACCCCGTAGTGGTTGATATACTGCAGCCATTAACCAAAAAAGGCGAGGCCCAGCTATTTATGGATTATACATACAGCAGCCTGCCCATGGATAACGGTGCCAATGATGTGATGATGGGCACGGAATTTACCGAAATATGGATCCCGCTATCGGACACACAGCGCGCTATGGTTTTGCTGGATAAACTGTTTAAACAGGATAAATTTAAAGCCACAGGTTATTATTCTACCGAATTATACGCGGGTAAAAAAAGCAGCTACTGGCTAAGCCCGGCTTATGAGCGTGATGTGTTTAGGATAGATTTTTTCTGGTTCAGCAATAATGAAGGTAACCCGGCCTCAAAAGAAGGATTTTTTAGTCAGTTTTGGGAAGCGCTTAAGGCCGAAAATATACCATTCAGGCTTCATTGGGCCAAATTTTTGCCCGAATATGATTACGCGGAATGGGCCGAATATCTTCGTTTGCAATATCCCCGCTGGGACGAGTTTATGGAGCTAAGAACCAAGCGCGATCCGAAAAATATTTTCCTTACCAACTATTGGTCGCTTCATTTATTTGGTAAGCCTAAGCAAGCGTAGGTTATATCGAACTATATTATTGGAAGGAAATAAGCAGCTAATTTGCAATGAGGTGTCTATATAGCTAACAAAATTCTATATTTGTACACTATTGTTTCCGTAGTTCAATGGATAGAATTGCTGATTCCGGTTCAGCTGATATGGGTTCGAATCCCTTCGGGAACACCAAATGAGATTGCCTCAATTTTAATCAAGGATTGCTCTTAAAAAGAGTAATCCTTTTTTATTGAGATATTTTTTATGCTTAAATACAAGGTTAGATTTTGGATAATTAAGTTTTTAAAGTATTAGAACAACATTTGCTATATTACAACACCCACAGATATATAAACAACGATCATGGATTTTGAAACTTATAAACAAAGATTTCTTGAAATTTTGAATCATCCGAATCCGCCTAAACCTTATGATAATGCCGACTATTTAAATTATGCTAAATTAAATTGGTCGCGGCAGGAACGTTGGTTAAAAACAGGTGTCTTAAATACAGATCTTATTGAAGCCGTTAAAAACATCCAACAACCGCAACTATGGACAGTTATTACCGAACCCTGGTGTGGAGATGCCGCGCATATTGTGCCATTTATACAAATGGTAAGCGTTTACAATCCGTTGATTAAAGTAATTTATTGCTTAAGGGATACCGAACCATTCCTGATAGATAAGTACTTAACTAATGGAAGTAAATCAATCCCTAAATTTATTATAGCAGATAATAAAAGGCATGATTTAGCCGTATGGGGCCCCCGGCCGCTCGGTTGCCAATTATTATATGATAAGTTATTGGATGAGCACGTTGAGTTAGAGCAAAAGAAAATCGCTTTGCAAAAATGGTATAATCAAGATAAAGGGCAAAGTCTTCAATTGGAGTTGTTGGATGAAATTTCCAAGCTCAATTAACCAATTAGCTTTCTGTTAGTTAGCATGGTATAATCAGAAATTTATCCGGTTAATTTCAATATCACTATGTATTGCGCTTGTGGCTATATGGCATTTGTATTTTGCATCGATATTTAATTCCTGCAAATAATATGTGACGTTATTATATTCCAGCTTTTTGCCTGATACATCTATTGTATCTAAATCGGTGTGCATGCCTGTACCTATAGCTTTTAGTACGGCTTCTTTGCGAGTCCAGTAATAATAAAACCTATCTGCGGGGTTAGTATTGTTATTAATATCGTCGCATTCGTAAGGTGTGAAGTAAGCGGTGTAATCAGTTACCTCAATCTTTTTCATGTACTCAATATCTATACCGACTGTACCTTTATCGGTACCACAACATATGATCATATTGCCTGAGTGCGCTATGCTAAAATCAAACCCAAATGCAGCATCAAAATAGGGGCGGCGGTATTGATTATACAGCAAGTCACCCAACGAAAACTTCTCTGAAAGGCCAAACTTATCCAGCATTGCTATCAGTAATAATTTGCCTGTAATTGATTGCTGCCTATTGCGTGGAATCTTTTTAATTAGCAGATCTTTTTGCATCTTTTCCGGTAATAGCTGTAGCTTCGCGGCGAGTTTTTGGTCGTTCCACAACTCGTCTATTTCGGTATAAAGACAAACAAACATAAGCGAATATACAGCATCAAACGTAATAGAAGCGTTACACTTAAAATTAGGACACCGATAAACCTTACCCCATTTATTTTGTCATACAGACATACATGCCAATTATGAATTCATTAAGTATTGCCTTAGGCGCCGACCGACCTGATCTGATCAGGGAAGAAACGCTTGCGGATCTATTCGCTGCCTCTGCAAAGCAATATCCAGATAAAACCGCTCTTATTTTCCATAATGATACCCTAACGTATTCTGCTTTAGATGCCTGGAGCGATAGGGTGGCAATCTTTTTAAATAAAAAAGGCATCGGCCGGGGCAAAACGGTTGCAATATGGTGGAAACGTGGCCTCGAATTACACGCGGCCATCTTAGGCATCATAAAAGCAGGTGCTGCCTATGTTCCTATCGACAGGGAAATGCCGGCCGAACGTGTGGAAGTAATTTTAGAAGAAGTTGGAGCCGCTGCCTGCTTTAGCATGGAGCAGTTGAATAGCAATTGCCCTTTATTTCAAATTCCAAATCAGGTAGGTAAAATAAAGGCGGGAACTTTAAAGGGGCTTGATCTGCCCGAAGGACCTCTGCCTAATGATTGCGCTTACGTGCTTTACACATCAGGAAGTACAGGTAAGCCGAAGGGCATTCCCATCAGCCATAAACAAATCTGCCATTTGGTAAGGGCCGAGCAAAGCATATTCAGCATTAATACCAACGATAAGGTTTACCAGGGCTTTTCGGTATCTTTTGATATGTGGTGCGAAGAAACTTGGATAAGCTACTTCAGCGGTGCTACTATCTGGATTGCCGATAATACCACATCAAAAGCCATTGATGAATTGGGCGATACGCTCAAAAAAGAAAATATAACCGTGCTGCACGCGGTGCCTAGTCTACTTGCCATTATGGAAGATACTATTCCATCATTAAGGCTTGTAAATGCTGGTGGCGAGGCTTGCACGCCGCAGGTTTTAGCTAAATGGGCAAGGGAAGGCATCAAGTTTTACAATAGCTACGGCCCAACCGAAACTACGGTAACAGCCAGTATAGCCAATTTATTTCCCGGCGATAATATCGTGATTGGCCAGCCGCTGCCTAATTACAACATGGCTGTTGTTGATGAAAATTTAAATCCGATACCTTTTGGTGAGCAGGGTGAATTGGTAATCTCAGGGCCGGGGCTTTCATCGGGCTATGTAAAACTACCTGCTTTAACTACCGAGAAATTTGTACCCAAACCGGCAACACTTGTGGATTTGCCGGGCGACAGGATATACCGCACCGGTGATGCCGCTGTGATGGATGCCGAAGGCAATATTGACCTGCATGGCCGGATGGATGACCAGATTAAGCTGCGTGGCTACCGTATTGAGTTAGGTGAGATAGAGACGGCTCTTAATGCAATAACCGGCGTAAGATCGGCCGCTGTAGCGGTGAAAAAGGACAGTTTTGGGCACGAGCATTTGGTTGGTTACGTGGTGATGGAAGATGCGGTTTGCATCGAAGAAAGCCTGTTTAGGGTTGATTTGGCAAGATCATTACCTGCTTACATGGTGCCCGATACCATTGTTACCCTGAAAGAAATGCCCCGCATGCCAAGCGGAAAAATCAACCGTAAAGCTTTACCGGTGCCCGATATTTTTGCCGATACAGGCAGCTCACAAGATGCCCTCGACCTGAATGCGCCTGTGCACGACCGGATAATGGTTGTTCTAAACAGGGTGTTCCCCAATAAAAAGATCGATCCGACGATGGATTTTTTCGATGATCTCGGCGGGCATTCCTTATTGGCAGCTGGTTTTGTTTCGCAATTAAGGCGTGATGCAGGTTTGCCGCATGCATCGCTTAAGGATATTTATATCCATCGGCCATTAAGTAATTTAATAACCGAATGGGATAAGGAACAAACCGCGAAAACAATCCGCAGTAAAACGCATCAAAAAGTACCTTTCTGGCGGCATATCAGTTGCTGGTTTGCCCAAAGTATTGCCGTACTGGCTATTTACGGGTTGTTCGCATTCCAAATATTTATCCCTTATCTGGGCTATTATTATGTCGACCAGGAAACCGACAGCATTGCTTATTCTATCATCACGTCGCTTGTTTTATTTGCAGCAATTCCGCCTTTATTTACTATCCTTTGCATTGGTACCAAGTGGCTGGTGATCGGCAAATTTAAAGAGGGCGATTATCCTTTGTGGGGTACTTATTATTTCAGGTGGTGGTTTGTGAAAACCATGCAACGCTTATTGCCTGCACAATTTTTAAATGGCACGCCGCTTTACCCGGCATATTTGCGCTGGTTAGGGATGAATATCGCAGCCGATGCGCAGATCAGTGATTTTCACTTCGGTGCCGAAGATCTGATCACTATCGGCAGCGATGCCAGCCTAAGCTCCAAGGTAACGCTTAACAACGCTTATGTTGAGGATGGTATGCTCAAGTTAAGATCGATAACGATTGGCGAGCATGCTTATATCGGCAGCAACGCCATTATATCAGGCGATACTGTGATTGAAAACTGGGGCGAATTACAGGATTTGAGTCACCTGCAAACCGGTAAAACCATTGCAGCAGGAGAAGTGTGGCAAGGCAGCCCGGCTCAGCTAAAGGAGACAAAGGCTATTGAAGATCTGCCGCAGCCGCTTTATGTATCTACAGCTACCCGCCGCAAATACAAACTTGCTTTTTTAATGTCGATACTGGTATTTCCTTTTATCATCCTGATCCCTTTATTGCCTACGATTATCGCCATTAATAAATTAGATGATGCAGCCTCTGATTACAATTTTACCTATATGGTACATGCACCATCGCTTGCGTTGCTATTCATCCTTCTTTTCGCGGCAGAAACAATTATCATAACCAGGCTGCTGCAACGTGATGTAAAACCGGGAAAATATCCTATTTATAGCGGTTTTTATGTGCGGAAATGGTTTGCAGATCAGTTATTATCGCTAAACCTGATCGTATTACACCCTATTTATGCTACCGTTTTTGTGTCAGACTTTTTCAGGTCGCTTGGCGCCAAAATAGGTAAGGGAACTGAGATATCCACAGCAAGCAGCGTTACCCACCCGTTGCTTGAGATTGGCGATGGGGCTTTTGTAGCGGATGCCGTTACTTTAGGTGAAGCGGATGTACGCGGGCAACAACTGGTGTTAAGTAAAACCACGATAGATAGCTACAGCTTTGTGGGTAACAGTGCGTTAATACCGCAGGGATATCATTTACCGGGTAACATGCTTATTGGTGTGTTATCCACTCCGCCGGAAGAAAAACAAATGACCGATAATGCCGCTAAAGATTGGTTTGGTTCGCCGGCTATCCCGCTTCCACGCAGGCAGGAAAGCAATTTATTTCCGCCTGAATTAACAATAAAACCAACCAAGTTGCGCCATGCTGCCCGTGCTTTGGTTGAGTTTATCCGTATTATTTTGCCAGAGAGCGCTATTATCTGCTCATCCATTCTGTTTATAGCCTACGGGCACGATTTGGTGACCCAAGAGCCATTATGGAAGATCATCTTGTATTTCCCATTCTATTACCTTTTTTACATGGGTTTGCCGGCATTTTTGCTAACCGTGCTGTTGAAATGGGTATTCATCGGTAAATATACAGCACGACAAAAACCTATGTGGACATGGCTTGTATGGCGCAGCGAAGCCATTACTTCAACATACGAAGCCTTGTCGGTACCGTTCCTGCTCGACTTTTTGCGCGGCACACCGTGGCTGCCTATCCTGATGCGTTTATTGGGGGTGAAGACAGGTAAAAGGATATTTATGAATACTACCGATGTTACCGAATTTGATATGGTGAGCATTGGTGACGATAGCGCCCTTAACGAAGATTGCGGGCCGCAAACGCACTTATTTGAAGATAGGGTGATGAAGGTTGGCCCGATAAAAATAGGTTGCCGCAGCAGCATTGGCCCCGGTACCATTATTTTGTATGATAGCGAAATAGGGGACGATACCCGTATTGAAGCACTCTCATTAGTAATGAAAGGTGAACGCCTTGCGCCGGGAACGGATTGGACAGGCAGCCCGGTTAAACCGCTGGGATAAGAAAGTATAGAAACAACAAAGCCGGGGATTTATTTAATCTCCGGCTTTGTTATATTTTATAGTGTTTATACGTTGAACCTAAAGTGCATAATGTCGCCATCTTGCACCACATAAGTTTTGCCTTCAACAGCCAGCTTGCCGTTTTCTTTGATAACAGCCTCTGATCCATTAAACTTTACAAAATCTTCGTATTTAATAACCTCGGCGCGGATAAACCCTTTTTCAAAATCGGTATGGATAACGCCCGCTGCCTGTGGCGCGGTGAAGCCTTTGGTGATGGTCCAGGCACGTACTTCCTGTACACCTGCGGTAAAATAGGTAGCCAGATTTAAAAGGCTGTAAGCCGATTTTATCAGCTTATTTACACCTGATTCAGTTAAACCCAAATCATCCAAAAACATTTGGCGCTCGTCGTATGATTCCAGCTCGGCAATTTCAGATTCTATTTGTGCAGAGATGATCAGCACCTGTGCATTTTCATCTTTTACGGCCTCTTTTACTTTTTCTACATAAGCGTTACCTGTATTCACATCGCTTTCGCCAACATTACAAACATACATTACCGGTTTAGCGGTAAGTAACCATATATCGGCAATATATTCCTGATCTTCTTCAGCAACCGGCGCGGTACGTGCCGATTTGCCTGATAGCAGGTGGTTTTTGTAAACCGTTAATACGTCGTAAGTTTTTTTAGCTTCCTTATCATTACCAACTTTAGCTGCTTTTTCAACTTTCTGGATCTTTTTTTCTATCGAATCCAAATCTTTTAATTGCAGTTCGGTATCAATGATCTCTTTATCGCGGATAGGATTAACCGAGCCATCAACGTGAATCACATTATCATTATCAAAGCAACGCAGCACGTGGATAATTGCATTGGTTGAGCGGATATTAGCTAAGAACTGGTTACCCAGGCCTTCGCCTTTGCTGGCACCTTTTACAAGGCCGGCAATATCAACTATCTCAATAACATTGGGAACAATGCTTTTGGGATTTACGATTTCGGTTAATTTAGTAAGGCGCTCATCGGGCACGGTAATTACACCAACGTTTGGCTCAATAGTGCAAAACGGGAAATTTGCCGCCTGCGCCTTTGCGTTTGATAAGCTGTTAAAAAGTGTTGATTTACCAACGTTTGGCAGGCCAACTATACCACATTGTAGTCCCATATATTTTTAAGAATCAAGAGTCAGGAATCAAGAGTCAAGAAAACAATAACTAAGTAAATAGGATTATTAGTCCCGATTCTTGGTTCTTGACTCTTGCATCTGTTTTTCAAGGCGCAAAGATAATAGAAAAAATCACCTTATAATTTGAAAATTAATTAAGGATGAAGCGATAGGATAGTTGTACAAAACAAAAAACCTCCTGTTAGTTACACAGGAGGCTACATAATTATAATAAGTTTAGTTTAGAGCCTAAATTTCGAAGGAGAAATCTTCGTCAGCCGATGTTTTGGCCACTTCCGAGGTTTCGCTGAATTCATAACGTTTTTCAACTACTTCCTGGTGATCTTTAATGTATTCAACAGTTTCTTTTAATCCTTCAGCAAATTTTTCAAAGTCCTCTTTATATAAAAAGATCTTGTGTTTAATAAAAACGCCGTCCTCTAAACGCTTTTTGCTTTCTGTAATCGTAACATAGTAATCGTTAGATCGTGTTGCTTTTACATCAAAAAAATAAGTCCTTTTACCCGCTCTTACCTTCTTTGAAAATACCTCTTCACGTTCTCTGTTGTCAAAGTCTCCCATATAAAATCAATTGTAATTAGTTTTGATTGGCATAAATATAAATAAAATTTCAATTTGCAACTATTTAATTCAATAATATTGTAATAAATAGAGTTGTGAGTATAAAATAATTTATTTGTTTTTACGTTTATATACAGCGCTAAACGTTTTCTTCCTCTTCCAACAATTGCTTTTCGTAAAGCTCAAAGTATGTTCCTTTTTGGTTCATCAGGAATTCGTGGTTACCTTGTTCGATGATCTGGCCATTATCCATCACTAAAATCTTATCGGCGTTTTTAATGGTTGAGATACGGTGGGCGATGATAATGCTGGTTTTATCTTTCATAACCCGGCCAAGGTTGTTCAGGATCTCTTCTTCGGTTCGGGTATCAACAGCTGAAAGGCAATCATCAAAAACCAATATCTGCGGTTGCTTAACAATAGCACGGGCAATGGAAACACGCTGTTTTTGTCCGCCCGATAAGGTTACACCACGTTCGCCGATTAAGGTTTCAAAGCCCTTTTCAAGCTCTATAATGTTATTGTAAACGGCTGCATCTTTAGCGGCCTGCTCAACAACCGGCATATTTAAAACATCGGCACTAAAAGCAATATTGTTGGCAATGGTATCCGAAAATAAAAATACTTCCTGCGGTACAAAGCCAATTTGCGAACGGTAACCTTCCAGATTGTATTTGGGTAAGGCTTGCCCGTCAATCAATACATCGCCGCCGGTGGTATCGTACATCCGCATCAGCAAATTAGCTATGGTTGATTTCCCTGAGCCTGTACGCCCGATAATAGCCACCATTTCGCCGGGATTTATAGTGAATGATACTGATTTTAAAGCCTTGATGCCGGTATCTGGGTAAGTAAAGGAAACGTTATCAAAAGTAATTTGTCCGCTAATGTTTTGTTTGGGAACTTTTGGCGAGATAATTTCAGGTTGCTCGTGCAGAAACTCATTAATACGTTTTTGCGATGCTGAGGCGCGCTGAATAAGCGAGGTTACCCAACCTAAAGACATTACGGGGAAGGTTAACATATTCAGGTAAACAATAAACTCAGCTACGTTGCCCGCGCTGATATTGCCTTTCATCACCTCGGTACCGCCAACATAAATAATAATTACGTTACTGATACCCACCAGCAATAGCATGGTAGGATAAAACAACGCCTGCACCTTTACCAGGGCCATGGAGTGCTCTTTATAATGCTCGCTCTCAGCCGCGAAATTTTTACGGACGAAGTTTTCACGCACATAGGATTTAATCACCCGGATACCCGAAAAATTCTCCTGTACAAAGCTGGATAAAATGGATAAACGTTCCTGTATCTTCTCGCTGCGGAAGTTAATGACGTTGTTGATATAAAATATAATAACCACCAATATCGGCAACGGTAATATTGAAAAGATGGCTAAGCGCGTGTTTACCGTAAGCATCAGATAAATTACCATGGCAAAAAGGATGATGGTATTGAGGCTGTACATAATGCCGGGGCCCAGGTACATGCGCACACGCGAAACATCTTCAGTAACCCGGTTCATTAAATCGCCGGTATTGTGGCGGCGATAGAAGGCTAATGATAATACCTGATAATGCGCATAAATCTCGTTCTTCAGATCGTACTCAATATGGCGCGACATCAATATAATGGTTTGCCTCATAAAAAACAGGAATAAGCCACGCACCAGCGATAAGCCCAGCACAACCAAACCGAATAGCAATAACCCCGAACCGAATATATTGTAGATAACCTGTTGCCTGTTAAAGCCATCAAAAAGTTCGTAAATGCTGATGTTATCGGCCACCATATCAAAGGCCATCCGGATAACCGGGGCAAGCAACACGCTGAATATGTTAGAAATCACCACGAATAATATTCCTGGTATTAAGCGCCAACGATATTTATAAAGAAACTTATTGAGGTAAGCGAGATCTTTCATAACCTTTACAAAAGTAGGTTTTTTGGTTAATAGTTTAGGGCTGATCGTTCATTGCAGCATCATAATTTGCATTCATTTTTACCATGCAACAGTATAATGAATAACTATCTATTTGTCACACCAAAAAAAACCGCTACTTTTGCAGCAAGCCTTACGCTTATAAAATGCCGCTCCAACAATCAAACGAATCGATATTTAGCCAACTTGAGGCACTGGGGCATAAAAAAATTGTGTTTTGCAGCGACCCTGAAACCGGGCTAAAAGCAATCATCGCTATTCATGACACCACATTGGGCCCCGCTTTGGGTGGTACACGTATGTGGGCCTATAAAACCGAAGCGGATGCACTGAGCGATGTGTTAAGGCTGTCAAAAGCCATGACCTACAAGGCATCCATCAATGGTTTAAACCTGGGTGGTGGCAAAGCGGTTATTATTGGCGACTCCCGCAGGGATAAAAATGAAGCGCTGCTGCGTAAATTCGGCCGCTTTATTAAAAACCAGAATGGTGAATTTATAACTGCCGAAGATGTAGGTACCAATCCGCGTGATATGGAATATATCCGCATGGAAACGCAATATGTTACCGGTATGCCCGAAAGCGTTGGCGGTAGCGGCGACCCGGCCCCAGTGGCGGCACAAGGTGTTTTTATGGGGATGAAAGCTGCGGTAAAAGAGCTTTACGGTAACGATAGCCTTGCCGGAAAATCGGTTATTGTGCAGGGGATAGGCCACGTGGGCGAGAATTTGGTGAAGATACTGCGCGATGAAAAAGCAAAAGTATATATCAGCGATATTAACGAGGACCTCTTAAGGCAGGTAGCC